>OGIA01000135.1_pt1 | contig 105544 bp, 97 predicted proteins | sample 1571671 | NCBI WGS metagenome assembly OGIA01 (sample SAMEA2582027, study PRJEB24529) | metagenome | biome: Human gut stool | place: China | collected 2011
CATCGTTGCACATCCGCATAAAACCTTTGACAATTTCAATATCCAGAATACCCATCTTCAAAAACCTCTCTCATTCAAATGCGCTTGCTCAGCACGTTCTGCTCGTATTTCTTTACTTCCTCAAACCATGCACCGTCCACCGGCACACCGTTCCGGTGGCAGTATTCGTCCCAGACTTCCCCAAAAGGCAGGGTCTTCAGCTCCTCTTGCCGCACCATCAGCTCGGTGAACTGGTTGGTGTCCTGCAGCTCCTTCAGCGCCGTGTGCGGGGTGCACAGGGCAGACAGTAGCGCCTTTTCCACGTTGCGGAAGCCCACCGTCCATGCGGAGATGCGGTTGATGGAGGCATCAAAGTAATCCAGTGCAATGTTCACCCGGCCGTCCAGACCGCCGCAGCGCACGATCTCCTTGCAGATTTCCTTCGTTTCATCGTCGAACAGCACCACGTGGTCGGAGTCCCAGCGGATGGGGCGGGTAATGTGGAGCGCGATCTCCGGGAAGAAGGCAAGCAGGGCAGGGATCTTATCGCTGACCACCTCGGTGGGGTGGTAGTGACCGTTATCCATCAGGGGAATGCACTTTTCCCGGTTGAAGGCGGCATAGCTCAGGGCAAACTCGGCGCTGCCCACGGTGTACGCCTCCACCCCGATGCCGAACACCTTGCTCTCGATGCAGGGCTTTACCAGCTTGAAGTCATAAGGCTCGCTCAGGATCTCGTCAATGCTGGCCTTATAGCGGTCCCGGGGACCTTTGCGGTCAGCCGGTACGTCCTTAAAGCCGTCGCCTGTCCAGATGTTCATGGTGCAGGGCTGCCCCAGTTCCTCCGCCAGATACTGGCTGATACGGATGCAGGCTTTGCCGTGTTCTACCCAGAATTTCCGGGTCTCCTCGTTGGGGCTGGCAAGGGTCAGAGGATCGCACTTGGGGTGGGAGAAAAAGGTGGGGTTGAAGTCTGCGCCTAACCCTCTTGCCTTGCAGAAATCCACCCATTTTTTAAAGTGCTTCGGCTCCAGCCTGTCCCGGTCCACCCATGGGTTTTCTTCGTCAAAAATGGCGTAGGAGGCATGGAGATTGATCTTTTTGGTGCCGGGGCAGAGGGACAGCACCTTGTCCATGTCTGCCATCAGCTCCTCCGGGGTGCGGGCACGGCCGGGGTAGTTGCCGGTGGTCTGGATGCCGCCGGTCAGGGGCTTGGTGGGGTCGGTATCAAAGCCCCGGACATCATCTCCCTGCCAGCAGTGCAGGGAAATAGGCACGGTCTTTAACCGGGCAATGGCAGCTTCGGTGTCCACGCCAATGGCAGCGTAGCGGGCTTTTGCTTCTGCGTAACTCATAGGGTTCCTCCTTCAGGAATGCTCATCTGAATCTTCAAATTGCCGATGGCGGTGGCCTCAATGGGCAGCGCCACCACCTGTTTTCCGGTATAGTGGGCGGTCAGCTCGTTCAGGGTGGCGTTCTTTGCGCCGCCGCCTGCGATGTACAGCTTGTCCCAGTGCTGCCCGGTGAGGGCTTCCAGCTCCCGGAATGCTTCCCCGTAGCAGTACGCCAGCGAATGATAGACGCTGTTGATGAGGTCGGCATCCGTGGCAGGGGCTTCGCCGGTCTCGGCGAGAGCCGTGCGAATCTCTGCGCGCATATCCTGCGGGGCAGAGAAGCGGGCTGCGTTCACATCAAAAATGCGGGTGTAGGTGCTGGTCTTGGCCAGTTCCACCATCTCGGCAAAGGAGATACCCAGCTGCTTTTGCACGCACTGGATGATCCACAGCCCCATGATGTTTTTCAGGTAGCGGATGTACCCCACACCACCCTCGTTGGTAAAGTTGGCGCGGCAGCTCTCCGGGCTGGTGATGGGCTTTGCCAGCTTGACCCCCAGCAAACTCCATGTACCGGAGGACAAAAACGGCGTATCGTCCTGCTCCATGGGGATGCCCTCCACCGCGCTGGCGGTGTCGTGGGTGGCGCACAGCGCTACCTTGGTTTGCCCGCCCACCTCGGCGGCAATGTCCGCCTTCAACGGGCCCAGCACCGTACCGGGAGCGGTGAGCTTAGGGAACATCGCCTCCGGCAAGCCCAAAGCTTTGAGAATCTCCGGGTCGTATTCTCCGGTCTGGGCGTTCACAAGGCCGGTGGAGGTGGCGTTGGTGTACTCCCGCGCTTTCACGCCGCAGAGCTTCCACAGCAGATACTCCGGGATCATCAAAAAGTCCTCGGCCTGCGCCAGCCGTCCGTCTTTTTTGTCGGCATACAGCTGATAAATGCTGTTGAAGGGCTGGAATTGGATGCCGGTGCGTGCATAGAGCTGCGCAAAGGGCAGGATGCTGTGGACTTCATCTAGCACCGCCTGCGTCCGGCTGTCGCGGTAGGCGTAGACAGGGGAGAGGGGCTGACCGTCTTTCAGCAGCACATAGTCCACCGCCCATGTGTCGATGGAAAGGCTCTCAATTTCCGGGAACTTTGCAAACGCTTCCCGGATGCCCTGCTTCACGTTGATAAACAGGCTGTCGATGTCCCATTCCAGATGACCGTCCACCCGCCGGACGCTATTAGGAAAACGGTACACTTCCTCGGTGCGGAGAACGCCGTTCTCCATCCATCCGACAATGTGCCGCCCGCTGGACGCACCAATGTCGATGGCAAGATAATTTTTGTGCATAATGCGTCTCCTGTGTGGCCTTGTCTGCTACCAGTATAGCGGTATAATGCGGGCAATTCCATCCGCAAAGGTGACGCATTCTTTGCGAAAAGTCTACTCTTGCGCTGCAAAGAGCGGTGCGCTATACTGAATGTGGAAAGAGAGGAAACGGAAAATGCTGACCTACAACATGGATGTGACCCCGGAGAGTGTATGGAAACGCACTACCCCCAGCGAAGCAGAGCTGGCACAGCCCTACTACTGCACCGAGGCGGGGGTGTTCTATGCCCAGCAGCATTTTTCCACCGCCCGGACAGATAAGGAAAGTTACATCCTGTTTTATACCCTCCGGGGTGCAGGGCTCATCGAGCAGGGGGAAAGCCATGTGGTGCTCAGCACCGGGCAGGCGCTGCTGCTGAACTGCCGCACCCCGCAGAGCTACTGCACCGCCCCGGGGCAAAGCTGCTGGCATCATTATTGGGTGCATCTGGACGGCGCAGGGGTGGCTGCCATGGAGCCGCTGCTGCTTCCTGGCAAAAAACTGACCCCGGTGCAGCTCACCGGGGTCAAGATGCAGGAATATTTTGAAATGCTTTTAGGGCAGATGGAGCACAGCACCGTGGACAGCATGGTGACCACCGGGCTGGCGCTGCACGAGATGCTGGCGCTGTGCGCCCGGAGCATTCTTGCAGAAGCTGAAACCACCAGCACACGGCAGGTCATTTTGCAGGCAGTGGAGACCATACGCAAACATTACCAGCAGGAACTTTGCCTTGCCGACCTGCTGGCAGAGGCACACATGAGCAAAAGTTATTTTCTGCGGCTGTTCCGGCGGTATATGGGCACGACACCGTATAATTATCTGGTCAACTTCCGCATTACACAGGCAAAGGAACTGCTTGTCCTCACCGACCACAGCGTCGGCGAAATTGCACAGAAGGTAGGCTTTGGGGATGCCAGCAACTTTTCCACCCGCTTTGCAAAAGCCACCGGGCAAAGCCCTCTGCAATACCGCAAAAGTGCGTTGAAGCCGCAGGAGGGCACAAGGTGAACAAAGGTTCTTGACCTTTTTGCCGGAGCCATGCTGTATGTGGTGGTGGAGGAACTGATCCCGGAAATAGGGCTTTATGGAGGCGGAATCTTTTCCGCAGGGGAAAAGCGTGGTATACTGAACGCAATGAACCGGAACGGATCAAAGAAAGATGAGGACTGTGAAATGAACATCGAAGAACGGGCAGCACAGGCTGCCGCATGGAAAGCTGCCGGACAGTGCAATTGCGCGCAGGCGGTGCTGAAAGCATTTGAGGATAAGCTGCCGGTGGATGCCGACACCCTGATGAAGCTGGGCGCAGGCTATGCCGCCGGTATGGGCTGTATGGAAAGCACTTGCGGTGCACTCATCGGCGCAGTGATGGTGGCAGGCGTTGTCACCGACGGCAAGGGCACGCCCCGCATTTCCAAGGAACTGTTGCAAAACTTTCAGGAAAAATGCGGTGCTACCATTTGTAAAGACCTGAAGGGTGTGGAGACCGGTGCACCGCTGTGCCCCTGCCCGGAGTGCGTCCGTAACGCCGTGCTGGCACTGGGCGAGGTGCTGGGGGAGTAAGATGAAAAAAGTCTTGTTTATTTGCCACGGCAATATCTGCCGCAGCCCCATGGCGGAATTTGTGATGAAGGACTTAGTGGAAAAGGCTGGGCTTTCCGCGCAGTTTGAAATTGCCTCGGCTGCTACAAGCACCGAGGAGATTGGCAACCCGGTCTATCCGCCTGCCCGGCGCAAGCTGGCAGAGCACGGTATCTCCTGCGTGGGTAAGACTGCCCGGCAGATGACCCGGCGGGACTACGAGACTTACGATTATCTTATCGCCATGGATCACAACAACCTGCGGAACATGGCACGGTTTGTGGGCGGCGACCCGGAGCACAAGGTCTCGCTGCTGATGGATCACACCCGCCGCCCCGGCGATGTGGCAGACCCGTGGTACACCGGGGATTTTGAAGCTACATGGCAGGATGTGCTGGAGGGTTGCACCGCCCTGCTGGAAGAACTGCGATAAAAAGGGGAAGGGTATGACAGAACGTTATTGTGAGGGCGAACGGTTTAGCGGCCTGTCATTTGCAGGGGAAGCCTTTGAAAGCTGCGATTTTGCGGACTGCGTATTTGTGGACTGCTCCTTTTCAAAATGTGAGCTGGATCACACCACCCTGAACGAGTGTCAGTTCGTGCGGTGCGGGATCACCGGGCTGCGGAGTGTGTCCTCCTCAGTGCAGTCGCTGGATTTTGAGGACTGCCGCCTGCAGGAGATCGAGTGGGCACCGTTGCTGTCCAATGGCGCATTCCCAGACCCCATCCACACGCTGAAGGACTGCAGCCTGAAATACAACACCTTTACCGAAATGAACTTCAACCGCTTCGATTTTTCAAACGGAAACGAGATCGTAGGCTCCATGTTTGCCAAGTGCGAGATGCAACTGGCAAGTTTCAAGGGCACAGAGCTGCACGAAACGGAGTTCTACCAGTGCGATCTGCGCAAGGCGGATTTCCGGGAGGCTACCGGCTATAAGGTGGATATTCTGGGCAGCCGCATGAAGGATGCCAAGTTCTCGCTGCCGGAGGCAGTGAATCTGCTGGCAGACCTGAAGATCAAGCTGTCCTGAACAGGGGGCGATGGGCAACAGCCACACCGCCATCGAGCGGAACTTACAGAAGCCGGAAGGCGGCCAAGGATACAATACGATAAACGCAAAAGGGAGCTCTGCCCGGACATTGGTCCGGGACGGAACTCCCTTTTTGCTTTGTATTTCACGAAAAAAGACCTGATACACCGACAAGGACAAGGGCAATGCAGAAAAACACCTTGCCCATGCCGGCTGCTTTCGGCAGAACGACAGAAATTTTCTTTAAAATTTGTGCAATTTTCAACGGAAGCAAAGTGACCAGCAGTCAACACTTTATTATTTTAACACGGTAAAGGCTTTTTGCGGCTTCTCCTGCCGGAAATGTATCCAAAAGCTGTTCACACTTTAGTCATACTCATTTGACAGAAACTGCTTTTTTCGGTATCCTGTCCGTATTACGAGGACGGCGGGCAGAAAATACCCGCCTTTTTTCGTTCATTCTGTATTTGTGTGGAGGACAATCTATGGCAACCATGAAAGATATCATCCAGAGCCCGCTGCTGCTGGCGCTGGTCATCGGCGGTCTTTTGTATATTTCTGCATTCTCGCTGGTCTACCTCAAAAAGGCCTACGACCACTGTCTGGAGCTGGGCATCACCCGCAAGGAACTGAGCAACGTGATCAAATCCAGCCTGATATTCTCTGTTGTACCCAGCCTTTCCATCGTGGTGGGTCTGTTCGTGCTCATTGCGGTGCTGGGCAGCGTGTGGGCATGGTGGCGGCTGTCGGTCATCGGTTCTCTGTCCTACGAGACTATGATCTCCAGCTCCATTGCGCAGGTGCTGGGCTACGCATCCTCTGCGGAAATGCTGGAAAGCGCCACCGGACGGCAGTTCGGCGTGGTGATGATCCTGATGAGCGTGGGTATGCTGAGCGGTTTCCTGATCCTGCTGCCCCTTGGCAAAAAGCTGTGCAAAAGCGTGGACCGCTCTGCAGCCGAAAATGGCGGCAGCACCTGGAAAAACGTGCTGTCCGGCGTGTTCATGCTGGTGATGTTCTCGGTATACATTCCCATTCTGCTGTTCACTGACAATGTGCAGGCTGCCGTTATGATCACCGGTCTTGTGATCGCCATTGGTGTGGGCGTGCTGGCAAAGCGCCCGGGGCTTGCATGGCTCAATAACTTCGTGATGGCATTCTCCATGCTGGGCGGTCTGATCTCGTCGCTGGCGTGGGTACGGATTTTCGGCTAAGGGGAGGAAAACAGACATGAGCAAAGCAAAGATTGAGACCAAAATGGACTCCTTCCAGAGCTGGGCGCACCGCTGGGGCCGTGTGGGTACCCTGATCGCCCTCATTTACATGGTGGCGCTGCCCTTTGTGGTGCTGGCTGCCTACGACAGCATCCCGTCTCTGGGCGAGGTGTTCAACGTGAACACCTTTTCCATCCTGCTCATCTACATCCCGGTGGGCTTTTCGGAGGCACTGAGCTACACCCCCATTCTGGGCTGCTCGGCCTATCTGGCCTTCATCACCGGCAACATCATGAACCTGAAGCTCCCGGTGGCGGCAAACGCCATGAACCTGACCAAAAAGCAGCCCAACACCCCGGAGGGTGAGGCCATTGCCTCGGTGGCTGTTGCGGTCTCCTCCCTGATGACGGTTGCCATCCTGACGCTGGCAGCGGTGTGCGCCTCCTTCATCAGCCCGGTATTCGAGCTGCCCGCCGTCAAGACGGCCTCCGGCTACCTGCTGCCGGCCCTGTTCGGCTCCATGGCGCTGGGTCTGTTCGCCAGCTCGTCCAGCGGCAGCAAGGTGGTCAAGGGCGGCATCAAGGGCGTGCTGCCGGTGCTCATCATTATGACGGTGGTTTCCATTGCCGCGCGCCTTGCGGGCTACGGTTCCGTGCTGGGCGGGCTTGTGGGCATCTTTATCATCGTGATGCTGCCCATCGGCATCCTGACTTCCTATGTGCTGTGGAAAAAGGGCAAGATCCAGGTAGTAGACAAAGAGCAGAAGTAAAGCAATCGGAACGGTCTGGATTCTCAACGAGGCCATTGAGCAGATCAGCTTTCAGGCTGTGAAGGCCTGAGCCTTTGCCGCTGACAGATAAAGGCATAGAATAACAAAAAAGTCTGAACTGAGGCATGAGCCACCGGTTCAGACTTTTTTCATACTATGAAAACACCAGCTGCTGCGGATAGCAGCGTGCAGTTCAATTTGTTATCAGCACTCGTCGTACTGTTTTTGCAGATATTGCAGGCACTGGACTGCGTTTTCCGGGGTGGTGTTCTCCAAGGTGGCGAACACATAGGGCTTCTGTTCCTTGGCAAACCGCAGAATGGTGCGGTAGTCGCCCATACCGCCCTGTCCGGCACCGGTGGCAGCCAGCTGCCCGTCGGCGTCCTGCCGCAAAAAGTCCTTGAAGTGGATCATGGCCACATCCTTGCCCAGCAGCTCAATGGCCTCGGCGAACACTTCCTCCCGCTGGTCTACGTTTTCCATGTTCAAAAGGTTCACCGGGTCGAGCAGGATCTGTAGATTGGGGCTGCCGATCTCGTCCAGCACGGTGCGGGCGCGGCGGGCGTCATACACGATATGCTTGACCACCGGCTCAATGGCAATGGTCACGCCGTACTGCTCGGCGCAGCGCACCACCGGCTTGAAGTTCTTGATAAAGGTAGCAAGTGCGGCATCGCTGCGGCACTCCGGGCAGAACTTGTACTCCGCGTTGGGGGCACCGGTCTCGGTGCCCACCATGCCGCAGCCCAGCAGGCTGGCAAAGCGGATGTGGGCGTAGTACTTTTCCTGAATGGCGTGCAAAGCATCTGCATCCGGGTGCGCCAGATTCAGGTAGTTGCCCAGCACCGCAATGTCCAGCTCGTTTTTGGCAAACAGGCGGCGCAGATAGGCCGCGTAGCCGGGGGTGAGGGCAGAGGGGGTGTTGGGCACCTCCTTCAGGGATTTGCTCAGCGCCAGATGCACGCAGGAAAAGCCCTTCTGGTGTACCAGCGGCAGCACCTGTTCGATGGGCAGCTTTTCTGCGTCGTGCAGACGTAGACCGAATTGGATCATGCTTGGTTCCTCCTTTAATATGGGTGCGTTTTTACCATTATACACCAAAATTGTTTGCGGGGGAACACCTTAAACGCCTTTTAGCGCTGCTGATCGTTGCCCCGGGCAGTACCTGACAACGCGAGTGACGCAGAAGTGTGTTAAAAAGTGTGATATAAAGAAGATAAAATACGGATTTGTTAGCTTGTTTGTTGGATTATGACATAATTTCAGGCATTTCACAACACATATAAAAGCAAAAATCCCACGATACACGCCGCTATTCTAGCGGTATATCGCAGGACTTTTCTTGGAGCTGGTGACAGGAGTTGAACCTGCAACCCACTGATTACAAATCAGTTGCGCTGCCATTGCGCCACACCAGCAAAGGTTGCTAAAATAGTATAACACAGGCACGGCAATTTGGCAAGGATTGTTTTTTTTGCAGGGGATAATAATGCCGGAAAACAGACAAAGATGATAGAAAATAATACACGAGTATAAAAATATACTACAAATTTAAACAATTTTGCATTGCAAATTTTTTGACGATGTGCTATGCTGAAACGTAGAGGAACGCCGCCGGAAAGGCGGCTGCAAACAGATTTGGAGGATTTGTATTATGGCTGACCGCATTGTTCTGAATACCATCTCCTACCACGGCCACGGTGCTATCGAGAACATCGTTCCCGAGCTGACCGCCCGTGGCTACAAGAAGGCTTTCGTCTGCTCCGACCCCGACCTGATCAAGTTTGGCGTTACCAAAAAGGTCACCGACCTGCTGGATGCCGCAAACTTTGCCTACGCTGTTTACAGCGAGATCAAGCCCAACCCCACCATCGCCAACGTACAGGACGGCGTGGCTGCCTTCAAGGCTGCCGAGGCTGACTGCATCGTGACCATTGGCGGCGGCTCCTCCATGGATACCGCAAAGGCCATCGGCATCATCATCAATAACCCCGAGTTTGCGGACGTCCGCTCTCTGGAAGGCGTTGCCCCCACCAAGAAGCACGCGGTGTTCACCATCGCAGTGCCCACCACCGCCGGTACTGCTGCCGAGGTCACCATCAACTACGTCATCACCGATGTGGAGAAAAAGCGCAAGTTCGTCTGCGTGGATACCAACGATATCCCCGAGATCGCTGTGGTTGACCCCGATATGATGTCCTCCATGCCCAAGGGTCTGACCGCCGCCACCGGTATGGATGCGCTGACCCACGCCATCGAGGGCTACATCACCAAGGGCCACTGCGTCATCTCCGATATGTTCCATCTGGAAGCCATCAAGCTCATCAGCCAGAGCCTGCGCGGCGCTGTGCAGAACACCCCGGAGGGCCGCGAGGGCATGGCTCTGGGCCAGTACATCGCCGGTATGGGCTTCTCCAACGTGGGTCTGGGCATTGTCCACTCCATGGCACACGGCCTGTCTGCCCTGTATGACACCCCCCACGGTGTGGCCTGCGCCATCCTGCTGCCGGTGGGTCTGGAGTACAACAAGAGCGTTGCCGGCGAACGCTACCGCGCCGTGGGTAAGGCCATGGGCGTTATGGGCATTGACGAGATGAACGATGTGGAAGCCGCTGATGCTACCATCGCTGCCGTCAAGCAGCTGTCTGCTGACGTTGGCATCCCCACTAACCTGAATGGCATCCTGAAGGAAGAGGACATCCAGTTCCTCGCTGAGTCTGCTTATGCAGATGCCTGCCGCCCCGGTAACCCCCGCGACACCAGCGTGGAGGAGATTGTGGAGCTGTACAAGAGTCAGCTGTAAGCTGTAAAAAATGACCCTGAGAGCCGCTGCACCGTGTTTGTGCAGCGGCTTTTTTAGCGGAATGATGCGTTCGTAAAATGAAATCCCGCGCCAATTGTAACATTTTTCCGCTGTCCTCTTGTATAAACCGGCGCAAGCGAGTACAATCAGAGCATAAAATTTGAAGGCGAGGAAAGCGCGATGACACTGAATTTCTACACGCTGGGCGTGCTGTATCTGGTCTATTCCTTCCTTGGGTGGGTAGGGGAGACCGTGGTGGCTACCTTCCGGGGCAAGCGGTTTGCAAACCGCGGCATGGCGGCGGGGCCGTTCTGCTTTGTGTATGGCACAACGGCCATCCTGATGGCAGTGGGCTTTGCAGATATGCGCACAAAGCCCGTGATGTTGTTTGTGGCCTGTATGCTCACGGCTACCGTGGTGGAGTGGCTCACGGCAAAGCTGCTGGAGCGGCTGCACAACCGCAAATGGTGGGATTACTCCGATAAAAAGTTCAACCTGAACGGCTACGTCTGCCTGCAATACTCGGTGCTGTGGGGCGCGCTGGGCATGGTGACTGTGCTTTGGGGCAACGGGCTGCTGTTGCGTCTGTGCGCCCTTGTGCCGGACTGGCTGCTGCATCCGCTGGTGTGGGCGGCGCTGGGCATCGCGGCGCTGGACCAGCTGGGCTCGGCGGTGCTGGTGGGGCGGTACGCAGCGCAGCACCCGGTGCTGGAACAGCTGAACCAGAAGCTGGAAGAGCGCTCCGATACCCTGCGCCGCCGCATTGCCGTGTATGTGGAAAAGCGCATCCAGCGCGCCTACCCGGAAGCCGCCCGGCAGCAGCCCACGGCAGTGCAGAAGGGGAAAGCCGACTTCCTCAGCGCGGCAGACCTGCTGTGGCTGTTCGTCATCGGGGCGTTTCTGGGCGACATGGTGGAGACCGTGTTCTGCCGCCTGACCGCCGGGGTGTGGATGAGCCGTTCCAGTCTGGTGTGGGGGCCTTTCAGCGTGGTGTGGGGGCTGGCGCTGGCCATGGCTACCGTGCTGCTGCGGCAAAATCAGGATAAAAGCGACCGCTATCTCTTTGCCTTCGGCACGGTGCTGGGCGGCGTATATGAATATGTGTGCAGTGCCGTCACAGAGCTATTGTTCGGTACCGTGTTCTGGGATTATAGCAAGTTCAAGTTCAATCTGGGCGGGCGTATCAACCTGCTGTACTGCTTTTTCTGGGGCATTGCGGCGGTGATGTGGATGCGCTACGGCTACCCGCTGGTGCTGAAGCTGATGAAAAAGGTGCGCAGCCATATCCGTCCGTGGATGACAGCAATGCTGGCGGTGTTCATGGCGGTGAATATGCTTACCAGCGCGCTGGCATTGGCGCGGTACGATGCCCGCACCAGCGGCGAAGCGCCCAACGGACAGCTGGAAGTGTTCCTTGATGAGCATTTCGACAACGCCCGCATGGAGCGCATTTACCCCAACGCCAAAAAAGTGATCAAGGCAGAATAAATCCCATATTTCCCCTTGCGCTTTTGCCGGAAAACAGGTATAATATTCTCTGGATAAAAGGGAGTAAGGGGCGTACCTTGGTTGAAAAACCGGTGCGGTGCGCTGTGCTGTAGCGACAGTCCCGGCAGAAATGCCCGATGCAGTACCGGATGCTTGAGACTTTTATCACATTTTCCCATTTTGGGCAGGATGTGATAAGGGTCTTTTTTTGTGCCTCTGCCGCCATCATTTAAAAAAGGAGAGATATTATGCTGATCCCTGTTCTGTTGTTTATCGTGGGTCTGCTGTGCCTGATCAAGGGCGGCGACTGGTTTGTGGACGGTGCCACCGGCATCGCCCGCCGCTTCCATGTGCCGGAGCTGCTCATCGGTGCCACGGTGGTGTCCATCGGTACCACCCTGCCGGAGGTCATGGTGTCCACCACCTCTGCCCTCACCGGTCACGGCGAGATCGCCTACGGCAACGCCATCGGCTCGGTCATCTGCAACGCTGCGCTGATCGCCGCCATCACCATTGCGGTGCGCCCGGGCAAGGTTGACCCCAAGAGCCTGCGCACCCCGGTGGCCTTCTTCTTTGTGGCTGCCGCTTTCTATGCCGGTGTGGCCTACACCACCGGCTCCTTCACCCGCCCGGTAGGTCTGATCCTGCTGGCCATGTTCGTGGCTTACATCGTGTGCAACGTGCTGGCTATGAAAAACACCCCCGCCCCGGAAGAGGAGGAGCAGGCTGAGGAAGGCCCCTTTGCCAAGGAGTTGGGTCTGCTGGTCATCGGCGCAGTGCTCATTGCTGTGGGCGCTGACCTGCTGGTGGACAACGGCACCCTCATCGCGCAGGCGCTGGGCGTGCCGGAGTCGGTCATTGCGCTGACCTTTGTGGCACTGGGCACCTCGCTGCCGGAGCTGGTCACCGCCATCACCTCGCTGGCCAAGGGTCACGGTGCGCTGTCGCTGGGCAATGTCATCGGTGCAAACGTGTTTAATCTGGTGCTGGTCAGCGGCGTGTCCGTCACGCTGGCACCCTTCAGCATCCCGCAGAACTCCACCATCGCAGGCATGAACGCCTCGCTGGTGATGGATATCCCGGTCATGTTTGCCGTGATGCTGCTGCTCACCCTGCCCGCTCTGATCAAGGGCAAGCTGAGCCGCCCGCAGGGCATTGCACTGCTGTGCATCTATGCCGCCTTCTGCGCCGTGCAGTTCAGCATCTGATCTGTTGTAAACGTAAAATATTTAAGGCTGCTGCACAGGGTTTTGTGCAGCAGCCTTTTTATGTGGGACGATTCTGAATGCGCTCCGCGTTCGCTTTGCGCATATTCAGCGGAAAGATTATTTATAATTTCGCGTTTGTCGCACTCTGCGGAGTGCGACAAACGCTATTTTCATAGGAGGGGTTTGGAACGAACTCCCTCAGTCAAAGCCTGACGGCTTTGCCAGCTCCCTCCTAGAGGGAGCCTCTGGCGCGCCCGGGCACTTTGCACTTTAGCCAGAAACTATACCGCCATGCCAAAGGCCCTATCTCAGAGGACGACTTCCCCCGGCCGGGGGAAGATGTCGCCGCAGGTGACAAAAAGGGGAATCTGTCGCCATAGGCGACTGGGGGAGTTCAGCGGCGTGCGCCCTCTCCGTCATCGCTGCGCGATGCCACCTCTCCCAAAGGGAGAGGCAAGAGCACCACCGGAAGCTTTCTCATTGCGCCTAATACTTTAGCAACGGACTTTAAACCTTGGCTCTCCCTTTGAGGAGAGACTTCCCCCGCTCCGGGGAAAGATGTCACCGTAGGTGACAAAAGGGGGAATCTGGCGCGTTAGCGCCTGAGAGGGCGAGGCAAAACCCTGACTGCTTTGCCTGAGAGGGTAAAAAAAGTGGGTCAGAAGCGCCCACAGGCGTTTCTGACCCACAAATAGAACGATATTTTTGTTTTACAGCTGGCAGGCGGTATCGTAGCCGGTGCGGATGGCGTTGGAGATATCCGCAGCCTTACCGGCGGCATCGCCGATGGAATACACCGGGATGCCGGCAGCTTCCAGCGCAGCAGCGTCAAATGCGTTGGAGCGTGCGCCCATGGCCAGCACGATGTAATCGCAGGGGATGGTCACCTCTGCGCCGTCCTTGTTCTCGCAGACGACGGCGTCCATGCGGAACTCCTTGACCTTGTGGCTGGGGTACTGCTCCACGCCGTAGGTCTTGTAGTTTTCCAGCAGGGTGGGCAGAATGGTGGTGCTCTCGCCTGCGGCGATCTTGTCCATCATCTCGATAACGGACACCTTGCAGCCGCGGGCAGCCAGATACTCTGCGGTCTCGCAGCCTACCATGCCGCCGCCGATGACAGCCACCGTGCCGTACACCTGCTGCTCACCGGCCAGCACCTTCCACGCGTCGGCAACGTTCACGCTGTCAATGCCGGGGATGCGGGGTGCGGCGCTGTGTGCGCCCACAGCGTTGATGACGGCCTCGAAACCGGCGTCCTTCAGCTGCTCTGCGGTGCGGGTCTGACCCATGCACAGGTGCACACCGGCGTTGCAGACAGCGTGGATCAGGTCCTGTGTGGCACGGCGCATCTCCTCCTTGCGGGGAGGTACGCAGGCAATGTTCAGCTGGCCGCCCAGAGTGGTGGTCTTTTCAAACAGGGTCACGTCATGGCCGCGCAGCGCTGCCACACGGGCTGCTTCCAGACCGGCAGGGCCGCCGCCGAGGACGGCAATCTTCTTTTTCTGTGCTGCGGGCTGGATGCTGCGGGTGTTCTCGTAGCCATTTTCCGCGTTCAGCACGCAGGAGAGGAACTGACGGTTCTGGATGGCATCGGTGCAGCCCTTGTTGCAGCTGATGCAGCGGCGGATATCGCAGGCCTTCCCGGCAGCGATCTTGGTGCCCCAGTCGGGGTCTGCCAGCAGCGGGCGACCCATGGCAACTATGTCGGCCATGCCGCTCTCGATGACACGCGCAGCCATGTCGGCGTCCACGATACGACCCACGGCGCTGACCGGCACATTGACGGCTTTTTTGATGTCCCCGGCGATCTTGACAAAGAAGCCGTAGGGCTGTACGCCCATGGGAGGAATGGTGTCGGCCATGTTGCCGGTGTGGTTGGCCTGTGCAACGTGGAACATATCTACGCCGTCCTCTACCAGCCACTGGGCAAACTGCACGGCGTCGGCTTCGTCAATGCCGCCCTTGCCGCGCTGCGGGGTGACGATGGACAGCTTGTAGTCGATGACCATATCCGGCACAGCCTTGCGGATGGCGCGGGTCAGCATACGGGCAAAGCGGACGCGGTTCTCCAGACTGCCGCCGAACTTATCGGTGCGGTGGTTCATGCGGGTGGAGCACAGGCAGCCGTTCAGGCGGTCGCCGTGGATCTGGATGACGTCCACACCGGCCTTCTGGGCGCGCACTGCGCAGGCGCACATCTTATCGATGATGGACATCAGCATCTCCTCGCTGGCCTCATCGGTAAAGAACATCATGTCGTGGTGCAGGCGCTGACGCATCTCGTCAAACTTCTTCTGCATAAACAGGCTGTTGATGGCGTCCACATCGTACTCCGGGTGGAAGATCTGGATGCCCAGCTTGGTGCCGTAGGCGTGCACGCTGTCGGCCAGTGCCTTGAAGGCAGGAATCTGGCTGTCGTCAAACAGCTTGGGGGTGGGAGAAAAGCTGTTGATGGGCGCCACATCGCCCATAACGATGTAGCCCACGCCGCCCTTTGCCAAACGGGTGTAGAAGCCCATGTCCTGCTCGCTGATCATGCCGTTTTTCTCGTAGCCGGTGGTCAGCGGGGGGAACATGATGCGGTTTTTAAAGGTCTGTCCGCCCACCTCGATGGGCTGCAGAATTACGTTTTCCATACAAAAGCCTCCTTGCAGATACGCTTTGCTTTACAGATTTGCTTTGATGAATGCTGCGGTCTTTTTCTCCACGGTGGCACGGGCTGCCAGCGTAGCAAAGTTGTGGCCACCGCCCGCAATGGTGTCCACCTCGGGTGCGGTGTACACCTGTGCGTAACGGCTGCAGGTGCCCTCGTCCACCAGACGGTCATCGTCGGCGCGCAGCAGCAGCACCGGGCCGTTGTAGCCCTTGGCCTCGGTAAAGGGATCGGGGTGCTTGGCCATCTCGTAGTTAAAGGCCATCTTGTAGCACAGACCCTCCATGTCGGTGTAGTCCTTGCCGGTCTGCACAACGCCGTCGGCACGCTGTGCGCAGCCGAACCACATCCCGGCGCCCGGGCACAGCAGGATCAGGCCGTGGGGCTGGATGACCGGTGCGCAGGAAGCGGCAATGTAGCCGCCCATGCTCTGGCCGGAGAGGAACAGCTTTTCGCTGTCCACATAGGGCTGCTCAGCTGCCCATGCAAAGATATCCTGTGCATCGGTGTGCAGGCCGTCGAAGCTCATATCCTCGAACTCGCCGTCGCTCTCGCCGTTGCCGTAGAAATCGAACCGGGCGCTGCCGATGCCCTGCGCTGCCAGAGCGCGGGACAGGTGGGTGTACATGGACTTGTAGCCGCTGCAGCTGCCGGCAAAGCCGTGCAGGTGCACCACAAAGGGTACCTTGCCCTCGGTGTCGGGCAGGGTCACGATGCCGCGCAGGGTGTGGCCATTGCGGTTTTTAAACTGGACCTGTAAAATCTTCATGGTTTACTTGCTCTCCTTTGCGGCGCGGCGAGCCTTCAGCTCGGTCAGCATCTCGGCAGTCTTCTGCTTGGTCAGGGGGTAGACGAAGAACAGGATGGCAACTGCAATGCCGTAGCCCAGGAAGTAGACGCCGGTGTAGCTCTTCCAGATGGCGTTCACAACGCCTGCGGTCTGCACAGCGCCTGCGGTCACGTTGTAGCCGATGGCACCCAGCACAAAGCTGGACAGGCTGCCGGAAATGGCGCTTGCAAGCTTGCGGAAGAAGGAGTAGGTGGAGTAAACGATGCCCTCGTTGCGCTCGCCGGTCTGCAGCTCGTGGTAGTCGATGGCGTCGTTGACCATAGCCCAGATCAGCACCTGCATGCCGGAAGCGCCCAGATAGCAGATACCGTTGATGACGATAAAGACCACGGGATTATGGACGGGGAAGAAGAACAGGATGCCGAACACGATGGCGGCAAAGCCTGCGCCCATGCAGCACCACTCCTTCTTGCCGAACTTGTTGGCAAGAGGCTGGGTGATGGCAAAGGACAGCACAGCGTACAGAACGCTCAGCATACCGGAGACAGCCTGAATTTTAACGTTGCCGAAGAAGTCCTTATACAGGTAGGTGTTCAGGCCGTTGACCACGGAAGCACCGATCATGCCGGTGAGGCTGAAGAACATAACGCCCAGCAGAGCCTTATTGTGAGAGATCTCCTTGAGCACGTGCAGGTAGTTCAGCTTTTCACCCTGCGGACGCTCGGGCACTTCCACGCGCTCCTTGCACCACACGCAGGTGATCTGCAGGCACAGCAGGCCCAGCATGGCGCAGATGCAGGCCAGCATCAGGAAGCGGCCAGCCACGGGCTTGTTGTCCACATACAGGAACAGGGGGCCGATCATGACCATGACGGTCATGAAGATGGTGCCGCCAAGGCTGCGGTAGCGGGACAGTGCGGTGCGCTGGCTGACATCATCGGTCATCACGCTGGACAGGGTGCCGAAGGGCACGTTGACGCAGGTGTACAGCGCCTCGTACAGAACGTAGGTGACGAACATGTAGGCCAGACGCAGGCCGTAGTTGATGTTGCCCACATTGACAAAGCCCAGTATGCACAGCACTGCCATGGGGAAGGAGAAGGCGCGGATCCAAGGGATGAACTTGCCGCCCTTGGTGGCCTTGCGGGAGTCCACGATCGCGCCGATGATGGGGTCGTTCACGGCGTCCCAGATCTTGGTGACCAGCAGCAGGATACCCACATGGAAGGGGTTGACCTGCAGGATCAAGGTGTAGAAGATCGACAGATACATGGCACGGTACTGCTCAGTAAAGCAGCAGCCCGGATCGCCCAGTGTATAGCCGATCTTGTCCTTCATGGAGAAGGGTCGGACGGTCTTTTTCTGGTCCATTGTGTTTTATCCTCCTTAAAAACAGTGAAACCACGAGACTTTTCGCACAAGTCTCTTTTCTACGCTTTGCATTATACGTTAATTTTACATCAATACATATCCAAAAAATGATTGAAAACTATCACAAATTGATGTATTATGCAATTATAACAGTTGTACTTTTCTGTTGTGTACAACAAACTGTCGCACATGACAGTTTCACGGAGGTTTTTTTGGTGAACTATACAGTCAAGCGTTATTTTTTTGAGCAGAGCGCCGTCCGGGAATTCTATTCCGGCGCGTATTATGATTTGTTTCTGGTCATGCGGGGCAGCGGCGTGTTCCGGTGCAGCGAGGTGGTGCTGCCCGCACAGCAGCAGAATCTCATCATCTTCAAGCCCGGTCAGGGCGGCAGACTGGAATACGCCGGTGCTTACGGCCCGCTGGAACTTATTCGGGTGCAGCTGTCCCCCCAGACGCTGGCGCAGCTTTCGGATGCGGACACCGACCTTGAAAAAAGCTTCAACGTGGTGCCCTTCCGGCAGGTAGCCGTCCGCCCGGACAGCCAGATCTATATGCTGCTGAAAAACCTTGCCCGGAAGTTGCTGATGCTCCCGCAGGAGCGCACCCAGTTCGGTGCAGCGGTGTTCGAGCACGGCATTCTGCAAATGTTCGTGGTGCTGGCGCTGCGTGCCTGCATCCATGCAGAGTTCCACACCGCATCGGTCAGCCGCCACCACCTGATGCTGGACGAGGTGTTTTTGTTTATTCAGGCGCACCTTACCGAGGAGCTGACGCTGGAACGGCTGGAGAAGGAGTTTTTCGTTTCCCGGGAACATATTGCCCGGGAATTCAAACGCCAGACCGGGCAGACGGTGCACCGCTATATCGTAAAGGCGCGGTTAGACCGCTGCTGCACCCTCATCGAGCAGGGGCTGCCCATCACCGAGGTGTACAAGACCAGCGGCTTTGGCGGTTACAACCACTTTTTCCGCGCCTTTAAAAAGGAATACGGCATGACCCCCAAGGAGTACTTCCAAACCACCCGGCAGGACGCCCGGGGATGAATTTTGCAAAAGCAGCGCCGTCTGCGCCTGTGAAAAAAAGCCGCCCGGGAAGATCCGCAGATCCTCCCGGGCGGCTTGCTTATCCTATTTTTTCTTTTACTTGCGGCGGGTGAGGCAGTTCAGCGCCATCACAACCAGCACGAGAAAGCCGATGACCAGCAGGATACCGGTCATGCCGATGAGCATCATGGGCAGGGTGGTCATCCAAGAAGAAAGATGAAGCATAAAGGTACCTCCGTTAAGCCATCAGGGAAAGGATCAGTCCGCCGGCAAGGACGGATGCGATCTGCCCGGAAACGTTGACGCTGATGGAGTACATCAGCAGGAAATTCTGGTTGTCCTCGGCCAGACCCATCTTGTTGACCACGCGTCCGCTCATGGGGAAGGCCGAAATGCCTGCCGCGCCGATCATGGGGTTCAGCTTTTTGCCCTCGGGCAGGAACAGGTTCAGCAGCTTGGCGAACAGCACGCCGCCAGCGGTATCAAAGATAAAGGCCACAAGACCCAGTGCCATGATGAGCAAAGTGTCCGGACGGACAAACTTGTCGGCGGTCATCTGCCCGGCTACGGTCAGACCCAGCAGCAGGGTGATGAGGTTTGCCAGCACGTTCTGGGCGGTCTCGCTCAGAGAGTTCAGAACCCCGCACTCCCGCAGCAGGTTGCCGAACATCAAAAAGCCCACCAGCGCCACGCTGGCCGGGGCTACCAGACCGGCGACCACCGTGACCACAACGGGGAACAGGATCTTGGTCAGCTGGGTGACGTTGCCTTTTTCGTAGGGCATACGGATGCGGCGTTCCTTCTGGGTGGTCAGCAGCCGGATGACCGGCGGCTGCACGATGGGTACCAGCGCCATGTAGCTGTAAGCCGCCACCATAATGGCGCCCAGATACTGGGATTTCAGGGTGTTTGCCACAAAAATGGCGGTGGGGCCGTCTGCTGCGCCGATGACAGCAATGGACGCGGCGTCCTTCATATCAAAGAAGAACCCGGCCAGAAACAGGGTGAAAAAGATGCCAAACTGTGCCGCTGCGCCAAACAGCATGAGCCACGGCTTTTCCAGCAGCGGGCCAAAATCGATCATGGCACCAATGCCGATGAACAGCAGCAGCGGGAACAGCTCGTTGGACATACCTGCCTCGAACAGGGCAGAGATGGGGCCAACGGTGTCTCCCTGCGTGATGGCACCGGATGCGGGAAGATTGACCAGAATGGCACCGAACCCCATGGGCAGCAGCAGACTGGGCTCCATCTTTTTGACGATGGCAAGGTAAATGAGCAGGGCACCGATGCCCCACATGACCACCATCTGCCATGTCAGCGCCCCGAAGTTTGAAAAGAGCGCGGCGAATGTGTTCCAGAAATTCATATTGTTTTTCTGCCTCCTTTTGTTCTGATGCTGCGGCAAGAAAAAAGAGACCCTTGCCACAGCGTAAAATCTGTGACAAAAGTCTCAAGCGAACACATGACATCGGGCATTGCTGCCGTGATGACGCTGCCATGCAGCGGCCTGCCGGAAAAAACTTGACCGGCAGACTGCCCTTTACTCCCCTTTATCATTTTTATTGATACCAGAAACTGCCGCTTCTGTCAAGGGGGAAAATGCGGTTTTTCGCAAAAATCCAACCGTGAAAAGGCCAACCGGGAAAATCTGTGGATTTTCCCGGTTGGTAAACTATAACTGTTTTTTCGCTTTAAATCGTCAGTCCACTACCGGTACATCCAGCCCGAACTCCTGCGGGCGGAAGCGGGGACAGACGTTCTCGGTGATGCAGATGACCGAAGCGGCAAGACGGCTGCCGATCTCGCAGGATTCTGCCAGCGTTTTGCCGTAGGTCAGGCCGATGACCGTGCCGGCAAAGAAGGCGTCCCCCGCGCCGGTGGTGTCCATAACGTCCACCTTTTTGGCGGGCACGATGCCGCAGCTGCCGTCCGCACAGGCGTATACCGCGCCCTGCCCGCCCATGGTCACCACCATGCTGGGAATGTTGGCGCTGCGCACGTTGCCCGTGAGCACCCGGCACATCTCGTCCGGGGAGAGGTGGTCGTAGTCGTCCGAGAACAGCAGTCCGGCCTCCTGCTGGTTGCAGACGAAACAATCGATCTGCTGCAAAAAATCCCGCCGCTCCATGGCAATACTCATGTTGGAGACCACGGCAAACACCTTTTTGCCGTACTTTTTGGCGTAGCGCAGGGTCTGCTTCACCGTTTCTTTTTCGAGGTCCAGTTCCAGCGCAATGGAATCGCAGTCTGCAAAAATGGCGTCGCCCTGTTCTTGCAGAAGGCCGGTCAGCGGGGTGGTGTCCGGCCGCTTGGAGATGGCGGCGTGCACATCGCCGTCGTTGTCAAAAATGGCCAGCCATGTGCCCATGCCGTCCGGCTTTTTCTGGATAAAGCGGGTGTTGACCTTGTGCCTTGCCAGCTTGTCGATGACGTCCTGTCCCATGCCGGTGTCATCCACCAGACCCACAAAGGTGGGGCGCAGCTCTACGTTGGCGATATCCTCCACCACGTTGCGGCTCACACCGCCGTGTACCTGCTCGATGCGTCCGGCGTTGCGCCCGCCGGGGATATAGGTGGAAAGAGGATAGCCCTTGATATCCACAAAAACAGCTCCGATGACTACGATGCCCATAAACGATAAACCTTTCTGACTTCAGTTGATTTTACCTGTATTATACAGGAAGCAGACAAAAGATGCTATCCCTTTGCCGTTTTTTGCGGAAAAATATCTCTCGGTCACGCCCCCTTTCCGTGAAAAAGGGCTTCCGAAAAGTCCGCAGACTTTTCGGAAGCCCAAATAAAAAATAATTTTTCCTCTGATAATGCCCAGAGCGCAGCGGAGGGCATTCTGAATCAGCCCCTGTCACATCGCCGTGCGGGCGGTGCGCACCAGATACTCCATGGCCTGTACCGGGTACTGCCCGGCGGCAGTCTCGCCGGTGAGCATCAGGCTGGATGCGCCGTCCAGTACGGCGTTGTAGATGTCGCTCACCTCGGCGCGGGTGGGTACCGCCCGGGTGTGCATGCTGTCCAGCATCTGGGTCACCACCATAAAGGGTACCCCGGCTGCCCGGCAGGCAGCAGAAAGCTGTTTCTGGCAGCGGGGCAGCTCCCACAGGGGCATGGCGTTGCCAAGGTCGCCCCGGGCAATGACCACCTCGTCCACCAGCGGCAAAAACTCCGGCAGCGCCTGCACGCCCGCAAGGTTTTCAATTTTGGCAAGGATCTTCAGCTGCGGTGCACCGGCTTCTGCCAGTGCCTGCCGCAGGTTGCGGATGTCCGCAGCGCCGCGCACAAAGGGCAGCATGACCCCGGTAACGCCGCAATCGGCGGCGATGGCAAGGTTCTCCTTGTCCTCGGTGGTCAGGGTGGGCATTTGGATGTCTGCCCCCGGTGCTGCCAGACTTTTGCGGCTTTGCAGCACTCCGCCCCGCATTACGGTGCACACAAGAGCATCCGGTTCCGCGGTGTCCACCCGCGCCAGCAGCTTGCCGTCATCCAGCAGCAACTCCTGCCCGGGCTGCACACCCTGCACCAGCGCGGTAGGGCAGGGGATGCCTTGCACGCCCAGACGCACGGTCTGCCCGGCGGTCAGGGACAGCGGCTGCGGCAGACGGCCGATGCGCAGTTCCGGCCCCTGCAAATCAATGAGCAGCTTTTTGACCCCGGCTTTATGCAGTATCACCAGCCAGTCCTTGTGCGCTGCCAGCGGCCCGTGAGAAAGGTTCATGCGGATGCCGGTCATGCCGGCCTCCACCATCTGCTGCAAAAGCTTTACATCGGCACAGGCAGGGCCGATGGTTCCGTAAAAATCCATAATTCCTCCTGCAATTCACGTTTTCTTTCTATTGTAGCATGACCGCGCTGCAAAAGATAGCCCGGCGGCGCACAAAAAAACACCGGAAGCTGATGCAAAGCCTCCGGTGTCTTTTTATGATGCCTTATGGGGTTTACTGCGATACTTTGCACCGCCTGCGTTCAGTACAAAGCTTACAGCTCCCTCTATTTTTAAAGGTTGTACTTAGTTTACAGCATTTCGGGCAGTTCGTCAAGGGCTTTTTCCGGCTTTTGCCGGCAAAAACTGGAATATCACAACATTATCACAACTGCAGCTGGTGGTAGCACGCGCCCTCCATGGTCTTCCAACAGGCGGTGCTTCCCTCCAAGGTCATGTAGCTGTGGGCGGTGCTTTCCTTGGGCAGGCTTACAGAGCCGGGGTTCAGGTAAAGGTTCCCCTGCCCGAAGTTTGTCCATGCGGGCACATGGGTGTGGCCGTGGAGCAAAATATCCCCCGGGGCAAGGGGCGGCAGATGGTTCAGGTTGAACACATGGCCGTGGGTAACGTAGACCAGCCGCTGCCCCACCGGCAGCACGGCATAATCTGCCAGTACCGGGAAATTGAGCACCATCTGGTCTACCTCGGCGTCGCAGTTGCCCCGCACGCACAGCAGCTTGGGCGCAAGGCTGTTCAGCAGCGGGATGACCTGCTTGGGGGCGTAATCCCGGGGCAGGTCGTTGCGGGGGCCGTGGTAGAGCAGGTCTCCCAGAAACAGCAGGCGGTCGGCCTGCTCCCGTTCAAAGGCCTGCTGCAGCTGCTGCGCATAATAATAGGAGCCGTGCAGGTCTGATGCGATCATCCATTTCATATACAATGCCCTCCCTCAGAGCCGGTTTGCCTTATTGTAGCGCCTGCTGTAAAAATGGTCAAGTGATCACAAAAGTCATACTTTTGCACCAAAACCCCTTGACACGCCGCTGAGGATGTGGTATTCTGCTAAAGTTGCAGCCCGCAAATGCGCAGGCTGCATATCGCGGACAGCTGCCGCGATCATAAAAACCGTGTGGATTTTTACAGCAACATTGCTACTTTTCGCCACACAATGACCTCACAAGGGTCATTGTGTGGCTTTTTTGTGCGCCGGAAACCGGCTACAGGCCGGTGCTGCGCCTTCCACATTTTTACTTTTTACAGATAGCAGGTGAAATTTTTCAATGAACGAAACTTTTATGAAGGAGAAGCCGGTGCTGCCGCTGCTGCTCTCGATGGCACTGCCCAACGTGGTCTCCATGCTGGTGAACAGCCTCTACAACATCGTGGACAGCCTGTTTGTGGCGCGCATCAGCGAGGACGCCATGACCGCGTTAAGTCTGGTGTTCCCCATCCAGAACTTTTCCAACGCCATTGCCATCGGCTTTGGCATCGGCATCAACGCCATGATCGCGCTGTATCTGGGCGCGGGTGACCGCGAAAAGGCCGAGACGGCTGCCACCCACGGTTTTGTGCTCAGCCTTGTGCACGGCGTGGTGATGATGGCGGTCAGCATCGCCATCATGCCCGGCTTTCTGCGCCGCTTTACGCAGGACGAGACGCTGATCGCCGCCGGCATCACCTACTCTACCATCGTGTTCCTGTTTTTGGTCGTGAACATGGTCTCGCTGGCCTTTGAAAAGATCTTTCAGGCGGTGGGCCGCATGAAGGTGTCCATGGTCGCCCTCATCACCGGCTGCGTGTGCAATATTTTGCTGGACCCGGTGCTCATCTTCGGGCTTGGGCCGGTGCCTGCCATGGGCATTGCGGGCGCGGCACTGGCTACCGGCATCGGTCAGGTGCTCAGCGTGGTGGTCTACCTTGTGGTCTACCTGCGCACCGAGCTGCCGGTGCGGCTGCGCCGCAGCTGTATGCGCCCGGACGCGGCGCTGGACGGCAGACTGTACGCCATCGGCGTTCCGGCCATCCTGAATCTGGCACTGCCCTCGCTGCTGGTCACCTTCCTTAATGGATTGCTGGCGGCTTTTTCTCAGAGCTATGTGGTGGTGCTGGGCATCTATTATAAATTGCAGACCTTTTTGTACCTGCCTGCCAACGGCTTCGTGCAGGGCATGCGCCCCCTTATCGGCTACAACTACGGCGCGCGGGAGCACGCCCGGGTGAAAAAGCTGTTCCAGCTGACCCTGCTCATGAGCGCAGCCATCATGGCGGCGGGCACTGTCATCTGTCAGGTTGCCTCCGGGCAGCTGATGGGGCTGTTCACCCAGAACCCCGAAACCATCGCCGCCGGGCGGACTGCCTTGCGCATCATCAGCATCGGCTTTGTCATCTCGGCGGTCTCAACAACCGTCTCCGGTGCGCTTGAGGGTCTTGGCAAGGGCACAGAATCTCTGGTCATTTCGTTGTGCCGGTATGTCGTTTTCATCATGCCGCTGGCTGCGCTGCTGTGTAACTGGCTGGGCGCAGACGGCGCATGGCACGCCTTTTGGCTTACCGAGGTGCTGGCGGCAGTGGTCTCCGGTGCGGTCTACCGCCGGGCGGTCACACATAAAAAATAAGAATTTCTGATAGGGGCGTTTCATAACGTCCCTATTTTTCATTGACACTACGGGAAAAGTACGGTAAAATAATTTTCGTGTTTTGACAAAAACTGTCAGTGCGCAAGATATTACAGAGGATGTGGAAGTATATGATCGAGACCATTGCCGCCGTCAATCAGGCGGTGAACAGCTTTATCTGGGGCATCCCCGCCATGGTATGCATCATTGGCGTGGGGCTGCTGCTCAGTGTCCGCACGGGCTTTTTGCAGATCCGCAAATTCCCCTACGCCATCCGCACCACCGTGGGCCGGATGTTCCGCAAGCGGGATGCTTCGGACGGTGCCATGACCCCCTTTCAGGCGGTGTGCACCGCGCTGGCGGGCACGGTGGGCACCGGCAACATTGCCGGTGTGGCGGGCGCTATCGCCATCGGCGGCCCGGGTGCCGTGTTCTGGATGTGGTGCTCTGCGCTGCTGGGGATGTGCACCAAGTTTGCCGAGGTGACGCTGGCCGTGCATTTCCGGGAGCGCAGCGATACCGGCGAGTGGGTGGGCGGCCCGATGTACTATATTAAAAACGGCCTTGGCCGCCGCTGGCAGTTTCTGGCCGTGCTGTACGCGCTGTTCGGCGTGCTGACCGTGTTCGGTACCGGCAACGCAACGCAGGTGAATACCATCGTGGCAGCAGTGGATACCGCCCTGCTGGAATACGGGCTGGTGGGCGGCAGCTTTCTGCCCACCCTCAACCTCATCGTGGGCATCCTTGTGGCGGTGCTGGTGGCGCTGGTGCTGCTGGGTGGTATCAAGCGCATTGGCAGTGTGAGCGAGAAGCTGGTGCCCTTTATGGCACTGTTCTATATTGTGCTGTCGGTGGGCGTGGTGGTGCTCAACTTCTCCCGCCTGCCCTATGTGCTGGAATCCATCGTAGCGGGTGCGTTCAACCCCGCTGCCTTTACCGGCGGCACCATTGGCAGTCTGTTCGTCAGTATGCAAAAGGGCGTTTCCCGCGGCATCTTTTCCAACGAGGCCGGTCTTGGCACCGGCTCTATCGCCCATGCCTGCGCCGACACCAAAAAGCCGGTCAAGCAGGGCATGTTCGGTATTTTTGAGGTGTTTGCCGATACCATCGTCATCTGCACCCTGACCGCGCTGGTCATCCTGTGCAGCGGCACCCCGGTCAGCTACGGCGCAGCGGCGGGTGCTGAGCTGACCATCTCCGGCTTTACCACCACCTACGGCGGCTGGGCGTCTATCTTTACTGCCGTGGCGCTGTGCTGCTTTGCCTTTTCCACCATCATCGGCTGGGGTCTGTACGGCTCCCGCTTTCTGGTGTTCCTGTGCAAGAGCAACAAGGTGGCGCGCCCCTTCTTTGTGGTGTATGCTCTGGTAGCCATTCTGGGCGCTACCATGGATCTTGGTCTGCTGTGGAGCATCGCCGATACCTTTAACGGCCTGATGAGCATCCCCAACCTCATTGCACTGCTGCTGCTTTCCGGCACGGTGGTGCAGCTGACCCGCGCCTTTTTTGAATCGGAAGGGTGAACGGCAGCTCTGCCCATAGTGGACAGAAACGCCGGAACGCGGTATACTGAGAAAAAACAACGGTGGCTATGTACCACAGGAGGTTCTAACGTGGAAAACTTTAACGAACTGCTGCAAAAGTATGCAGATTTTATCGTCCGGGTGGGTGTGAACCCGCAGCCGGGGCAGACTTTGATCATCAACTGCCCGCTGGAAGGTGCCCCGCTGGCACGGCTGTGCGTGCGCAGCGCCTACGAAGCCGGTGCGCGGGACGTGCAGGTGAACTGGCAGGATGATGCCGTTACCCGCATCCGCATGGAGCTGGGCAGCGAGGAGGCACTGACCGACCACAAGGGCTGGCAGCTGCGCCGCTATCTGGACTACGCCGAGAGCGAGGGCGGTGTGTGCGTGCTGCACCTCATCGCGGACGACCCGGAGTTGTTCGCCGGGCTGGATGGTGCCAAGATCAGCCGGGTGAACAGCGCGAACCGCAGCTTTATGCAGCCGTGGCGGGAGTACACCATGAACGACCGGGTGCAGTGGTCCATCGCCGCTCTGCCCGCAGAGCCGTGGGCAAAGAAGATGTTCCCGGAGCTGGACACTGCAGCCGCCATTGAGGCACAGTGGAAGCTGATCTTTGATACCTGCCGTGTGACCGGCGGCGACCCGGTAGGGGAGTGGCAGAAGCATCTGGACCGCCTGAACGAGCTGGGCGCAAAGATGAACGCCCTGGATCTGGAAAGCGTGCATTTTGAAAGCGCCAACGGCACCGACCTGACCGTGGGTCTGGCCGAGCAGGCGGTGTGGGAAAGCGCCGGCAGCAAAAACGAGAAGGGCGTGCCCTTCCTGCCCAACATCCCCACCGAGGAGGTGTTCACCGCGCCCCATAAGGATAAGGTGGACGGCATCGTTTACGGCACAAAGCCTTACGTCTTTAACGGTCAGCTCATCAAGAATTTCCACGTTACCTTCAAGGACGGCAAGGTGGTGGAGCACGGCGCCGACGAGGGCGCAGATCTGCTGGGCCAGCTGCTGGACACCGACGAGGGCGCACGCCACATCGGTGAGGTGGCACTGGTGCCCGCCTCCAGCCCCATCAACCGCAGCGGCAAGCTGTTCTACAACACCCTGTTTGACGAGAACGCTGCCTGCCACATCGCCTTTGGCGACAGCTACCCCGGCACCACCGTGGGCGGCACCGGCCTTTCCAAGGAGGAGCTGGCAGCCCGCGGCATGAACCACTCCTCCCTGCACGAGGACGTGATGATCGGTGCAGAGGACAGCCGCATCACCGGCAAATGCCGCGATGGCCGCACCGTGCCGCTGTTTGAAAACGGCGTCTGGGTGCTGTAAAAAAGCCCCAAAGGGCGCGCAACTGCAAAAAAATTGCGAAAATGCTTGCATAAATCGCAAGAGTATGCTATATTCTAGTAGTACGATATAGTTTAACCTGAAACGTGGGCCGCAAGGTCCGCGTTTCTTGTTTGTTTGGAGGTTTTTTATGGCGAAGCAGTCTGGCGGCAACACCGCGCAGAGAGTGGAAGCGCTTGTCCGTCCCACGGTGGAAGGCATGGGTCTGCGCCTGTGGGATGTGGTTTTTGAGAAGGAAGGGCCGGACTGGTATCTTCGCATCCTCATCGACCGGGACGGCACCATGGATACTGACACCTGTGCAGAGGTGTCCCACGCACTGGACCCCATTCTGGATGAGGCAGACCCCATCGACCAGAGCTATTATCTGGAGGTGGGCAGCCCCGGCCTTGGCCGCAAGCTGACCCGCCCGGAGCACTACGAGGCACTGAAGGGCCAGAAGGTGCGGGCAAAGCTCATCCGCCCCAACGCTGACGGCGTGCGGGAGCTGTCCGGCATCCTGACCGGTCGCGAGGGCAGCACCGTGACGCTGGAAAGCGAGAACGGCCCCGTGACCTTTGAGGTGAATGCAGCCTCCGGCGTGCAGCTGTGCGACGACGAGGATCTGTTCAACTGAGAAGAACCGTCTCTGATGGATAAAAGAGAACAAAATATATAGGAGGAACCCGAAAAATGACAGCAGCGAATAAGGACTTTTTTGAAGCGCTCTCCATGCTGGAGCATGAGCGCGGCATCACCGCAGAATACCTGATCGAAAAGATCAAGGCGGCTATCATCATTGCCGTCAAGAAGAACTATGAGGTCGAGGAGGATCACATCCGTGTGGACATCGACCCCGACACCGGCCGCTTTGATGTGGCGCTGATCCAGGATATCGTGGCAGACGAGGACTGGTACGACGAGCACGCCGAGATCGGTGTGACCGAGGCACGCAAGATCCGCAGCAGCTACGAGGTGGGCGACCGCATCATCACCCCGCTCAAGACCCGCGATTTTGGCCGTATTGCCGCCCAGACCGCAAAGCACGTCATCCGTCAGGGCATCCGCGAGGCCGAGCGCAACCAGCAGCTCAGCGAGATCCAGTCCCGCGCACATGACATCGTGCAGGCCACCGTTACCCGCGTGGATACCGAGAAGGGCATCGTTGCGCTGGATCTGGGCAAGGGCGGCGAGGCTGTTCTGCCCCGCAACGAGCAGGTGCCCGGCGAGGTGTACACCGAGGGCGAGACCCTGCAGGTCTACATCGTGGACGTGGTCAGCACCGAGCGCGGCCCCCGCGTGATGATCAGCCGCACCCATCCCGGCCTTGTCAAGCGCCTGTTTGAGCTGGAAGTGCCCGAGATCTTTGACGGCACTGTGGAGGTAAAGGCCATCAGCCGCGAGGCCGGTGCCCGCACCAAGATGGCTGTCTGGTCCAAGGACCCCAACGTGAACCCTGTTTCCGCCTGCATTGGTGAGCACGGCGCTCGCGTGGCCGCTGTTGTGGAAAAGCTGGGCGGCGAGAAGATCGATATCGTGAAGTGGAGCGAGGATATCTCTGAGTTCATCTCCGCAGCCCTGAGCCCCGCCAAGGTGGTCAAGGTGGAACTGCTGCCCGGCGAGACCCGCTCCTGCCGCGTCACCGTGCCCGACCAGCAGCTGAGCCTTGCCATTGGCAACAAGGGTCAGAACGCCCGCCTGTGCGCCCGCCTGACCGGCTACAACATTGATATCCGTCCCGAGAGCGGCTACTACGGCGAGGACGAGGAGCCCAAGAAGGACGCAGCAGACGCTGAATAAGCCCGGCACCATCTGCCGAAGGAGGGAAACCGGATGGCACAAAAAAAAATCCCTGCCCGCCAGTGCATCGGCTGCATGACCAGCCGCCCCAAAAAGGAATTGGTGCGCGTGGTGCGCGCACCCAGCGGGGAGATCAGCATTGATCTGGTAGGCAAAAAGCCGGGACGCGGCGCATATCTCTGCCCGGACCCGGACTGCCTGACCAAGGCAAAAAAGAAAAAGGCGCTGGAACGCTGCTTTGAGCAGCCGGTCCCCGCCGAGGTATACGACGCGCTGGCTGTACAGCTGGCCGCAGCCGCAAAGGAGGCAGCAGCCGATGGCAAAAAAGAATAACGCCCCCGCAAAACCCAAGCTGCCCCCGGAGGAGGCGCTGTATCAGGCCGTGAGCCTGTGCCGCAAGGCCGGTGCGCTGACCATGGGCTTTGATGCCGTGGAGGAAGCCTGCGTCAAAAGCAAGGCATGGCTGGTGATGACCGCATCGGACATCAGCCCTAAGACTTTGCAGCGTTTGAACTACGCCGTGGGGGACTTGGTGGACGTGTTCACCATGCCGCTGACACAGGATAAGCTGGCCGATATCAGCCACAAGCCCGTGGCTGTTTACGCGGTGACCGACCGCAACCTCGCAAAGCTCTGCTTCGACCGCCTGTCGGACTGCGGAGCAATCAAAAATGAGGAGGATATGAGCGAATGATCGTAAAATATAAAGTGAGTGACTTTGCAAAGGATCTGAACCTTTCTGCAAAGAAGGTGCTGGATGAGCTGGCCGCTATGGGCAGCACCGGCAAGAAGAACAGCTCCAATCTGGAGGAGAACGAGCTGAACTACCTGCTGGAAAAGTTCAGCAAGGATAACAGCGTGGCAAATCTGGACGAGTTTTTGAACAGCGCCAAGGCTCCCAAGGAGGAGCCCAAGGCTGAGAAGAAGGCCGAGAAGAAGGCTGAAAAGAAGCCCGAGGCTCACAAGGCTGACAAAAAGCCCCAGCAGCCCGCCGCAAAGGCCGAGCAGCCCAAGGCAAACAATAATAATAACAATAACGGCAAGCACGGCGACAAGAAGCCCGAGCAGCATAAGAAGCGCGAGGAAAAGACCGTTTCCTTCAGCGAACTGGCACGTGAGACCGGCGCAAAGGCTACCGCAGCCCCCGCACAGGCAGTTTCTGTCCGCCGCGAGGACAATCAGGTCACCGTGGATACCCGCACTGTGGATATGAACGTGGACCGCTTCGACGCCCGCTACGATGATCTGGCCTCTACCAAGAACACCGAGAACCGCCGCAAGCCCACCCCGCAGGGCAACAAGCAGAAGTTCACCCAGCGCGGTCAGCGTCAGCGCCAGCAGTTCCAGAAGGGCAAGCGAGAGACCGAGTTCGAGCGTCTGCAGCGCATCCAGCTGGAGAAGGCACGCAACGCCCAGCTGAAGGTGCTGATCCCCGACGAGATCACTGTGGGCGAGCTGGCAGCCCGCCTGAAGCAGCAGGCCGGTAAGGTCATTGCCAAGTTCATGCAGATGGGCGAGATGCACGCCATCAACGATGTGATCGATTTCGACACCGCAGCTCTGCTGGCAGAGGAGTTCCACGCAAAGGTCGAGCACGAGGTGCACGTCACCATCGAGGAGCGCCTGTTCACGCAGGAAGAGGACGCACAGGAGGATCTGGTGGAGCGTCCCCCGGTGGTCTGTGTCATGGGTCACGTTGACCACGGCAAGACCAGTATTCTGGATGCCATCCGCAAGACCAACGTCACCGCAGGCGAGGCCGGCGGCATCACGCAGGCCATCGGTGCATATCAGGTCAAGGTCAACGACAGCCTCATCACCTTCCTGGATACCCCGGGCCACGAGGCATTCACCTCCATGCGTGCCCGCGGCGCCAACATGACCGATATCGCCGTTCTGGTGGTTGCTGCCGATGACGGCATCATGCCCCAGACCATCGAGTCCATCAACCACGCCAAGGCTGCAAATGTCAAGCTCATCGTGGCAATGAACAAGATGGATAAGCCCACCGCAAACCCCGAGCGCGTGATGGAAGGCCTGACCAAGTACGGCATCATCACCGAGGACTGGGGCGGCGATGTGGCCTGCATCCCGGTGTCTGCCCTGACCGGCATGGGCATCAACGACCTGCTGGAGCGCATTGCTCTGGAAGCTGAGGTCATGGAGCTGAAGGCAAACCCCAACCGCCGCGCCAAGGGTGCGGTCGTCGAGGCCCGTCTGGACAAGGGCCAGGGCCCCATTGCCACCATTCTGGTGCAGAACGGCACCCTGCACTCCGGCGACGTCATCATTGCCGGTACCGCTGTGGGCCGCGTGCGCACCATGCGCAGCGACAAGGGCCAGTTGCTGAGCGATGCCGGCCCCTCTACCCCTGTGGAGATCACCGGCCTGACCGCCGTGCCCGAGGCAGGCGACCTGTTCGAGGCTGTTGAGGACGAGCGTCTGGCCCGTGAACTGGCCGAGCAGCGCATCGCTGCCGCCAAGGAAAAACAGTTCTCCTCCTTCCAGAAGGTCACGCTGGATAACCTGTTCAGCCAGATGGCACAGAACGACATGAAGGAACTGGCCATCGTGGTCAAGGCCGATGTGCAGGGCTCTGCCGAGGCTGTGAAGCAGAGTCTGGAGAAGATCTCCAACGACGAGGTGCGTGTGCGCGTCATCCACGCCGGTGTCGGCGCCATCAGCAAGTCCGACGTGGATCTGGCCGATGCCTCCAACGCCATCATCATCGGCTTCAACGTCCGCCCGGACAACGTGGCCAAGGAAGAAGCCGCTGCCACCAAGGTGGAAATGCGTATGTACCGCGTCATTTACGACGCCATCAACGATGTCACCGACGCTATGAAGGGTATGCTGGCACCCAAGTTCCGCGAGGTCTCTCTGGGCGAACTGCAGGTACGTCAGGTGTACAAGATCTCCAACGTGGGCACCGTTGCAGGCTGCCGCGTGACCAGCGGCAAGATCACCCGCGACAGCAAGGTGCGTGTGGTGCGTGACGGCATCGTCATCGCCGAGGACGAGATCGCATCCCTGAAGCGCTTCAAGGACGACGCTAAGGAAGTGGCCGAGGGCTACGAGTGCGGCGTGACCCTGGAGAAGTTTGCGGACGTCAAGGAAGGCGACGTGTACGAGGCCTTCAAGATGGAAGAGTACCGCGACTAAGCAAAAACCGAATATATAACAGCTTCCCGGCAGAAAAGGCTTCCCCCGTCCGGGGGAAGCTGTCGAACGAAGTGAGACTGATGAGGGCGTATCTTTCGCAGGTGTGGAGCGTGCGCCCTCATCCGTCGTTTTGGCAGATAAATGCCGCCTTGCCCCGGCCGGGGCAAGGCTTTGGGAGGCTGCCGGACAGAATTTGGAGAAAACTATGTCTCAGAAAAATATGGGCCGTCTTGCGCAGGATATGAAGCGCGAGGTCATTGCCATCATCGGCCGGCTGAAGGACCCGCGGCTGGAGGGCGGTCTGCTGACCGTCACCCGTCTGGACGTGACGCCGGATCTGGATGTGGCAAAAGTGTATGTAAGCGTGATGGGCCGCGCAGACGGCCCCAAGCCCGCTATTGAAGCGCTGAACCGTGCCGCAGGCCATGTGCGCACCGAGGTCAGCAAAAAAATGCACATCCGCAAGGCACCCCGCTTCATCTTTGTGGAGGATGACGGTGCCGCCTACGCCGCCCACATCAACGAGCTGCTGCGCAGCCTGAACGTGAACGGCGAGGAAGAAGCACAGCCTGCTGATACCGAACAGACCGAGGACTGACTGCCTTTGCGGAAAGGATGGATCATTGGATGACAGAACAACTGGATGTGCAGCAGATGGCGCAGCGCCTGCTGGCTGCGGACAACATTTTGATTCTGTGCCACAAAAACCCGGACGGTGACACCATCGGCTGCGGCAGCGCCCTGTACTATGCGCTCAAAGCGCTGGAAAAAACAACGGCGGTGCTCTGCTCCGATGCCATTCCGTCCCGCTACGCCTTTACGAACCCACGGCTGTTCAAGGGCGAGTTCGAGCCCCACACCGTGATCGCGGTGGATGTGGCCGGTTTGCAGCTGTTTGGCGAAAATAACGGCGTGCCGCAGTTTGCACGCCATGTGGACCTGTGCATCGACCACCACGCAGGCAACAACGGCTATGCCGATTTTACCCTTCTGGATGCCGGTGCCGCTGCGGCAGCGGAGCTGCTGTATCAGGTCATCGTGGAGATGGGGGTGACTATCACCCCCCACATTGCCGACTGCCTGTACACCGGCATTGCCACCGACACCGGCTGCTTCAAGTTCTCCTCCACCACCGCCAACACCCACAAGGTGGCTGCAAAGCTTATTGAAGCCGGCTGTCATGTGGAGGAGTTGAACACCCTGCTTTTCGACACAAAGCCCCGTGCCCGCATGGAGGCCGAGCGCATCGCCCGCAACCATCTGGAGTACTATCTGGACGGCCGCTGTGCCCTGATCTACCTGACGAGGGACGAGATACGGCAGAGCGGGGTAGACCCCGCAGATCTGGAGGAACTGACCAGTCTGCCCATCAGCATCGAGGGAGTCAAGGTGGGTCTGACCCTGCGCCAGCAGCCCGGCGGCAGCTACCGCATCAGCGTGCGCACCGCAAAGAGTGTGGACGCCTGTGCCATTGCCCGGCGTCTGGGCGGCGGCGGCCACACCCGCGCAGCGGGCTGTGAACTGCTGGGCGACCTTGAAAACGCCAAAAATGCGATCCTTGCAGAGGTGGAAGCCGAGCTGGACGCACCGCAGGAGGAAGCATGATGCAGGGTATCCTGATCGTAGACAAGCCCATGGACTGGACCAGCTTTGACGTGGTGGCAAAGCTGCGCGGCGTGCTGGGTACACGCAAGCTGGGGCACAGCGGTACGCTGGACCCCATGGCCACCGGCGTTCTGCCGGTGTTCTGCGGCGGTGCCAGCAAGGCGGTGGATCTGCAGCTGAACCACGACAAGACCTACCGCGCCACCCTGCGCCTGGGCGCACGCACCGATACCGGCGATAGCACCGGCACGGTGCTGGAAACTGCACCCGTCACCGCCGGGGAAAAGGAGCTGCTGGCAGTGCTGCCGCAGTTTATCGGCCCGCAGATGCAGGTGCCGCCCATGTACTCGGCGGTCAAGATCAACGGTCAGCCGCTGTATAAGCTGGCGCGCGAGGGCGTGACCGTGGAGCGCAAGGCGCGCCCCATTGAGATTTACGGCATCGAGTACGGCGGCAGTCCGGCAGAAAACGAGTATGTGCTGACGATGCGCTGCTCCAAGGGCACCTACATCCGCACGCTGCTGGAGGAGATCGCCACCGCCATGGGGCAGAAAGGCACCATGAGCGCGCTGCGCCGCACTGCTGCCGGTCTGTACACCGAGGCAGACGCCCACACGCTGGAAGAGATCCTTGCAGCAAAGGAGCAGGGAACTGCCGCGCTGGAAGCACTGATGCTGCCGGTGGAAAGCGTGTTCACCCCGCTGCCGCTGCTGATGGTGGAGCCATGGGTGGAGCAGCACCTGTACAACGGCTGTCCCACCAGCCGCTACCCCGCAGCAGACGGACGCTACCGGGTGCGCAATGCCGCCGGACAGTTCCTTGGACTTGCCAACATTACCGGCGGGGTGCTCCGGGTGGAAAAACTGTTCGTGGAACGTAATTGAGCAATAAAGGAAACAAGACCCATGCAAATCATTTCTCAGTTTGCCCCGCTGCCGCTGGCACAGCCTGAAAAAGGCACCGCCGTGGCCATGGGCTACTTTGACGGCATCCATATCGGCCACCGGGCGGTGATCGAAGGGGCGGTACAATGGGCAAAGACCCATGATGCAGCCCCGGCGGTGTTCACCTTCCGCCTGCCGGTGGAAAATAAAATGAAGGGCAAGCGCCTGCTCTCCACCGAGGACAAGCACGCCCTGATCCACAGTCTTGGGGTGGAGTATTACCTCACCCCGGACTTTGAGGCGATCAAGGCACTGAGCCCGGAGGAGTTCGTGCGCGGCATCGTGGAAAACTGCCACGCCCGGGCGCTGTTCTGTGGCGAAAACTTCACCTTTGGTGCAAAGGCTGCCGGTACGCCGGAGCTGCTGCGCACCCTCTGTGCCCCTCTTGGGGTAGAGGTAGTGGTGGTGCCCATGGCTCAGTTTGAGGAAAAGCCGGTGTCCTCTACCCGCATCCGCACCGCGCTGGAGGGCGGGGACATCCCGGCCGCCAACGCCATGCTGGGCATGCCCTATGCCATCCGATTTGCGGTGCAGCACGGGGCAGGGCTGGGGCACACCCTCGGGGTGCCCACCATCAACCAGCTGTACCCGCAGGGCTTCCAGATGCCCCGTAGCGGCATTTATATCACCCGCACCTGCATCAACGGGGTGTGGTATCCCTCGGCCACCGGTCTGGGCAGCCGCCCTACCGTGAACGATGACGCCACCAAGGTGACCTGTGAGACTTTTATCCCGGGCTTTTCCGGCAACCTGTACGGCACCGACCCGGTGGTGGAGTTCCACGCTTACCTGAGCCCCAGCAAAAAGTTTGATACGCTGGACCAGCTGCGGGATTGCATCAACGATGCCGCTCGCCGCGCACAGGAATATTTTGCATAACGCATCAACAGCGGAAAAATTATTTTTATTTGGGGTCGAGAAACGCCTGTGGGCGTTTTTCGACCCCTTTTGTCATGAAGGAAAACAGCATTTCCGGCGTCTGCGGGCAGAAAAAACCGCACTTCGGGCAAAATAGACACATTTCCGTGCAACAATGGCAAATGTTTGTTAAACAATTATCTATCTCATATCCTTGCAATACACGCAGTTTTTGTTTATAATAGTAACTGTACGGGGCAACGCCCCGATTGTGAGCGAGACTCTGGTTCAGAATTATAACTTGAGAGGAGTTTTTACCATGGGTTTAGGTAAGAAGACGATCGACGATCAGAACTACTGCGGCAAGAAGGTGCTTGTCCGTTGCGATTTCAACGTCCCGATGAAGGACGGTGTCATCACCAACGAGAACCGCATCAACGCAGCACTGCCCACCATCCAGAAGCTGGTCAACGATGGCGCAAAGGTCATCCTGTGCAGCCACTTGGGCAAGCCCAAGAACGGCCCCGAGGCTAAGTTCAGCTTGGCTCCCGTTGCTGTGGCTCTGAGCGCAAAGCTGGGCAAGACCGTTGTGTTTGCCGACGACGACAACGTTGTGGGCGAGAACGCAAAGGCTGCTGTGGCTGCCATGAACAACGGCGACGTCGTTCTGCTGCAGAACACCCGTTTCCGCAAGGAAGAGACCAAGAACATGCCCGAGTTCAGCGAGGAGCTGGCTTCTCTGGCTGACGCTTATGTGGACGACGCCTTCGGCAGCTGCCACCGTGCACACTGCTCCACCGCAGGTGTCACCGACTACATCAAGGATACCGCTGTCGGCTACCTGATGGAGAAGGAGATCAAGTATCTGGGCAACGCCGTCAACGACCCCGTCCGTCCCTTCACCGCTATTCTGGGCGGTGCTAAGGTCGCTGATAAGCTGAACGTCATCTCCAACCTGCTGGAGAAGGTCGATACCCTGATCATCGGCGGCGGCATGGCTTACACCTTTGCCAAGGCTCAGGGCTACGAAGTGGGCAAGAGCCTGTGCGACGACACCAAGCTGGACTACTGCAAGGAAATGATGGCTAAGGCCAAGGAGAAGGGCGTCAAGCTGCTGCTGCCCGTGGATGCAGCCTGCATCAAGGACTTCCCCGATCCCATCGACGCTCCCGTGGATGTGACCATCGTTCCCATCAGCGCTATCCCCGCTGACATGGAGGGCTGCGACATCGGCCCCGAGACCATGAAGCTGTTTGCTGACGCTGTCAAGGCTTCCAAGACCGTTGTCTGGAACGGCCCCATGGGCGTGTTCGAGAACCCCACTCTGGCAGCCGGTACTCTGGCTGTTGCCAAGGCTATGGCTGAGAGCGATGCTACCACCGTCATCGGCGGCGGCGACAGCGCAGCAGCTGTGCAGCAGATGGGTCTGGGCGACAAGATGACCCACATCTCCACCGGCGGCGGCGCTTCTCTGGAGTATCTGGAGGGCAAGGAGTTGCCCGGCATCGCAGTCATCCAGAACGCATAATTTTTCCGGCATCACAATGGGTGCGGCGGCATTTACGCCGCCGCATCTTTTCTTTTTGTGCAGGCAATTTGTAAATAGTTACGAAGGTAAGGAGAAAATAACAATGGATAAGGCAAAGCGCAAGGCTATTATCGCTGGCAACTGGAAGATGAACAAGACCGCCTCCGAGGCTGCTGTTCTGGTGGACGAGCTGATCCCCGCTGTGAAGGACGCTACCTGCGAGGTGGTCATCTGCACCCCGTTTACCGATCTGGTCACCGCTGTGGCTAAGACCAAGGACACCAACATCCATGTTGGTGCCGAGAATGTCCACTTTGAGAAGTCCGGTGCTTTCACCGGCGAGATCAGCGCCGATATGCTGGTGGATCTGGGCGTGGAGTACGTCATCGTCGGCCACTCTGAGCGCCGTCAGTACTTTGCAGAGACCGACCAGACCGTCAACAAGCGCACGCTGGCTGCTCTGAACGCCGGTCTGAAGGTCATCCTGTGCGTGGGTGAGAGCCTGCAGCAGCGCGAGGAGGGCGTTACCGAGGAGCTGGTCCGTATGCAGACCAAGATCGCCCTGCGTGACGTGACCGCTGAGCAGATGGCAAACGTTGTCATCGCCTACGAGCCTGTCTGGGCCATCGGCACCGGCAAGACCGCTACCTCCGATCAGGCAGAGGAAGTCTGCGCACAGATCCGCAAGGTGGTGGGCGAGCTGTACGGCGAGGCCGTGGCCGAGGCTACCACCGTGCAGTACGGCGGCAGCATGAACGCCAAGAACTGCGAGGAGCTGCTGAGCAAGAAGGACGTGGACGGCGGCCTGATCGGCGGCGCATCCCTGAAGGCTCCCGACTTTGCTGTCATCGTCAATGCAGCCACCAAGGGCTGAGCAACTGCCTTTTTCCCTAATTAGCTGTTTCAGCGCCCGGCTGCGCCGTTTTTTCAGCGCTGAGCCGGGCGCTGATCTGTTTTTACAGCAGCCGCTCGGGTGTTATGCACCCCGCAGGCTGCACTCCCGCAGGCAGGGCGCTTAGCCTTGCCCGCAACGCGTGATAAATTCAAAGGAGATTCAATTTTATGGCAAAGAAACCTGTTCTTCTGTGCATCATGGATGGCTTCGGCTGGGTGCCGAACGAGACCTTTGGCAACGCCGTGGTGGCTGCCAAGACCCCCCATCTGGATGCTCTGATGGCAAAGTACCCCATGACTACCATTGATGCTTCCGGCATGGCTGTCGGTCTGCCCGATGGCCAGATGGGTAACTCCGAGGTCGGCCACACCAACATGGGCGCGGGCCGTATCGTGTACCAGCAGCTGACCCTCATCACCAAGTCCATCCATGACGGTGAGATGCTCAAGAACCCTGTGCTGGTCAAGAACATGAAGGCTGCTATCGAGGCCGGTAAGGCCATCCACCTGATGGGTCTGGTGGGCACCGGCGGCGTGCACAGCCATGCCGACCACTGGTTCGGCGTGCTGGAGATGGCAAAGCATCTGGGTGCAAAGGAAGTTTACCTGCACTGCATCACCGATGGTCGCGACACCGACCCCCACTCCGGCAAGGGCTTCCTTGCTGACCTGCAGGCCAAGCTGGATGAGCTGGGCGTGGGCAAGATCGCCAGCGTTTCCGGCCGTTACTACGCCATGGACCGTGATAACAACTGGGATCGCGAGGAGAAGGCCTACGCTGCCTTTGTCTACGGCGAGGGTGAGCACGCTGCCAACGCTGCCGAGGCCATCGAGGCTTCCTACGCTGCAGACAAGACCGATGAGTTCGTGCTGCCCTGTGTCACCTGCGAGGGTGGCCGCGTGCAGGACGGCGACACCGTTATCTTCATGAACTTCCGCCCCGACCGTGCCCGCCAGATGACCCGCATCTTCTGCGACGATGCCTTTACCGGCTTCGAGCGCCGCGGCGGCCGCAAGCAGGTGAACTACGTCTGCATGGCCGAGTACGATGCCACCATGCCCAACTGCGAGGTGGCCTATCCCCCGGTGGAGCTGAAGAACGTTCTGGGCGAGTACCTGTCTGCCCACGGCAAGACCCAGCTGCGCATTGCCGAGACCGAGAAGTACGCGCACGTCACCTTCTTCTTCAACGGCGGCGTGGAGGCTCCCTACGAGGGCGAGGACCGCTGCGTCATCCCCAGCCCCAAGGTTGCCACCTACGACCTGAAGCCCGAGATGAGCGCCCCCGAAGTCGCTGCCGAGTGCGTCAAGCGTATCGAGAGCGGCAAGTACGATGTGGTCATCCTGAACTTCGCAAACTGCGATATGGTCGGCCACACCGGCGTGTTCGAGGCTGCTGTCAAGGCCGTTGAGGCTGTGGATACCTGCGTGGATCAGGTGGTCACCGCTGTGCTGAACGCTGGCGGCTGCGCCTTCATCACCGCCGACCACGGCAACGCCGAGAAGATGATGAACCCGGACGGCACCCCCTTCACCGCCCACACCACCAACGTTGTGCCCTTTGTGGCAGTTGGCTGCGGCGATGTGAAGCTGCGCGAGGGCGGCTGCTTGGCCGACATCGCACCCACCATGCTGCCCTATATCGGCCTGCCCGTTCCCGCCGAGATGACCGGCAAGAGCATCATCGTGGAGTGATGCCAGACGGGATAACCGGATAAATAAAACAAAAGGCTGCTGCACATTCCGTGCGGCAGCCTTTTTGCATAAGAAAAATTTCCGTGAAAAGGGAATAGCGGAGCGTCCGCAGACGCTCCGCTATTCCGAAATTAAAAATAGATTTTCCGCTGATGATGGCCAAAGCGCACGCGGAGGCCATTTTAAACAGTTCGCCTGCAAAACGGCAAAGCTTACTTTTTCAGGTGGCTGTCCCAGCCGCTGGAGGTGGTGGCCTGCTTGTCAGGTGTGCACCACATGGCCTCTACGCCGTCCAGCGATTCCACCAGCTTCTGTCCTTCTTCCAGCGGCATACAGAACAGAGCAGTGGTCAGGCAGTCTGCCATGCCGGAGTCCGGGCACAGCACGGTGACGCCGTTATAGTAGGCGGCCGGCCACAGGGTGTCCGGGTCGATGATGTGGTGGTAGCGCTTGCCGTCCACCACAAAGTAGCGCTGGTAGTCGCCGCTGGTCACCAGTGCAAGGTCGCTCATGTTGATGGGCGAGCCGAAAATGGAGTTGGTGTTGGTGTACACCTCCGAGGCGTTCCACGGGTTCTCCACACCGCCGGTCCACTGGCTGCCGTCCGGCTTTGTGCCAATGGCGCGCAGGTTGCCGCCCACGCTCACCAGTGCGCTGGTCAGGCCCCGGGCTTCGGCGGCGCGGCAGACCATCTCCACGGCGTAGCCCTTGCCCACGCTGCCCACGTCCAGCGACATCTCCGGGTCGGACAGGTAGACCGTTTTGGCATCCTCGTCAATGACAAGGTCGTTGATATCGCAGTGCTGGGCAGCGGTCTCCAGCTCCTCCTGTGTGGGCAGGGTGTTGTCTGCCTCGGAGGCGTCTTTCTCGGCGGCTTCGCGGTAGTCGTGCCAGATGCCCAGCACGCTGCCCATGGCAATGTTGATCTTGCCGCCGGTCAGGTCGTACATCTGCCGCGCCAGCTCCAGCATGGAGAGAATGCGGTCGTCCACCTGTACCGGGGCTTTCCCGGCGTTTTCGTTGATGGTCTTAACGTTCACAACGCCGTCGTAGTCGTTGTAGATATCGTAGAGCTGGTTGTAGGCGATCAGATCCTGATGCAGCGCCTGCATCTGGGTGTTGAACTCTTCCTCGCTCTCGCAGTAGGCGATGACCTGCGTCACTGTGTCGAACACATCATAAAAGATGGTGGTGTACCGGGTCAGCTCCTTTTTGGGCTTGCAGCCGACCAGCAGGCTAAGGCTCAGTACCGCCGCCAGCAGTGCAGCGGTCATGCGGGTGATGCGGCTCTTCATACGGTCTGGCTCTCCTTTGCGGCGGTAAAGGCGGTGTGCTCCTCCTGCAAATGTGCCAGCAGGTCTGCAAACATCCAGTTGCGGTTTGCGGGGGTGACCACCGCCTTGAGGGGGATGGTCACCTGCGCCTGCCGCATCAGGTCCAGCAGGGTGTCCACGTCCTTATCGCGGAAGTTTGCCAGCACCAGCGCCGGGGGATAGGCACCCGGCTCCAGCACCAGCGTTCTGGGGGCTTTTATCTCCACCTCGCCCAGCAGCTGGGCAACGGTCTTGCCGGCATCGGCGGGGGCAACGAGCAACAGCTTCATGCCAAAGGCGGGTGCCATGCCCTCCAGCTTGCCCCGGTCGGCGGGGGAAAGGTTCCAGCCCAGCGCCAGCGGCACCCCGGCGTTCTGGTTGCGTGCAATATGTGCTTTCATCTTTAAAACCTCTTTCGGCAGTGTTTTTTTCAAAATACACTATAGTATACCATAAAACCCGTGAAAAGAAAACGAAAACCCGCCTGAGCGTGCAAAAAAAGCTCCCCTTGTGGGGGAGCTGGTCGAGCGGACTTGCATCAGTTCAGCTTTTTGCCGAAGAACTCTGCCTCTTTGCCGATGAACTGCATCAGCTCATCGAATTGATCCGGGGTCAGGCTCTGTGCGCCATCGCACTTGGCCTTGGCGGGGTTGTTGTGCACCTCGATCATCAAACCGTCGGCACCGGCGGCTACGGCGGCCTTTGCCAGCTCCGGCACCATCCATGCGTGGCCGCAGGCGTGGCTGGGGTCTACTACCACCGGCAGATGGGTCATCTTGTGCAGCATGACCACACCGGCAAGATCCAGCGTGTTGCGCATACTGGTCTCGAAGGTGCGGATGCCGCGCTCGCACAGGATGACGTTCTCGTTGCCCTCGGCCATGATGTACTCGGCGCTCATCACGAACTCCTTCAGCGTATTGGCAAGGCCGCGTTTGAGCAGCACCGGCTTTTTCTGCCGGCCAACGGCCTTGAGCAGCTCAAAGTTCTGCATATTGCGGGCACCTACCTGGATCAGGTCTACGTTTTCAAACAGGGGCAGATGCTCAGTGTTCATGATCTCGGTCACGATGGGTGCACCGGTGGCACGGCGCGCCAGCTTGAGCAAATCCAGACCTTCGCTGCGCATACCCTGAAAGGAGTAGGGGGAGGTGCGGGGCTTGAACGCACCGCCGCGCAGCAGGGAAGCGCCTGCCGCCTTTACCCGCTGCGCGCAGTAGGTGATCTGCTCCTCGCTCTCAATGCTGCACGGCCCGGCGATGACCGCAAAGTTGCCGCCGCCGATCTTGACGCCCTCTACGTCGATAACGCTGTCATCCGGGTGGAACTTGCGGTTGGCCTTTTTGTAGGGCTCGGACACGCGGCGGCAGGTCTCCACCACCGGGTTTGCCAGCACCCAGCTCTCTGCAATGGCCTTGGTATCGCCGATGAGACCCAGAATATGGGTGTCGCTGCCCTTGGAATCGTTGATCTGCAGCCCCATATCCTCCAGTTCGTGGCAGAACTCGCGCACCTGTACGTCGGGTGCATCCTGTTTGAGTACGATGATCATAGTGTTTTGTCTCCTTTGCCTTTTCCTATCCTGTGAAACGGCGAGGGAGACCGGCTCCTTTGCCGCAGCTTGCAGTGTCAAACTTCAGTACTCTGAAGTGCGTGACGCTATGATATCACTTCATGAAACTGAAGTCAAGAGAAATTTTGAATTTTTTCCGAAAAAGTGGTAGAATAAAAAAGAAAAGAACCCGCGCAGTCATTGTTGTGCAATGACTGCGCACCCAAAGGTCGAGCTTTTTACTGCTTTCCATGGGGTATTACTTCCCGGGGAAAGAGAATCTGCCGGTTACCGCGCATAAGCTCGCCCTTTCGGGGGAGCTGGACGCGAAGCGGCCTGAGAGGGTTCAATAGAATCAAAGAGGGAATAACAATGGGAAAAGAAGCTAAAACCAACGCAATGCGCATTCTGGAACGGGAAAAGGTGGCCTATACCGCCCACGAGTACCCCCACGAGGAGGGGGTGGCGGTGGACGGCGTGACCGTAGCTGCCAGCATAGGCGAAGACCCTGCCTGCGTGTATAAGACGCTGGTAACGCAGGGCAGCAGCAAAAACTATTTTGTGTTCGTCATTCCGGTGGCGGCAGAGCTGGACTTAAAGGCCGCAGCCCGCAGCGTGGGCGAAAAGAGTGTGGCAATGATCCATGTGGCGGATATCAATAAGGTGACCGGCTATGTGCGGGGCGGCTGCAGCCCGGTGGGCATGAAAAAGCAGTACCGCACCGTCTTTGACGAAAGCGTGCTGACCCAGCAGAAGGTCTACGTTTCCGGCGGGCGCATCGGCACACAGGTGTGCTGCGCCCCGGCGGATCTGATCCGCGCTGCACGCGCCGCCACCGCAAAGATCATTTTTTAAAAATCCGGCGCGATATCTGGGATACATCAACACAGCCTTTACATAAAATATACCTGCCGCATAAGTCATACTTAAAAAGAAAAAGGATGGCGAAACTGCACAAAACTTTCGAAAGTTTTTTGACGGCATGGGAACACAAGGGAGAATTTGCCCAAACGCTCTTTGCAAAGCGGTTTTTTTGCCGTAAACTGTATCTAGTACAGGGACGATGCCCCAAAAATCGGGCTTGCATCGCCGCCTGAAAAAACGCTTGCACAGGAAACTGCGGAGGGAAACTTCAATGATGCTGCTGGTGCCGGGTCGCATGGAATGGGGTCACATTCACTGCAATCAGGGGCATGGTGCAACCTTGTGCAAAATGCGCGGACAGAAAAACTGGAAATAAAGGCCGTGGTACAGGTGTACCGCAGCCTTTTTTGTTTGTCGGTCTTGTTGGACAGTTGAGAAAGAGAGGCTTTGGAAAATGGTTCGTAAAGTGGCAGTGATCATGGGTTCGGACAGCGATTGGCCGGTGGTCAAGGGGGCCTGTGCCCAGCTGAAAGCACTGGACATCCCCTTTGAGGCACACATCCTTTCGGCACACCGCACCCCCGCCGAGGCAGCAGCCTTTGCAAAAAGCGCAAAGGCCAACGGCTTTGGCGTTATCCTGTGCGCAGCAGGCATGGCAGCACATCTGGCAGGTGCTTTTGCCGCCAACACCACCCTGCCGGTCATCGGCATCCCCATGAAGGGCGGCGCGATGGATGGCTTGGACGCTCTGCTGGCTACCGTGCAGATGCCCAGCGGCATCCCGGTGGCAACGGTGGCACTGAACGGTGCCAAGAACGCCGCATGGCTGGCTGCTGAAATTCTGGCACTGAGCGATGACGCACTGGCTGAAAAGCTGGAGGCTGAGCGCGTATCCATGGCACAGCAGATCGCAGCAAAGGAAGAAAAACTGCAGAACGAACTGAACGAGCTGTAAAGGAGAACCAATGTCTGATTTTGCATATCCGCTGCATGAGGAGTGCGGCGTTTTCGGCATCTACGACCGTGCCGGTACCGAGGATGTGGCCGCAGCGGCTTATTCAGCCCTGTATGCGCTGCAGCACCGCGGGCAGGAGAGCTGCGGCATTGCCGTCAACGATGACGGCGTGATCACCGGCCACCGGGATCTGGGCCTTGTAAACGAGGTGTTCACCCCGGAGGTCCTGGCAAGCCTGTCCACTACCACGGCACACATGGCCACCGGTCATGTGCGCTACGCCACCGCCGGCACCCGCGTCCGCGCCAACGCCCAGCCCATGATCGTCCGTCATGGCCGCGGCACCATGGCGCTGTGCCACAACGGCAACCTGACCAACGCCGTGGAGCTGCGCCGCCAGCTGGAAAACGAGGGCGCAATCTTCCACGGCTCTTCGGATACCGAGGTCATCTGCTACCTCATTACCCGCAACCGTCTGCGCATGGGCAGCATCGAAACTGCCATCAGCAAGACCATGGACGTGCTGGAGGGCGCATACAGCCTTGTGATCATGTCTGCCACCAAGCTCATTGCGGTGCGCGACCCCCGGGGCTACCGTCCCCTGTGCATCGGTACGCTGCCCGGCGGCGGCTACGTCTTTGCCAGCGAGAGCTGCGCGCTGGACGCTGCAGGCGCTGCCCTGCTGCGTGATGTAGAGCCTGGCGAGATCGTGGTGGTGGACACCAAGACCGGCGAGCTGCGCAGCATTAAAGACCATTGCGGCCGCCCGGACACCCAGATGTGCGTGTTCGAGTTCATCTACTTTGCCCGCCCGGACAGCGTCATCGAGGGCAGCTCTGTGCACGAGGCACGCAAGCAGGCAGGCCGCTTCCTTGCACAGGAGCACCCTGTGGAGGCCGATGTGGTCATCGGTGTGCCGGATTCCGGCCTGGACGCCGCCCTGGGCTACTCGCAGGAGAGCGGCATCCCCTACGGCATCGGCTTTATTAAAAACAAATACATCGGCCGCACCTTCATTCAGGGCAGCCAGAAGCAGCGCGAGAACAGCGTGCGCATCAAGCTGAACGTGGTATCCAGCACCGTCAAGGGCAAGCGCGTGGTACTGGTGGATGACTCCATCGTGCGCGGCACCACCTCTGCCCGCATCATCAAGCTGCTGCGGGATGCCGGCGCTGCCGAGGTGCACTTCATGGTCTCTGCACCTCCCTTTAAGTATCCGTGCTACTTTGGCACCGATATCCCGGACCAGAAGCTGCTGGTGGCCACCGGCCGCACGCTGGAGCAGATCAACGAGGTCATCGGCGCCGATACGCTGGGCTATTTGTCTAACGAGCACGTTGTCCAGCTTGCCAAAAACGCAAAATGCGGTTTCTGCACCGCCTGCTTTACCGGCGAGTATGCCGTAGAGCCGGAAAGTGTGCTTTCTACCGATATTCACGACCGTCACCTGAACGACCGTCCCAAGGACGCCAAAAAGTTAGGAGAGTAAGAACATGGAAAAGAGCTATTCTGAAAGCTACGCCGCAGCAGGCGTGGACATTACCGCCGGTTACCGCTCTGTGGAGCTGATGAAGCAGTATGTCGCCCGTACCATGAACGAGCACTGCATCGGCGGCTTGGGCGGCTTTGGCGGCCTGTTTGAGCTGGACTGCACCGGCTACAAGCACCCGGTGCTGATCTCCGGCACCGATGGCGTGGGCACCAAGCTGAAGGTTGCCATGATCATGGATAAGCACGATACCATTGGTATTGACTGCGTGGCCATGTGCGTCAACGACGTCATCTGCGCCGGTGCAAAGCCGCTGGTGTTCCTGGATTACATCGCCTGCGGCCGCAACGTGCCGGAAAAGATCGCCAACATCGTCAAGGGCGTGGCCGAGGGCTGCGTGCAGGCCGATTGCGCTCTGGTGGGCGGCGAAACTGCCGAGCACCCGGGCATGATGCCGGAGGACGAGTACGATCTGGCCGGCTTTACCGTGGGCGTTGTGGACAAGGAAAAAATCCTGAGCAACGAGACCATGGCAGCCGGTGACGTGATCCTCGCCCTGCCCTCCACCGGTGTGCACTCCAACGGCTTCTCGCTGGTGCGCAAGGTGTTCAACATCGACGCTGATCCCGATGTGCTGTTCTCCACCCCTGCCGAGCTGAGCGGCAAGACCCTTGGCGAGGCGCTGCTGGCTCCCACCAAGATCTACGTCAAGCCCGTGCTGAAGGTGCTGGAAGAGGTGCAGGTCAAGGGCATCTCCCACATCACCGGCGGCGGCTTCTACGAAAATATCCCCCGCAGCCTGAAAAAGGGCTGCTGCGCCCGCATCAACAAGGCAGATGTGCGCACCCCGGCTCTGTTCCACCTGATGCAGAAGGTGGGTGGCATCTCCGAGCACGATATGTTCAACACCTTCAACATGGGCGTGGGCATGGTGCTCACCGTGCCCGCCGAGCAGGCTGATAAGGCGCTGGAGATCCTGCACGCCAACGGCGAGCCGGAGGCTTACCGTTTGGGCGTCATCGCAGAAGGTGAGGGCGTGGAGCTGTGCTGAACATTGCCGTGTTAGTGTCCGGCGGCGGCACCAATCTGCAGGCGCTGCTGGACAGCGAGGCCCGGGGCGAGAACCCCAATGGTAAAATCACGCTGGTAGTGGCCTCCAAGCCCGGCGTCTTTGCGCTGGAACGCGCTGCAAAGGCGGGCGTAGAGGGCTGCGTGGTGCGCCGCAAGGACTACGCCACCAGCGAGGAATTTGACGCTGCGCTGCTGGAAACGCTGCGGGTGCACAAGATCGATCTGGTGGTGCTGGCGGGCTTTCTGTCCGTGCTGGGCCCCAGCGTCATCGCGGCCTATCCGCGCCGCATCCTGAACGTGCACCCTGCGCTGATCCCTTCCTTCTGCGGGCCGGGAATGTACGGCCTGCGTCCCCACGAGGCTGCACTGGCTCGTGGCTGCAAGGTGACCGGCGCTACCGTCCACTTTGTGAACGAAGAGTGCGACGGCGGGCCCATCCTGCTGCAGAAGGCCGTGGACATCCTGCCCGGCGACACCCCCGAGGTGCTGCAGAAGCGGGTGATGGAGCAGGCGGAATGGAAGCTGCTGCCCAAGGCTGTGGCTATGGTGTGCAGCGGAGAGATCTGCTGAAAACTTGCAGAGCGTTGTTCTTGCCTCTCCCTTTGGGAGAGGTGGCACGGCGTAAGCCGTGACGGAGAGGGCGGGGAAGTTGCCTCCGCAAAGAGGTTCGCCCTCTCAGGCGCTGACGCGCCAGCTCCCCCAAAGGGGGAGCCGAGAGTTGCTCTTTGAAAACAAAAATGCAAGGGAGAACAACAATGGAAAAGATCAACCTGAACGAGTATCTGGCCTCCAACGAGTACCCCGGCCGCGGCATTGCTGTGGCAATGGCACCGGACGGACGGCAGATGTTTATCGGCTACTTTATCATGGGACGCAGTGAGAACAGCCGCAACCGCGTGTTTGACCCCGTGCCCGAGCGCGGCGGCATCTGCACTGTAGCGGCAGACCCCGCAAAGCTGGAGGACCCCAGCCTGATCATTTATAACCCGGTGCTGACCCTTGGCAAGACCCATATCGTGACCAACGGCGACCAGACCGATACCATCTACGACCTGATGAGTCAGGGCAAGAGCTTTGCCGATGCCCTGCGCACCCGCACCTTTGAGCCGGACGGTCCCAACTACACCCCCCGCATCTCCGCTGTGGTGTACGCCGACGGCAGCTACCAGATGAGCATCCTCAAGTCTGCCGACGGCAACGGTGACAGCGTGCAGCGCTATTTCTTTGATTACCCCCAGCCCGTTGCTGGCGAGGGTCACTTCATCAGCACCTACAAGCACAACGGCAACCCCATCCCCAGCTTTGAGGGTGAGCCGCTGCGTTTTGCCTGCCCCCGCACCATTGGCGATTTTGCCCACGATATGTGGAGCAGCCTGAATCTGGACAACAAGGTGAGCCTGTTCGCCCGGGTCATTGATCTGGAAACCGGCGAGAGCGGCGATATGATCTTTAATAAATATGATCCGGTGTGCAGCGACCTTGACGACCCCGAGGAGCCGGAGCTGCTGCCCGAGGAGCTGGAACTGCTCAAAAAGCTTGACGCCGAGGAAGAATAAGAGTAAACCTTAGGATATAAGGAGGATGCACCAATGAATGAACTCGCACTGAAGTACGGCTGCAACCCCAACCAGAAGCCCAGCCGCATTTATATGGAAGATGGCTCCGACCTGCCCGTTACCGTGCTGAACGGCAAGCCCGGCTACATCAACTTTCTGGATGCCCTCAACTCCATCCAGCTGGTCAAGGAACTGAAAACCGCCTGCGGTCTGCCCGCAGCGGCCTCCTTCAAGCACGTTTCCCCGGCGGGCGCAGCACTGGGTCTGCCCCTGACCGAGGTGGAGCGCCGGATGTACCACATTGCCCCGGAGACTGAGCTCTCCCCGCTGGCCTGTGCTTACGCCCGCGCCCGCGGCGCAGACCGGATGTCCTCCTTCGGCGACTGGATCGCCCTGTCCGACATCTGCGATGTGCCCACCGCAAAGCTGATCCAGCACGAAGTCTCTGACGGTATCATTGCTCCGGGCTACGAGCCGGAGGCACTGGCCATCCTGTCCGGCAAAAAGAAGGGCAACTACAATGTGGTCGCCATCGACCCCGCCTATAAGCCCGCGCCCATCGAGCACAAGCAGGTGTACGGCATCACCTTCGAGCAGGGTCGCAACGAGCTGGTCATCAACGCTGACACCATGCTGAACAACTGGGTCACCGAGAACAAGGACGTGACCGAGGAGCAGAAGCGCGACCTCGTCATTGCCCTTATCACCCTGAAGTACACCCAGTCCAACAGTGTGTGCTACACCTACAATGGTCAGACCATCGGCGTGGGTGCCGGTCAGCAGAGCCGCATCCACTGCACCCGTCTGGCCGGTCAGAAGGCCGACAACTGGCAGCTGCGCCACATGGACAAGGTGCTGGACCTGCCCTTCCGTGACGATGTGGCAAAGCCCAACCGCGACAACGCCATTGATGTTTACATCGGCGATACCCCGGAGGATGTTATCGGTGATGACGTCTGGGCCGAGACCTTCACCCGCCAGCCCGAGCCGCTGACCGCCGAGGAAAAGAAGGCTTACCTCAGCAAGGTGACCGGTGTGTGCCTTGGCTCGGACGCTTTCTTCCCCTTCGGTGACAACATCGAGCGCGCCCGCCGCTCCGGCGTGACCGCCATCGTGCAGCCCGGCGGCTCCATCCGCGACCAGCAGGTCATCGATACCTGCAACAAGTACGGCATCGCCATGGCCTTCTGCGGCCTGCGGCTGTTCCATCACTAAGGAAAAAGGAACGAACCCTCTCCGTCATTGCGCAGCAATGACGGAGAGGGTCATTCAAAAACGGGAAGGTGAATGATATGGCTGAAAAAATCTTGGTAGTGGGCGGCGGCGGCCGCGAGCACGCCATCATCAAGGCACTGAAAAAGAGCCCCGACTGCGGCGAGATCTGGTGCGCACCGGGCAACGGCGGTATCAGCTATGACGCCAAGTGCAAAAACATCAAGGCCACCGATGTGGATACCATGGTAGGCTTTGCAGTGGAAGAAAAGTTCGATTACGTTGTGGTGGCGCAGGACGACCCCCTTGCACTGGGCATGGTGGACGCGCTGGCAAAGGTGGGCATCCCCGCCTTTGGCCCGGACAAGGCCGCTGCCCGCATCGAGGCTTCCAAGGTGTTCTCCAAGGACCTGATGAAGAAATACGGCATCCCCACCGCAAAGTACGAGACCTTCGATGACCCCGCAAAGGTTATGGACTACATCCGCGCCGAGGGTAAGTACCCGGTGGTCATCAAGGCAGACGGTCTTGCGCTGGGCAAGGGCGTGCTCATCTGCGAAAACGAGCAGCAGGCCGCCGACGGCGTCAAGGAGATCATGCTGGACAAAAAGTTCGGCGCATCCGGCAACCATGTGGTGGTGGAAGAGTTCCTCACCGGGCCGGAGGTCAGCGTGCTGAGCTTTACGGACGGCAAGGTGGTCAAGCCCATGGTCTCCAGCATGGACCATAAGCGCGCCAACGACCACGACACCGGCCTGAACACCGGCGGCATGGGCACCATTGCCCCCAACCCCTACTACACCCCGGAGGTGGCTGCGGAGTGCATGGAAAAGATCTTCCTGCCTACCATCCGCGCCATGAACGCCGAGGGCTGCCCCTTCAAGGGTTGCCTGTACTTCGGCCTCATGCTCACCCCGGACGGCCCCAAGGTCATCGAGTATAACTGCCGCTTCGGCGACCCCGAAACGCAGGTGGTGCTGCCGTTGCTGGAAAGCGACCTGCTGCACATCATGCAGTCCTGCACCGACGGCACGCTGGCACAGCAGGAAGTCAAGTTCTCCGATGGTGCTGCGGCCTGTGTGATTCTGGCCTCCGGCGGCTACCCTGTGGCCTACGAGAAGGGCAAGCCCATCTCCGGCCTTGTGGACGGTCAGCTGCCCGACGAGGAGAACGTGACGGTGTACCACTCCGGCACCGCCATCACCGAGGACGGCCAGCTTGTGACCAACGGCGGCCGCGTGCTGGGCGTTACCGCCACCGGCCCGCGCCTGACCAACGCCCTGAGCCACGCCTACGAAGCAGCCGAAAAGATCAGCTTTGAAAAGCTGCACAAGCGCAGCGATATCGGCCTGCGTGCCCTGAAAGCGCTGGCAGAGAAGCAGTAATTAGGAAAAGCCCCCTCATCAGTCGCCGCAGGCGAGCCGGATGAGGGCGCGCCTTCAGAAGAATTGAATCATAAGGGGGAACCTACCCAATGGTCTATCGTATTTATGTGGAAAAAAAGCCCGGCTTTGATGTCGAGGCAAACGGTCTGAAAAACGAACTCACCAGCCTGCTGGGCATCAAGGATCTGACCGGTCTGCGCCTGCTGAACCGCTACGATGTGGAAGGCATCGACGAGGCACTGTTCAACCAGTGCGTCAGCACCGTGTTCAGCGAGCCGCCGGTGGATAACACCTACGCAGAGCTGCCCGCTGCAGAGGGCGTGTCTTTTGCCGTGGAGTATCTGCCCGGTCAGTTCGACCAGCGCGCAGCTTCTGCTGCCGAGTGCATCCAGCTCATCAGTCAGGGCGAGCGCCCGCTGGTGCGCTCTGCCCGCGTCTACCTGCTGGAGGGTGCTTTGACCCCCGAGCAGGTGGCCGAGATCAAGAAGTATGTCATCAACCCTGTGGAAGCCCGCGAGGCTTCTCTGGAGACCAAAGAGACCCTGAAGATGGATTACCCCGTGCCCGCTGCCGTGGCAGTGCTGGAGGGCTTCAACCAGCTGGATGAGGCAGGTCTTGCCAAGTTCATCGAGGAAAAGGGTCTGGCAATGGATCTGGGGGACATCAAGTTCTGTCAGGAGTACTTCCGCTCCGAGCAGCGCGACCCCACCATCACCGAGATCAAGATGATCGATACCTACTGGTCCGATCACTGCCGCCACACCACCTTCGGCACCATTCTGGACGATGTGCAGATCGACGACGCCGTGGTGCAGGAAGCCTTTGACCACTACATGGCTATGCGCACCGAGCTGGGCCGTGAGAACAAGCCCCGCTGCATGATGGACCTTGCCACCATTGGTGCCAAGGAGCTGAAGAAGCAGGGTATCCTGAAGAATCTGGACGAGTCCGAGGAGATCAACGCCTGCACCGTCAAGATCAAGTGCGATGTCAACGGCAAGGACGAGGACTGGCTGTTCCTGTTCAAGAACGAGACCCACAACCACCCCACCGAGATCGAGCCCTTCGGCGGCGCTGCTACCTGCATCGGCGGTGCCATCCGTGACCCGCTGTCCGGCCGCAGCTACGTCTATCAGGCCATGCGCGTCACCGGCGCAGGCGACCCGCTCAAGCCGGTCAGCGAGACCATGCCCGGCAAGCTGCCCCAGCGCAAGCTGGTCACCACCGCAGCCGCCGGTTACTCCTCCTACGGCAACCAGATCGGTCTGGCTACCGGTCAGGTGGACGAGATCTACCACCCCGGCTACGTGGCAAAGCGCATGGAGATCGGCGCTGTTGTGGGCGCTACCCCTGCTTCCCACGTCCGCCGCGAGTGCCCCGCTCCCGGCGATGTGATCGTGCTGCTGGGCGGCCGCACCGGCCGTGACGGCATCGGCGGCGCTACCGGCTCCTCCAAGGCACACAAGCTGGACAGCCTTGAACACTGCGGTGCCGAGGTGCAGAAGGGCAATGCGCCCATCGAGCGCAAGCTGCAGCGCCTGTTCCGCCGTGAGGACGCCTGCAAGATGATCAAGCGCTGCAACGACTTTGGTGCCGGCGGCGTTTCCGTTGCCATCGGCGAGCTGGCCGACGGTCTATACATCGACCTGAACAAGGTCACCAAGAAGTACGAGGGTCTGGACGGCACCGAGCTGGCCATCAGCGAGAGCCAGGAGCGTATGGCTGTGGCGCTTGCCCCGGAGGACGTGGACAAGTTCATCGCCATTGCCACCGAGGAGAACCTCGAGGCAACCCCCGTGGCCAAGGTCACCGAGGAAAAGCGCCTGAACATGGTGTGGAACGGCGTTTCCATCGTGAACATCAGCCGCGAGTTTTTGAACTCCAACGGTGCAGAGAAGCACCAGAACGTCCATGTGGAAAAGGGCAGCGTCTGGCAGCCCCAGTGGTCCGGCCTGACCTTCAGCCAGAAGATGAAGTCCATGGTGGGCGATCTGAACGTCTGCAGCAAGAAGGGCCTTTCCGAGCGGTTCGACTCCACCATCGGTGCTGCTACCGTGCTCATGCCCTTTGGCGGTGCATACCAGCTGACCCCCCAGAACGCCATGGTAGCCAAGCTGCCGGTGGACGGCGAGACCAGCACCTGCTCCGGCATGGCATGGGGCTATAACCCCTACCTGATGAGCGCCAACCAGTATGTGGGCGCACGGCTGGCTGTTATTGAGAGCGTGACCAAGCTGGTCGCCACCGGCTTCCGCTACGAGGACGCCTACCTGACTTTCCAGGAGTACTTCGAGCGTCTGGGCAACAAGCCCGAGCGCTGGGGCAAGCCGCTGGCTGCCCTGCTGGGCGCACTGGATGCACAGATCGGTCTGGGCATTGCTTCCATCGGCGGCAAGGACAGTATGTCCGGCTCCTTCGAGCAGCTGGATGTGCCCCCCACGCTGGTGTCCTTTGCCACCGCCATCGGCAAGGCAAGCCGCGTAGTCTCCACCGAGTTCAAGAAGCCCGAGAGCACTGTGGTGCTCATCCGTCCCATCATCGACCCGGAGACCGGCTGCCCCAACTTCTTCTCCCTGAAGGCTAACTACAAGATCGTGGAGAACATGATCGAAGAGGGTATGGTTGCCTCTGCCTGCTCCGTGGGCTACGGCGGCATTGCCGAGGCACTGTTCAAGATGGGTCTGGGCAACCGCATCGGCTTCAAGATGCGTGCAGATATGACCACCCACCAGATGTTCGAGCCCATGTACGGCTCCATCATTCTGGAAATGGTGTCTGATTCTCCCGCCGGTATGCTGCTGGGCGAGACCACCAAGGAGTACACCTTCGAGTCCTGCGGCGAAAAGCTGGATATGGCCGAGCTGCAGGAGATCTGGGAGAGCAAGCTGGAGCCCGTGTATCCCTACCGCAAGGCCGGCCCCGCCGTGGAGAAGATCAACGGCAGCCTGACCGCCCCCGCCGCACCCAAGATCGGTGTGGCAAAGCCCAAGGTCATCATCCCGGTGTTCCCCGGCACTAACTGTGAGTACGACACCGCCAAGGCCTTTGCCCGCGCCGGTGCCGACCCCGAAATTCTGGTGGTGCGCAACCTGACCCCCGCCGACGTTGCCGAGAGCTGCGAGGCACTGGTCAAGGCCATTGACGCAAGCCAGATCGTCATGCTGCCCGGCGGCTTCTCCGGCGGCGACGAGCCGGACGGCAGCGCCAAGTTCATCGCTTCCTTCTTCCGCAACCCTGCGGTCACCGAGGCTGTGCGCCGTCTGCTGCAGCAGCGCGACGGCCTGATGCTGGGCATCTGCAACGGCTTCCAGGCTCTGATCAAGCTGGGTCTGGTGCCCTACGGCGATATCCGCCCCATCACCGCCTGCGACCCCACCCTGACCTTCAACACCATCGGCCGTCACCAGAGTATGCTGGTGCACACCCGTGTGGCTTCCACCGGCAGTCCGTGGCTCAGCAAGTGTGAGGTGGGCGAGATGCACACCGTCGCCATCAGCCACGGCGAGGGCCGCTTTGTAGCACCGCAGGAGGTGCTGGACACCATGCTGCGCAACGGTCAGGTGGCTACCCAGTATGTGGATCTGACCGGCGTGCCCACCATGGATCAGCGCTTCAACCCCAACGGCTCTGTGCTGGCTATCGAGGGCATCACCAGCCCGGACGGCCGCGTGTTCGGCAAGATGGGTCACTCGGAGCGCAGCGGCGAGTATCTGTACAAGAACGTCACCGGCGATAAGTACCAGCCGATCTTTGAGGGCGGCGTGGACTATTTCAAGGTTTGATGGTAGAATAAATAAGCAAAAGGGTGTCTGCCTATATAGGCAGCGCCTTCAACCGCCAATGCAGCGCTGGTAAAGCCTTCCCCCAGACGGGGGAAGGTGGCGCGCAAGCGCCGGATGAGGGCGCACCGCAGGCAGCTGTTGCCCTTGAGTTCCGTCAGATCATAGGAGGAAACAACCAATGTCACAGCATGATCGCTATATCAGCCCTTTTTCCACCCGCTACGCTTCCGATGAAATGCAGTACATCTTCTCGGACGACAACAAGTTCCGCACTTGGCGGCGGCTGTGGGTGGCACTGGCTCGTGCCGAAATGGATCAGGGCCTGACCAACATCACCCCGGACATGGTAGCCGAGCTGGAAGCTCATGTGGACGATATCAACTACGAAGTGGCCATCGAGCGGGAAAAGCTGGTGCGCCACGACGTCATGAGCCATGTTTACGCCTACGGCCAGCAGTGCCCCAAGGCAGCCGGCATCATCCATCTGGGTGCCACCAGCTGCTATGTGGGCGACAACACCGATATCATTGTGATGCGGCAGGGTCTGGAGCTGGTGCGCAAAAAGCTGGTGGGTGTGCTGGCAAAGCTGGCACACTTTGCCAAGGAGTACAAGGATATGCCCTGCATGGCCTACACCCACTGCCAGCCCGCACAGCCCACCACCGTGGGCAAGCGTGCTACCCTGTGGGCCAACGAGCTGGTGATGGATCTGGCCGAGATCGACCATCGTCTGGCTACCCTGCAGCTGCGCGGTGTCAAGGGCACCACCGGTACGCAGGCTTCCTTTATGGAGCTGTTCAAGGGCGATGCCGACAAGATCCGCGCCGTGGATGCTTCCATTGCAAAGGAGATGGGCTTTGACCCCAAGGCCGTTGTGCCGGTGTCCGGCCAGACCTACAGCCGCAAGGTGGATGCCTTTATCCTGAATGCACTGGCGGGTATTGGCCAGAGCTGCATGAAGTTTGCCACCGACCTGCGCCTGCTGGCAAACTTCAAGGAGATGGAGGAGCCCTTTGAGAAGAACCAGATCGGTTCTTCCGCTATGCCCTATAAGCGCAACCCCATGCGCTGCGAGCGCATCTGCGCCCTTGCCCGCTACCTGATGGTGGACGTGCTGAACCCCAGCTTTACCACCGGCACCCAGTGGTTTGAGCGCACGCTGGACGACAGCGCCAATAAGCGCGTGGCTATGGCCGAGGGCTTCCTTGCCACCGATGCCATTCTGAACATCATGCTCAACGTTACCGATGGTCTGGTGGTGTACCCCAAGGTGGTGCGCAGTCGCCTGATGGCCGAGCTGCCCTTCATGGCCAGCGAGAACATCATGATGCAGGCTGTGGAAAAGGGCGGCAACCGTCAGGAGCTGCACGAGCGCCTGCGCCAGCACGCCATCGCCGCCGGCAAGCAGGTCAAGGAAGGGGGCCTGCCCAACGATATGGTGGACCGCATTGCCGCAGACCCGGCCTTTGGCCTGACCCGCGAGGAGATCGTGGCGGGGCTTGTGCCGGAGAACTTTGTGGGCCGTGCACCCCAGCAGGTGGAGGAGTTTATCGCCAACGTCCTGCAGCCCATCTTCGATGCTGACCCCGAGGATGTGGAGCAGCACGCCTCCCTGAGCGTCTGATAATAGGATCAATTGCAAAAAGGAGAAGCCCACGGGCTTCTCCTTTTTGCGTTTGTGCCTTGCACGATTTTGTTTGTCATGTTACACTGAGGGCATCATCAACAAAGGAGAACCGCTTATGCGTTTGGATAAATATCTGGCCGAGACTGCCCAGTGCACCCGCAGCGAGGCCAAAACCATGCTGGCAAAGGGGCGCGTGCAGGTAAACGGCGCGGTGTGCAAAAAAGGGGACACTCAGCTGAAGGATACCGACACCGTGGCAGTGGACGGCGCGCCGCTGCGCTATCAGAAGTTCGTCTACCTCATGCTCAATAAGCCCGAGGGGGTGGTGAGCGCCTCTACCGATAAACGGGACACCACCGTGGTGGACCTGGTAGGGGACGCCTACCCCCGGCGGGAGCTGTTTCCGGCCGGGCGGCTGGATAAGACCAGCACCGGCTTTGTGCTGCTGACCGACGACGGCGGCTTTGCCCACGATATCCTGTCTCCCCGGCGCCATGTTTCTAAGACCTACACTGTGACCATCGACACGCCCCTCACGCAGGAAATGCGCACCGGCTTTGCGGCGGGGGTCACGCTGGCAGACGGCACCGCTCTTTCGCCCGCCGAGGTGACCGCCCTTTCCCCGGACGGATGCACCGTGCGGGTAGTGCTGCGGCAGGGGGTGTACCATCAGATCAAACGGATGTTCGGTGTGTACGGTGCCGGGGTGAATGTTTTGCACAGGGAGGCGATTGGCGGCCTTGCACTGGATGCGCAGCTTGCCCCGGGGCAGTGGCGGGAGCTTTCTGACGAAGAAGTGGCAAAAATTACCAGATAAAACACTGCACTTTTCACGCGACTTTCAAAAATGTATCACAATTTACCGGTAAAATAACGGTAAGAACCACGCAAAAAGGCACTTTTTTGGCAAAAAATGGCCCCGAAAGATAATTTCAACAAGAAAGAATTATTTTTTTTGTTGAAATCTGTTGCAAAAGTAAATTCTTTTGTGTAAAATATAGATTGTAATGCGGCTAAATTGTTTAAAATCACAACCCATGCCGCCGCGGCTTGCACAAACGAGGAAAAGGGGTATCCATTTATGGCCAATAGAGTATTTCAAAGCGTGATCTACCAGATGAAGGACGCAATCAATCGGGTGGTCGGCGTTGTGGATGAGACTGGCGCTGTCATTTCCTGCTCGGAGCTGAACCTGATCGGCGAAGTGCGCGAGGGCTATATGGCCGAGCGTCTGACCGCAGGCGACCGCTTTGTGCGCGACGGCTATACTTACCAGCAGTTCTCCAACGCCAAGCATAACGATTATGCCGTGTTCGTGGAGGGCGCTGACGAGACTGCAGGGCAGTTTGCCGGTGTACTGGCCATCAGCCTGCAGAGCATCAAGCAGTACCACGACGAAAAGTTCGATAAGTCCAACTTTATCAAGAACGTGGTGCTGGACAACATCCTGCCCGGCGATATCTACGCTAAGGCACGGGAGCTGCACTTTGCCACCGATGTTTCCCGCGTGGTGTTCATCGTGCGGGTGATCAGCGGCGGCGATATCTCTGCCTACGATGTGGTCAGCAGCCTGTTCCCCGATAAGCAGAAGGACTTTGTGTTCAATATCAGCGAGACCGACACCGTGCTGGTCAAGGAGATCCGCAAGGGCATCGACCGCACCGACATGGAAAAACTGGCTGCCAGCATTGTGGATACCCTCTCCGGCGAACACTACATCAAGGCCGTGGTCGGCATTGGCACCCCCATTGCCAACGTGAAGGATCTGGCTACCTCTTTTAAGGAAGCCCAGATCGCCATGGAAGTGAGCAAGGTGTTCGATACCGAAAAGCAGATCATCCGCTACGATAATCTGGGCATTGCTCGTCTGATCTACCAGCTGCCCACCACCGTGTGCGAGATGTTCCTGCGCGAGGTATTCAAGCAGGGCAGCATTGAAAGCCTGGATCAGGAGACCCTGTTCACCATCCAGCGCTTCTTTGAGAACAACCTGAATGTGTCCGAGACCAGCCGCGGCCTGTTTGTGCACCGCAACACGCTGGTGTATCGTCTGGAAAAGATCAAAAAGCTGACCGGTCTGGATCTGCGTGAGTTCGACGACGCTATCGTCTTTAAGGTAGCGCTGATGGTAAAGAAGTACCTGTCCAACAACCCGGCCAAATATTGATATTTTGCTGTGCGGGTTTTGCCCCGCCGGCGTCGAACCGGCCGCTCGAAACCGATGCTGGCCGGTTCTTTTTGCAGTACGGGCTGCGGACGGGCTGTCTTGACCGTCAAAAATCTTGATGTCAGGAGCTAATACGATTCCATGATCGATTTTGAACACGTTTCCAAAGAATACAAAAAGGGTGGCCGCCTTGCGCTGGAGGATATCAACTTCCATGTGGATGAAGGCGAGTTCGTCTTTCTGCTGGGTCACTCCGGCGCAGGCAAATCCACCCTGCTCAAGCTGATTTTGCGGGAGGCACTGCCTACCTCCGGCAAGGTGACTGTACTGGGCAAGGACGTAGCCAAGCTGCGCCGCCACAAGATCCCTTACCTGCGCCGTCAGATGGGCATCATCTTTCAGGACTTCCGGCTGATCCCAAGTATGACCGTGTACGAGAATGTGGCCTTTGCCATGCACGTCCTCAACGTGCCCCACAAGGAGATCCGTCCCCGCGTGGAGTACATTCTGGAGCTGGTGCATCTGGAGGATAAGGCCAAGTGCTACCCGGATACCCTTTCCGGCGGCGAGCAGCAGCGTGTGGCTGTGGCGCGTGCGCTGGTGCATAACCCCAAGCTGGTCATCGCGGACGAGCCCACCGGCAACATTGACCCGGAGCTGAGCCTGGAAATGATGCAGCTGCTGGAGCGGGTGAGCAAAATGGGCATCACGGTGCTGGTGGTCACCCACGAGCACGAGCTGGTGCACCGCTTCCATCAGCGTGTGGTTACCCTGAGCCATGGCCGCATCGTCTCGGACGTGCCCGCAGACCCCGTGGCCGCCGCCGAGGATGATCTTTCGCTGGATGTTGCCGCCTTTGATGCGGACGATGCGGCCGCTGCAAAGAAGGAGGTGGCTGCCGTATGATGCGTCCCTCTACCTTCTTTTTCCTTACCCGGCGCGGTGTGCGCAACTTGGGCAAGCACTGGGCCATGACCATTGCCTGCATCGCTTCCCTGAGCGTGTGTATGACCCTGAATATCTTTGCCAGTCTGGCCGAGGTGAATGTGGGCAGCATGGTGGCCTATCTGGGCAGCCAGAACGAGACGGTGGTCTATCTGGACCCCGAATGCGATGATGCCACCGCTGCGCAGGTAGGAGAGACCCTTTCGGCCATGCCGGGGGTCAGCGGGGTGCAGTACGTCTCCAAACAGGACGTGCTTGACACCTACCGCGGCTACATGCAGGATTATTCCTCCCTGTGGGATGAATTTGAGACCGACAACCCCTTTAAGGCCAACTACCGGGTCACCCTGAGTGACCTGACCCAGATGGAGCGCATGAGCGTGAAGATGCAGGCCATCCCGGGCGTTGTCAGCGTTACTGCCCCGGTGGAGATGACCAATGTCTTTGTGGAGATCCAGAAGGCAGTCACCAAGGGTGGCCGCATGATCGTGCTGGTGTTGATGGTGGTCAGCATCATCACGGTGGGCAGCACCATCCGTCTGAGCGTTTTTGCCCGCCGCCGCGAGATCGAGATCATGAAGTATGTGGGTGCTACCAACCGCATGGTCACCCTGCCTTTCTTTGTGGAGGGCCTGACTATGGGTCTGATCTCCGGTATCCTGACCGCAGCGGTCAGCCTTGGCTGTTACACCTATGTGGTCAACGCCGCTGGTGGCTTGGGCGGCATCTGGCAGATGCTCATGGGCCGCGCACTGGTGCCGGTGACAAACGTGCTGCCGACCATCGTGGTAACAAGCCTGCTCAGCGGTGCTATCGTAGGCGGCGTGGGCAGTATGTTCTCTATCCGCAAACATCTGAATGTGTGACCGAAAGGAGCCGCGTTTTATGAGTAAAGCAATGCACGCAAAGCCCTTCCGGCTCACAGGCCCTTATACCGCCCGGCACGCCCGGCCGGAAAGCCCCCGCAGCAAGCTGATCCGTGTGGTCAGCCTTGGGCTGGCCTGTGTCTGCCTGCTGCTGACAGCCACAGTGTACCCGGCCTCGGCAGCTACCAATAGCACCAGCATGGCTAGTTTGCAGACCAAGCTGGACAAGCTTTCCCAGTCTATCAATCAGCACAAAAAGGAACTCTCGGACGCAAAAAAGAAGGAATCTGCCGCAAAGGCGCTGGAAAGTGAGCTGAAAGAGCGGGTCACCGTCCTACAGGATCAGATCAGTGTGCTCGGCGGCCAGATCGCTGCGGTGCAGAACAGCATTGGCGAGAAGGAACAGCAGATCGGTGTGATGCAGACCCAGATCACGGACAAGCAGACCCAGATCGAGCAAAAGCAGAACGAGATCGACGGTCAGTGGGATGATTTCAAAAAGCACATGGCCGCCATGCAGGAGCTGCGGGACGGCGGCAGCGTAGCCATGCTCAGCGCGGTGAACGACCTGTACGAGCTGCTTACCTTTAACGAGGTGATGCAGGATATCTCCATCAAGGACACCGAGATCATGAACAACATGAAGTCTGCCAAGCAGGAGCTGGAGGACGATAAGGCCGCGCTGGAAGAGCAGAAGGCCGGTCTGGAAGCCGAAAGGGCAGAGCTGCAAAGCCAGAAGAGTGAGTTGGACAGCCAGAATGCCCAGATGAAGGGCAAGCAGAGCGAGCTGAACAACAGCATCTCTGCGGCAAAGCTTTCCGCTGCCGAGGCACAGGCGGCGCAGCAGAAGGCACAGGCAGCCATTGAATCCGACGAGTTGAACTACGAGGCCGTGAAAAAGGAGATCCAGAAGATGATCGCCGCAGCCTCTGCCAGCAAGCCGCAGCTGAGCTTTAGCGGCTTTGCCTGCCCGCTGAAGAGTTATAGCCGCATCTCCAGCGAGTACGGCTGGCGCAAGAACCCGGTCTCCGGCGTAAACAAGCTCCATGCCGGTATCGACTTTGCGGCAGCCGGCGGCACGCCTATCTACGCAGCCGCCAGCGGCTATGTGCAGGTGGCAGGCTGGTCTACCGGCGGCTATGGCAACTACGTTATCATCTACCACGGCAAAATGTCCGATGGCAATACCTATTCCACCCTGTACGCGCACATGCGCTCGGTGGCTACCAGTGCAGGCAAGTATGTGAAGCAGGGTGAACTGATCGGTTATGTGGGCACCACCGGCAATTCCACTGGCAACCACCTGCATCTGGAGGTGTGGAAGGGCGGCTCCAAGGCCAACGCCGTGAACCCCCGCAGCTGCATCCCCATCCCCCATAACTAACTAACAAGCAACGCAAGGAGTCTGGTTGATCTATGAACGAACAAAAACGCAAGCGCGTGCTGCGCATCGGCTGTCTGGTTCTGGCAGGGGTGTTTGTACTCTCGCTGCTGGGCAGCATCCTTATGATGCTGCTGCTCTGACCGGAGGAAACAAACCATGAACCGTAAAATTTCTTTGGGTATGGCGGTCACTATCGTGATCCTTGCCATGACCGTGACCTTTTCCATCACGATGCTCATCGCCATGCGTCTGTTCGACAGCACGGTCAACAGCGTAAAAGAAAAGGAAAGTATGTACAACAAGATCGCTGAGGTGGACCGCTATGTCCGCAGCAACGATTACTACACCATTGACGAGGCCACCCTGTATGACCGCCTGACCGCCGGTTATCTGCTGGGTACGGGCGACAAGTACGCCCGCTACTATACCGCCAACGCCTACACCGAGCTGATGAACATCCAGAGCGGCAAGATTTTGGGTATCGGCGTGGAGCTTGGCATCGACCAGACCGGTTACGCCAAGGTGACCCGTGTTTACGACGGATCTCCCGCACAGGAAGCAGGCATCGCCGTGGGCGACTACATTACCACCGTGGGCGATACCGATATCAAGAGCCTGTCCGGTGCAGATGCCGTGTACAAAGCCCTGCAGGGCGAGGCCGGCACTACCGTTACCGTGACATGGCTGGACAGCACTGCCGCCAGTAAAACGGCTGAGCTGACCCATTCCGGCTACACCAGCACCACCGTGGATTACCAGCTGCTGGACAATGTGGGCTATATCCGCATCCGCCAGTTCGACGGCACTACGCCCAGCGAGCTGGACTATGCCCTGCGCACCCTGACCGCAAACGGCGCGGCCAGTCTGGTGTTTGACCTGCGGGACAACGGCGGCGGCATTCTGGAAGATGCTGTCAACTGCATTGACCTGATCGCCCCGGAGGGCACTGTGGCCTACGCCGAGGATAAAAACGGCAACCGCACCGTCATCGGCAGCAGCGATGCCGAAAGTGCCGTCAGCCTGCCGATGGTCTGTCTGGTCAACGGCAACACCGCCAGCGCAGCCGAGCTGTTCGCAGCCACCCTGCGCACCATGAACGGAGCCCGTCTGGTGGGTACCACCACCATGGGCAAGGGCACGATTCAAAGCAGTCCGCAGCGCCTGTCGGACGGCAGTGCCGTGGTCATCACGGTGGCAAAGCTGGTCTGCGGCGACGGCAGCTGCTTTGACGGCACCGGCCTGACGGTGGATGTGGAGCGCGCTTTGAGCACAGAGGAAGCGACGAACTTCTACGACTATACCCCCCAGACCGACCCGCAGGTACAGCGCGCTGTCAGCGCTGCCCAGCAGCTGAGCGGCACCACTACGCTGGCAGGCGCAAGCTCTGCAGCCGCAGCGGACAGCGCTGCTTCCTCTGCCGCAGCAGACGATACCGCCCCCGCAGAAGCTGCGGAAGGGGAGACTGCCGCGTCTGAGCCGGAAACAGCTGCAAGCGCAGCGGAGTGAACCTCACGATCCTGAACCATAAACACCAAAAAGGCTGCTGCGTTCTGCAACAGCCTTTTTCTGAGAAAGGAAATGACCCTATGCCGGAACTGACCGACCTTTCTGTGATCCGTGCCCTGTGCGAAAAATACGATTTTGCACTTTCCAAGGGCTTTGGGCAGAACTTTATCATCAACCCGGGCATCCCCACCAAGATCGTGGATGCCAGCGGGGTAGACAAGCGCTACGGTGTCATCGAGATCGGCCCCGGCATCGGTGTGCTGACCAAGGAGCTGGCTAAGCGCGCCGCCAAGGTGGTGTCCATCGAGGTAGACGAGCGTTTGCCGCCCCTGCTGGCCGAGACCATGGCCGGGGTGGACAACTTCAAGTTGGTGCTACAGGATGTGCTGAAGGTGGACCTGAAAGCCCTCATTGCCGAGGAGTTCCCGGGGATGCCGGTGGCAGTGTGCGCAAACCTGCCCTACTACATCACCAGCCCTATCGTGATGAAGCTGCTGGGCGACCGTCTGCCCATCGAGAGCCTGACCGTTATGGTGCAGAAGGAAGCCGCCGACCGTCTGGCCGCCGTGCCCGGCACACGCGCTTCCAGCGCCATCAGCTGCGCGGTGAACTACTACGCCACCTCCAAGCTGATGTTCACCGCTGCACCGGGCAGCTTTTACCCCGCCCCCAAGGTGACCAGCGCTGTGGTGCGCATGGATATCCGCCCCACCCCCGCCGTGCAGGTGGAGGACGAGGCGGGCTACTTTGCGCTGGTGCGCGCCGCCTTTGGGCAGCGCCGCAAGACTGCTGCCAATGCCATTGCAGGTGGGCTGAACCTGCCCAAGGAGAAGGTCATTGCTGCCATCGAATCCGCAGGCTTTGATGCCCGCATCCGCCCGGAAGCCCTGACGCTGGAGGACTTTGCCAAGATCCAGCAGGCACTGGGCTGAGCAAAAAGCAGTATAGTCGGTGGGCGATAGCCCACTGAAAAAAGATCGCAAAAAAACCGGAACCTTTTCAGAGCCGCAAGGGCTCACAAAAAGGTTCCGGTTTTCTGTTTTTTAATGGTTATGCGGCAGCATTCGCCTTACTCAGAAGGGGAAGATGGTGCCGTCCTCCTTCACGGTGCAGGCGTTCAGGGCGACCTTACCGTGAATGTCTGCACCGTCTGCAAGGGTGTTAACGTTTGCTGCGGAGGAGGTGCCGAAGGCCTTGAATTGCCAGCCCTTTGCAGAGGCGCTGTCCTCTGCTGCCCAAACTGCGGCAGACAACGACGGACTGACTGCGGCATTGCCAAGAAGGGTATTATTTTGTGAAATGCTGGGACGAATGCGCAGGCGTACCGGACTTTTTTGCGCCCTTGCGCACCGGGCAAAAAAGAAATTTCTTTTCATAGTCCTGCGGTGGGTAGGACGAAACTTTGTCAAATGCGTGGAATATTACAGAAAAATTTGTGAAAGGCGACCAATGAATATCCCCTAAACGTGTTGATATTGAGAAAAAAGACGGAGGATTGTTTACAAAAGAATGACAGGCTGGTATACTTTATAACGGTAGATCCCTATGAGATCCGCAAAGAAATAAGAAAGGAAATACCGAACCGTGAATACCGCCGCACCGCACGCCCTGAAAAAACGATTGCTGACCCTAGCACTGAGCCTTGCTTTCCTGCTTACCTGTCTGCCCGCTGCACTGGCAGTGGATCTGAATGTGGACGCAGGCTTCTACTTCAAGCAGAGCCGGGGCGGCACCTGTACGCTGGCCTCCGCAGCCATGATGCTGCGCCGCCGTGCCTACTTTGACGGGCTGAGCGACTGGACGAACGTGACCGAGAACAGTGTGCGCTCCACAGCATGGGCCAACGGCCTTGCGCACAGCTTTACATATAAGGAGATGCAGGTGGGCTACGCCACTCTGCCTTCCGGGCTGCAAAGCAAAACGGCGGTGCTGATCTCCCTGCTGGAGCAGCACCCGGAGGGCATCGTCCTCTACGACCGCACCCAGCCCCATGCGGTGCTGCTGACTGACTACACCAACGGTATTTTCTATTGCTCCGACCCGGCGGGGAACATCGGCTACGGCCGCATCCCCATTACCAGCTCCAGCGTGTCCATTGCAAGAGCGTCCTGTTACTGGTACGTCACTGCAGATCACAACAGCGTGGCGGCACAGGCCGATGGTCTGCGGCTGGAGGGCGTGCGCTACCCGGTGAATATCCGCACCGGCAGCGGCATGACGCTGACCGGTACGGCTAACAGCGCTACCGGCACTACTTTGACCAGTGTACAGGTGGCCATTCTGGATGCGGCAGATCAGACCGTGCAGAGTGCGGCGGCGCAGGCAAACGCCGCCGCTTTCTCTCTGAACACGCTGGACAGTCAGATCCGCTTCGGGGAGCTGCCGGAGGGCAGCTACAGCTATATGGTGCTGGTGACCGACTCTACGGGCGAGAGCCTGTGCTTTGCCTCGGACTTCACGGTGTCCGGCAGCGCAAGCAGCACCCAGACCTACTGGTCGGTCAAGGATGCCGAGGGCACCAAGCTGCAGCAGACGGTCCAGCAGATGGAGACCACGGTAGAAACTGCTGCTGAGACCACCGTAAGCTGGTTTGCAAAGCTGTTCGACTGATAAAAAGAAATAATTCAGGGCTGCTGCACATTGCTTTGTGCAGCAGCCCTGTTTGTATCACAATAACAGCTGCTTTTCGTTACGACCCCTTTCCGTGAAAAAGTGGTTCAGAACCGCCCGCAGGCCATTCAAAATCGTCTTTGTTCCGCGGCTATTACCCCCGCAGTTCTGTGCCGGGGTAATAGTGCGCCAGAATGGCGCGGTAGTCTGCGCCCTGCTCTGCCAGTGCCTTTGCACCCCACTGGCTCATGCCTACGCCGTGGCCGTAGCCCCTTGTGGTAAAGGAGAAGGTGCCGCTCTGGCAGACCACCGTAAAGCAGGCGCTGCGCAGCCCCAGCGCTTTGCGCAGGGCGGTACCCTGCACCGTCTGCCCGCAGACCGGCAGGCTGTCCACATAGCCGGAGGGAGTGAGCACCGGCGTGCCAAACCACTGCGCCTGCTGCGAAAGGTCGGCGGCAATGCCCAGACGCTCAGCTAGCAGCTGCTGTAATTGGGCGGCAGAAAGGTTCAGGGTGTATTCGTAGTTGTCGGCGGCGGTGTCGGTGCTGCTGTCCACCGGCACAAGATAGGGCAGGGCGGTGCCCCACACCTTCTCGCTGGCTTCGGTGCGGCCGTTGGACATGGCAAAGTAGCTTGTCCCGGCGGGGGCATCCTCGTAATATAGCACCTGCGTCTGTACTGCATCCACCAGTGCGGAAAGCCGGGCGTAGTTGGCCGCGTATGCGGTGCCCCAGTAACTGTGCAATACTGCATCGGTCAGGCAACCTTGCCGCCGGACAGGGTCTGCGGTGAACCATGCGCCGTTTTCCTCGGTGCTGTGATCCCGGCGGTAGAGGGCATAGCTGTGCGCTGCCACTGCCTGCGCCTTCAGTGCTTCGTCCGGCCAGCTGACCGGCATCTCGGCGGCAACTGCCCCAATCAGGTATTCCCGCAGCGGCAGCGTTATCGTCTGCCCGGTGCTCTGATCCATAAAGCAAACGGTATCGGCTGTGTCAGCAGGGGAGGAAGCCACTCTGCTGCTTTCTTCTGAGGTGACAGAGGCCGCCTCTGCTGCGGACGGCGCAGTGCCCTGCACAACAAGTGCCATACAGGCAAGACGGTAGGCAGCACACGGCAACGCGCAGCCCAGCACCAGCAGAACGGTGCACAGCAGCAAAAAGGAACGTTTCATACTAGACCTCCTCCCGGAACGCAAGCTTTGGGTACATCATACGCCCGGCAGCGTGCAAACCGGCAGGAAATACGCAGGGAAACCCCGGTATTTTTGCGCTTTGCGGTGAGAAGTGTACACTTAGCGCTTGAATTTACTTCATAAAAGCGATATTATAAAAGTATGTCCATCAGAGCGTAGGATGGACTGGATCGGAAAGTATAAGAAGTAAGAGACGGAAAGGAGCACTCCTATGAACTTTGCACACGCAGAAGTGGCAACGCTGGACCCGACGACCATGCGTACCCTGTGCGAGGAGTACATCGCAAACAACTACATCGACCCGGAGACCAGCGAGCGGCTGGGGGTCAAGCGCGGCCTGCGCAACCCGGATGGCACCGGCGTGCTGGCTGGTCTGACCAACGTCTGTGACGTTGTGGGCTACAAAAAGGATCAGGAGGGTCATGTGATCCCCACCCCTGGCAAGCTGATCTACCGGGGCGTCAACATCAACGAGATCGTGGACGAGGCTTACCGCAACGACCGCTTCGTGTTTGAGGAAGTGATCTGGCTGCTGTTGTTCGGCAGCCTGCCCACCCGGGAGCAGCTGGACGATTTCTGCGAGATCCTGGCAGAGTCCCGCGCCCTGCCGGACGGTTTTATGGACACCATGAACGCCCCCTCGCCCAATATCATGAACAAGCTGCAGCGCTGTGTGCTGGGCCTGTATTCCTACGATGACCGCGCCGAGGATCTGAGCCTTGAGAACATCCTGAACCAGAGCATCAACCTGATCGCCAGCATGCCCACCATGATGGTGAACGCTTACCAGATGAAGCGCCGCTACTACGATAAACAGAGCATGTTCTTCCACCTGCCCAAGCCCGGTCAGAGCACGGCAGAACACATCCTCAGCACCTACCGCCCGGATCAGAAGTTCACCCACGAGGAGGCAAAGCTGCTGGATATGTGCCTGCTGGTCCACGCAGACCACGGCGGCGGCAACTGCTCCACCTTTACCACCCGCGTGCTGTCCTCCTCCGGTACGGACACCTACTCGGCCATCTCTGCGGCCATCGGTGCCCTGAAAGGCCCCAAGCACGGCGGTGCAAACCTGATGGTCAACCGCCAGCTGCAGGATATCCTCAAGCACGTCGAGAACCCGGACGATGACGATGAGGTGCGCGAGTATCTGCGCCGCATCCTGCGCAAGCAGGCGGGCGACGGCTCCGGCCTGATCTACGGCATGGGTCATGCGGTTTACACCATCAGCGATCCCCGTGAGGTCATCCTGAAGCAGCGCGCAAAGCATCTGGCCTACGAAAAGGGCTTTGAGGAAGAGTACAATATGCTGTGCAGCATCGAGCGGCTGGCACCCGGCATCTTTGCTGAGGAAAAGGGCAGCTCCAAGCCGGTGTGCGCCAACGTGGACCTGTTCAGCGGCCTGATCTACAATATGCTGGGCATCTCGGAGGATCTGTACACCCCGCTGTTCGCCATCGCCCGTGTGCCGGGCTGGTGCGCACACCGGGTGGAAGAGGTGATCTTTGCCAACCGTATCATCCGCCCGGCCTACAAGTATCTGGGCGTGCGCCAGAAATATAAGCCCATCGAGGAGCGTTAATGAAACCGTTAGAGTTCGTTGTTGTCCTGCTCTGCGTGCTGCTTGGCCTTGGCCGCGGCGCAGACCTTGCCTTTGCCACCGATGCCGCCACCGGTCTGTGTACCGCAGGTGCGGTGTGGTGGCGGTATCTCGCCTTGGGCGCTGTGGTGCTGGCCGCAGTGCTGGTCGGGCACAGCCGCCCGCTGCCCCCGGAGCCGCTGCGCAGCCGCCGCCCGGCGGCAGGCGTGCTGGCCTTTGCCGGGGCAGTGTGTATGCTGGCTACCGGTGCAGCACAGTTTGTGCTGGCCGCCGGTACGGTAAGCACCTTTGTGCGCATTCTGCTGGAGGTGGCCTGTGCCGTGTGGCTGAGCAACCTTGGCCGCAGCTGGCTGCGCGGAGACGGCTGGAAAACGCCCGCCGGTGGTCTGCCGGTGGCCATTGCAGGCAGTGCGTTGTTCTACTGGAATGTGCTGATGCGCTTTATGGAAAACAGTTCCAGCTGGCACCGGGTACAGCCCACGGCAGCAGTCTGGCAGGAGCTGGCGGCGTTGCTGCTTCTGGCGGCGCTGGCGCGCACGCTGTATCTGCCCCGGCCGGAAAATGGCCGTAGCCTGCACGCAGCGGCGCTTGCAGCCTTTTGTCTGTGCCTGTGCTGGGAGCTGCCCCGGGTGCTCCTGCTGTTGGCAGCAGGCTTTGGCGGCGGCATGGCGGCAGTGCTGCCGGAGCTGCTTTCCGGCCTTGCACTGTGCTGCATCGGCGGCATGGGGCTTGCCTGTGCCGGAAAGGAAAAAGCTGGAAATAACTGACCAAAACGGCTTGATACCCTTGGTGCAATTGAACAAAAGCTTTGTTGCGGGGTGCATAAAATCATACAAAAGCCAAAAAAGATAAAATTGTGTTGTTAATTTTTTAGCAGATACTTGAAAGTTTGCCGGTTTTGGTCTACAATAAAGATACCGTGATTTATCCGATTATGGGTAAAATAATTAGGAGGTACTATTACAATGGCTGTTAGAGTTGCTATCAATGGTTTCGGTCGTATTGGCCGTCTGGCTTTCCGTCAGATGTTTGATGCTGAGGGTTACGAGGTCGTCGCAATCAACGACCTGACCAGCCCCAAGATGCTGGCTCACCTGCTGAAGTACGATACTGCTCAGGGCTCTTTCTGCGGCAAGATCGGCGAGGGCAAGCACACTGTCGAGTCCACCGAGGATTCCATCATTGTTGACGGCAAGGAGATCAAGATCTACGCTGTTAAGGATGCAAAGGATGCTCCTTGGGGCGAGCTGAACGTTGACGTCGTTCTGGAGTGCACCGGCTTCTACACCAGCAAGGAGAAGAGCATGGCTCACATCCAGGCTGGCGCAAAGAAGGTCGTTATCTCTGCTCCCGCAGGCAACGATCTGAAGACCATCGTCTACTCCGTCAACGAGAAGACCCTGACCGCTGAGGATCAGGTCATCTCCGCTGCTTCCTGCACCACCAACTGCTTGGCTCCCATGGCCAACACCCTGAACAAGACCTTCCCCATCGTTTCCGGTATCATGACCACCGTTCATGCTTACACCGGCGACCAGATGATCCTGGACGGTCCTCAGCGCAAGGGCGATCTGCGCCGTGCTCGTGCTGGCGCACAGAACATCGTCCCCAACACCACCGGTGCTGCTAAGGCCATCGGTCTGGTCATCCCTGAGCTGAACGGCAAGCTGATCGGCTCTGCTCAGCGTGTGCCTGTTCCCACCGGCTCCACCACCATTCTGGTTGCTGTCGTCAAGGGCAAGGACGTCACCAAGGAAGCTATCAACGCTGCTATGAAGGCTGCTGCTTCTGAGTCCTTCGGCTACAACGAGGATCAGATCGTTTCTTCCGATGTTATCGGCATGCGTTACGGCTCTCTGTTCGACGCTACCCAGACCATGGTCGCTAAGATCGACGACGACACCTATCAGGTTCAGGTCGTGTCTTGGTACGACAACGAGAACTCCTACACCTCTCAGATGGTCCGTACCATTAAGTACTTCGCTGAGAACTGCTAATTACAGCTCTACGCTCAAAAGTGCTTGAGGTGCCGTGCTGAATGACGGCTGGTACCGGCTTTGCTGGTACAAACATGCGGTGATTGGTACGACAACAGGAACTTGAGTTCTACACCCTTCCTTTTGCGGGTTTCCGTGAGAGGAAGGGTGTTTTTTATCTTCCAGCAGGGGGAAATTCCCAAGAAAGGATGATTTACTCCAAGAAATGTGCTATACTGAACTCGCAGTGACCCGGAGCCGATGCACTATGCGGATGACAATGCTGTTGTGCGGGTAGCATCATGCAATGGGGGAAAGCATATATACTTATACACTAATGAAAGTTCACTTTTGGGAACGAGGTAAGCAAGAATGGGAAAGTATTTTGGGACCGATGGCTTCCGTGGTGAAGCTGGTATTGATCTGACTGCCGACCATGCCTACAAGGTTGGTCGCTTTTTGGGCTGGTATTACAATATGCTCCGCGAGCGCAATGGCAACAACGAACCCGCCCGTATCGTCATCGGCAAGGACACCCGCCGCAGCTCCTATATGTTCGAGTACAGTCTGGTCGCAGGCCTGACTGCTTCCGGCGCGGACGCCTACCTGCTGCACGTCACTACCACGCCGTCTGTAGCTTATATTGCCCGCGTGGACGACTTTGATTGCGGCATCATGATCTCTGCTAGCCACAACCCGTACTATGATAACGGTATCAAGCTGATCGATTGCTACGGTGAGAAGATGCCCGAGGAGACCCTGCTGCTGGTGGAGGACTACATCGACGGCAAGCTCCACGTGTTCGACAAGGACTGGCCGGAGCTGCCCTTTGCACACCGGGAGCACATCGGCTGCACCGTGGACTATGTGGCAGGCCGTAACCGCTACATGGGCTACCTGATCAGCCTGGGCATCTACTCCTTCAAGGGCATTAAGGTCGGTCTGGACTGCGCCAACGGTGCAAGCTGGAATATCGCTAAGAGTGTGTTTGACGCTCTGGGTGCTGACACCTACGTTATCAACAACAAGCCGAACGGTCTGAATATCAACAATAATGCTGGTTCTACCCATATCGAGGGCTTGCAGAAGTTCGTGGTAGAGAACGGTCTGGACGTTGGCTTTGCCTTTGATGGCGATGCTGACCGCTGCCTGTGTGTGGACGAGAAGGGCAATGTCGTCACCGGTGACCACATTTTGTATATCTATGGCTGCTACATGAAGGAACACGGCGAACTGATGAACAACACGGTGGTCACCACTGTCATGTCCAACTTTGGCCTGTACAAGGCTTTTGATGAGCAGGGGATCGGATACGCTAAAACTGCTGTGGGCGATAAGTACGTCTATGAGTACATGGCTAAGAACGGCTGCCGTATTGGCGGTGAGCAGAGCGGTCATATTATCTTCAGCAAGTATGCCAGCACGGGTGATGGCATCCTGACCAGCCTGAAGATGATGGAGGTCATGCTGGCCAAAAAACTGCCCATGAGCAAGCTGGCTGAGCCGCTGAAGATCTATCCGCAGGTTCTGGAGAATGTCCGCGTCACCGATAAAAAGGCTGCACAGAACGACCCGGCAGTGCAGGAGGCCGTCAAGGCAGTGGCAGAAGCGCTGGGCGATACCGGCCGTATTCTGGTGCGTGAGTCCGGCACTGAGCCCCTTGTCCGCGTGATGGTGGAGGCTCCCGACCACGACACCTGCCAGAAATATGTCTCTCAGGTCGTGGAGGTCATCAAGAGCAAGGGTTACGCCGTCTGAGGCTGAGCGCTGCGGCGGATGTTGCCCGCGCACCAAAATGCGGGCAGCAGACGCACTGCACAGCGCGATTCTGCATCTTTTTGTTGACAAATCCGCATTTTTTGCGTATGATAGAAGCAACACTGAAAATTGTGTCAAATTGGCTGTGAAGAGAAGAGTACGCACCGTCTGCGCCTGACAGAAAGCCCGAAGGATGGAACCGGGCAGGCCGCGCGGTGCCGAAGATGGTCTTGGAGCCGCGCAGGTGAACAATGAGTCTGCGACGGGGTGCGCCCGTTACCGCGCAAAGGCCGGTTTTTGTCGGCTAAAGGCTGCGTCCGCAAGGGCACAGCGAAGCAAGGTGGTACCACGAAGGTTCAGCGCTCTCGTCCTTGTCCGGTTATAACCCGGCAGGGCGGGAGCGCTTTTTGTTTGCAGAACCAAAAGAAAGGAAGACAGACCCCCATGAGCGAACACAAAACATTTTATATCACCACCCCTATCTATTACCCCAGCGATAAGCTGCATATCGGCCACAGCTACACCACCGTGGCCTGCGATGCGCTGGCCCGCTTCAAGCGGATGCAGGGCTACGACGTCATGTTCCTGACCGGCACCGATGAGCACGGCCAGAAGATCCAGGATAAGGCCGCCGATGCTGGCGTCACCCCCAAGGAGTATGTGGACAAGATCGTTGCTACCGTCAAGGATCTGTGGAAGCTGCTGGATGTCAGCTATGACCGCTTTATCCGTACCACCGACGACTACCACATGGAAAGCTGCCAGAAGATCTTCACCAAGCTGTACGAGCAGGGCGATATCTACAAGGGCGAGTACATCGGCCACTACTGCAAGCCCTGCGAGAGCTTTTGGACCGACAGCCAGCTGGTGGACGGCAAGTGCCCGGACTGCGGCCGCGAGGTCTACGATGCCCACGAGGAAGCCTACTTCTTCAAGACCAGCAAGTACGCCGACCGCCTGCTGAAGCTCTACGAGGAGAATCCCCAGTTCATCCAGCCCGAGAGCCGCAAGAACGAGATGATCGCCTTCATCAAGCAGGGCCTGCAGGACACCTGCGTGTCCCGTACCTCGGTCAAGTGGGGCATCCCCGTGCCCTTCGACCCCAAGCACACCATGTATGTGTGGGTGGACGCTCTGAGCAACTATATCTCTGCACTGGGCTACGGCAACGAGACTTATCACGATTACGATAAGTTCTGGCCGGCCGACCTGCACATGGTGGGCAAGGAAATCCTGCGTTTCCACACCATCCTGTGGCCTGCCATGCTGATGGCACTGGATCTGCCGCTGCCTAAGCGGGTGTTCGGCCACGGCTGGCTGCTGATGAACGGCGGCAAGATGTCCAAGTCTGTGGGCAACGTGGTAGACCCCGTTATCCTGTGCGATCGCTACGGCGTGGACGCCATCCGCTATTTCCTGCTGCGCGAGATCCCCTTCGGCAACGACGGTATGTTCACCAACGAGGCACTGATCAACCGCATCAACAGTGATCTGGCCAACGACTTGGGCAACCTGCTCAGCCGCACCGTGGCCATGTGCGAAAAGTACTTCGGCGGCACCGTGCATAATGTGGCCGGTACCGAGGCCATCGACACCGAGCTGGAGACCATGGTCAACGAGCTGACCGCCAAGGTCACCGCCGACATGGACGATCTGACCATTCCGCAGGCGCTGATGGAGATCTTTGCGGTCATCCAGCGCGCCAACAAGTATATCGACGAGACTGCACCCTGGGCCCTGGCAAAGGACGAAGCCAACAAGCAGCGTCTGGAGAGTGTGCTGTACCACCTGTGCGAGGCACTGCGCGTGTGCGGCATTCTGCTGAACGCCTACCTGCCCACCACTGCACCCAAGATGATGGAGCAGCTGGGTCTGGACGCTTCTGCACTGGATCTGACCAAGACCACCTACGGTGCACAGCAGACCTATACCGTGCACAAGGGCGAGGCACTGTTCCCCCGCATTGACGTGGCCAAGGAGATCGCCCACCTGAAGGAAGAGGACGAGAAGCGCAAGGCTGCTGCCGCTGCTGCCAACAAAGCCAAGGAGGAAGCCGAGAAGAAGGCTGCCGCCCCCGCAGAGGAGAGCACCGTGGACTTCACCCACGAGGAAGAGATCGACTTTGACACCTTCTGCAAGGTGGAGCTGCGCGTGGCCGAGGTGCGCGCCTGTGAGAACCTGAAGGAGAGCAAAAAGCTGCTGCACCTCACCGTTTTTGACGGCGAGCGGGAGCGCTGCATCCTGTCCGGCATTGCCAAGTGGTTCAAGCCGGAGGATCTCATCGGCAAAAAGCTGGGCATTGTGTGCAATCTGGCACCCCGTCCCATGCTCAAGGGCAAGTACGTCAGCGAGGGCATGATCTTCGCTGCCGACACCGCCGACGGCGGCTGCTCCATTGCCTTCTACGGCGACGATACCCCCGTGGGCAGCCGTATCCACTAAGTGAGGAGCATCATGTCTGATAATACAGCCGTTCGTGCGGCAAAGCTGGATAAGATCTTCGGCACGCCGGTGTGCGCCGTGCTGCTGGCTATTTTCTGTAATGTCCTGTGGGGCTCGGCCTTTCCGTTCATCAAGCTGGGCTACCGCCTGTTCTCCATCGACTCCGGCAACACGGCCTCCATCTTCTGCTTTGCAGGGGTGCGGTTCATGCTGGGCAGCGTGCTGGTGCTGCTGGGCAGCATTCTGCTGCAGGGAAAAGCACCCCGCCTGCCCCGGGGCAGGGTAGCAGCCGAGTGCTGTGCGCTGGGTCTGTGGCAGACCACGGCACAGTATGCGTTCTACTATATCGCCGTGGCCATGCTCACCGGCGCGTTTGGCGGCATCCTGAACAGCACCCAGAGTTTTCTGGGCGTCATCTTTGCCCACTTTATCTATGGCAATGCGGACCGCATGACCCCGGCAAAAACGCTGGGCTGCGCTGTGGGTTTTGCCGGAGTGCTTATCGGTACGATTGGCAACCACGGCGGCGGCAGCGGCTGGGGCGTGTTCTGCATGATGGCAGCGACCATCATCTTCACCCTGTCCGGCCCGTGGAACAAATCCGTCACCAAAAAGGCCGACAGCTTTGCTGTCTGCTTCCTGAACCTGTTTGTGGGTGGGCTGGCACTGTTTGTGCTGGGCACCGTTATGGGCGGTCGTCTCCATGTGCAAAGTGCGCTGGCTGCGGTGGTCATGCTGTATCTGGCCTTTATCTGCGGCGCAGGCTATATCCTGTGGGCGCTGCTGATGAAAAATAACCCGGTCAGCCGTATCGCCATCTTTGGTTTCGTCAACCCGGTGGTCAACGTGCTGCTCAGTGCCGTGCTCAACGGAGAACCGCTGTTCCGCTGGCAGTATCTGGCGGCGCTGGTGTTCGTGTGCATGGGCATCTGGCTGGTGAACAAAGCCCCCGCCAAAAAGGAGAAGGTATGACCGGACCTATTTTTGACACCCACGCCCATTACAGTGCCCGCGCCTTTGATGCCGACCGCTTTGCGCTGCTGGACAGCCTGCCCGACAAGGGCGTGGTAGGCGTGTGCGAGCAGGCCACCCACTCCGGGGATGCGCCCCGGGTGCTGGAACTGGCATACCGCTACCCGTGGATAGTGGCAGCCATTGGCATCCACCCGGAAAGCCTGCTGCCCGCCGCCGACTGCGGCGAGGACGGCCCCGCGCCCACGGTGTCGGTGTACGGCGGCGACTGGGCCGCTGAGATGCGTGCGCTGATGCCCTACTACGACGACCCCAAGGTGGTGGCGGTAGGGGAGTGCGGGCTGGACTATCACTGGCCAGTGCCCAAGGACGCCCAGCTGGCGCTGTTTGAAGCCGAGATCCGGCTGGCGCTGGAACTGGATAAGCCCATCATCGTGCACGACCGGCAGGCGCACGCAGACGTCTACGCCCTGCTCAAAAAGTACCGTCCCAAGGGCATCGTACACTGCTATTCCGGCAGCGCCGAGGATGCTGTGCAGCTGGCGGCGCAGGGGCTGTATATCGGCTTTGGCGGTGCCTGCACCTTCAACGGCGCCAAGCGCGCAGCCAAGGCCATCGAAGCCCTGCCGCTGGACGCCATCGTGCTGGAGACCGACTGCCCCTACATGGCACCGGAGCCGGTGCGCGGCACCCGCTGCGACAGCTCCCTCATCCGCTATGTGGGCACGTACATCGCCCAGCGCAAGGCACTGGAGCCGGAAGAAGTGTTCCGCACCACCGCCGCAAACGCCCGCCGAGTGTTCGGGCTGTAACTGTTTTCCGCAGGTCGCGGGGCAAAGCGCTCCGCTTCTGAATAAAAAGCTGATTTATTGAAAACGATAAGAATAAGGAGATCACTATTATGAAGGCACGTATTCCCAAACACCGCGAGTTCATCATCAACTTCCCCGACAGCATCGACCAGAACAAGGCCAACGAGGGCTGGGCAAAGCTGCAGCAGATCGTGGAGGACTACAAGAAGGCCCACAACGGCGCTTCTGTTTACGCTCCCACCTTCATCGAGGACTGCGAGCCCGAGGTCAAGAAGCTGCAGGAAGAGTACGGCTTTGAGTACACCGTGGAGTTCGTTCAGTAAGTTCAGCATCGCCTGATAGTAAAAGGGTCATTGCACAAACCGTGCAATGACCCTTTTTGCGTAAGTTTATTCCATAAAATGGCATCCCGGAGTGTCCGCAGACGCTCCGGGATGTCGAAATTATAAAATCGCTATTGCGCTGAAAAAGTCCAGAGCATACGCAGAGGGCAGCTTGAATCATCCTCCTGCCTTGCTGCCTTACACCTCGTAGTCCAGACAGACGCGGTTTTTGTAGTAGGGACGCACCTTGCTGTTTGCCACTGCCACATGCGCCGGGTGGGTGGAGTAGCCCTTGAGCGCCTCGGCGCTCTCAAAGGTGGTATCCAGCATCAGGTCGGCGTTTGAGGAGGGGAGGGCATCAATGTTGACATGGATGTCCACAAGCCCCGGAATCTTGCCGGAAAGGCTTTCCAGCCCCTCTTTGATGCCGGCCTTGACGGCGGCCTTTTCCTCGACAGACAACTCGTCCTTCAGCTGCCAGAGAATAACGTGCTTGACCATAACAAAAAACCTCCTGCGTTTTTTCTCATTGTAACAGGGCGAGAAAAAATCCGCAAGAGGAAACAGCAAAGTCTTACTTTGGTGCGAACAGCAGCACCACCAAAAGCACAGCACTGAGCACCGAAACTACGATGCCCTCCAGCCGGGTCAGTCGGATGTATTCTTCCGTAGGCTCTGGCACCTGCGTGTACCGCCTGCGGGAGCTCAGGGCAATGGCATCCTCTGGCTGCAGCGCCATAAAAATACCGAACCCGATGCCGAAAAGCGCGACTAAAATTGCGCAGATGACTTCCATAGAAACCTCCTCACTTTTTGTTTTTGTCGTCCCTGCTCAGGGTATAGCACAAATGCGAGATCAGCAGCACAACGCAGAACACGAGCGTCACGACCATCAAAATGGAGTGCAGCGGCTCCACCTTGGGCAGAAAAATGTTGACCAGCCAGAGCGCACCGCAAAGGAGCGACAGGATGCCGAAGGGTCTGTGGAAGTGGTTCTTTTCGTCCTCACTGCTCCAGCCGGTGCCGGTGCCATTGTACAAGTCCCGAATGCCGCGGTATAAAAACAATACGCCCAGTGCTGCGTTCAGCCAGTCTGAAGTGGAAAGGTTCAGGTTCATATATTTGTACTTGCCTCCCGGCGGTTCAGTCTGCGCTATGCTCCCAAGCCTCATAGGCTACCAGGTAAAGAACATCTACCACAACAGCGACCAACAGCCAGCTGCCGCCCCAAGGAGCCTGGGGCAGGAAGATGTCCAGAAGAGAAACGATGGCGTTAAAGATAAACAGCACGCCGTTTTTCTTCTGCCAGAAGGCACGGTACTCCGGGTCCCGTTCATACTGGTTGAAGGGAAGACGGAGCCAGGGGTCTTTGCCCATAAAATCACGGATGCCGGAGATCAGCCAGAGAATGCTCAAAAGGACATCAAAGAACAGCGGCCAAGAGAATACCAGCTGCATAAAATGCACCTCCCATCTTTTACCATATTATAACATAGAGGGGCGAAAACACAAGGACGGTATTCAACCTTCCTGCGTAAATTCTGCACAAATCGACCATCAACTATTTGTTGAAACAACATAAAATAAAACCAGCCGGACGAGGCGGTTGCAAGCCCTCGTCCGGCTGGATACTTACTTCTTCGGAGTCATAAGCCTCTTCTCCTTGGTGACCTCATTTTCGGAATACGGGTTTCATAGGGTGACTCTCCTTAGAAACGTTTCTTCAGAATTTAGGTACTTTGCAAGGGGATGAAAATCAACTGTACATTGGACTGACCCTTTTCTCAACTGTTGGACTGCGGCAAACGGTTCATGAGGATGAATTTCATATTACCACATTCTTTCGAGTTAGATTTGCAAGGGAAACGTCTTACTTAGTACATTGGTAGAACTCCTTTTCAGCTATTCAAATAAGGTTCTCCGGATCATTGATACTTTCATAAGAATCATCTCCAGCGGATCTATCTGAACGCTCTGGGGAAGAATTAAATCGACAGGTTGTCGTGTTATCGCATTTTTGATGCTCAAGACTGGCTCTGTTTTTGTGTTTTTATACGGGGGAAACATCCCGTTTGTGGTGAGCCTCTGTTTTGCTTCTCAGCGAACCCCGACAGCCTGTCCCTGCTGTGCGGGTTCCATATCAACCATCGGTCTTCGCTCCTTTCTTCTTAAAGTCAGCGGGAGTAGCTCTCTTTTGAGCTTCTGCTGTACTTCTCTGGTTTCTGGCTTAATTATACAGGAAGAAGCACGTTTTGTCTATTGGCAGACCGCACAAAGAATAAATTTTGTTTTTGTGCAATGTTAAAACCTGCGGCAGTGCGGAAAAATTGCCCAGAAGTTCCGGGTCGTTCGTGAAGGGTACACATGGGGCTGCAATATGCCCATGGCGCTGTGCTGGTAGATGCTGTACTGCGGCCCGCTGGCCTGTGCCATCTTCCGGCTGGTGTTCCGCCGCGGGGAAAAGTAGGCCATGTAAGGCGGTTTGGCTGCGATTCTATAATAAATATGTATAAGAAATATACATAAGATGCCGCAAAAACATACCGGGAGAGATACCTATACGTTTTTTATATACCTGATATATAAAAGCTATACGGTACGGCTATTTTTGCGGAAATATTTCCCAAAACCGGGAGAATACGCCTGCAAAGCACTGGAAAAATCCAAGAACATTGTACAGATTATATGCTTTTTTAACTTGCAATTGTGCACCCTGTACAACAGTTTTGTTTTGTCAGTGCAATGCTACCGGGTAAAATGTAGAATGTGCACAAATACCCTTGCCAATTTTGTGCAATCGTACTATTATACACAACGAAAAAAGACGAAACCGACAAAGAAAGGGGAGGGCGCAGACAGCATTCAGGCAGCGCCTTCCTTGCTTTTTTCACGGCACACAGTCTTTTCTTCGCGCGATAAGAAGGTGTGAAGGGGCGCGGAGCAAAGGTGTGCGGCAGATCCTCGGCCGGGGATCTGCCGCACACCCGGCTCCCGCCCGCAGACCCCTATCCCTGCAGGAAGGAGGAAAAGCAAATGAACAAATTGACGCAGGCTCTGATGGAAGAGCTTACCGTGGAGTATGTCAAGGTCGGCTCGCTGCAGATCCCGGAATCGGTGGTCATCAGCTGGGTGATCATGCTGCTGCTGGTGGTGGGCTCCATCCTGCTTACCCGCAACCTGAAGGTGGATCACATCAGCAAGCGTCAGGCAGCACTGGAAGCGCTGTACTCCCTTGGCAAAAACTTCTTTGAAGGGTTGCTGGGCAAGGAGGGCAGCCGCTATGTGCCTTATCTGATGACCGTGGCGCTGTACATTGCCTGCTCCAACGTGATCGGTGTGTTCGGCGTAAAGCCCCCCACAAAGGATCTGGATGTGACTGCTGCGCTGGCGCTGATGAGCATCGTGCTTATCGAGTATGCAGGCGTTCGTGCCCGGGGCGGCGCGGGCTTTCTTAAGAGCCTTGCAGCCCCTACCCCCATCATGACCCCTATGAACATCCTCGAGATCGCCATTCGCCCCACCAGTCTGTGCATGCGACTGTTCGGCAACGTGCTGGGCGCGTTCGTTATCATGGAACTGCTCAAGCTGGTGGTGCCGGTGTTCGTCCCGGCGGTGTTCAGCCTGTATTTTGACCTGTTCGATGGTCTGATCCAGACCTATGTTTTCGTGTTCCTGACCGCACTGTTCATGAAAGAGAGCATCGGCGGCGAGGAATAAACAACAAATTTAAAAATGTAATTACAAAGGAGATAGAACTATGAGTGGTTTGGTAGCTCTGGGCGCTGGCATTGCAGCGCTGACCGGTATTGGCGGCGGTATTGGCATTGGTATTGCAACGGGTAAGGCAACGGAGGCAATCTCCCGCCAGCCGGAAGCTTCCGGTAAGATCCAGACGAACCTGCTGCTGGGCGCTGCTCTGGCAGAAGGTACCGCAATTTTCGGCTTCGTCGTTGCACTGCTGATCATCCTGTTCCTGGGCCAGTAACGGAGGCGTGGACGAATGCTGAAGTTGGATTTGAACCTGCTGTGGACCGTGGTGGATGTCCTGATCCTGTATGTGCTGCTGCGCAAGTTTTTGTTCAAGCCCATCCAGAACGTGCTGGATCAGCGCCAGAAGACGATCGAGGCAGACATTGCAGCGGCACAGACCTCCAAGACCGAGGCCGCCGCAGCACTTACGACCGCGCAGGACAAGCTGCGTAATGTGGACAACGAAGCCGCAGCCCGCCGCGAAGCCTACGAAAAGCAGGCCGAGGTGGAAAAGCAGCAGCTGCTGGCCGACGCGCAGAAGCAGGCTGATGAGATCGTGGCTGCCGGTAAGGCTGCTGTGGAGATCGAGCGCCAGAACAAGCTGCGGGAAGCAGATGCACAGGCTACGGCACTGGCACGCTCCATGTGCGAAAAGCTTTTGAAACATAATTTGACCGCCCAGGATGATGATCAGCTGCTGGACGATCTGCTGCAGAAAGCAGGTGCAGGCAATGGCAACTGAATTCAGTCGTGAATTTTTTGCGGATAACCGCATCGTCAAGGCCAGCCTGCGCTGCGCCCATAAGCTCCGTGAAAAAGATCTGGACCGCATCAAGTCGGAGATCAAAAAGCTGTATGATGCCACGGAAGTCATCCTGAATATCACCGTGGACGAGAGCCTGCTTTCCGGCTATGTCCTGCAGGTGGGCGACCGCGTGTTCGACAATTCCGGCCGTCATCAGCTGGATAAAATGATGGAGGGCAAGCCTTCGCTGGCTACCCTCAAGACCCGCATCGAGGACTACAAGCCCGCCGAGACCTCCGCAGAGGGCGGCGTGGTCATCTCCTCCGCCGATGGCATCGTGCACATTGACGGCATGAACCGCGCTGTGTACGGCGAGATCGTCACCTTTGAAAACGGTGCCAAGGGCATGGTGGAAAGCGTAGAGCCCGAGCAGCTGGGTGTTATGCTGTTCGATGGCGCCGAGACCGTTGGTGTGGGCACCATGGTCACCCGCAGCGGCAAGCGCGCCGGTATCCCGGTGGGCGATGCTTTTCTGGGCCGTGTCATCAGCCCGCTGGGCGAGCCCATCGACGGCAAGGGCCCCATTGAGGCTGAGGGCTACAACCCCATTGAGAAGCAGGCACCCAGTATTCTGGAGCGCCAGAGCGTGGACACCCCGCTGCACACCGGTATTCTGGCTATCGACTCCATGTTCCCCATCGGCCGCGGCCAGCGTGAGCTGATCATCGGCGACCGCCAGACCGGTAAGACTTCCATTGCCACCGACGCTATCCTGAACCAGAAGGACAAGGATGTGCTGTGCATCTATGTGGCCATCGGTCAGAAGGCTTCCTCCATCGCCCGCGTGGCCGAGGATCTGAAAAAGCACGGCGCTATGAGCTATACCACCATCGTGGCAGCTACCGCGTCGGATTCTGCCCCGCTGCAGTACATTGCCCCCTATGCGGGCACTGCACTGGCCGAGTACTTCATGGCCAAGGGCAAGAGCGTACTCATCGTTTACGATGATCTGTCTAAGCACGCGGTGGCCTACCGTGCCATCTCGCTGCTGCTGCGCCGCTCCCCGGGCCGTGAAGCTTACCCCGGCGATGTGTTCTACCTGCACTCCCGTCTGCTGGAGCGCTCCTGCCGTATGCGGGATGATTTGGGCGGCGGCTCTATCACCGCGCTGCCCATCGTAGAGACGCAGGCCGGCGATGTTTCGGCCTACATCCCCACCAACGTCATCTCCATCACCGACGGTCAGATCTTCTTGGAGAGCGCCCTGTTCAACGCCGGCAACCGCCCGGCTGTCAACGTGGGTCTGTCGGTTTCCCGTGTGGGCGGCGCTGCCCAGACCAAGGCCATGAAAAAGGCCAACGCAAACCTGCGTATCGAGCTGGCACAGTATAAGGAGATGGAATCCTTTGCACAGTTCAGTTCCGATCTGGACGCCGAGACCCGCCGCCAGCTGGAGCACGGCAAGGCACTGATGGAAATGCTCAAGCAGCCGCTGTGCCAGCCCAAGTCCGATGCCGAGCAGGTGGTCATTCTGGTGCTGGCCTCTCACGGCCTGCTGGACACTCTGCCCACCGCAGAACAGCGGGAAAAGACCGCTGCCTTTGTGCGGCAGTTCCGTGCAGACGTCTCCGGCACCATGCAGAAGATCGATGCTGACGGCAAGCTGGAGCCCGATCGGGTGGATGCCATCCTGAACGCTTGGAAAGCTTATGCGGGAGGCAATGACCATGTCGTCCAGTAAGCTGCTGAAGGAGCGCATCGAGAGCATTCAGGACACCATGAAGATCACCAATGCCATGTACCTGATCTCTTCGTCCAAGCTGCGCAAGGCACGGCAGAACTACCAGAATGTGTCCCCTTACTTCAACCGTATGCGGGATACCATCTCCCGTGTTGTGCCGCATCTGCCGGAGGAGCCGGAGCACCCCTTCTTCCATGAGCGGAATCTGGAAAACCCCCGGCGGGCGTATTTGGTGCTTACTGCCGATAAGGGCATGGCAGGTGCTTATAACCAGAACCTGCTCAAGTTTTTGCGGGAGCACGCAGACCCCAACGACCGCTTTTATGTCATCGGTCAGGTGGGCTACCGCGCCCTGCGCCACCGGGACCCCCGCCTTGTGGAGGAGTTCCGTTACAGCGCAACCGCACCCACCTTGCAGCGTGCCCGCGACATCACGGTAGACGCCATTGACGACTTCAAGTCCGGCAAGCTGGACGAGATCTACATCGTCTACACTAAGATCCAGAACGCCCTTACCAGTGAGCCTGTCATGGAGCGTCTGCTGCCGCTGGACCGGCGGTTTTTGCAGCCTGCTCCCAAGGGTCTGGGCGACCCCAAGGGCGAGGTGGAACTGGTGCCGGACGCATGGACGGTGTTCGAGCAGATCGCACCCATCTATATGCACGGCATGATCTTTGGTGCCATGACCGAGAGCTTCTGCGCCGAGCAGAGCGCCCGCATGACCGCCATGGACTCCGCCACCAAGAGCGCCAATGACATGATCCGGGACCTGCAGCTGGAATACAACCGCACCCGTCAGGGCTCCATCACGCAGGAGATCACCGAGATCATCGGCGGCGCAGCTGCCGTGCAGGATCGGACATAATAAAGGAACTTTCTCTGGCATCGCGCAGCGATGACTGAGAGAGTTCGTTGGACAAACAAGATTTGACAAGAGGCAATCCAAATGATACAGGGAACTATTATTCGCGTAGCAGGCCCCGTGGTGGATGTGCAGTTCACCGCCGGCAGGCTGCCTGCCCTGCAGGAGGCGCTTACCGTGACCGCAGAGGGCACCGAGCGCACCATGGAGGTGACGCAGCACGTCAACGAGACCACGGTGCGCTGCATCATGCTTTCTGCCAGCGAGGGTCTGGGCAAGGGTATGCCGGTGGAAGCTACCGGCCACGGCCTGACCGCCCCTGTGGGTGAGGGCACACTGGGCCGTATGTTCGACCCGCTGGGCCGCCCCATTGACGGCAAGGGCGCTGTGGACGAGCTGCCGCACTGGCCCATCCACCGCAAGGCACCCGGCTTTGCAGAGCAGAAGCCCGCAACTGAGATTCTGGAGACCGGCATCAAGGTCATCGACTTGCTGGCACCTTACGCTAAGGGCGGCAAGATCGGCCTGTTCGGCGGTGCCGGCGTGGGCAAGACCGTGCTGATCCAGGAGCTGATCCATAACGTGGCCACCGAGCACGGCGGCTACTCCATCTTTACCGGCGTGGGCGAGCGCTCCCGCGAGGGCTGCGACCTGTGGGGCGAGATGAACGCCTCCGGCGTGCTGGACAAGACCGCATTGGTCTTTGGCCAGATGAACGAGCCCCCGGGAGCCCGTATGCGCGTGGCTGAGACCGGCCTGACCATGGCAGAGTACTTCCGTGAGGAGACCCACAAGGACGTGCTGCTGTTCATTGATAACATCTTCCGTTTCGTGCAGGCCGGCAGTGAGGTCTCCGCTCTGATGGGTCGTATGCCCTCTGCCGTGGGCTACCAGCCCACGCTGGCCAACGAGCTGGGCGCTCTGCAGGAGCGCATCACCTCCACCAAGGACGGCTCCATCACCTCGGTGCAGGCCGTCTATGTGCCTGCCGACGACCTGACCGACCCCGCCCCCGCCACTACTTTTGCCCATCTGGACGCCACCACCGTGCTGTCCCGTAAGATCGTGGAGCAGGGCATCTACCCGGCTGTGGACCCGCTGGCCTCCACCTCCCGCATTCTGGAGGCGGACATCGTGGGCGAGGAGCATTACCGCGTGGCCCGCAAGGTGCAGTCCATTCTGCAGCGCTATCAGGAGCTGCAGGATATCATTGCCATTCTGGGCATGGACGAGCTGGACGAGAACGACAAGCTGACCGTCATGCGCGCCCGCAAGCTGCAGAAATTCCTGTCCCAGCCCTTTGCTGTGGCCGAGAACTTTACCGGCCTCAAGGGCAAGTATGTGCCCCTGAAGGACACCGTGCGCAGTTTTGCCGCCATTGTGGACGGCAAGGCCGACGATCTGCCGGAGTGGGCATTCTTCAACGTAGGTACGCTGGAGGAAGCACGCGAAAAAGCAGAAAAGAAGCTGGCTGAGGAAAAGGGCGGTGCCGTCTGATGAACAAGTTCATGCTGAGCATCACAGCGTCCAGCGGCGAGTTCTATCAGGGTGACTGCGAGGATCTGACCCTGCCCATCAGCGATGGCATCTACGGCGTACAGGCCGGGCATAACCCGGTTCTGGTGGCGCTGCACATGGGCATCCTCCACTTTGTAGTGGACGGCAAGGCCCGGGATGTGCTGGTGGGCGACGGCATTGCTGAGGTGACCCCCGCCTATGTGATGGTGCTGGTGGACAGCGCCGAAAACCCGGAGGACATCGACAAGAACCGTGCCGAGGCTGCCCGCATCCGCGCCGAGGAACGCTTGCAGCATAAGCAGAGCATGCACGAATATTACCAGAGCAAGATCGCGCTGGATCGTGCCATGCAGCGTTTGCAGACCGCCGCAAAGTATAAGCGCTGAGGCAGTATCCCTATTCCCATATAACAAAACCTCCCCGTGCAGGGCAACTGCAAGGGGAGGTTTTTTCTGTCTGTCAACGATGTGAAAATTGTGTCACAGGGTCATTTTTTGAAATCGTCCTGCGCGCCGCCGCGCCTTACGCCCGCACATCCTCCCGGCGTAAAAGCAGCCATGCCAGAAGGAACATTGTCCCCAGCCAGAAGATGCAGCTGAAGGCAAACAGCCCGTAGCTGCCAGCCAGAGCATCCGCACTTCTGTTGGAGTTCATTCCGAGTTGCATCAGGGAATAGGGCCACAACAGCCCATGACCCTTGGAGCTGATAAAGATGCCGGTAATGCCGCCCAGCAGCCCCAGAAAAATGGGCACGGCAAAGCTGCGGACGACCATGGCCAGCACCAGCTGTGCGGCAATGACAGTCAACGCACCCAGCAGTCCCCGCAGTAAAAACAGAGGCAAGGTGACCGGCGGCAGCCCGGGCAGATGGGCAAATACCTTGCCGCAGAACACGAACAGCGCGAACACAAAGCCGTGGGTCAGCAGCGCCAGCTTTGTCACCACCGCAAACTTTGCGGCAAACAGGTCCAGCGGCGGTACGGGGCTTGCCATGATCAGGTTCCAGTTGTGCCCCAGATGTTCCAGCCGCCACAAGTAGGCAGCATAGGTGGCTACCATGGCAGGGAAGAAAAGCATGGAATAAAACAGGGTGTGCTGGGTCCACAGGCTATACCAGCCGTCGGTGAGGATCTCAAGATTTTGCAGATAATTGAAAGTGCCATAGGTGGCCGAAAGAATGGGCAGCACAAAGAACATTGCCCAGATGGGGGATGCGTGGAGTTTGCGGTTCTCCGCAAGAATGCAGCGTTTCAGCATGGTTTTATACCTCCTCGTCCTGTACCTTGCGCCACGCAAGGGCAAACAGCACAGCGCCCAGCGCAAGGGTGAAGGCCAGCAGTCCCCAGTTGAAGGGGCGGGTGCCGTAGGTGACGGTGTGGGTGGCCATGTCCCAGTTTGCCACTTCGTAGGCGCTCAGAGGGATGTAGTACCCAAAGGGCACAAAATAACTGGCAAGCGGCGGCATAAAAGCAGAGAACAGCCCCACCAGTGCCCCTACAATGCCCACGCAGAGCGCCGGCAGGGGATTGCCTACCCACAGCATCAGCAGAAACTCTCCAAAGAAGAGCATTGTGTCCACAGCCAGCGTGCAGACGAACAGATAAACCAGCTGCCCATCGGGAAAGGCTTCGGTATAACCATGGACATGCCCCAGCACCGGAACACAGGCCAGCTCCAGCACCGTGACCAACAACACCTCCAGCACTCCAAAGATCGCCTTGCCTGCAAACAGGCTTCGGCGGCTCTGCAGGGTGTAGAGCAGCTTGGCGGTGTTGCCTTTGATCTCCATATCCCACAGCCGGGAGGCCAGCACTGCCATCATCACCGGCATCAGAATGGCTTCAATGACGGGCAGGCTGTAAAGCAGGGCGCTGTAACCGTTGGCAAGCTCCTCCGGGTCTGCCGGGGCAAGGCCGCCCACCCACAGCACGACAATGCCGGGGATGAACAGGCAGAGAGCAAGGTCGTGCCGACGGTGGGCTTTTTGCAGTTCTGCACGGAAAGCTGCCATCTTACGCCACCTCCCCGCTGGTCTGGGTCAGGCTGAGAAAGATATCCTCAAGGCTCTTTGTCTGCGCCGTCAGGCCAACCACACCCACGCCGCTTTCGGCAAGAGTGCAGACCAGCGCCGCCAGCGCTTCGTCCGGCAGCGGGGGCAGCTGCAGGGTGTCCGGCTGGTCTGCCGGTGCAGCGGCTTTTACTCCCTGCTGCTGCAGGACGGCTGCGGCTTTGGGTGCGTCCAGCACCCGCAGCAGAATGCCGCCCCGGCTGTGCTTTTGCAGCTGCTGCAAGGAGCCCTCGAACAGCAGCCTGCCGTGGTTCAGGATGCCCACCTGATCCACCATCTGCTCGATCTCGCCCAGCAGGTGGCTGGAGATCAGCACGGTGGCTCCGGTGGTCTGGGGCATGGAAGCAATCAGACTGCGCATTTCTTGAATGCCTGCCGGGTCCAGACCATTCGTAGGTTCGTCCAAAATCAGCAGTTTGGGGCTGCCCAGCAGCGCCATGGCGATGCCCAGCCGCTGCTTCATGCCAAGGGAATATTGCCCCACCTTCCGGTCAGCGTCTTTGGTCAGGTGCACGATCTCCAGCACCCGGCTGATGTCCTTCCGGTCCACGTCTTTCAAGTTAGCCACGATGGAAAGGTTTTCCCGGGCGGTCAGGTGCAGGTAACCGGAGGGAGATTCAATCAGGCTGCCGGTCTGCCGCAGCAGGACAATGCGGTTTGCTTTGTTCAGGGTATGCCCCAGCAGTTCCACGCTGCCGCCGGTGGGGTGTACAAGCCCCAGCAGCATCTTCATAGTGGTGGATTTGCCCGCACCGTTGGGGCCTAAAAAGCCGTAAACACAGCCCTCCGGGACAGTCAGGTTCAAATGATCCACCACCGGACGGCCATGGTAGCTTTTGCAAAGGGCATGGGTCTCGATCACAGGTTTCATAAATGGTCTCCTTTCGCATTCATGGTTTTCGGAACGATGCCAGAATACACCCGCTGCCTTAAACTGACCGGAAGCGCAGCTTAATTTACCCTTAAATTTGCAGGTGTTTTCCGCTGCGGCGCAAAAAGTGTGGTATAGTAAAGGCGGGAAAGGAGAACTGCCCTTATGGATACCATTTATGATGCAAAGTTTCTCGTTGTGGACGACAACGCCGAACTGCTGGCACTGCTATGTGAGCAGCTGCGGGGCGCAGGATATGGCTATATCAGAACTGCCCAAAGCTGCGCCGCTGCCCGCGCCTGTTTTGCGGCAGAGCAGCCGGAGCTGATGATCCTGGATATCAACCTGCCGGATGGGGACGGATTTTCGCTGTTCCGGGCGCTGCGGGCAAAAGCGGATGTCCCGGCGCTGTTCCTCTCCGCACGGGATGCGGATGCCGACCGTCTGTTCGGGCTGGGTCTTGGCGCAGATGACTACCTGACCAAGCCCTTTCTGATGCAGGAACTGCTGCTGCGGGTGCAGCATATTTTGCAGCGGGCGTACCGGGCAGAGCTGTCCCGTACAAAACCGGCACCTTTGCAGCTGGGGGAGCGGTGCGTAGACCTGAATGATGCCATTATTACCCTGCCGGAGGGCAAAACACTGGCGCTGACTGCTACCGAGCTGGCGCTGCTGCGGAAATTGGCAGAGAACCGGGGACACATCGTTACCTACGATGCCCTTTGTGCGGCGGTCTGGGGCGCAGATTACTATGGCTACGAGAACAGTCTGGGTGTACATATCCGGCATCTGCGGGAGAAGCTGGAAGCCGAACCCGGTGCGCCGCAGTTTCTGCGGACGGTGCGGGGCATTGGCTATAAGCTGACAAAGGGGGAAGAAGCATGAAAACCTTTGTGCGCCTGATCCGGCGGTATGTGCTGGCGGCGGTGGGCATCGTTCTGCTGCTGTTGTTTTCCGGTGTTGCAGTGCTGGGCTGGCTGGGTTGGCAGGAGGGCTGCCGCCTGCCGCAGCGGGAGTACTCCTCCAGCGAGATCGCGGATTCCATGGTGGAGACCGCCGAAGGGCTTGCCTTTGGGGCAGAACGCACCCCGCAGGAGTGGATGAATGGCTACGAGTGGGCGATGGTGCTGGACGATGTGGGAAACATCCGCTGGAGCTACGGCCTGCCGCAGAAGCTGAACCATGCCTACACGCCCGGCGATATCGCCAGATTTGCCCGCTGGTATCTGGCGGATTACCCGGTGTTCTGCTGGACAGAACCCTACGGACTGTTCGTCATCGGGCTGCCAAAGGGGAGCCTGTGGAAGTACAGCATTTACAGTTCACCGGACTTTGCCCTGAGCATGGTGCGGGTGCTCCCGGCAGCAGTGCTGGGAATGCTGCTGCTGGGTCTGGTTCTCTGCTTCTGGCTGAGTTGGCGGGGGGCAAAGCGGCTGGAGACCGTGGCAAACGGTCTGGATGCGCTGGCGCAGGGGCAGACCGTCCGGCTGCCTACCGACGGTTTTGCCGGGGAACTGGCAGAAAAGCTGAACCAGACCGGGGCGCAGCTGCAAGCCAAAAATGAGATGCTTTCCCGGCGGGACAACGCCCGTACCCAGTGGATCGCAGGGGTCAGCCATGACGTGCGCACCCCGCTGGCGCTGATCTTAGGCTGGGCGGAGCAGCTGGAACAGGATGCACTTTTGCCGGACAGCTCCCGGCAGAAAGCGACCGGCATCCGCACCCAGTGCGAAAAGCTCCGCACCCTCATTGATGACCTGAACCTGACCAGTAAGCTGGAATACGGTGCCCAACCCCTGCGCCGGAAAAACCTCCGGGCAGGGCCGCTGTTCCGGCAACTGGTGGCGCAGTTCTGCGAAAGCCCGCTGGCAGAGCACTGCGAGATCACACTGGAACAGGAAGAACCAGCAGAGCAGACAGTGCTTTCGGTGGATGAGGCGCTGCTGGCACGGCTGCTGGAAAACCTGATGAACAACAGCGTCCGGCATAATCCGAAGCCGGTGAACATTACCGTGCACACCCAGCAGGTAGGGGAGCGCTTCTGCCTGACCGTGGCAGATGACGGTATTGGCTATCCGGCTGCCGTTCTGGCGGCGCTGAACGCTGCGGAGCCTGCCGAAAATGCACCCCATATCCTTGGCTTATATGTAGTGCAGCAGATCGCCGCCGCCCATGGCGGCACGGCAGTGTTCGGGCAGAATACCCCCTGCGGAGCAAAAACAACGGTCTGGCTGCCCGGCCGGGCGTGAACGGGGCAAAAAAGAAAATAGCGCAAAAAACAGGCCGCTGCTTGCAGTTGTTGCAAACAGCGGTCTTATTGTTATACTTCTTTATTTTTATCCAGCGCATCAAACTGCTGCAGGATCTGGGGGTCTTTCAGTTTGATGACCTTGCCGGAGAGGTAGTGCAGGGTGTTTTCCTCCGGTATATCCAGAAAGCTGATGCGCACCGCGCACAGCGCCTGCGTCTTGGTGCCGGTACGCTCGTTCATTTTGCGGTTGCCGTATTTGATATCGCCCAGCACCGGCTTGCCCAGATAGGCCAGATGAGCGCGGATCTGGTGGGTGCGCCCGGTGACAAGGCCGATCTTGCACAGGGCAAAGGGGCCTGCGGTGCGCAGCACGTCCACGTCCGTAATGATCTGCTTGCGGCGCTCGTCCTGCGATTGATGGGCGTGGATGCTGACCTTGTTGTTTTTCTCGTCGTGCTCCCACCATGCGGTGAACCGCCCGGACTGCGGAATGCCCACCGTGATGGTGTAGTACTCCTTTTTCAGCAGGTCGGTGCGGATGATCTCGTTCATGTCCCGCAGGGCGGCGTAGTTCTTGGCAGCGATCACCAGCCCTTCGGTGCCGCGGTCCAGCCGGTTGCAGATGCCGGGCTTGAAGCGGTTTTCACCGTGGGGGTCGTATTCGCCCTTCTGGGTCAGATACTGGGTAAAGGCATCCACCAGATTGGCATCGCCGGTGCGGTCGCTGTGGCACAGCAGATGGGTAGGCTTGTACAGCACCGCAAGATTTTCGTCCTCGTAGATGACCGTCACCTTGGGCTGATTGGGCTGCTTTTTGGGGGCAGCCTTCTGCACCGGCTTTGCGCCCTCGGGCGGGAAGAACTCGTCGTTGATGTACAACTCGATCAGGTCTCCCGCCTGCAAACGGTACTCCGGTGCGGCCTTTTTGCCGTTCACCTTCACCCGCTTGTTGCGGAAACTCTTGTACAGCAGGCTGGTGGGAAAATCGCGGGTCACGCTCTGCACAAAGCGCGAAAGACGCACGCCGTCATCGTTGGCGGTGGCAGTAAATTGTTTCATAAAGCTATCCTCATCGTTTTTGTCAGAATCATGCTTTTATAGTAATACAGGCGGGGCGGGAAGTCAACGCGCATTCCGGTGCAAAATCCGGGTTATTTTTGCAGAACGCTTGTGTTTGCGCCGCAAAATGGGTACTATAAGGAGAGAACATAGAAAAAGGAGTACCGTTATGGCAGAGAATAAACGGCACAAGGGACATCGCCAGCGGATGCGGGAGCGGGTGCAAAGCTACGGGCTGGACAGTCTGGCCGAGCACGAGGCGCTGGAATATGTGCTTTACCTGACCAACGCCCAAAAGGACACCAACGGTATCGCCCACGACCTGATCGATCGGTTCGGGGATTTTGCGGCGGTGCTGGAGGCCAGTGAGGAGGAACTGTGCACCGTGGAGGGCGTAGGCCCCTCTACTGCCCGGATGCTGCATCTGCTGCCCCAGATCAGCCGGTACTATGGCCGCAGCCGCACCAGCACCACTCGCTGCATCAAGACCACCGAGCAGATGGGCAGCTACCTGATGGCAAAATTTGCGTGGTCGGACTACGAGCGCGCCATGCTGGTCAGTCTGGACAGCCGCAAGCGGGTGCGCGCCGCCGTCTGGCTGCGGGAGGGCACCTCCGACCGGGTCAGTCTGGATATCAAGAACGTGGTGGCTGCCGCCATCAAGGGCGGTACGGACGCCGTGGTGCTCTGCCACAACCACCCCAACGGGGTGGCGCTGCCCTCGCTGGAGGATATGGACGCTACCGGCAGCATTGCCCGGGCGCTGGGGCTGGTAAATGTGCACCTGCTGGACCACTTTATCCTGACCGACACCGAGTATTTTTCCATGCGGGACGCCAACCGCCTGCCTATCTACGATTTCAAAACCGGCACGCTGTTCTGGCCGTAAAACAAAAAACTGTTTACATTATAAAATGTGCGTGCTATAATACAACTTGAAGCAACAACGGATTGTGGTTATATGCACGGAAGGGAGAAAACGATGGCAGAGGAAAAATTTGAACTGGTGTCGAACTATGCCCCCACCGGTGACCAGCCTCAGGCGATCGCGCAGCTGGTGGAGGGGGTGCAGCGGGGTGACCGCTGCCAGACCCTGCTGGGCGTGACCGGCAGCGGCAAAACCTTTACCATGGCCAACGTCATTGCCCAGTGCAACCGCCCCACGCTGGTGCTGGCGCACAACAAAACGCTGGCGGCACAGCTGTGTACCGAGTTCCGCTCGTTTTTCCCCAACAATGCGGTGGAGTACTTCGTCAGCTACTACGACTACTACCAGCCGGAGGCCTACATTCCCAGCACCGATACCTATATTGAAAAGGACAGCGCTATCAACGACGAGATCGACCGTCTGCGCCACTCAGCTACGGCGGCGCTTTCCGAGCGGCGGGACGTCATTATTGTGGCATCGGTATCCTGTATCTACTCGCTGGGCGACCCCATCGACTACCGCAGCATGGTCATCAGTCTGCGCCCCGGGATGCAAATGGAGCGGGACGAGCTGTGCAAAAAGCTGGTCACCCTGCAATACGAGCGAAACGACGTGAATTTTGTGCGCAATAAGTTCCGGGTACATGGCGACACGGTGGACATTTATCTGGCTTATATGAGCGAGCTTGCCATCCGGGTGGAGTTCTTCGGGGACGAGATCGACCGCATTACCGAGTTCAACCCCCTGACCGGCTCCAAGCAGAACGTGGTCAAGCACGTTGCCATCTTCCCGGCCAGCCACTATATCGTCAGCGCGGAAAAAAAGGCCGCTGCGCTGGAAAAGATCCGCGCCGAGTGCGATGCGCAGGTCAAACAGTTCACCGCCGAGGGCAAGCTGATCGAAGCCCAGCGCATTGCCCAGCGCACTAACTACGATATCGAGATGCTGAACGAGGTGGGTATCTGCAAGGGCATCGAAAACTACTCGGCAGTGCTGTCCGGTCGTGCGCCGGGCAGTATGCCCACCACCCTGCTGGATTATTTCCCGGAGGATTTTCTGCTCTTCGTGGACGAGAGCCACGTCACCCTGCCGCAGGTGCGCGCCATGTACGGTGGCGACTACGCCCGCAAAAAAACGCTGGTGGAGTATGGCTTCCGTCTGCCGTCCGCCTTCGATAACCGCCCCCTGAAATTTGAGGAGGTGGAGTCCAAGCTCAACCAGATGATCTTTGTCTCCGCCACCCCCGGCGAGTACGAGCGCCGGAACAGCTCACAGGTGGCGCAGCAGGTCATCCGTCCCACGGGTCTTTTAGACCCGGTCATCTCGGTGCGCCCGGTGGAAGGGCAGGTGGTGGACCTGCTGGGCGAGATCAACGCCCGCATCCAGCGGCAGGAGCGGGTGCTTGTGACCACCCTGACCAAAAAGATGGCCGAGGATCTCACCGATTACCTCACCGAGCAGGGGATCAAGGTCAAGTATATGCACCACGAGGTGGATACCTTTGAGCGGATGGAGATCATCAAGGATCTGCGTTTGGGCAGCATCGACGTGGTGGTGGGCATCAACCTGCTGCGTGAAGGTCTGGATTTGCCGGAGGTGAGCCTTGTGGCCATTCTGGATGCCGACAAGGAGGGCTTTCTGCGCAGCGAGACCAGCCTGATCCAGACCATCGGCCGCGCCGCCCGCAACGCGGAGGGCATGGTCATCATGTACGCCGATGTGGTGACCGACAGTATGGAGCGCGCCATCACCGAGACCGAGCGCCGCCGCGCCATTCAGATGGCCTATAATGAGGAACACGGCATCGTGCCCAAGACCATCGTCAAGGCCATTGCTGACAGCATCGAGATCAGCGATAAGGCCGAAAACGCCAAGCGCAACACCCGCCGCATGGGCAAGATGGAGCGGGAAGCTGCCATCGAGCGCCTGACCCGGGAGATGAAGGAGGCTGCGAAGCTGCTGGAATTTGAGCACGCAGCCTTCCTGCGGGATCAGATCGACCGTCTGCGCCGGGGCGAAAACCCCACCGTGGACTCCGCCGCCGAGACCGAACGCAAACAGAACCATGCACAGACACAACGAAAAGGGAGAAAATACCTTGGCAAACGATAAAATCATCATCAAGGGTGCCCGCGAGCACAACCTGAAAAATATCAACCTGACCCTCCCGCGGGAAAAGCTGATCGTCATGACCGGCCTTTCCGGCTCGGGCAAGTCCAGTCTGGCTTTCGATACCATCTACGCCGACGGCCAGCGCCGCTATGTGGAAAGCCTTTCCAGCTACGCCCGGATGTTTCTGGGGCGGATGGATAAGCCGGACGTGGACGAGATCACCGGTCTTTCGCCGGCCATCTCCATCGACCAAAAGACCACAAGCCACAACCCCCGCTCCACCGTGGGCACCGTGACCGAGATCTACGATTATCTGCGCCTGCTGTACGCCCGCATCGGCGTACCGCACTGCCCGGTTTGCGGGCGGGTCATCAGCCAGCAGACCGTGGACGAGATGGTAGATGCCGTCCTCAAGCTGGAGGAGGGCACCAAGTTCCAGATCTTAGCCCCGGTGGTGCGTCAGCGCAAGGGCACCCAGCAGAAGGAACTGGACGCCGCCCGCCGCGCCGGCTATGCCCGCGTGAAAATCGACGGCAATCTGTATGATCTGGACGAGGAGATCAGTCTGGAAAAGAACATCAAGCATACGGTGGAAATCGTGGTGGACCGTCTTGCCCTGCGCAAGGGCATCCGCAGCCGTCTGGCGGATTCGCTGGAGACCGCGCTGGCGCTCACCGGGGGCGTGGCCGAGGTGGATGTCATCGGCGGCGAGTGTATGACCTTCAGCCAGAACTTTGCCTGCCCGGAGCACGGCATTTCCATCAGCGACCTGTCGCCCCGGCTCTTCTCCTTTAATAACCCGCTGGGTGCCTGCGAAAAATGCACCGGCCTTGGTACCTTTATGCGGGTGGACGAGGATCGCATCCTGCCCAACCGCAGCCTTTCCATCCGGGAGGGTGCCATCAAGGCCAGCGGCTGGTATTACGCCGAGGGCTCTGTGAGCGAGATGTATTATCTTGGCCTTGGCAAAAAATACGGTTTTACGCTGGATACGCCCATCAAGGAGATGAGCACCGAGGCGGTGAACGCCCTGCTCTACGGCACCAACGGCGAAAAGATCGAGATGCACCGCACCAACGAGTTCGGCAGCGGGGTGTACTACAACACCTTTGAGGGCATTGTGGAAAATCTGGAGCGCCGCTTCCGCGAGACGAGCAGCGAGTGGATGAAGGAAGAAATCGGCAGCTTTATGTCCGGCGTGGAGTGTCCGGACTGCCATGGACAGCGCCTGAAGCCGGTGGTGCTTGCCGTGACCATCGGGGACAAGAACATCAGCCAGTTCTGCGAGATGTCCATCCGGGACGAGCTGGAATTTATCCGGCAAAACGAGCCGAACCTCACCGAAAAGCAGCAGCAGATCGGCGGCCAGATCATGAAGGAGATCAAGAACCGCCTGCAATTCTTGCAGAGTGTGGGTCTGGATTACCTCACGCTTGCCCGGGCGGCGGGCACGCTTTCCGGCGGCGAGAGCCAGCGCATCCGCCTGACCACCCAGATCGGCAGCGCTCTGTCCGGCGTGCTCTATGTGCTGGACGAGCCCTCTATCGGCCTGCATCAGCGGGACAACGATAAGCTCATCGCTACCTTGAAAAACCTGCGGGATCTGGGCAACACGGTCATCGTGGTAGAGCACGACGAGGACACCATGCGCAGCGCAGATTATATCGTGGACGTAGGCCCCGGTGCCGGTGTGCACGGCGGCGAGATCGTAGCCGCAGGCAGCGTAAAGGATATCTGCAAGGCCAAGCGCAGCATTACCGGCGACTATCTCTCCGGCCGCAAGCGCATTGCCGTGCCCCAGACCCGCCGCACCGGCAACGGCCACTGCCTGACCGTAAAGGGCGCACGGGAAAACAACCTGCGCAATATTGATGTCAGCTTCCCGCTGGGGGAGTTTATCTGTGTCACCGGCATTTCCGGCTCGGGCAAGTCCAGCCTGATCAACGAGATCCTGTACAAAACGCTGGCCAGCGAACTGAACGGTGCCCGCTCCCGCACCGGCAAGTGCGATGGGGTAGAGGGGCTGGAGTTCGTGGATAAGGTCATCGGCATCGACCAGCAGCCCATCGGCCGAACCCCGCGCTCCAACCCCGCCACCTACACCGGCGTGTTCAACGATATCCGCGCCGTATTCTCCCAGACGCAGGACGCCAAGATGCGCGGCTACGGCCCGGGGCGGTTCAGCTTCAACGTCAAGGGCGGCCGCTGCGAAGCCTGCGAGGGCAACGGCATTCTGCAGATCGAGATGCACTTTTTACCGGATGTATATGTGCCCTGCGAGGTGTGCAAGGGCGCACGCTACAACCGCGAAACGCTGGAAGTAAAGTATAAGGAAAAGACCATTGCGGATGTGCTGAACATGACCGTGGAGGAAGCGGTAGTGTTCTTTGCCAACCAGCCCAAGATCGCCCGCAAGCTGCAAACGCTGCTGGACGTGGGTCTTGGCTATGTCACCTTGGGGCAGAGCGCCACCACCCTGTCCGGCGGTGAGGCACAGCGCGTAAAGCTGGCCAACGAGCTTGCCCGCCGCGGCACCGGCAAAACGGTGTATATTCTGGACGAACCCACCACCGGCCTGCATATTGCAGATGTGCACCGCTTGATCGAGGTGCTGCAAAAACTGGTGGACGTGGGCAATACGGTCATCGTCATCGAGCATAATCTGGATCTGATCAAGTGTGCCGACCATATCATCGACCTTGGCCCCGAGGGCGGCAGCGCCGGTGGCGAGATCGTGGCCGAGGGTACCCCGGAGCAGGTGGCCGCCGTGCCCGGCAGCTTTACCGGCCAGTATCTGCGCCCGCTGCTGGAACGCGACCGCGCACAGCGCGCCGCAGAAGCAGAAAAACACTGAAAACAGCAAAAAACAAAAAAGCGCGTATCCGTGTAAAAATCGGACTTTTCTCAGAAAAAACCAAAAATAATCGAAAAATCTGTTGACAAAACGGCCTTACCTGAGTATAATATTTCTTGTCGCCACGCTTCGGTAGGGAAGCGGCGGTCGATATCCGGGTGTAGCGCAGTTTTGGTAGCGCGCTTGAATGGGGTTCAAGAGGCCGTGAGTTCGATTCTCGCCACTCGGACCATAAATCCAACGATTTCACGTTAGAAATCGTTGGATTTTTTTGTTTATAGGCTGGCCTCATTTGGTTTTGACCACAATTCTGACCACAATGCCAAAGATTTTATCTGGTCTAATTAGTGCCGTTCTGTCTAACTTTTAGGCCGAAAATGCCTCACTGAACAACTGGATCGCACTCTGCCGAATGGATTCCTGAACATGGAGATAATGCTCAGTCATCTCGGTATCGGCGTGGCCTACGATGCTCTGGATGGTCTGAATATCCACGCCCAACGCCTGCATCTGCGACACATAGGTGTGGCGGCAGCTGTGCGGCGTGAGCAAGCGGACATCGCCCGCTTCTTCCAGAGATTTGCGGAACACATCTCGGAAATGGGTGGGATTGCAGGGCAAGCCGGTCTTGGGGCTTTCCCAGATGAACTGGTCGGTGGTATCCCGCAGCTTGATGGCGCACGGGCGGACATTCAGCGGCACCGGAATATCCCGGATACTGTCTTTGGATTTCGGACTGCCGATGCTGACTGTACCTTTTACGACCTTTACTGCCTGCCGGATGTGAATGACAGAGCCATCTTCTTCAATAAACTGCGGCTCCAAAGCCAGAAGTTCCTGCATTCTCATTCCAGTGCCGAGCAAAAGCCTGATGCTCAAGCCCATGCGGTCATCGGGGAGAACTTTCATTAAGTGGGCGACTTCCGCTGTGGTAAAGGCTTCCTTGCGTTTTGCGGTGCCGGATGCCCGCATCTTTTCAGCAAGCCGGACCGGGTTGCGGCGCACAAGGTCATTGGCTTCTGCCTTTTGAAAGATCTGGTAGAGCATCCCTCGTGCCTTGCTGATGTAAGAATCCGAGCGGCCATCGCGCCGCATCCCTTTCAGGAAGTTTTCAATGTCGATGGGGCGTATGACGGTCAAGGGGCGGTGATAAAATCCCTCTTTGAGCATTTTCAGGCAGTATTTGTAGCTTTCCTGTGTCGTGGGAGCGATATTATCCCTGTGACCCTCGAACCATGTATCAGCCCAATCCTCAAAGTACAGGATCGTGTCCAGCTGGACACCGCTGATAAGCGCATCCTGATACTCTTTCAGTTTGAGCTTGGCCTCCTTCTGGGTCTTGCCATAGAAGGTCTTGAAGCGCGGCGAACCATCTTTCTGGTAGCCGTCCATCATACGTAATTCCCAGCGACCATCGCTGCGGTGGCGAAGCGTACCCTCGCCGTGTGAACGTTTGCTTGGCATATTGCCTCCTTCCTGATGTCAAGTCGTTTCGGGAATAGTATAGAAAAAGAAACCTCTTGAATCAAGGATGTCAGATCATCCATTTACGCTATCCGTGATCCACTGAAGAAAACGGTCTTTGGGTACGACCATCCGCTTACCGATGTGGAGCGTGGGAAAGCCGTCCGAACGGAGCAGGATGTAAGCGTTGGCGCGGGAGATGCCCAGCGCAGCAGCGACATGATCGGCTGTCAGGGTGATGGGAAGCTGCTCATACGAAGTGAACTGAGAGCGCATAGAATACCTCTTTTCTCTATATATTGTGTTGAATGAATACAGGAACACTATATATTGTACTTTGATATGTAACAAGGGGCATCTGCGGTTTGCGGATGCCCCTTGTGTATATGGGAGGTATGCCTGAAAATATCAGAATTTCATCGGCAGTGCGTCTTTTCTGCACTTGCCATTGTAGGTGGTGTAGATGGGGAAAACATACTTTTTCCATCCGCGCAGCTTTGCGGGGTCGTCCTGCCCGATGCGGTAAATATCGACCGGGTGGATGCTGCGCAGCGCACGGAGCAGCCGTTCCTCGCTGAACTCGCCGTGGTACAGCTCCACAAAGTGCATCATGCCACGCAGGACAGATGCACGGAACGAATCAGGCTTGCCCTCCCATGCTGCCACGATCAGCCGCAGGGCTTCACAGTAGATCTTTTCGCCCATCTGGTTGTACAGCTTGAGAGCGGTGCCCACGCAGCCGATGCGGTAATCGCTCAGCTGCTGGCTGTCATAATTGAGACTCAATCCCACCCGGTTTGTGGCTGCGAGAAAGGCTTTGGAGATGGCATCGCCGCCCACCACCTTGGCGCGGAGCTTGATGCCAGCAGTCAGCGGAGCGGAGAAGCCGTTCTGCTCGGCGAAGAGCAGGGCTTCCTGCTCCACGGTCATGCCCGTGTACACCTTGCAGAGGATCGGCAGATCCTTGCCGCCGTTGCGGAGGATGCGCCCCTCGATGGTGTGCTGCCCATCCGTTACGATGAACTGACCGTTACGGAAACTGACCTTCGGCTCATTTGCCACATATTCGTTGAAGTGGGCGGCGATCAGTTCCACACGCTTGCGCTCCACACCACGCTGATACAGTTCGCGGGGATAGACCAGCTTGCTGCTGTGGATGACCATGAGCTGGTACGGCGGGTTGACATGGATGAAGGGATTGTTATTGTCTTTCAGGCGCATCGCATTTCCTCCTTGATCCTCCAGATGTACGTTTCGGCTTCTTTCAGGATTTCAGCAACCTGCTGTTTACGCTTCGGGATGGTGAGCAGACTTGGGTTGAATGTGAAGCTGTATTCCAGCCGTTGGATCATTGCGTGTACCGCAGCTTCCAGTTCGGTGTACAGCATCGTGTCCTCAACGCTTCCAGCGTCCTCAAAGGACGATTTGATGGGTGTGTAGGGATAGAGGGGCGGCTTACCGTCAACCACCTCAGGCGGCGCGTAAGCCGCCGTAGAGCGGATGATGGGTGGAAGCCGCTGAATGCTCCCCATCGGGTTCAGGGCAAGGCTGGCACGGACAGCATCATCCACCCGGCTCATTTCTTCCGGGGTGAGGTGTCCGAGGAATTTCAACACTCGGCTCTTGTCTACGGTAAAGATCTGCTCTGCCTGAACGATGGACGGAACGGAGAGAAAATCGTTCACCAGCAGGCAGTGTGTCGGCTGGGTATACTTTTTTGCCGCCTTGCTTGTCAATGTGGCTACGATCAGCGTGGGCGAGTAAAAATTTCCCACATCGTTCTGGAGAACGACTGCCGGACGATTCCCGCTTTGCTCTGAACCGATGGCGTTGTCGAAACGAGTGAAGAAAATGTCTCCGCGCTGGAATTTCCAGTTTTGAATCAAAAGCTGCCCTCCTTTTTCAATATGTACACCGCCCGCTGCACCTCCTTGGCAGTGGGCGGTGTGTTTGTTCAGCGCTTCATCACAACGTAGTCATGACCGCGCCGGGTCTGGCAGACTGTGCAAGTGTCCATGCTACGGTCTGCGCTGGGAACAATGGCGATTTTGAACGCCTTGGATTCTACAAAGCTGCAAAGGCAGACACCGCAGAGCGTGCGGATGGACCGGATCATTTCCGGGGTCAGTTCCATTTCCTCGTAGATCGCTTGCTCTAAGGTGGTACGGTCGTTCTCGTTCATAAAACCTCCTATGTAGGACGAAAATGTGGATATATGGAATAAGTAAAAAGAACAGGCGTGGACGAAGACCGAAAACAGCATTCGGCCACGCCTGATTTAATAAGTTAAGGTCTCGCATATTCGCCCTCGGCTCCCTGCGAGTGGGGCATAAACATCTGGCAGCGGATTTGTACCGCTTCATTGGCATTTCAGCCACCCCGTCTGCTTTGTGACCGGGCCGCGAATTACGGAAGTATCATTATCGGAGTACCAGATGACGGAACTATTCAGTTTTCAAAGAACAGGAGAGCAGACATTTCGTTCAGCGGCTTTCGCCATCTGGTGAATTGTCCTCTCACTTGGTAGGCATCGAGAAGGGTCAATCCATAGCATTGAAATTGAAGTTTTTCAAAAATTTAGTAATTCGCTTGATTTTGATGCTAATAGTAGGCTGTGCGACGCCTAAAACTTTAGAAATTTCAGTGACGGTGTAGCCCTCATAGGCGTACATGGTGACGAGATTGAGGTCTGCATCCGACAAATTTTCAAGCGCAGACAGCAGCCGCTCGTCCTCAATCTCGCCGATCCATGTGAAGCGGCTCTTGGTTTCACGGTAGTGTTCGGTAATAGAAATGGCTTCCTGATACTTGTTCATAAGGGGCGAGTAGGCTTCTTCGCCCTGCTCAAAGGACGGGGCAGCGATTTCCTGTGTGTGGTTCTGGTAAGAACGCGCAGCATTGAAAACAGACCAGTCATACTCATACATTGCCTGAATCACTTCAATGCTCATACCAGCGTCCTCATACTGCTTGCGCATGATAGCCCACTGACGGTCAAAGTTCTTCTTTTCCAAACCATAATTAAAGCCCATGTGTAACCTCCAAATTTTCGATAAAACGTGAAATGTCGAAAATTTGGAAACACTACGGATATTTCGCCATCTGGGGCAGCCATGAAAAGAGGGCAAACATAAAACCTGCTCCTTTTCGGGAGCAGGCCATCTGAAGCTATAAAAATAGCCGGACAACAGCCGACCGAAAGATTGGAGATCTTTCAGTCAAGCTGCTGCCCGGCCATTTGGTGCTACGTTTCATACATTGCCATGTGGCAATGGCCCGTTGCTCGGTGCTAACAGTCCATATTCAGAGTGCGTTGCACCCGATTTTTATGAAACCAATGCTTACTTGGCTCGAATGGAAAGGTTGAGCCATAACATTTCCCGGCAACGCCAGCATTTTATGTGGATGAATCCAGTGCAGTCGGCGGTCATTCGATAGAGCTTTATATTGCACTTGGGGCAAAACTGCCAGTGTTCCGTAATCGCTTCCTTCTTATGATCGAGCATGACTTTCCCTCCCAAATAATAAAGTTTGCTGCGGTATTATGGGAGAAACGGCGGACTGCGACACTTTGCCCTTAAAAGCGCGAAAACGCCAGCCTCCCATTGAGGGAAGCTGGCGCAGTACAGCATATCGGCACAATTGTGGGTGGCAAAACGGAACGATTGTGCCTGTTTCGGAGCGGTCTGGTCTACGGCAGCAGACAGGCTTTTTTTGATGCGTTACCCCAATAAAAAATCACAGTTACCTCCACAAACGGCAACTGTGATTGGATAGCGCGTGAAATCGCCCGGACGAGTTACCGTTTTTTTATAACTCGACCGGGAAACGCAAAAATCGGCACTATACTTCCTACTCACAGGAAATACAAGGTTATACCGCGTCATTCACCAGAACGATACAATACTATTGAGGTGAACGATGATGCCGAATTCTGACTTGAAAGTACTTGGAGAAAAGGTTCGCAAGGAGCGCAAGCTGGCAGGTTTAACACAAGAACAACTTGCTGAACGCTGCCATGTTTCAACGAAGCATATCGCCAACATTGAAAAAGGCAGCATGAATCCATCTTACGAAATTCTTTTGGCGATTGCTCGTGTTTTGCCGGTTTCGCTTGATGCGCTGATCACTCCGGGGATGGGCAAAACGGAAATAGAGTTAAAAGAGTTCAATCGAATCTATCTTTCCTGTCCAGAAGCAGTGCGGGAAACCTTAATGGACTCGATCCGCACACTGGCAAAGCACCTGACAGAGTTTTACAGTAAAATTGAAAATCCCTGAAAATGTTTTGCTTGTGGTACAGTATAGCATATTTTTCAAAGTCACTATACTAAAACGAACCCAAAAGCAAACCAATTTTATACCAATTCAGTCGATTCCCACGCTGACCTGAATCTCTGTTTCCAAATCATTTGCCAATGCCGTATATAGTTCTTGTGGTGTGCGGCAAAGAATTGCATTGAAATTGATAGGGTCGCCCTCATTGAAAAGCCTTACATATCCCCAGCGGCATGGAACAACGTCCAAATAGGTCGCAGACTCTAAAAAGCTATGGAAGTGGGTCAATACTTCTTCAAATGTTTGCATGGTTTGACCTCCTGAATTAAGTCATCTCTATTTTAGAATATTCTTGGTCATCTATGCAAGGATGCCGATTTTGTACAGCACAGAAAACGATAAAAGCCATACCGAAGAATCCTACTAGGATCTCACGGTATGGCTTTTATTACAGATTGCGATTCAATCGCACCGATTCCGATGATGTGACAAATTGATATCCAATGTTGGAAACCGTTTTAATATAACGGGGGTGATCTTTGTCATCCTCTATTTTCTGGCGGATTCGACCGATCGTGCTGGTGACGGCTCTCAAATAGCTTTCGCTGTCCTTATGCCAGACTGCTTCAAAGATCTGCTCCTTTGTAAACAGTTTGCCCGGATGCTGTGCCATCAAACTCAAAACACCGTATTCATAACGACTCATGTACACCTCTGTTCCGTGTTTGAAAACACGGTGGTGTTCCAAGTTGATTTCCAGATCGGGACGGCTCAGAGCGTCTGTGGGATTCCGCATCAAATCGAACCATTCAAAAATCGTCTGCTCTTGCGGTGGGCAGTGATCCTTCGTGATGCGAACAACAACTTCAATTTTTTGCATACAATAGACAATCCTCCCCCAAAGCCAAATCTATATCACTCGATATGGAAAATCGGGTGTAGCTCGCATTTCCGCATTGACCGTGCACTACGATGCCGTGTGCTTTAGCCGCCGTCGTTTTTGGAATCCCGAAAGTTCAGAGCTGCCATCAGGCATCCAAACGCACCCGCCCAGAGAAGGCCGGTATAGAGCCATACTTGGAGAATGGCAAAAATCACCCCTGCGATCAGCAGCAGGATGCCAGCCGTTAACAGCAGACGTGCCGATAACTGCTCAATCTTAGGTATCCCTTTCTGTGCGAAGATAGTGCTGCGCCGGTGGCCGCCAACTGCACCAGAATTAGAACAGCAAACAGACCGAAGCTCTCATAATAGAACAGCTCATCCCTAAATAGAAGGACATCACAGAGCGCAGTAAAGGTAAGTGTCACAAAGTAAATGATATAATCTCGCAGGCTTCTGCGGATATTTTGAATTGCTAACTTCCAGTACATATCTTCCTCCC
>OGIA01000136.1_pt1 | contig 105346 bp, 94 predicted proteins | sample 1571671 | NCBI WGS metagenome assembly OGIA01 (sample SAMEA2582027, study PRJEB24529) | metagenome | biome: Human gut stool | place: China | collected 2011
CCTGATTCAGCATGATGATCATGTCCGAATTTTCAAAAATATTCTCGACCTCACGAGAAGAAAGAAGGTCTTTGACGTTCTGAGTTAGCCCCGTGGGAATACCGCCCCACTTGCGAAAACGCTTCCAAATCTCGACGGAATAAGCGGCAGTCTGCTCCTCTTTCAGAAGCAGGTGCATCTCGTCCATATAATACCGGGTGGACTTTCCGCTGCTGCGGTTTGCCGTAACACGCCCCCACACCTGATCCTGCACGATGAGCATTCCGAGCTTTTTCATCTGCTTGCCCAGTTCCTTGATGTCATAGCAGACGATGCGGTTGTTGACGTTCACATTGGTGCGGTGGTTGAACAGATTCAGGGAGCCTTTCACATAGATTTCCAGAGCCGTGGCAACATGGTGGGCTTCTTTTTCGTCCTGTTGGAGCAGGGCGTTGTACAAATCCTCAAGGATGGGCATATTCTCCGGGCAGGGGTCCGCAAAATATTTGCGATAAATGAGATGCACACAGCGGTCAATGACGGTTTTCTCCACCGGCAGCAGACCCTCCTTGCCACCCACCACAAGTTCGCACAGGGAAAGGATAAAGTCAGCTTTCAGGGAAAGCGGATTATCCTCCTCGGAGTAGTTGGCGTTGATGTCCATGGGGTTGATGAACTGGGTACTGTTGGGGCTGATTTTAATGACCTGACCTTTCAGCCGATTCACCAGAGGAGAATACTCTCCCTCTGGGTCATTCACGATAATATCATCATCTGTCACCAGAAACGCATTGGCAATTTCACGCTTTGCCGAGAAACTTTTGCCGGAGCCGGGAGTACCCAAAATCAGGCCATTGGGGTTCTTCAGCTTCTTCCGGTCCACCATGATAAGGTTGTTGGACAGGGCATTCAGCCCATAGTACAGGCTCTCTTTGCCGGACTGATACAGTTCCTGTGTGGTGAACGGGATAAAAATTGCCGTGCTGCTGGTGGTCAGACCTCGCTGGATCTCGATCTGGCAGTCTGCCAGCGGCAGGCTGCTCATCAGCCCCTGCTCCTGCTGAAAGTCCAGTCTGCACAGATTGCAGTTGTGCTTCTGGGCAATGGAGCTGGCCTGAAAGACGTTGTTTTCCAGTTCCTGCTCCGTGTGTCCGGTGTTCAGCACCAGAAAGGTGACAAGGAACATCCGTTCGTTCTGGCTCTGCAATTCTTTCAGCAGGGCTTTGGCATCTCTGCCGTAGGTCGCCAAATCCGACGGGATGATGTCAATATCATATCCGGCACGGATGGCTTTCTTCTGCTCCTCGATTTTGCTGCGGTCCAGTTCGGTGATGGTGCGCTTCACGGTCTTAATGGCACGGTTCTGATCGACACTCTGAATGTGCATAGTGACGATCTGCGAGGAATCCATGTCCAGAAAATCCTTCAAAAGCTGGTCGCTGATGTCGGATGCCGTGATGCTCAGAAAGCTGGCGGCGCAAAAGATACCGCCCATCTGGAAGGTGCGGCTGTTCTTGAATGCAAAGGCGGTGGGTGCAATGGCATCCTTCACCGAAAGGCCGCTTTTCACAAGGTCTTTCCAGTCAAAGTGAAACTTGGATGCGCCGTCCATGTTGAACATATCGTGCATGAGTTTCAGCCGCTGGACACCGTTCAGGGGCTTTGCCTGCACCCCCAGCCGGTGAAAGTTGTTGAGCAAATCGTTTTGGATGTGGTCAAGCCGGGGCTTGACCTGTGCCATGCTTTCGCCCTCCACACCAAAGGTGATGAATTTGGTCTTGGTCAGACCATTATTGCCCTTGGCAAGCTGCTGGCGCAGCATCTGGGAATACTCCGCACGAACATCATCGAAACCATCTCGCTGGTACGGGATACGGATGCTTTTCTCAAACTCGGTGCTGTCGGTTGCCATGTTCACAAAGGACAGCTCAAATTTGATGCTGGAATCAAAGAAGTTCAGAAAACTGCACCATTCCTCAAAAATCGCGGTCTTATCCTCCTGCTGTGCCAACTGATAGTTGATGTCCTGATACTGGATGGTGCGGGTGTAGTAGTTGGGCTTCACCCGGCAGGTGCCATCCTCGAACATCCGCTGCATGGGGATGGACTGCTGGGCAGTCCGGGGCACAGCAGGCTTTGCGTTCTGCCTGCGCTTCTGCGCAGACTGCGGCTTACTGTGCTTACCGGTCTTTTTCCAAAACGGAATCATGGGTCACTCCTCCCTTCATAAGCAGTGCATAGTAGTTGTTGGTCTTGTAGGGGCGAATCTTCGGGCGGACAAACCGGGACTGCACATAGTACGACAGCAGCTTTTCCATGGGCTGACCGTTTTTCTCGTACATCCCAAGGAAGAACGCCGGCAGCATCACCGCCATCATACCGAGGGTAGCGGCAGTGTTGCCGCCGGAATCCCGGAGTACAAAAAACAGCGGCACTCCAATGAGAGCCGCTGTGCCAAAGCAGACAAGCTGTCGTTTGGTCAGATTGAATGCGACCTTCGATTTCACTTTTGTCAGGTCACGGGGAACAGAAATATACGCAGCCAATAAAGCACCTCCTTTAGTGCGCTCCGAGGACGGATTTGGTCACAGAGCTGGTCTTGAACAGGCTGAAACAAAGCAGAACGGTGTAGCCCACAATGCTCCAAATGGAGTTGATGGCATCCCCGGAAATCGCCACGCTCTGGATCAGCACAGCGTAAATTGCCACGCAGATGAGGATGAGAAAGCCTTGAAAGCCCAATGCGAACAGGCATTTCAGGTAGTTTTGCCCCATGTGCGACTGCTCGTGGTTGCCCCATGTTGCCATGGGGATGGGCGCAAGGCTCACCATGCAGTAGATTTCAATCATACGCCCGTAGACGATGACAAAAATGATGATACTCAATATCCGCATGGTGATGTCGATGAAGAAGGACTGCAAAAACAGCCCGAACAGGGGGCCTACATCCATCTGCATCAGGCTGGATTGCAGCATGGACAAACCAATGTCATTGACACGGGTGTTTCCGGCAATGATGCCGCTGGAATCGGACACTACCTTCTGGGTGATGTCGAACACCGCCATCACAATATCGAAGGTGTTGCTGATGAGCCACACCGAAACAGCGGTCTTAAAAATCCAGCGCATGATGAGGGCAGGCTCAAACTGCGCCATGTTGTTGTGCTGGGTGATCATCTCGATCAACTCGTAACAGGCGATGAAGGTCAGGATGATGCCTGCAATGGGCAGCACCACATTCCGAGAAAGAGCTTCGATCATCGCAAAAACGCGCGGCTCAAAGCTGGAGGGCTTGGTGCCCACCTGCTGTGCGATGTTGCCCACCTGCGTGTTTACATCGTCGAACAGGCCGGAAAGATTGGACATAATGCCTGCCGTCAGGATGCCTTTGATCCAGTCGGCAATGGCTTTGAGAACGGTTTCCATTCAGCAGTCACCGTCCTTTAGGTGAAGTGGTTGATAAGGGTCTTGAGAAGGTTCAGGAGAAAAATAATGTGGGTCAAAAACTGCATAAGACACCGCCTTTCACTGATGGGTGGATAAAAAACACGGCTTAGGGCACGGACATTCAATAAAACTGCAAACCGCAGAGGGCTTTCCGCTGCTGCTCAAGCCGCTGTATGGAATAATCGCCTCAGAAGCCGATGAAAACAAAAATGCCGACTGCTTTTTGGCAATCGGCATAGGACAATAATTCAGTTATGCAAGCATCTTGCCCTCCAGATAGGAGCAGCGGAGATAATCAGGATTGGTGTAATATACGTTGGAATTGAAATCAGAGATCTCATCCGTGATAAACGACGAAAAAACATCCAGAATTGCCTGTGCTGCATTCTCATTCTTCATGGTGGACAGCACCAGCCCCTGATACAGCATTCCGATGGAGGTTGCAGAAGGAACCGTATAGCGGCACTCTGCGGCGGTATCAAAATCCCCCTCCGGGATGTTGAAATCGTCAATCAACTCATCTGAAACCTGCTCGAAGGACAGGCAATGGTTTACTTCTGCCAGCCGGAGCTGCCGTTCGATGTCGGCTTTTGTGAAGTGTCGGATCACATCCTGCCGATGATTTTTGGTCTTGCGGGCAATGGTCTCGATCAGGCTACAAACATAGAGAACATCATTTTTCTGCTTTTCGGTCATGGATGGGTTCACTCCTCTCAAAGGTCAGGCAGTGCAAAGCGTTTACGGTATGAAAGCTGATCTGGTGTGTTGGATGCTTGAACTTCGCCAAGGCCCAAAATGCTTCACGGCTGATCTGCCCGGACGTAAATCCGTTGACGTAATCCCAAATGGTGTCGTCTGCCATGGGTCCCTCCACAATATCGTAGGGATGGGTTTCGCCTGCACGACATTTTGCAATAAAATCCAGCCATTCGTCCGACATTTCAGGGAAACGCAGAATCTTCAGGTCGGGATTTTCTACATAGCGGTAGACGTTCACAAGGCCGTCGGCAGAACGGCGGTCTGCCCAGCGGTAGGCTTGCTGATAGTTGTTCGTGCAGTAGAATCCCCAAGAAAAGTCCTTTGTATACCGTGTGATACGGATTTCGGGATAGACAACTTCTTCTTTACTGCCATGATACAATAAAATCTCGCTCATCTGCGTCACCTTCTGTATGTGAGATGGTTACTATGGATTTCCTTATTATAATATGTACCGGGCGGCAACCGCCGCCCGCCGTTCTTAACCGAACAGGCCGCTCAGCAGGGGAATCAGGGTAATGCCGACCAGCGCAACGCCGCCGCCAGCCATGAGCTGCTTCATGCCCTGCGACTTGGAGCCGGGGTTGTCGTTACCATAACCTTCCAGCAGGTTGATGGCACCCCAAACGCCGAGACCGGCACCCAGAGCCACGACCAGAGTCTGAAGAACTTCGATAGCAGAGTTGAAGAATTCCATAGTCTTTTCTCCTTTATTATAAAGCGTTTTCGATCATTTGTACACACCCGAAATCTTATTGTTTTACACTGCATAACCGCAGCAAGGTTGATTTTCTGGTGCACTTTTCTGACCGGGATAAATTAAAAACGCCTACCGAGTCAGGCAGGCGGGAGCGAATCAGCGTCCACCACGATGAACTCATCACCGGGGTGGATTTTTTCTTTTCGGTTCAGATATTTTTCAATATCGAAGATATTTTTGGGGTCGTAATCCGAGGTCAGCTTATAGTTGGGGTGCTGGGTCAGGTCGTATTTGTCCGAAAGGAAGGGGCGCACACCACGCAACTGCAAAATGCACTTGCCGCCGTCCAGCACCGCCAGCTCGTCCCGGCTCAATAATTCATGCCCCATCTTCTGGAACGTAGTGCCGTAACTGGGGCTGTTGCCACGGGTGTCCGAGGTGTTGAAGGCGTCGATTGTTTCCTTGCCCAGCATTTCGGACAGGTCTTTCAGGGTAGTCGGCTCACTGCCGCCGAGAAAAATCTGGCTGTCCATGTTACCCACGATGGTGTCCGCATTGTCCTTGTAGATGGCTTTCAACTGACTTCTCGCCTGCAAAACAAGGCAGGCAGAGATTTCACGGCTGCGAATGGTCGCCACCAGCTTTTCCAGATTGGGAATCTGCCCGATGTTGGCGCACTCGTCGATAAGGCACCGCACATGGATGGGCAGCTTGCCGCCGTACACATCATCTGCTTTATCGCACAGTAAATTGAAAAGCTGGGTGTAAACCATGCTGATGAGGAAGTTAAAGGTTGAATCCGTGTCCGACATGATGAGGAACAACGCCGTCTTCTTATCGCCCAGCGTGTCCAGTTGCAGTTCATCGTACATGGTAAGGTCCCGCAACTCTTGGATGTCGAAGGGGGCTAATCTGGCACCACAGGAAATGAGGATGGATTTTGCGGTCTTTCCTGCGGCCAGCTTGTAAAGTTTGTACTGCCGCCCGGCAAAGCTGTTGGGCTTCTTTTTTGCCAGTTCTTCAAACAGCAGATCCACCGGGTTCTGGTATTCTTCATCGTCCTCCAGCACCTGCATGGTGTTCAGCATCTCCAGCAGAGTAGCGAAGTTTTGCTCCTCCACCGGGGCTTCATAGTGCAGATAGGCAATCAGGGCGGTGAGCAAAAGACGCTCCGATTTTTCCCAGAATGGGTCCCCGCCGGACCCTTCCCCCTTGGTGTTGGTCATCAGGGTTATGACCAGTTTCAGAATGTCCTTTTCGCTGTGGACATAGGCGAAGGGGTTATAGTGCATGGACTTTTTGAAGTTGATGGTGTTCAGGATTTTCAGCTTGTAACCGTTTTTCAGAAGTGCGTTCCCGCACTCGACCACGATACTACCTTTCGGGTCAGTGACCACATAGGAACTATGACATTGTAGAAGGTTGGGCTTGAGCCAAAACCGGGTCTTGCCACTGCCGGAGCCGCCCACCACCAGCACATTTTTGTTCCGGGCGTTTTTGGGGTCCGGTGGGCGGTTGGACATCATCAGCCGTTCCGTTTTGGTCAGGATAATGTTGTCGGCAAATTTGGGAGCCATGAACGGCTCAATATCCTTGGCGGTGCCCCACCGGGCAGAGCCGTACTCCATGCCGTGGCGGTACTTCTTGGCGTTTTTTCCACGCAAATAAACCGCCAGCCGTAACCCTGCACCGCAGCACAAGCCCACCAGCAAATCAAGCGGATGCAGGCTGGGCAGAGGGTTTGCAAATGCCACCGAGATTGTGCCCATCATGGACATGATCTTATCGCCCAGTTCCTTGCCCTCGGAAAGCCGCCACGCTTCTCCGAAATTCGTTGCTACCAGACCCAGCAGGATATAGGGCAGACACAGCGCCAGCAGCTTTGTCAGCTTTTTCGTGGTCACAGTCCTCGCTCCTGTTCCTTGTGCCGGACTTTGCCGGGGAGTTCTGCCGCAGCCTGCACCAGTTCATGCAGTTTTGCCAATACGGAGGGGCGTTTGTCCTTGTTCAGCAGGGATGCCGAATACTCTTTGAACGCCGAGTTGAAGGCTTCTGCGTCCGGGGCTTTGAAAAAGACCAGATACCGGGGCGGCACCTCGGAGGTGTCCTTACGGATGGCGTAGTCGATGCCGTACTTTTTGGCATAGCGTTCCAGACCACGGATGCCGGTCTTGCTGATCTCCACGCTGGACACGCCCCGGTTCTGCCGCAGAAGAGTGCGGACGCTCTGCTTACCTTGGGATGCCTTGGACTGGTACAGCCGAAACGCCGCTTTAACTGCCCGCAGGACAGTCCGGGCAGACAGCTTCGTGGTGGAGATCATAATGTTGAATGTCTTTTGTTCGATTTCTTCCTGCAATTTCACCACCATCCCTTGCCGCCTGCATCAGCGCAGCCACGAAGAAGCCGCAGAGTGCGCCGAACTCAAAAAATGCGAAACCGATGAAAAAATTCAGCATAACACACCTCAGACGATGCAAATGCAGGGCAGCTTCTGATCGTCTGCCATGAGTGTAACGCTGTGGCTCGCCAGAAACTTCTGGAAACGGTACACGTCATCAATGGTAAGCGAAATGAAGTTCCCGTCCATGTTGGTGCGTACCAGAATGACCGGGCCAGTCAGGTAACGCTTGCCCGCCATCTTTAGAACCTGTGCCGGATTGTAGCAGAGCAGCAGCGAAGTGTCGGGAAGATGGATGCTGGCATCGCTTTCATCGAAGCAGGGCAGAATGTCAGGGGCTTCATCCAGAGTAATAACCGTCAGTTCCATATCCGGCGCAATGGCGGCAAAGTAGACTTCACCGGGCTTCTTGCCACCTGCCAGAATGGTGCAGATGCGCATATCAATGGTGATCTCCTCGGAACGAATCATACGAGTAGCGGTGTTGTTCATAGGCTTTTTCCTCCATGTTTGCAAAAGAAAAAGACCCAAAGTGGGTCTTGCGTTTTATCTGATCGTCAGCGTTCAGCTTCATGCTTGCGCTTTTTCATGCGCTGGTCGAGCATCTTGAGAATTGAATTTTCGATTTGTTCTGACGAATAGTTGCTCGGAAAATATTTTTTGATAGAATCGCTCCTGAATACAACTTTTTCGGTTTTACTTTCTTCCAAAAGCCCAATGATTTTTTCTTCCATCTCTCTCGGAGTAGAGCTTTCGGGAAAATATTTCCGCAGGGTATCGTTTTTGATAACAACTTTGTCCAATTCGTCCTTTTTCGGTTCACCCATCACGGCAAAGGCAACGTCATACGAGAAATGACCTTCCTGCGCCAGCTTTTTGAGCCGTTGCGCCTGTGAAAGCGATGGGGCGTTTTGCGTGTCAGCCATAGCTTCAAGAAAATCTCGCTGCTGGCTTTCATCAAGATAAGAGAGTTCCACCGCAGGGTTAAATGAGATTTTCTTTTCGTCTACCATGTCCAGCAGTTCCGGGATAAGATTGGTTAAGCGGATAAAACGGTGTACTTGGTTGCGGCTATCACCAGCTTCTTGTCCAACAATATCAAGAGCTTGCAACTTCATCCCAACTTGGGATGAAGTTAAATCTGACCTAGCACCTTGCCTTTTCAGTGCATCCAGTTTCATCTTATAGGCAAATGCCCGCTCACTCGGCAAAATCTGTTCGCGCTGAAGATTGGAATCAACCATGAGCAGAACAGCGGCATCGTCCGACATATCACGGACGATAACCGGCAGGGTTTTCAGTCTAGCAAGCTGTGCAGCGTGTTGGCGGCGATGGCCGGAAATGATTTCGTAGCCACCATCCGGGCGCGGACGAGCAATCAGCGGATTTGTGACACCCAACTGCTTTATGCTTTCTACTGTGCGCTGCATAACTTCATCATCAATCACCTTAAAGGGATGGTCTTTGAACGGATACAACTCATCAATGGGAATTTGCTGTACCTGTTCGCGCTGTTCTTCCTGCCGCGTTTCTTCGGTGGAAAAAATATCATCGTAGCTGTTCAAACTGACGTTTAAGCCGTTTTTCGGCATCGGCCAACACCCCCTTTGCGATGGAATGATAGGCTTCTGCCACTTTGCCTTTCGGGTCATACTGGAAAATGCTTTTTCCGGTCGTGCTGGTTTCGGCAGCGCGGACAGAACGGGGAATTGTCTGGTCGAACACTTTCAAATGCTTTCCGTAGGCTTGCCGAATCAGATTGCTGATTTGCTGCCCATAGATGGTGCGGCTGTCCGTCATGGTGAGCAGGATGCCCTCAATTTTCAGTTTCGGGTTTATCTGCCGCCTTACTTTCTGCACGGTTTGAAGCAACTGCTCCAGCCCTTTTGCCGAAAGATATTGTGCTTGCACCGGAATCAGTGCGGAATCTGCCGCTGCCAGCGCATTGACCGTCAGCATACCGAGAGAGGGAGTGCAGTCAATCAGAATATAGTCGTACTCGCGTTTTGCGCTTTCCAACACCTGTTTCATCACTTTCTCCCGGCTCATGGTATTCACCAGAGCCACTTCCAGTCCGGCCAGTTCGATGTTGGCCGGGATAAGGTCAACGCCCTCCGCATGGTGCAGAATCCCTTCGCCGGGTGGAATACACTGGTCGTTCATGGCTTTCTGCATAAGAGTAGAGAGTGTAGTGGGCAGTGCATCCGGGTCTTGCCAGCCCATACTGACAGTAAGCGAACCCTGTGGGTCAGCGTCCACAAGCAGAACTTTCTTGCCCTCCATTGCAAGCCCTACGCCCAAATTTTCACAGGTGGTGGTTTTGCCCGTGCCGCCTTTCTGGTTGATAACGGCTATCGTTGTTGCCTTTTTGGAAATTTTCATCACCTCCGAGCTGCTAAATCATGGTTGACTTTGTTTTGATAATAGAGCTGTATTGTGGTTGGAGCATTGAATAGTGCGGCCAGAAGGTACTGCTTCATATTCCGTATCGGGGAAGTGTTCGCTGCCAGACAGTCCAGTACGAAGCGGATGTGGTCTGCATTCAACTTTTTTAGCCGACTGAGCACAACTTCGGCGGGCTTATCATCGCCAGCGATTCTTATGAGTTTACGCTTGCTGTCACAGGTGTCCACCAGCAAATCTACGATCTGATAGATGGTATCTTCATCATCCGGGTAAAGCCGGAGAAGAAGTTCTATCTCCAAAGAATGTGAAAAATATTCTTCGAGCAGTTTACGATTCTTCATTTTATCCAATTCATCGGAAAGGATAGGATTCGTATTATTCCGCTCTGTCTTACTCTTTTTATTCTTATTACATCGTGATTTGGGCGGGTCTTGACAAGCGTTTTTAGGACTTCCAGATTCGTGATTTTCACGATTCTGGACACGCTCATTTGAAAGGTCTGACGAAAAGTTTTTCACATACACCAAACTCGGTTTGCCCAGTCCACGGCGTTTTCGTTCAATTAAACCAAAATTTTCAAGTTCCCTGAGTAGCTTGGTCGCTTTGTTGTCTGCGCAACACAAAGCCCTCTTGACATCCTCGATCGTGAAAATGATGAACACCCGGCCTTGCTTGTCGAACCATTCATTTTTAACAGAAAGGCTCATGCGGTCAAGCAGGATGCCGTAGAGTGTTTTGGCATCGGTTGACAGATTTTGAAACCGCTGCTCCTGAAACAGTGCTTTGGGGATGCGATAGAACGAAAAAAGTTTTCCGGCCTGTCCATAGAAGTAGTCGAGCGTCATACAATTCTGTCAAGGATGAAAAAATGACGATGTTTCATTGACATGGTTGACAAATCCTCCTTATGAATAATTCGTGCAAACAAAAAAGCGCAATCTCGATTTTTGAAAATCGGAATTGCGCCATGTAACTTAGTAGGGGAGAATGGTCATTTGTCAGGGTCGGTTGACCACAATTTGACCACAAAAGAAACGAAACATCTTGACATCTAACGAAACAGAATGATAAAATAATTTTGAAATTTGATGATACTGCGTACAAGTGGTATCGGAGTGTCCATTGCGTTTTTGAGAGAAGCACAATGGGGTTCAAGAGGCCGTGAGTTCGATTCTCGCCACTCGGACCAAACAAAAATAATCCGAACTTGTTTCCGATAGGAGATGGGTTCGGATTATTTGTTTTCTTCGGAAAATTCGATGTCCGGCATTTTTAGTGTTGCCCGATCAATTTTAATGGAATCTTTATACTTCTACAATTTTCTTTACGACTCTTTTATCTATTCCATGCTAATCTTTATGCACACGGATAGGTAAAGGAGCTTTTATGATTCAATATCCTCGTTACAGGCAGCACCGTTTTTCTTCTTTTCAGGTCATTATTGCAGGGTTTGCGGCAGTTGATCTGGTGGGCGCATTGCTTCTGATGCTCCCGATCGCTGCACAGCAGCGGTGCGTTACACCGTTCCATGAGGCGCTGTTTACTTCCACCTCTGCCCTTTGTGTGACCGGACTGGTGGTACAGGATACCGGCAGCTACTGGTCGGCATTCGGGCAGAGTGTGATCCTTCTTCTGATCCAGATCGGAGGATTGGGCGTCATTACGGTGGGTGCTGCCTTTGCGCTGCTTTCCGGGCGAAAGATCTCCCTCAAGCAGCGAAGCACGATGCAGGAAGCCACCGCTGCCCCACAGATGGGCGGCATCGTGCGGCTGACAGGCTTTATTCTGCGGATCACCGCCCTGTTTGAATTGGCCGGTGCTGCACTGCTGCTGCCGACGTTCTGCGCCGATTATGGTTTGCGCGGGATCTGGTACGCATTGTTTCATTCCATTTCGGCGTTCTGCAATGCCGGCTTTGACCTGCTGGGAACAGAGGGGGCAAAATTTGTTTCGCTGACACGGTATGCAGGTGACCCATTGCTTACCACAGTGATCGCGGCCCTGATCGTCTTTGGCGGCCTTGGCTTTCTGACATGGGAGGACATTTGTACATGCCGCCTTGACTTTCACCGCTATCGGATGCAGAGCAAGGTGATCCTTGTCACAACGGCGTTTCTTCTGGTACTGCCGTCGCTGTACTTTTATTGTTTCGAGTTCACGGCAGGCTCTGCCCGGCAGCGCATTTTATTGTCGATGTTCCAATCCGTTACACCCCGTACTGCCGGTTTTAACACCGCCGATCTTGCTGCGATGGGCAGCACTTCACAGGCATTGATGGTGGTTCTGATGCTGTTGGGCGGTTCGCCCGGCTCCACGGCAGGCGGCATGAAAACCACAACATTTGCCGTTCTGCTGGCCAATATGTGGGCGACCTTCCGCCGCAGAGAAGATGCGGAATTTTTCGGGCGGCGCATAGATGGTTCCGCGGTCAAGAATGCTGCCACGATTGCAGGGATGTATTTGACGCTGTTCTTCCTCGGAGCCTTTGTCATTGCTACGGCAGAGCAGCTGCCGATGTCAGTCTGTTTGTATGAAACTGCTTCGGCTGTGGCAACGGTGGGTCTGACATTGGGCATCACGCCGCAATTGGGCATCCTTTCGCAGGGGGTGCTGATCGCACTGATGTTTTTGGGACGTGTTGGCGGATTGACGTTGATCTATGCGGCATTTGGCAGCAGCCCTGCCCACTCTCGTCTGCCGCAGGAGAAAATCGCAATCGGATAAAGGAGATAGGCATGAAATCGATTCTTTTGATTGGGCTTGGCCGTTTTGGCCGCCATATTGCGCAGGAACTGAATGAGCTGGGTCATCAGGTCATGGCGATCGACAGCAATGAGGACCGTGTGAACGCTGTGCTTTCCTATGTGACGAATGCACAGATCGGTGACAGCACCAGCGAATACTTTATGCGCTCCCTTGGTGTCGGCAATTTTGATGTGTGTATCGTAACCATCGGCGGCAATTTTCAAAGCTCACTGGAAACAACATCGCTGCTCAAGGAGCTGGGCGCAAAGCTTGTGGTCTCGCGTGCAGAGCGAGATGTACAAGCCAAGTTCCTGCTGCGCAACGGTGCGGATGAAGTGGTCTATCCGGAAAAGCAGCTGGCAAAGTGGGCAGCGATCCGATACAGCTCCGAACACATTCTGGATTATATCGAGCTGCAGGACGACCACGCCATCATGGAAGTGACTATTCCGCCGGAATGGATGAATCGCACGATCGGCGAGATCAATATTCGAAAAAAGTATAACATCAACATTCTTGCACTGAAAAAAGACGGAAAGCTCGATATGAGCATTACGCCGGATACGCAACTGTGCCGGGATGAAAGTATGCTGGTTTTGGGGAAATACGCATCGATCCAGAAGTGTTTCCGGCTCTAAAAAGATAGGACGGATCGTATGGATGTCGTTTTGTTATTGATGGTTCTTGGAGTCATGTTGAGTGGTTTCCGGGCAGCAGATGCGCTGGATCACATGCGGAAGGAGATCATTCGACAGGAAGGAAAAAGACGCGGCTGGTGGTCATAACCATCAAATTGTGCTATACTGTGGGCAAGGCAGGTGATCTTTATGAATCAGAACGACCCACCCACTGAACATATTCTGGCGTGTCTGTCGTCCTCTCCCTCCAATGCAAAGATCGTGCGGACGGCAGCAACGATGGCAAAGGCGTTTGGAGGGACCTTTACAGCTCTGTATGTCCGGACGCCTGACTCGGATCAGATGGGAAAAGAAGACTGTCGGCGCTTGCAGCAGCACATTCGTATGGCAGAGCAGGCAGGTGCCGACATTTCTACGATCTACGGGGATGACATTCCGCAGCAGATCGCAGAGTTTGCCCGCATCTCCGGCATTACAAAAATCGTACTGGGGCGCTCCAGCGTACATCGCCGCCATTTCTGGAGTGGACCGTCACTGACTGAAAAATTGACGCTGACTGCGCCTAATCTGGATATTTATATCATCCCGGATGCTTCTGCAGAGAACGGCTACGGTTCAGGACGGAAGCTGTTCACCCGTCCGCTTCTGCCGTCTGTCCGTGATCTGCTGATCACCGCAGGCATCCTGAGCTGCATCACGCTCATCGGCTTCTTTTTCTTACAACTGGACTTTGCACGCTATAATATTATTATGCTCTATATGCTGGGGGTGCTGTTCACCGCATTGTCTACCAGCGGTTACACCTGCGGTGTGCTGGGGTCCGTTGCCAGTGTAGCATTGTACAATTTCTTCATGACCGAGCCATACCTGACATTCCATGCGTATGATCCCGGTTATCAGGTTACATTTGCCCTGATGCTGACCTCTGCAATCATTACCTGCGCCCTGACAACGCGGCTGAAGGATCATGCAAAAATGTCTGCGCAGGCAGCGTTCCGTACAAAAATACTGTTTGATACAAATCAGCTTTTACAGAGAGCAAAAAGCGAGGAAGAAATCCTCTCTCAGACAGCGTCCCAGTTGATGAAGCTGCTGAACCGGAGTCTGATCGTTTACCCGGAACAAAACGGAGATCTTGGGTCAGAACAGGTTTTTGGGATTGATGGGGAAGTGCCGCGCAACATCTTTTCTGCACCGGAAGAACGGGATGCAGCAAACTGGACGTTTGCCAACAAAAAGCGTTCCGGCGCAGGCACGGATAGCTACCCGGATGCAAAGGGGCTTTATCTTGCGCTTCGGACCGGAGGCGGCGTGTTTGGAGTGATCGGGATCAATCTGTCCGAAAAACCGCTGGATGCCTTTGAAAACAGTGTGCTGCTTTCCATTCTGGGCGAAGGTGCGCTGGCCATCGAAAACCGCAGAAATGCGCTGGAAAAAGAGCAAGCTGCATTGCAGGCAAGGAATGAAGAGCTGCGGGCAAACCTGCTGCGCACGATCTCCCATGACCTGCGCACCCCGCTGACCTCCATTTCCGGCAATGCCAGCAATCTGCTTTCCAACGGAGAAACGCTGGATACAGAGACCCGGAACAAGCTCTGCACCGATATTTTTGACGATGCGCAATGGCTGATCGGTCTGGTGGAAAATCTGCTTTCCATCACCCGCATTGAGGATGGGCGGATGAATCTGCAGATCTCGCCGCAGCTGATGGACGAAATGATCGAAGAAGCACTGCACCATGTCAACCGGAAAAGCTGCGAACACACCATCACAACACAGTATGGGGACGAGATCCTCCTGGTCAATGTGGATGCACGGCTGATCATGCAGGTCGTTGTCAATCTGGTGGATAACGCCATCAAATACACCCCCGTGGGCTCGGTTATTCAGATTTCGGCTTACCGGAAAGACCATCAGGTCGTAGTGGACGTTGCAGATAACGGTCCCGGCATTCCGGATCGCGCAAAAGCACAGGTGTTCGAGATGTTTTATACCGGGCAGAGCCGCATCGCAGACAGCCACCGCAGCCTTGGCTTGGGCTTGCCCCTCTGCCGTGCGATTCTGACGGCTCACGGCGGAACATTGACCCTGCGTGACAACATTCCCAATGGCAGTGTCTTTTCCTTTGCATTGCCGCAAAGCGAGGTGAACATTCATGAATAAGCCGTCCATTCTGGTCGTAGAGGATGATGTTCCTGTACGGTGTCTGATCACAACGACCCTGAAAACCCACGGCTATAAATATCTGACTGCTTCCAATGGGGAAACGGCGATCATGATGACTACCAGCCACAACCCGGACATCATGCTGCTGGATCTTGGGTTGCCCGATATAGACGGCATCGAGGTCATCCGCAGCGTCCGCACATGGTCGAACCTGCCCATCATCGTCCTGAGTGCCCGGAGCGAAGATTCTGATAAGATCGAGGCACTGGACAACGGCGCAGACGATTATCTGACAAAGCCGTTTTCTGTGGATGAGCTGCTGGCAAGACTGCGTGTAACGCAGCGCCGATTGAATCTGCTGGCTTCTGACGGCATAAATAGTCCGGTTTTTGTCAATGGTCCTTTGAAAATCGACTTCTCGGCAGGCTGCGTCTGGCTGAGCGAGAATGAATTGCATTTGACTCCCATCGAGTACAAGCTGCTGTGTGTGCTGGCGCATAATGTGGGCAAAGTGCTGACGCATACCTCCCTCACGCAGAAAGTATGGGGCAGTACGCAGGAAAATGACATTGCTTCCTTGCGAGTTTACATGGCATCCCTGCGCAAAAAATTGGAACGATACCCGGATGCGCCGCATCTGATCCAGACCCATGTTGGTATCGGATACCGGATGCTGCGCGCAGAAAATGATGAAGCATAGTAAAAAAGCAGGGTGCGCCCCTGAATAGGATGCACCCTGCCAAAAGCCACAGACAATAGCGATAAGCTGTAAAAAGAAGCATGGACGCCCCCGAAAAGGAGAGCGTCCATGCTTCTTGCTGTATCCGAATGGAGGAGATTGCGAAATCAGTGATTGTCCGGGCAGACGATTTCCAGCATCTGATCGAAAACCTCTTCCATCTGCCGCACCAGTGTGAACTGGGTGCGGGCACGGTCGAGGTTGTGATCCGGGCGAGCAATATGGAAATAATGGTCGCCCTCCAGATAGTCAGTCAGAAAACGGATGCCGCATTCCAGCGTCATGAGCCTTGCACCCCATGCAAGGCTCTTTTTTTCTGCCATGCTCATGGATGCCCCGGCAGTGGAGAGATACCCTTTGGCGAACACTTCGTACAGATGCAGGTCAAAATGGACTTTGCTCTGGTCAGGTTCGTCCTCAGCGCAGTCGTTGGCACCGGTGCGGATGGAATCGCCGAAGTCGTAGGCCGAAAGTCCCGGCATCACGGTGTCGAGGTCAATGACACAGATGCCTTTGCCAGTGGCTTCATCGAGCAGAACATTATTGATTTTGGTATCATTATGGGTGACACGCAGCGGAATCTCACCAGCGGCCAGCTGATCCAGCAGAACGTGGCAGTCCTTTTCCCGTGCATGGATAAATGCAATCTCCGGTGCAATGTTTTTGGCTCGACCCAGTGCATCGGCTGCAAGGGCTTTTTCAAAGTTTGCGTAACGGTTGGGCGTATCGTGAAAACGGGCAATGGTTTCGTGAAGGGTGGAAGCAGGATAATCGGCCAGCTGGTTCTGGAATTTGCCCAGTGTCTCGGCCACGGTGCGGAAGTCGGTTTCGCTGCCGACCTGCTGCAAACAGATGGTATCTTCTACAAAGTCGTAGGCACGCCATGCGCCGCCGTCTGCATCCAGATAGCAAGTCGACCCCGACAAAGTTGGGATGACATTCAGCGTTTCCCGTGCTGGGTCGCCGCCCTCGGCAAGAATTTTCGCCCGCAGATGCCGGGTCACGCCGCAGACATTCTCCATCAGGTCCACCGGGTTAGTAAAGGTATCTGTGTTGATGCGCTGCAAAATAAAGCGTTTGGAATGATCTTCCCGCCAGACCACAAAGGTGTCGTTGATATGCCCCTCACCATAGTGGTGAGCATCGCAGAGCACAGGCCCGCCAAAATCAAAGGCATTTGCAGCAGACTGGAGCAGAGAAAGGGTAACGGATTTCATCATAAATTCCTCGTTTTCGTTATACTTCATGCCGTTTTGTCGGGGCGGGGCGTTTTCCCTGCCGCGTCTGACGGCGGTATTCGTTGGGGGTCATGCCCTCCGCCTTGCGGAAGCACTGGGAGAAATAGCTGGGAGAGGAAAAGCCCATCAACTCGCTGATCTGCGCCAGACTGTAACCGGTGTTGCCCAGCATATGCTTGCTCTCCTCAATGCGGCGGCGGTTCAGGTAAGTAATGGGGGAAATTCCGTACTCCCGCTGGAAGGTGTGGGCCAGATAGTATTTGTTCAGGTGGGCAAGCTCTGCCAGCAGGTCCAGCGAGATATCCTCGCGGTAGTTGGTGTCCAGATACCGCTTGATCTCGGCGCACTCCCGGTTCTCGGTCGGGGCAGCCTCCTCCAGCTGCAGCGAAATGGTGGTGCAGCGCACCAGCCAGATCAGCAGTACCTCCAGCAGGTCCTGACAAACGGTCTCGCAGCCGTCTAAGCTGCGGTCGGCCTCGGCCAGCAGCATGTGCAGCAACGTGACCATCCGCTCCCGGTTCTCCCGGCAATTGAAGATGGCGTAGTTCGTATCCGCCTTGCTGAACAAAAACTCCATGCTGGCAACGCCCAGCACGATATACTCCAAGGGCGAGGCGTTCAGGCTAAGCTCGGTATGCTCCACCTGCGGGTTTACAATGACCATATCGTCCGGCTTTACCGGGAACAGCTGCCCGGCAAGGTAGAACTGTCCCTCGCCGCTGAGGCAGTAGAACAGCTCCGTGCAGGAGTGGGTGTGGGTGGTACTGTTCCAATCGCCGCCAAACCGGCTCTTGCTGATGTACAGCAGACGGAAGGATTCCCGCGGGGCGGGCGCGTGGCGGATATCAAAGCGCTGGGTACTCATAAATGGCTCCTTTTGAGGCGAAGAACAAAAAACATAAAAATAAAAGCAAGATACTAAAAATACGAGCCTAAAAACGATGCGTTGCTTCGTATGTTTTTTCTTATTATAGAGGCAATGAAGAAAAAATGCAAGCCCTGATTTTAGGCTAATTTTTATATTTTTGTTTCTCAAGTCCCTTCGGAATATGTCAAAATGGTTACAGGTTTGGGATTATGCTGAAACTTTTAAAAGATTTTTAGCACTTTTGCTGGAAGAATTCTTCAGAAAGCAATATCTATAAAAAATGAAACAACAAACCTCTTGAGCAAGGAAGCGAAAGAATTTATATTGGAGGCAGAAAAACACACAGCCCTTCGGGCAAAGCCTGTTTGCCCGGCTGTGTTTGAACGGAACAAAATGATGGAGGCAACACAGTATGAATCGTATTTCTCGTCGTAATTTCCTGAAGGCGGCCGGCGTTGGCGCCGCTGCACTGGGTCTGGCTGCCTGCGGCGGCTCTTCCAGCTCCACCGCATCCAGCGTGGCATCCTCCACCGCCGCTTCTTCCGCAGCGGCGGCTGCAGACGTTACCATCAAGGTAGCCGCCATCGAGACCGGCTACGGCGCTGATATGTGGAAGAAGGTCGCCGAGGCCTTTACCGCACAGACCGGCATCAAGGTGGATCTGACCACTGACAAGAAGCTGGAGGACGTCATCGGCCCCTCCATGCAGGGCGGCGACTACCCCGACGTGGTCCATCTGGCTACCGGCCGTGAAGCTGCTCTGACCGAGCAGTTCATCAAGGGCAACCTGATTGCTGACATCACCGATGTGTTGAGCATGACCGTGCCCGGCGAGAGCAAGAAGGTGAGCGAGAAGATCGCCGGCGGCTTTACCGACACCTCCCTGACCAACCCCTACGGCGACGGCAAGACCTATCTGGCTCCCATGTTCTACAGCCCCTGCGGCCTGTTCTACAACGCCGGTTTCCTGAAGGAAAAGGGCTGGGACGTGCCCAAGACCTGGGACGAGATGTGGGCACTGGGCGACAAGGCTGCCGCTGAGGGCACCTACCTGTTCACCTACCCCACCACCGGCTACTTCGACGCCTTCTTCTATGCGCTGATGTACGCCGCAGGTGGCCCCGACTTCTTCAACAAGGCTACCCACTACGAAGAAGGCATCTGGGACACCCCCGAAGCAAAGACCTGCTTTGATATCGTGGCAAAGCTGGCTTCCTACACCAATCCCATCACCCCCGCACAGGCCAACGATCAGGACTTTACCCAGAACCAGCAGCTGGTGCTGGACAACAAGGCCCTGTTCATGCCCAACGGCACCTGGATCGTGGGCGAGATGGCCGAGGCTCCCCGTGCAGACGGCTTTGAGTGGGGCATGACCGCTCTGCCCGCTGTCAAGGCCGGCGGCGACAGCTACAGCTATACCTGGTTCGAGCAGGCATGGATCCCCGCCGGTGCCGAGCATCAGGATGCCGCCAAGCAGTTCGTGGCTTACCTGTACAGCGACGAAGCCTGCAAGCTGTTTGCCGAGAGCGGTGCTATCCAGCCTGTGCTGGGCATCGCCGACAGTCTGGAAGGCGACAACAAGATGTTCTACTCCATCTACGATAACGGCGCAAAGGCCGCCATGGGCAACTTTGCAGCCTTCAGTGCCATCCCCGGCGTGGAAGTGCGCACCGTGTTCTTCGACCCTGTCAACTCTCTGGTGTCCGGCAGCATGACCGAGCAGCAGTGGATCGACGGCATCAAGTCCGCCAGCGACCAGATGCGCGCCAACATCGTCGAGTAATTAAAGCCCTGCCCAGCGGGGGCGGTTTTTACCGCCTCCGCTTTTTTGGGCTGTACAGTACCATCAAGAAAGGAGCGGTCAATCCCCTATGAGAACGGATAAAAGCCGCAAACGGTTCGTATTCCTCTGTGTGGCACCGGCTACCATCCTGTTTTTCCTCTTTATGATCCTGCCCACTCTCAACGTGTTCCGCATGAGTTTGTATGAGCGGGGTGCCTATTCTCCCAACGAGACCTTTGTGGGGCTTAAAAACTTCCAGCATCTGCTGCGGGACGCCCAGTTCATCCGCTCCATGCAGAATATGATCCTGCTGGTCGTGGTCGTGACCATCGTCACCTTCGCCTTTGCACTGGTATTTGCCGCCATCCTCACCCGGGAGAAGATCAAAGGGCAGAACTTTTTCCGCATCATCTTCTACATTCCCAACATCCTGTCCGTGGTCGTCATCTCCGGCATCTTCTCTGCCATCTATAAGCCGGAAAACGGCATGCTGAACAGCATCATCGGTCTGTTCCGCAACATGAGCGACCCCATCCTGTGGAAGGGCGAAAAGCTGGTCATCCCCTCCATCATCATTGCCATGGTGTGGCAGGCCATCGGCTACTACATGGTCATGTACATGGCCTCCATGTCTGCCGTGCCCATCAGCCTGTACGAGAGCGCCAATCTGGACGGTGCCGGGCGGCTGACCCAGTTCTTCCAGATCACCATCCCCCTCATCTGGACGAATATCCGCACCACCCTGACCTTCTTTATCATCTCCACCATCAACATGGCCTTCCTCTTCGTCAAGGCCATGACCAGCGGCGGGCCCAACGGCGCATCGGATGTGGCGCTGAGCTATATGTACAGTCAGAAAGACGCTGGCCTGTATGGTTACAGTATGGCCATCGGCGTGGTTATCTTCCTGTTCTCGTTTGCCCTGTCCGCCTGTGTCAACAAGGTCACCAACCGCGATACGCTGGAATTTTAAGGAGGGAAGAAGATGCAGAATACCACCGAAAAATCTTCCCGCTCTGCGGAAGGTCTGTACAAGTTTTTCATCTATTTTGTGCTGGTTCTGCTGGCCGTTACCATCATCGTGCCGGTGGCATGGGTGTTCATGGCCTCCATCAAGCAGAATGCAGAGTTCTACGGCAACCCCTGGGCGCTGCCCGCCGGGTTCTACTGGCAGAACTTTGTCAACGCATGGAACGGCGCGAAAATGGGCGAATATATGCTCAATTCGGTCATCGTCACCGCGCTGGCGCTGGCACTGCTGCTGGTCGTTGCCCTGCCCGCCGCCTACTGCCTGTCCCGCTTCCACTTCAAGGGGCACAAGGTACTGAACACCCTGTTCATGGCGGGTCTGTTCATCAACGTGAACTACATCGTGGTGCCCATCTTCCTGATGCTCCGGGACGGCGATGTGTGGCTGAAAAACCACTTTGGCAGCAGTTTTCTGCTGAACAATCTGGTGGTGCTGGCAGTGGTGTATGCTGCCACGGCCCTGCCCTTTACCATCTACCTGCTGTCGGGCTATTTTGCCACCCTGCCCCACGACTTTGAGGAGGCTGCTTACATCGACGGTGCAAGCTACTTCTCCACCATGACCCGCATCATCTTCCCCATGGCAAAGCCCTCCATCATCACCATTATCCTGTTCAACTTCCTGTCCTTCTGGAACGAGTATATCATCTCCATGACCCTGATGAGCTCCACCAAGGCACCCCGCACCCTGCCGGTAGGTCTTTTGAACCTGATGCAGGCGCAGCAGAGCGCCGCCCAGTACGGCACGATGTATGCAGGTCTTGTGCTGGTAATGCTGCCAACCCTGATTTTGTACATCTGCGTGCAGCGGCAGCTGACGCAGGGCATGACCGTGGGCGGCCTGAAAGGTTAAGGTGACAGACGATGAAAGCATATTGGAAAAACCATCCCGCCCTGCGCATGATCCTGATGCTAGTGCTGTTCGTACTGGCACTGGTGCTGGTGGTGTCCGGCTGGAAAATGACCGGGCAGCTGGCAGGGCTTGGCATCATGCTGGTGGGCGTAGCGCTGCTGCTGGCTGTGCTGGCGCTGTATAACGCCGCCTACGATTGACCCCCTACGATTCAAAGAGAGGCAAAAGGAGAGTTTCCCATGGACGAATTGAGAAAGACCGGGCGCGTGACCATTCCCACAGACCTGGACGTTGTGCCCGAAACGCTGGAGATCTTAAAAAAGTGGGGTGCTGATGCTATCCGCGACTGCGACGGCACCGACTTCCCGCAGCAGCTCAAGGATGCAGACGCCAAGATCTACTCCACCTACTATACCACCCGCAAGGACAACGCATGGGCAAAGGCAAACCCGGACGAGGTACAGCAGTGCTACATCATGACCGGCTTTTACACCGCCCCCGGCAACACCGTGACCATCCCGCTGATGAAGGGCATCAGCCCGGAGCTAATGCAGGTGAACACCAACGACGACATCACCCGCTGGTGGGAGGTCATGGATCGAACCACCGGTCAGCCCGTGCCGCCGGAGCAGTGGAGCTACGCCGACGGCAGTGTGACCGTACAGGCCGTACCGTTCCATGAGTATACCGTCAGTTTTCTGGCTTACCTCATCTGGGACCCGGTGCATATGTACAACGCTACCACCAACGGCTGGACGAATTTTGAGCACCAGATCACCTTTGACGTGCGTCAGCCCAAGACCCACAAGTATTCCATGGAGCGCCTGCGCAAGTTCATTGCAGAGCACCCCTATGTCAACGTCATCCGCTACACCACCTTCTTCCACCAGTTCACCCTGATCTTCGACGAGCTGAAGCGGGAGAAGTTCGTGGACTGGTATGGATACTCTGCTTCGGTCAGCCCTTATATCCTCAACCAGTTTGAGCAGGAAGTGGGCTACAAGTTCCGCCCGGAGTACATCATCGATCAGGGCTACTATAATAACCAGTACCGGGTGCCCAGCAAGGAATTCCGGGATTTTCAGGCCTTCCAGCGCCGCGAGGTGGCAAAGCTTGCCAAGGAGATGGTGGACATCACCCACGCGTGCGGGTGCGAGGCCATGATGTTCCTCGGCGATCACTGGATCGGCACCGAACCTTTCATGCCGGAGTTCAAGACCATCGGACTGGATGCCGTAGTGGGCAGCGTGGGCAACGGCTCCACCCTGCGCCTGATCTCTGACATTGAGGGCGTGAAGTACACCGAGGGCCGTTTCCTGCCGTACTTCTTCCCCGACACCTTCCACGAGGGCGGCGACCCGGTGCGGGAAGCCAAGGAGAACTGGGTTACAGCCCGCCGCGCTATCCTGCGCAAGCCCATCGACCGCATCGGCTATGGCGGCTATCTGAAACTGGCCTTGCAGTTCCCGGAGTTCGTGGACTACGTGGAGAGCGTCTGCAACGAGTTTCGCGAACTGTACGAGAACATCAAGGGCACCACACCCTACTGTGTCAAGCGAGTGGCCGTGCTGAACTGCTGGGGTAAAATGCGGGCTTGGGGCTGTCACATGGTGCATCACGCCCTCTATTACAAGCAGAACTATAGCTATGCCGGTGTCATTGAGATGCTGTCCGGTGCGCCCTTTGATGTGAAGTTTATCAGCTTTGAGGATATCAAGAACGACCCGCATCTGCTGGATTCGTTGGATGTCATTATCAATGTCGGCGATGCCGACACCGCACACACCGGCGGCATCTGGTGGGAAGACCCGGAGATCTCCTCCGCTATCCGCAAGTTCGTCTGGAACGGCGGCGGCTTTATCGGCGTGGGTGAGCCTTCCGGTCACCCGTATCAGGGCCACATTCTCCAGCTTGCCAGCGTGCTGGGCGTGGAGGAAGAAAACGGCTTCACCCTGAACTACGACAAATACAACTGGGAGGAGCACCCCGACCACTTTATCTTGCAGGACGCCGACCAACCCGTGGACTTTGGCGAGGGCAAAAAGAACATCTACGCCCTTGAGGGCACCGAGGTGCTGGTGCAGCGGAACAAGGAAGTACAGATGGCCGCCCACGACTTCGGAAAGGGGCGTGCCGTGTACATCAGCGGTGTGCCTTACAGTTTTGCCAACAGCCGCACCCTTTATCGCGCTATCCTGTGGAGTGCCCACAGCGAGGAGGAACTGCATACATGGTTCAGCTCCAATTATAATGTAGAAGTTCACGCCTACGTCAAGAACGGCAAGTATTGTGTGGTGAACAACACGTACGAGCCGCAGGACACCACCGTTTACACCACAGACGGCAGCAGCTTTGCTCTGCATCTGGATGCCAACGAGATCAAGTGGTATGAGATCTAAGTTCTCCTTTTCATAAACGAACACAACGGGCAGCTCTGTTACCAGAGCTGCCCGTTGTGTTTGCTGTATTTGCCGATAACTCAACCTGTGTCAATCGAACGCTGCAATGGAGATGGCTGGAAACGCAGAAATTCAATAATGCGAGCGTAATAGACCTGCAGAAAAAAGAAACTGCCCGTGCGAGTATGCGTAAGATGGTGAAACACTTACTGAAAAATTTAAGTGTCCACCGGTGGCATATGATAAAATTTGTATACTTCAATACGTTAAAGAAAGTTTGGAGAACCATTCAAAGAAATGCTCTAAACAAAAGCGGAATACAACTATTTTGACATAGCAACGCTACTTATATAGAGCGAAGCACTACTTATAAATAGTGGTGTCAGGAATTGAGATTTTGTGATACCCAAAAAGACACCCTCGCTTTTGATAGGAATCTCATGCAGGGATGTCCTTATCTCAACGCGAAGGTGTCTTAATAACGAGGGTCAGATGCCACGGAACGTAAAGGTGAACTCCACAGGCTTAGTCACATCAGGAATATACTCTGGGTGGACATTGGCACCCCAGCTGTCATCACCGCCGACGCCCATCTGCTCGCCGATGGCACGAATCACCGTGTAATGGACCGGGGGCAGCTCGTAGGGATGCTTGGCACTCTCCATTTCATGGGGAGTGTAGGGCAGCGCAGAGAAGAACATGGGCTTTGCGGCATCTGCGGTAAACAGCAGCCCGCGACCCTTGCGGTCCACTACCTTTGCCCAGCGCACAGCGGTCTTTGCACCGCACTCCTGCGGCACAAGGTACTGTGCCATGTTGTCTGCGACCTTGTTCTGGTAAATGCCCAGCTTTGCACCATGCTGACGATCCCAGTAGGTCTCCGCAGGGCCGTTTCCGTACCACTCCACCGTGTCGTAGTCAGCGTCGATCTTGAACAGCACGCCGAACTCCGGCATTGCTGCAAGTCCTTCCACCGGGTCATAGTGCAGGGTGGTCTGGATGCGGCCATCACCGAACACACGGTACTGCAGGCTGCACTCTGCTGCGGGGCTGGTCTGGAGGTTATAGAGATAGGTCACGACCACGCTGTCGGTTTCCACCTCGCAGGTGGGGTTCTGGAGGATGGTGCCGCCATGAACGGACGGAATCTTCTTGCCGATGCCCTTGACGGTAGCGTACAGACTTGCCAGCTTCCACTGACCGCGAACGCCGCCCATGTTGTTGCCACAGTCGTTGTCGGTGGGAGCGCGCCAGAAGTTGGGACGGGGAATCTCCTGAATCATCTCCTTGCCGGCATAGCGGTAGGAAGTCAAGCCGCCGTTCAGATCGGAGAACAAAACATCGAAATTCTCACCCCGGACACCGATGTTGTGTGTACCGTGCGTAACGGTAAACGGCGTGACCTTCTTGCTGGGAATGGAACGAACCACAGCGACCACACCCTGTCCAAAGGCGACTTCATGACCTTTCTTTGCCCAGCTGGTGTCCTCCTTCAAACGGAAGCTGATGGTCACTGCATATTCACCGGGGAGCGCAGGGACCATAAACGGCAGCGGGAAGCTGGAACGCTCTTCGGGAGCAACATCAATATTGGTCAGTTCCTGCTGCTGATACAACTTTCCATCGCGATGCAGCAGTGCAACGCAGTCGAAAGCATCCGTAGAGGTGAACAGGTTCTTGTTCCAGACTTCGAAGCCAGAGTTGTCGATGGAAATGGCGATGTTCTGATAGCAGAACTTGACCTCCTGCATCTTGGGAGAAGGAGCACGATCACCACCGTAGGCAATGCCGTTTCCGCTGAAATTATAGTCGGTAGGACGCTCACCGAAGTCGCCGCCGTAGGCTTGGAACCACTTGCCGTAGCGGTCTTTTTTCCAGATGGACTGGTCGATGTAATCCCAGATGAAGCCGCCCTGATAGCCGCAGTCCTTCTGGTCGGCAAGTTCCGTGTACTTGTGCAAAGCACCGTTGGAGTTGCCCATAGCATGATAATATTCGCACTCGATATAAGGCCGCTTATCGCCCTGTGCCAGATACTCTTTAATGTCCTTGACCGTGCTGTACATATGGCTCTCGATATCGGTGGTTTCGAGGAAGCGGGGATCATTGACCACACCTTCGTAATGCACCAGACGGGTGTCATCAAAGCGGCGGACCATCTCTGCCATCTGGAGCAGGGTCTCACCGCCAAACGATTCGTTGCCCAGAGACCAGATCAGAACAGCAGGATGATTTTTGTCACGCTGGTAAGTGGAATTCATGCGGTCAAACAAGACAGCTTTCCACTCCGGTTTATCATTGGGCAAAACGCCCTCGATGCCGCGAATGCCAGCCTGATGAATATCCCATGTGCCATGGGATTCCAGATTATTCTCTGCGATCAGATACAGACCATACTCGTCGCACAGGTCGTACAGTGCATCCTGATTCTGGTAATGGCTGGTACGGATGGCATTGATGTTGTTCTGCTTCATGGTGATGAGATCCCGAAGCAGTTCCTCATGGGTGTGTACGCCTACAGCACGACCCGTAATGGAGCTGAACTCATGACGGTTGGCACCCTTGAACACGATGCGCTTGCCGTTGAGCAGCATCCGATTGTTCTTCAGCTCGAACTTGCGGAAACCGACTTTCTGCCCGGTCACCTCTACCAGATGGCCCGCATCGTCCAGCAGCTCAATTTCCAGTTCATACAGAGCCGGGTCCTCTGCACTCCACAGGTGGGGGTTCTCCACCGCATGGCTGAACAACGCAGAACCGCCGTTCAGTGCGATTTTTTCGGAGAACACTTCCAGTTCACTGCGGCGCAGGGTCAGACGGGCTGCGCCCTTACCCTCCACCTGCAATGCAACTTCCAGCGTGGAATGAGTAAAATCATCCCCGGCAAACAGCGTTTTGACGGATACATCTTCTAGATGTACGGTGGGGATGGCGTACAGCCACACGCTGCGGAAGATGCCGGAGAAGCGGAAGAAGTCCTGATCTTCGCACCAGCTGGAGGAAGTCCACTTGAACACCTGCACAGCAAGTTTGTTCACGCCCGGCTGGAGATAGGAAGTCAGATCGAATGCGTGTGCGGAGAAGCTGTCCTCGGTGTAACCCACATAAGACCCGTTCAGCCAAAGAGCCATGCCGCTTTCCACACCCTCGAACTCGATGTGGACGGGCTTGCCCTGCATGGATTCCGGCAGCTCGAAGTATTTTACATAGCTTGCCACCGGATTGAACCGCTGCGGGATCTCGCCCGGCTGTACTTCTTCACGGCCATCCCACGGATACTGAACATTCGCGTACTGGGGAATGTCGTAGCCCTCCATCTGGATGTGTGCCGGAACATGAATGTCATCCCAGCCGCTGCAATCGTAATCTGTCTTTTCAAAGCCGGGGATGGCACTGGTGTAGTTCTTCGCGTAGGCGAATTTCCAGATACCGTCCAGCTTCAGCGCCAAAGAAGAGGAGCCTGTCCGATATTCTTCGCGGGAAGCGTAAGTACGGAAACTTGCATGAGCATTCAGCACGTTTTCCTTGAAAAAGGTGGGGTCTTTTACTTTTGCAAAATCAAATGCAGCCATAGTATTTCCTCATTTACCTTTTATAATTTTATAATGTTTCTCCAGCCTCCCCGGAGGAATCGCTGGATTCCTCCGGGGAACAGCAGATGAAGGAGAAATGATAATGGCTTGTTATCAGACTGCTGCACGCAGTTTTTCATTTGCTTCTTCGACCTTCATACGAGAGAGAATGAAGGTGATGATGGCATCCAGAGCAAACGGAATCACCAGATACATGATCTTCAGCATCGAGATGCAGGATTCGGGCTGGACAGCCAGCGCACTATCGAAATGGCTTGCTGCCAGCAGCCAGCCGGTGATGGCAGTACCCAGACCGCCGCCCAGCTTCACACCGAGAGAAGTGCAGGAGTACATCGTGCCATCCACGCGCTTATGCTTCGTCAGCCAAGTATATTCAGAGCAAGCAGCAATCGCAGCGTTCATATCGCCCTGCCAAGGACCCTGACCAAGAGCTGCGACTGCAGTAAAGAGCAGCATCAAGGTCACATTGCCGCTGCCCATGTAACCAGCTACAGCAACCAGTGCACGAGAAATCGTTGCCAGAGTATAGCTCATTACATTCAGCTTATACATTCCATTCCACTTTGCAACCAAGGTCGGGGTGAACACCAGTGCGATGATCAGAGGAATGTTGATTGCCCAAGAGAATACACCGAACAGATTCTGGTTGCCAAGGATGTAGGTTGCATAGTAGGTGCCCATGCTGATCATGGCACCGTAGATCTGCTGCAAAATGTAGGTGACGCAAATCATCATATAATATTTGTTACCAGCAAGCAGCTTTGCGGCCTGAACCAGATTGTACTTTTCGTCCTGCTCGATTTCCTTTTTGTCGGTGGTATCCACCAATTCGCCTTCCGGCAGTTCCTTCACGGAGAAAACGGAGAGGGTGTTGACAAGCAGACCGATGATGGCGTAGATGATTGCAACAGTGCGCCAACCGGCAGCACCACCGCCCAATGCCGTAACAGCACCCAGCGTGATGGACTGGATGAGCAGGCTGGTGGCAAAGGCGAACATGAAACGCCAAGAACCCATCTCGACCTGTTCGGCACTGTTCTTTGTGATGAGAGCAGTCAGTGCAGAGTAAGCAATGTTGTTGGCAGTGTAGAATACAGCGTTCAGCAGAGTATATGCGATCAGGAACCATGCGTACTGTGCAAACTGTCCCAGATTGGTCGGGATGGCGAAAATTGCCACCAGCGTAATGGCACAGCCAATGTAGCCGTACAGCATCCAAGGACGGGCTTTGCCCATTTTGGAGTGAGTTTTGTCAATCAGAGAGCCGAAGAAAATGTCCGTCACACCGTCCAGCAGCTTGGAAACTGCAATCAGAGTGCCGACAATACCGGGGTTCAGGCCAACGGTGTTGGTCAGATAGATCATGACGAAGGAGGACAGGAATGCATACACCACGTTGCCTGCAATATCGCCTGAACCATAGCCGACTTTATTATACCACTTTAGATAACGTTTCTCAGTCATTGTGCTTTCTCCCATCTTGCTTGTTTTGTGTGGGCGCGACCAATCTGCTGCGCACTTCAGACTGGAATTGTCATTCCGCAAGTTGCCCAAATCTCTTGCGTTTCGTCTGAAAATATTATAGAATCTAATGGAGCGAAAAGATATAGACAAGATGGAACAAAATATGCACAAAATCAAAGAGTTTGTAATTTTTTGATAGAACATTTCCCAAATCACTGTAAAATCTCTGAAGATGAGGAGGACGCAGGGATGTATTTCAACTCAGGATATTTGAACAACTCCCGTTTGGATTTCAAAGACTACTCAAAGCCGCTGGTCGTAGGCAGCTGCGGCACTTATCGCTTGAAAAAACGCCCTAAGCTGCCTACTTTTTGGGCAAAGGGTCGCAGAGACTATCAAATCCTCTATGTGGCATCCGGTAAAGCACACTTCTGGTTCGATGGTGTTGAGGAAGTGGTGACTTCTGGACACATGGTGCTTTATCAGCCGCAAGAAGTCCAGAAGTATGTCTACTATGTAGAAGATCATCCAGAGGTGTTCTGGATTCACTTTACAGGATATGATGTCAAAAACATCCTGAACTATCACGGAATACCCTTGGACAAGCACGTTTTTTACAGCGGCACACTGCCGGATTACAAAATGCTGTTCCGAAAGATCATCCGGGAACTGCAACAATGTGAATATGGCTATGAAGACTATATTGCTTCTCTCTTCAACATCATTCTGCTTTTAGTAAGCAGGCAACAGCAGGAAAGCGAGAAAACAACTACAAGCATCCCCGAAGAAATCGAAGCCGCCGCTGCCTACTTTAACGAGAATTATAATACAAAGGTCAGTGTGGACGATTACGCAGAATCGCTGCATATCAGTACGAACTGGTTTATCCGTAATTTTAAGCTGTACATGAAAATAAGCCCTGCACAATACATCCTGTCCCTTCGGATGGTAAATGCACAAAGCTTATTGGAGAACACCGAATACAATATTGGAGAAATTGCAGAGATCGTAGGGTATGATAACCCACTCTATTTTAGCCGGGTATTCAAGAAAGAGTATGGTGTCAGTCCGGCACAGTACCGAAAGAATCTGGAAGAATCTACTGAAAAATGGGATTCCTTATAAATAAGGGGAGTAGAACCATGCCGATAAAAAATGCGATCCACAGCCAACAAGTCTACGACCCAACGGATGAATCCATCATGGCGGAGCAGGAACTTTGCATGGAGCGGCTGTATGATTATAACCACACCCGCCCTTCCGAATACGCAAAACGGGCGAAGCTTTTGAAAGAAATGCTTGCAGAGAGCGGCGCAGGCTGCTGGATCGAGCCGCCGTTTCACGCCAATTGGGGCGGAAAGCACAAACACTTGGGCGATTTTTTGTTAAGATAGATAAAAACAGAAAATCTTGCAACAAACCAGTGATTTGCTGCGTTATCTGGATAAAAGGGTTTATAGAGAGGAGCCGAAGATAGTGAAAAAACTGGTAGTAGACGTTGGTAGTATGCTAGTTGTGCAGTATTTGATATTTTTCTTTGTTGAAATAAGATTAGGGGAACAAGCGACCTTTACAAAGTTTATAACTAACAATTATATCCTTACTTTTTGGATAATTTATCTTGCAAGTCGGATTGTGAATTGCAAAATTAAAAAGCCCCGCAATGAGAAATAAATCTAAAAAGAGCGTTTCGGATGAGAGTCGGAAAAATTGTGTTAATGTTTGCGGTAATAGCGGTGCTACTAATTATAATATTGGGCAGGCCAATAACGACTGATGCTCCACAAATTATGGGCAGTAAAGAAATTGAAGATGCACTTAATGCAGCATCCGAATTAGATGAGCAAAATGTTGTTCGTGTTGATATTCCAGACGGAAATGGCGGGTATAAAACGTTACAAGGAGAGGAAGCTAGAGAACATTATAGCAAAGCAGTAGAGCAAACACAAAAAGAGCTTTTAGATGATTTATACAAAGAAAACTCAAAGAAATCGATTAAATGAATGGCGGCTATTTTATATTGCGATAAAAAGCGGACAGCTGTTTTGTAGCTGCCCGCCGGGGGATATAGAATACATTATTTGTCCTGAAACCAAGAAGCCGAGTTACAGAATATACTCCATCTGCCGTTCCTTGGTTTTCATGCCCATATTTTCATAAAAGTGCTCTGCCGAAGTGTTCCCCGCCCAGACGTTCAGGGTCACCTCGTAGCAACCCAGCGCTTTTGCCTGCTGCTTTACATATTCAAACAGGCTTTCCCCGATGTGCTGTCCGCGCGCCTGCTTGTCAACGCAAAGGTCATCAATGAACAGTGACTTGAAGGGCACCATGTTGGTGGAAAAAGGCTGCTCCTTTAGTTGACAGAAGGCATAGCCCATGCACACATCATCCTCGTTCACGGCAACGTAGATGGGCTTATCCTCCTGCTTCAGAAGCTCTGCTAACTCACAGACAGTGTATTTTGTGGTGCCGGGAATAAAAATATCCGGGCGTATCTCTGCATGAATTTGCAGCACCTGCCCCAGCAGCGCAAGCAGTCTGGGAATGTCTTTTTCTTCGGCTTTACGAATGTTCATTTGTACTTTGCTCCTTTCCATTTTTGCCTCTACGTTTCAAGTATACCACACCGGGCGGCACTGGAAAAGAGAAAATGCAACCACCGATAGCAAACAAAAACGCGAGCGACCGTTCTGGCCACTCGCGTTTTTATATGTTGGACAGGCTGCTTACACGAGATATGGGTCCAGCAGAGCGTCCACTTCTTTTCTGCGCTTGGGGGAGGGCTTTTTCACGGCGCGGCCACGGCAGACCACCAACTCCAGATGCTGCAAAGCACGCAGGTCCTCCAGCGGGTTTTTACGGGTCACGATAAAGTCTGCGCTTTTGCCAGGCGCGATAGAGCCGGTCACATCGCCGATGCCCGCCAGCTGCGCGTTGCGCAGGGTGGCCGTGTAGAGGGCAAAACGGTTGCTCACACCGCAGTATTTGTGGAAGTAGCACAACTCCCGCCAGAAATCGTACTGGGTAATGTAGGGGCAGCCCACATCGTTGCCCAAGCCCACCGGGATGCCGTTTGCCAGCGCGGTTTTTGCACTTTCGATCACGCCGTCAAAGACGATCTTTCCGTTGTACTGGTCTTTTTCCGATGCGCCCGAAACGTCGGTGTCAAACAGCGCATAGGGCAGCGCCGGGGAGATGGTCGTGCACAGAAATGCGCTCCGCTCCTTGTACAGACGAACCGTCTCCTCATCCATTTTTGCGCCGTGCTCAATGGAATCCACACCGTTTTCCAGCGCAGCCTTCACGCCCGCAGGGGATTCGGTGTGGGCGGCAACAGTGTAGCCCAGCTTGTGGGCTGCATCGCAGACGGCTTTGATCATCTCCGGCGGCATCTTCATCTCGCCGGGTGTGCCCTTTTCGGTGGCGTCCAGCACGCCGCCGGTGATCATCAGCTTGACAAGGTCTACCTTCTGTGCGCTGGCCTTTTCCAGCTGCGCCAGCGCTTCGGCGTTGTTGTGTGCCGCCACCGCCACCGAGCCTGCCATGTGCCCGCCCGGCACCGAGATGCCCTCGTTAGCGGCTAGAATGCGGGGTGCCAGCACCTTTCCGGCGGCGCTGTCGTCCCGGCAGCGGGTGTCAAAGTCCGCAATGCCGCCCACGGTGCGCACGGTGGTCACGCCGCCCAGCAGTTCCAGCTTGGCATAACTGCACACCAGCCGGTATGCGATGGCGCGGGTCAGCCTGTTGCTCAGGATCTTGCGTACCAGCGCCGCATTGTCCCGGGGCTTTGCGCTGGGTTTGCCGTTGCCCGCCAGATGGACGTGCAGGTTGATGAGTCCCGGGCACAGATACCCGCCGTGCAGGTCGATGACCTCGTAGCCGTCAAGGCTTACACTCGCATCTGCAATGGCGGTGATCTTATCGTTCTCGGTCAGCAGCACCTTGCCCCGTACCGGCTCCATCTGCTCGGTGCCGTCCAGAAGGATGCCGTTGGTATATGCGCGCTTCATGTGTTCCATCCTCTTTCCGTTGTATTTTTAGAGTGCAGACTGCCTTATCCGTCTAATTTCTCCTGTGCCCGGTATTGCAGCGCTTCCAGCAGAGAGTCCTCGTCCAGCAGGGGCTTGCCCGCAAGGTCAGCCACGGTGCGGGCGACCCGCAAAATGCGGTCATGCGCCCGGGCAGAAAGTCCCAGTGCATCGTAGGAGCTGCGCAGCAGCTGCTCGGCACCGGGGGTCATGCGGCAGATGCGCCGCACCTGTCCGGCGTTCAGCTGGGCGTTGCAGTGCACTCCCTTAAAGCCCGGCGCAGCGTAGCGTTTGGCCTGAATGGCGCGGGCAGCCAGCACCTGTTTGCGCAGCTCCGCGCTGCTCTCGGAGGGGGCAGCGGTATGCAGCTCGTCAAAGGCGATGGGGTCCATCTCCACGCACAGGTCGATGCGGTCCAAAAGCGGGCCGGACACCCGGCTGCGGTACTGCCGCACCGCACTGGGCGAGCAGGTGCAGGCGCGGGTGGGGTGGCCGTAGTAGCCGCATTTGCAGGGGTTCATGGCGGCTACCAGCTGGAAGTGGCTGGGGTAGGTGGCGCTTCCGGCGGCGCGGCTCACGGTGATCTGACCGTCCTCCAGCGGCTGGCGCAGCACCTCTAAGCTCTCGCGGGAAAACTCCGGCAGCTCGTCCAAAAACAGCACGCCGCAGTTGGCAAGACTGCACTCGCCCGGGCGGAACTGCGCTCCGCCGCCGGCAAGGGCGGCAGCGCTGGCCGAGTGGTGCGGGCTGCGGAAGGGGCGGGCAGAGATCAGCCCGCGTCCCTGCGGCAGCTGCCCGGCAATGGAGTAGATCTTGGTCGTCTCCACCGCCTCCTCCCGGGTCAGGGGCGGCAGGATGCCCGGCAGGCGCTTTGCCAGCATGGATTTGCCGGTGCCGGGTGCGCCGGTCAAAAGCACGTTGTGCCCGCCTGCGGCTGCAATGACCATGGCGCGCCGCGCCAGCGATTGCCCCATCACGTCCGCAAAATCCGGCACCTGCTGCCATGCGTCCTCCGGGTCAAAGGGGATGGCGGCGGCAGGGGAGAGGGGGCGGATGCCCTTCAGTGCCTCCACCACCTCCCGGGCGGTGTGGGCGGGATAGACGGTCATGGTGTCGGCACAGGCCTCGGCTGCCTCGGCGGCGTTCTCTGTCGGGACGTACAGCGCCCGGATGCCGTGCTCGGCAGCGGCAAGCGCCATGGGCAGCACGCCGGACACCGGGCGCAGACTACCGTCCAGTGCAAGCTCGCCCAGAAAGGCAGCATCGGCAGGTACTTCTTCTAACTGTCCGCTGGCGGTCAGCAGCGCCAGAAGCAGCGGCAGGTCGTATACCGGGCCGGTTTTGCGCACATCGGCGGGGGCAAGGTTGATGGTGATGCGCCGGTCCGGGAAGCGGAAGCCAAGGTTTTTGATGGCGGCGCGCACCCGGTCGGCGCTTTCCCGCACGGCAGAGTCCGGCAGGCCGACGATGGAAAACGCGGGCAGCCCGCCGGAAACATCGGCTTCCACCGCAACGGCAAAGCCGCGCAGCCCGTTCAGGCCAAAGCTGTTGGTCACAGAATACATGGTGTCCCTCCCTGCATGACGCATGGTTTGTCAAAAATGCCAAAAGTGGAAAATAATGGATATATTTGCCATACTTCGACAGTTTTTTCTGTTTAAAATCATTATAGTAAAGCACAGGAAAGTTGTCAATGCAGCAGAAAGGAGAACGAGAGAACATGACAAATGGGGAATGTTGCCGCTATATCCGTACCTATTCAGAACTGGAGGGCTTGCAACACGCCTGTACGCTGGTGTACTGCGCCGCATCCACCCCGCAGGGGGTGCTGGCACAGCTGCGCCGGGAGCAGGGCGGCAAGGTGCGCAGCAGCACGGTGCTTGCCCCGGCGGACAGCTTTGGCCGGGTGATGCGGCTGCTGCGCTACCTGTGTGAAAACGGCGTGGGGCCGGAGCAGTGGCTGGAGGTGCTGGAGGATGTACACCAGCCCTACCAGCTGCTGGATACTTCGAAAAACGCAATAAATATAGCAGAAGAACCGGTTTTTTGTGGCATTTGTCGGTTTTAAGGGCACAAACTTCGGCCATTTTACGCAATTGACATAAGCGGAGCAAGAGTTTATAGTATAAGTAGGTTTATACAAACCATTTCGATCCGGGGAAAAAGATTTTAAACAAAACAAAGGTAAGGTGTACAAGATGTATCTGGATGAATATAAGCGCTGGCTGGCAGCGGATCTGGAGGATGCAGACCTGAAGCCGGAGCTGGCAAAGGTCGAAGGCAATGACGATGAGATCAAGGATCGCTTTGCTGTGGCGCTGAAGTTTGGTACCGCAGGTCTGCGCGGCGTGCTGGGTGCCGGTACCAACCGCATGAACATCTACGTTGTCCGTCAGGCAACGCAGGGTCTGGCAAACTGGGTGCTGACCCAGGGCGGTACCCAGACCGTGGCGATTAGCTACGACAGCCGCCTGAAGAGCGATGTCTTTGCCAAGACCGCCGCAGGCGTTCTGGCAGCCAACGGCATCAAAGTGCGCATCTATGATGCCCTGATGCCTGTGCCTGCCCTGAGTTTTGCTACCCGTTACTATAACTGCAACGCCGGTATCATGGTCACCGCCTCCCACAACCCGGCCAAGTACAACGGCTACAAGGCCTACGGCCCGGACGGCTGCCAGATGACCGATGACGCCGCCGCCATCGTCTACGACGAGATCCAGAAGACCGATGTGCTCACCGGCGCAAAGTACATCTCCTTCGCCGAGGGCGTGGAGAACGGCATGATCCGCTTTGTGGGCGATGACTGCAAAAAGGCTCTGTACGATGCCATTGAAGCACGTCAGGTGCGCCCGGGTCTGTGCAAGACTGCCGGTCTGAAGCTGGTGTACAGCCCGCTGAACGGCTCCGGCCTTGTGCCCGTGACCCATGTGCTCAATGATATGGGCATCACCGATATCACCATCGTGCCCGAGCAGGAGTACCCCAACGGATACTTCACCACCTGCTCCTATCCCAACCCCGAGATCTTCGAGGCACTGAAGCTGGGTCTGGAACTGGCCACCAAGACCGGTGCCGACCTGATGCTGGCTACCGACCCCGATGCCGACCGCGTGGGCATTGCCATGAAGTGCCCGGACGGCAGCTATGAGCTGGTGTCCGGCAACGAGATGGGCGTTCTGCTGCTGGATTACATCTGCGCAGGCCGTATCGAGAAGGGCACCATGCCCAAGAACCCCGTGGCAGTCAAGTCCATCGTGTCCACTCCGCTGGCAGACGCTGTGGCAAAGCATTACGGCGTGGAGATGCGCAATGTGCTGACCGGCTTCAAGTGGATCGGCGACCAGATTGCCAACCTCGAGGCTGCCGGTGAGGTCGACCGCTTCATCTTCGGCTTTGAGGAGAGCTACGGCTATCTGGCTGGCCCCTACGTCCGCGATAAGGACGCCGTCATCGGCTCCATGCTCATCTGCGAGATGGCTGCTTACTACCGCAGCATCGGTTCCTCCATCAAGCAGCGTCTGGAAGAGATCTACGCTCAGTACGGCCGCTACCTGAACAAGGTGGACAGCTTCGAGTTCCCCGGCCTGACCGGCATGGAGAAGATGGCTTCCATCATGCAGAAGCTGCGTGACCAGCCCCCTGTGGAGCTGGCCGGCCATAAGGTGGTCAAGGTGACCGACTACAAGAAGCCGGAAGAGACCGGCTTGCCCGCTGCCAACGTGCTGATCTACACGCTGGAAAACGGCGCTACCGTGGTGGTGCGTCCCTCCGGCACTGAGCCGAAGATCAAGACCTACTTCACCACGCTGGGCAAGGATCTGGCCGAGGCGCAGGCACAGAAGGATGCTCTGGCTGCCGCCATTGAGCCCATCCTGAAGTAAAACTATCCCAAAGCATCTGCGGGGCTGCTGCACGTTTTGTGCAGCAGCCCTTTTTTGCGTTCAGCAGACAGTTGATCGGAGCAAAAGCCTTATGGAGATGCCGCAAAGTTTACCGCCACCGCGAAAAGCCGTCCCCTTGGGGAAGGTGGCTGCGAACGTAGTGAGCAGACGGAAGGGGTCAGCGCCTGAGGGGGCGAAAGCGCACACTCTGGGTGACTGCCCTTTCAGGACAGACCGCAGGACTTTATGCAGCACAGATGCACTTTTGCTGTGTAAAATCGGTTGAAGTTTGCGCTGTGATACGCTATAATAAAACATGGTTTATTATAAGCAGCTGTGGGCGTGCAGCGCGGCACAGCGGCAGGGTAGGTGGAAGAGATGGAAAAAACTGTATCGGCAGTATTGGTGGCGGCGGGCTCCTCGACCCGCATGGGTTTTGATAAGCTCAGCTTTGATCTGGGAGGCGAAACGGTGCTGCACCGCAGCATTCGCGCCTTTGCCCAGTGTCCGCAGATCACCGAGCTTGTGCTGGTGGCGGGCAAAAACCGGGAGTTTGTGGCGCAGCAGACGGCGGACTGCCCAAAGCCTGTGCAGATCGTAGCGGGCGGGGCTACCCGCGCTGAGAGTGCAAAAAACGGTGTGCTGGCTGCGCACGGAGAGCTGGTGGCGGTGCACGATGCCGCCCGTCCCTTTGTGAGTGCGTCGGTCATTACGGCGGCGCTGGAAGCTGCTGCCCGGTGCGGCGCAGCAGCCCCGGCGGTGCCGGTGAAGGATACCATCAAGGCCGCTGCTCGGGGCGATGGCAAAACCGTGCCCCCGGACTGCGCGGTGCACGCTACCCCTGACCGCAGCACCCTGTATGCGGTGCAGACCCCCCAGTGCTTTGACCGTGCAGCGTACCTTGCGGCGCTGGAAGAACTGGACGAGACCCGCGCCCGCCTTGTTACCGATGATTGCAGCCTGTTTGAGCTGACCGGACGCCCGGTGCAGCTGACGCAGGGCGACTATGCAAACCTGAAGATCACCACCCGGGAGGATCTGCCCCGCCCGGCACAGAGGAAGGAAACGGAAATGCGTATTGGACACGGCTATGATGTACATCGTTTGGTAGAGCAGCGCAAGCTGATCCTTGGCGGGGTGGAGATCCCCTTTGAAAAAGGCCTGCTGGGGCATTCGGATGCAGACGTGCTGACCCATGCGGTGATGGATGCTGTGCTGGGCGCTGCGGCGCTGGGGGATATCGGCCAGCATTTCCCGGACAATGACCCGGAGTACGCCGGTGCCGACAGCCTGAAGCTGGCCTGCCGCGTGGCGCAGATCCTCAAGGAGCATGGCTGGCGCATTGAGAACATCGATGCCACTCTGCTGTGCCAGCGCCCCAAGCTTGCACCCCACATCCCGGCCATGCGTGCCAATCTGGCGGCTGCTTTTGGCCTGCCGGTAGAGGCGGTAAGCGTAAAGGCCACCACGGAGGAGCATCTGGGCTTTACCGGCGAGGGACTGGGCATTGCTGCCCACGCCGTCGCCCTGATCGAAGCTGTGTAAGGGGGCACACACGCATGACACTGAATGCGATCATCGCCAATTTTCAGACCTTCAAGATCGTTGATCTGCTGGATATCATCATCATCGCTTTCCTGATCTACCAGCTGCTGGGCATCATCAACCGCACCCGCGCCGGGCAGCTGGCCAAGGGTGCGCTGCTGGTCATGGTCGTGTATCTGGTAGCCAACACCCTGAATATGCGCACCGTTACATGGCTGCTCAACTCGCTGCTGCAAGTCGGTCTGCTTACCCTTGTGGTGCTGTTCCAGCCCGAGATCCGTCGCGCACTGGAGCGCATGGGTCAGACCGACCAATGGGCTTCCAAGCTGTTCAACGTAAAGGGACGCTACAACGACCCCAGTCTCAAGGGCACATGGCGCAGCGCCATCATTGCCATCTGCGATGCAGCCGAGCGCTTCTCTGAGACCAAGACCGGCGCCCTCATCGTGCTGGAGCGCCACACCAACCTTTCCGAGATCGTGCGCACCGGCACCCCGGTGAACAGCGCGGTCAATCTGGAGGTGTTGGGCACCATCTTTTACGAGGGCACACCTCTGCATGACGGTGCCGCTATCATCGAAAACGGCCGCATCAAGGCGGCGGGCTGCGTGCTGCCCCTTTCCAACAATCTGGATCTGGGCAAGGATATGGGCACCCGCCACCGCGCCTGCCTTGGCATTGCGGAAAACTCCGATGCCATTGCCATCGTGGTCAGTGAGGAGACCGGCATCATCTCCATGGCCAAAAATGGTGTGCTGATCCGTCATTTTGACCGCCAGAGCCTGTATACCCGCCTCATCGACGAGATGATCCCCAAGGAGTCCACGGTGGAAAAGAACACCGCCGACAGTTGGGTGGAGCAGGCGAAAAAGCTGTGGAACTGGATCAGCCAGAAGGGGGAGGACGAGCAGCAATGAGCAACCAGCCGAACAAGACGAATGGCGCAAAGCCTGCCGTCCGCAAAAAGAAAAATCTTCTGGATGACCGCCGCGTCCGGCTGGCACTGTCTGTGCTGGGTGCCATCGTTGCATGGATGGTGGTCACCATCATCGTTCAGCCCGGCACCACCAACACTATTTATAATGTGCCGGTGGATTATACCTACGATTCCGCTGCCTATACCTCCCGGGGTTTAAGCATTGTCAGTGCCGAGGACAAGACCGTGAACCTGAAGCTCTCCGGCGATGGCTACACCATCGGCGGGCTCAGCGCGTCGGACTTTGTGGTCTACCCGGACTGGTCCAGCGTGCGCGACAGCGGCGAAAAGACCCTGCGGCTGCTAGTACGCGGCGCAAACGGTCTGCTCAATGGTGTGACCGTGACCATGGAAGGCAGCGACAACACGGTGGACGTGGTATTTGACGTGGTGGAGGAAAAGACCCTGCCTGTTACCGCTACCACCAACTATTTGCGCATTGCGGATGGCTATATCCTTTACAGTACCGAGGTCTCCAAGGAGACCGTCACCCTGTCCGGTCCTAGCAGCGAACTGAGCAAGGTGGCTACCTGCACCGCCGAGGCATCCTATAACAGCGAGCTGACCGAGTCGGTCACGCTGAACACCCCTCTGCGCTTCTACACCAGCGGCGGCAAGGAGGTCAAGTTCCAGTACACCACGCTGGAAGAAAGCAATGTGGACGTGACGCTGCAAGTGTACAAGACGGCGACCCTGCCGGTGAAGGTGAATTTTATCAACGCGCCGCGCGGGTTCGATAACTCGGTGCTGAGCTATGCCCTCAGCTGCAAGCAGCTCAAGGTGGCAGGCCCGGCAGAAAAGATCGATGCACTGTCCACTTTGTCCATCGGCACCATCGACCTTTCCACATTCAGTCTGAACAAGGTGTACGAGATGCCCATCGAGCTGCCGACAGATATCTATCTGCTGGACAATATCTCCACCATCACGGTCAGCTTTGACTGCTCCGGGCTGGAGACCAAGACCATGAACCTGCCCTCCAGCTGTGTGCAGGTGGTCAATCTGCCCGCCACCTATCAGCTGACGGTGGAGACCGAGCGGCTGATGAACGTGATCCTCTGCGGCCCCAAGGGCGCTATGGAAACTTTGACCCCCGAGCAGGTGGTCATTGAGATCGACGCCGAGGACTTTGCCGTGGCCACTGGCCAGCAAAACATTGCCTGTCGGCTATATGTGCCCTCCAACGGCAAGATTTTTGCACTGGGCAGCTATGTGCTGCAATGCCGCATTGAAAGCAACTAAATTTAAAGGAAAACACAACAAATGATTCTGGTTCGCAACATCCGTCTGCCCCTCTCCGCAGGGGAGCCGCAGGCATTTGAAAAGGCGCTGCACACCCTGCGGGTGCCCCGCAGCAAGGTAGAGCACACCGGCGTGGCAAAGCTTTCGGTGGATGCCCGCCACGGCCAGCCCAAACTGGTATATACCGTGGCGGTCACCCTCAAGCAGCCCGGGGAGGAGGCCGCCCTTGCAGCCCGCTGCCCGGACGCTGTCCTGCACCGCCGGGCAGACTTTACCCTGCACGCGGGTACGCAGCCGCTTGCGCACCGCCCTGTGGTGTGCGGACTGGGCCCGGCGGGGCTGTTTGCGGCCCTGCTGCTGGCACGGCAGGGCTACCGCCCCATCGTGCTGGAGCGCGGCCCTGCGCTGGATGCCCGTGTGCAGGCGGTGGAGCATTTTTCCGCCACCGGTCAGCTGGACCCCAACGCCAACATCCAGTTCGGCGAGGGCGGCGCGGGCACCTTCTCGGATGGCAAGCTGACCACCCGCATCGGGGATGAACTGTGTGATTTTGTCACCGAGGTGTTTTTGCAGCACGGTGCCCCGGCAGAGATTGCATGGAAGCAAAAGCCCCATGTGGGCACCGACCTGCTGCGCGGCGTCATCACCTCCATCCGCAAGGAGATCGAGTCTCTGGGCGGCGAGGTGCACTTCAACACCGCGCTCACCGGACTGGAGCGAAAAAACGGACGACTTGTGGGCATCACTACTACAAACGGCAGCTTTGCCTGCGAGACACTGGTGTTTGCAGTGGGGCACTCGGCACGGGATACGTTCAGCATGCTGATGGATAGCGGCCTTGTGCTGGAATGCAAGCCTTTCAGCGTGGGTTTCCGCGCCGAGCACCTGCAAACCGAGATCGAAAAAAGCCTGTACCATGAAGCTGCCGGGCATCCGGCGCTGCCCCGGGGCGAATACCAGCTTTCCCAGCATGTCGGCGACCGGTGCGTGTACACCTTCTGTATGTGCCCCGGCGGTCAGGTAGTGGCTTCGGCCAGTGAGGAAGAACGCGTTGTGACCAACGGCATGAGCTACCACGCCCGCAGCGGCAAAAACGCCAATGCGGCGGTGGTGGTCAGCGTAGGCGGGGCAGATTTTGCCAACGACCCCCGCCGCGCTATCGCCTTCCAGCGGGAGCTGGAAGCAAAAGCCTACGCCGCCGGTCGCGCCGCCGGAGCCTACGCCGCCCCGGCAGAGAATGTGCAAAGCTTTTTGGAAGGGCGCGGGCAGCTGCATATTGGCAGCGTGCAGCCCACCTACGACCGCGGCGTGACTGCCGCAGACCTGGGCGCACTGCTGCCCGGGGAGCTGGCAGATACCCTGCGGGCGGGTCTGCGCGCCTACGAGCGCAAAATCGCGGGCTACACTGCGCCGGATGCGATCCTGACCGGCCTTGAGACCCGCACCAGCAGCCCGGTGCGACTCAAGCGGGAAGAGGACTTTGTGTGCACCCAGTTGGCAGGGCTTTACCCCTGCGGCGAGGGTGCGGGATATGCGGGCGGCATTATGAGCGCCGCCGTGGATGGCCTGCGGGTGGCCCGCGCCATCATCAGCCGGTATGCACCGGCAGAAGGGTGAGAAAATTTTGATGTACGATCGTGAAAACGATAACCGAAATAACGAAGGCCGACAGGTACAGCAGGAGCTGGAAGACCAGCTGCGCGCCTTTGGCGACACCATGACCGATGCCTTTGCCCACGGCTTTGAGGGCAGGGGCATGGACATCGGTGACCGGGCGTGGGATGTGGGCAAGGCCGCCGTCCATGCAGCCAACTACGGCATCGGAGAGGCCGCAAAGGCTTTCCGGCAGGGGCGCAGAGGTTATCCCTACGGGGATGCAAAGCAGTCTTTCCGCGAAGGTGCTGCCGACCCCACCGGTATGCCCGACTGGTTCCGGCAGATCTTTGCAAAGCCGGAGCCTACCCCGGTGGAAAGTATCCGTATCAGCGCAAAAAAACGCCATAGCGCAGGCTGCACTTTGCTGGCGGTGGGCATCACCTTTGCAGTGATCTTCGGGCTGGGGACGCTGGGCTGCCTCATCGGGCTGGGCACTATTTCGCCGGCTGCTTTGGGTGACGTTGTGGTGTCGGCTACTGAGGGCGGCGGCATCCTGATGACGGGCACGGACTACGTTATGAACACCGCCTACAACGTGCTGGGCATCGTCAGCAGCGTGCTGGGCCTTGCCACGGCGGGCTTTGGCTGGATGACGGCCTGTGGTGCAGCCCGGATGAAGGCGGGCAGACAGATGGGCCAGTTTGCCGACTACGCCGACAGCGTGGACTACCATAAGGGCCTGCCTGTTTCGATGCTGGCCGACCTGACCCACCAGACCAAGAAAAAAGCGCTGAAAAAGCTGCGCAGCTACATCCATAAGGGCTGGCTGAACGCATGGCTGGACGATGAGACCGAAACGCTCTACCTGACGGCAGAGGACTACCGCGCCGCCAAGGAAAAAGCAACCGCAGCCGCAGCGCAGCCGCAGCCGGAAAAGGCAGAAACCGGCGATGCTCCGCTCAATCTCGATACCGCTCGCCGCTTTGCTGCCGTGCTGGAAAAAGAACAGCAGCTCATGCAGGACGCGCAGGCACGGGAAGAACTGACCGCCATGCACAAGACCACTACCGCCATCTGCGACTGGCTGGAAGCACACCCGGAAAGCCAGCCCAAGACCCGCCGTTTTGCGGAATATTATATCCCCACCACCCTCAAGCTGCTGCACACCTATAACGACGTGCAGGGGCAGCAGGGCGAAAACGCCGAGACCATCCGCCGGGACATCGCAGGCATCCTGCATACCTTGAATCAGGCGTATGAGAACCTGTACAACAATCTGCTTTCGGACGTAGCTATGGATATTTCTTCCGAGATCGCCGCTTTGCAGGGAATGCTGGCCAACGACGGCCTGACCGGGAGGGAATTTGAATGACCTACCGCGCTTGGGAACAAAAACCGCTGGACCGCACCGCTGTGCGGGAGCTGACCGCCGCCATTGCGGAGCAGGCAGCAGCACAGCTGGAAGAGCAGGCCATGGACGAAGCGCCGTGGTCAGACGAAAAATATAAGGCCGTGCTGGCTGCGCAGCAGAAGGAAAACGCCCTGCTGGCGGGCATCCTTGCTGCCCGGGGCATCACCGACCCCGCCGAAGCGCTGACCTTGCTGGCAGGGGAGGAGGAACTTTCCGACCCCGCGCTGCTGACCGACATGGACGCCGCTTGTCAGCGCATCTGGCAGGCCATTGACAACGGCGAGACCATCGCGGTTTTTGGCGATTACGATGTGGACGGCGTGACCGCTACCGCCCTGCTGTACCAGCACCTCAAGGGCATGGGCGCGACCGTCAAGTGTATGCTGCCCAGCCGCGAGGGGGACGGCTACGGCCTGTCCAAAAACGCCATTCAGTCCATGCACAACAAAGGCTGCACGCTCATCGTGACGGTGGATAACGGCATCTCTGCCGTGGAAGAAGCCGACTTTGCGGCTTCGCTGGGCATGGATCTGATCATTACCGACCACCATCTGCCGCCGGAGACTTTGCCCAAGGCCGTGGCCGTGGTGGATCCCCGCCGGGAGGACGACCACAGCCCCTTCAAGGGTCTGTGCGGCGCAGGCGTGGCGTTCAAACTTTGTGCTGCGCTGGACGGCTGTCCGCCGGAGGAAATGCTGGATTACTGCGGCGACCTTGCCGCTGTGGGCACTGTGGCGGACGTGATGCCGCTGGTGGGGGAGAACCGCACCCTTGTCAAGGCCGGGCTGCGGCAGCTGCAGCAGACCGACCGCCCCGGCTTTGGGGCACTTTTAGAGGAAGTTGGCCTTGCGGGCAAGCCCATCACCGCCGAGAATATCAGCTACGCCATCGCGCCCCGCATCAACGCGGCAGGCCGCATGGATAACGCCGTCACCGCCTTGCAGCTGGTGCTCTGCGAGGACCCGGACAGAGCCGAGGAGCTGGCGCATAAACTCAACGAGATCAACGCTCATCGGCAGGAGACCGAGCAGCAGATCTTCAAAGCTGCCGAGGAATTGCTGGAACAGCAGCCCGAGCGGCTGGATGACCGCATCATGCTGCTGTGGGGACGGGACTGGCATCCCGGCGTCATCGGCATTGTGGCGTCCCGGCTGGTGGAGCGCACCGGACGCCCGGTCATCGTGGTCACCATTGACGAGCATGGCGAGGGCAAGGGCAGCGGGCGCAGTGTGCAGGGCTTCAACCTGCACGCCTGCATCGGCTCCTGTGCCGACCTTCTGGTGCGTTACGGCGGTCATGCCATGGCGGCGGGACTTTCCGTCCGGGAAGAAAATTTGCCCGAATTGCGCCGCCGCTTGAACGAGTGGGCGGCCCGGGAGTGCCCGGTGCTGCACACTCCGCCCCTTACCTGTGACGTGACCATTCATCTGGACCGTATCACGGTGGAGAGCGTGCGCCATCTGGATCAGCTGGCACCATACGGGGCAGAGAACCCCACCCCGGTGTTCCTGCTGCAAAGCGCCGTGGTGGACGGCGTATACCCGGTATCGGAGGGGCGGCACAGCCGCCTGCGGCTGCGGCAGGGCAATAGCTGCCTGTACGCCGTCTGGTTCGGGATGCCCGCCGAACAGCTGCCCTACGCTCTGGGCGATGTGGTGGACGCAGCGCTGAACCTTTCGGTCTACGAGTCCGCCCGGGGTGCGCAGCTTTCCGGCCGCATCATCGACCTGCACCCGGCGGGGCTGGGCGCAGAACTGGCGCGGCAGGCTGCACTGGTGCAGGCGCTGCGCCGGGGCATCCCCCTGACCGAAGAACAAAAGAAACAGATCGCCCCCGCCCGCACGGATATCATTGCCGTGTACCGGGAGCTGCAGTCCCGCCGCTGGCACGCCGAGGACTTGCAGCCCCTGTGCGCAAAGCTGGGGGAGGAGCAGACCGGCAAAACGCTGGTGGCAGTTGCCGCCTTAGAGCAGGTGGGGCTGATCACCGCAGCGGAAAAAGGCGGGGCAAAATTCTGGGAGCTGGTGCCGACAGCAGGCAAAAAGAACCTTGCCGATGCCCCCATCCTGAAATGTCTGGAGGAACTATAAATGCCTGAGGGAAAGAAAAATACTGCACCGGTCCCGTCTCCGGTACGGGACGAGGATGGTTACTCTGCCAAGACCCATCTGCACCAGCCGGTGCAGGAGACCGCCACCGTAGCTGCTACGGCGCTGCTGGCAGACGCACCGGAGGGGGCACTGCCCTCTGAGGTGCGCCCGGAGATCGTAACGTGGGAAAAGCTGTGCGAGGCCATTCAGGCCAGCGGCAAGGCCTACAATATGGAGATGATTCAAAAGGCCTACGAACTGGCCAATAACGCCCACAACGGCGTGTGCCGCCGCAGCGGCGAGCCCTATATCTGCCACCCGCTGGCAGTCGCCCGGCTGGTGCTGGATCTGGGCATGGACTCCGAGAGCATTGCCGCCGCTCTGCTGCATGACGTAGTGGAGGATACCCCCACCACGCTGGATGACCTGAAAGCCGCCTTTGGCGAGGAAGTGGCACTGCTGGTGGACGGCGTGACCAAGCTGACCAAGATCCAGTTCTCCAATATTGAGGAGCTGCAGGCCGAGAACCTGCGCAAGATGCTGCTGGCCATGAGCCGCGATGTCCGCGTGATGATCATCAAGCTGTGCGACCGGCTGCATAATATGCGCACCGGCGATGCTTGGCCGGAGCAGAAGCGCCGCGATAAGGCTCGCGAAACCATGGAGGTGTACGCCCCCATCGCCAACCGCCTTGGCATCCTGAACGTCAAGGAAGAACTGGAGGATCGCAGCCTGCATTATCTGGACCCTGTGGGCTATGCCGAGATCAGCCGGATGCTCAGCGAGCGCGCCGGTGAGGAGTTTTTGATCAAGGTGTCCGGCGTCATTGAGCGCCGTCTGGTGGAAAGCGGCATCGAGGGTGCCACCATCAAGCGCCGGGTCAAGAGCATTTACGGCATCTACCGCAAGACCATCATGCAGAATAAGTCCTTCGACGAGATCTACGATATCTATGCAGTTCGTGTCATTCTGGACTCTCTGGCCGAGTGTTACAGCACCCTTGGCCTCATCCATGATATGTACCACCCGCTGCCCAACCGCTTTAAGGATTATATCTCCACCCCCAAGCCCAACGGCTACCAGAGCCTGCACACCACCGTCATCGGGCACGAGGGCATCCCCTTTGAGGTGCAGATCCGTACCCGCAAAATGGACGAGCAGGCCGAGTACGGCGTTGCCGCCCACTGGAAGTACAAGGAAGGCCGCGAAGGCCACGATAAGCTGGACGACCGTCTGGCATGGGTCAGCCAGCTGCTGGAAAACCAGCGCCTGAGCGAGGATTCCGGCAACCTGCTCCACGACTTGAAGAGTGACCTTTTGCCGGAAGAAGTGTTCGCCTTTACCCCCAAGGGTGATGTCATCAACCTGCCCACCGGTGCTACCTGCATCGACTTTGCCTACGCCATCCATTCGGCAGTGGGCAACCGCATGGTGGGCTGCAAGGTGAACAACCGCATGGTGCCCATCGACCATGTGGTGGCTACCGGCGAGATCATTGAGGTGCTGCTGGGCCCGGCAGATAAGGGCCCCAGCCGCGACTGGCTCAAGATCGTGCGCACCAGCGAGGCCAAGAGCAAGATCCGCAACTGGTTCAAGAAGATGCGCCGGGAAGAGAATATCCAGCAGGGACGGGACGCCTTGTCCAAGGAGCTGCGCCGGGAGATGATCATCATCCCGGATGACCAGCTGGATGCCTTTATCGACGGCTGCTCCCGCCGGATGCGCCAGAACAACGCGGAGGAGCTGTACGCCGCCATCGGCTACGGCGGCATGACCATTGCCAACTGTCTGCCCAAGCTCAAGGAAGAGTGGCAGAAGCTCAAGGCTGCCGAAGCCGAGGAGAATAAGTCGGTGGAGGATCTGCCCAAGGTAGACCTGAGCCGCGTGCACGCCACCGACGGCGTGGTGGTGGAGGGCTTCGATAACACCCCCATCAAGTTTGCCAAGTGCTGCAGCCCGCTGCCCGGCGACCCCATCGTGGGCTTTATCACCCGCGGCTTCGGCGTTTCCATTCACAAGCAGACCTGCGCCAACGCCGTTGCCAGCATGAAGGACCCCTCCAACGCTCCCCGCTGGGTCAAGGCCTACTGGGCAGACAGCGTCAAGGACAGCTACAAGGCCGGGCTGGAGATCATTGCCCTGAACCGCAACGAGCTGCTGCAGGACGTGCTCAGCGCACTGGCCGATATCCGGGTGCCCATCTATGCCATGAACGCCCGTCAGGTAGAAAACAACTGCGCCGTGGTCAGCCTGACCATCGGCATCAACAATACCGAGCACCTCAACCGTGTGGTGGCGCGCCTTTCCAAGGTGCGGGACGTGCTCAAGGTGACAAGGAGTTAACGCAATGCGAGCAGTCATTCAGGCCGTATCCTCCGCCAGCGTGCGGGTGGAGGGTGGCGAACCCCGCGCCATTGGGCCGGGAATCATGATCCTGCTGGGGGTCAGGGACACCGACACACTGGACATCGTGCCCAAGCTTGCCGATAAATGCGCGGGTCTGCGCATTTTCCCGGATGCCGAGGGCAAGCTGAACCTGAGCGCCCGGGATCTGGGCTATTCCGCGCTGGTGGTCAGCCAGTTCACCCTTTACGGCGACACCAAAAAGGGCTACCGTCCCAGCTTTATCAAGGCAGCAAAGCCGCCCCTCTCGGTGGATGCCTACGAGCTGTTCCTTGCCGAGATGGCTAAGCACGGCCTCAAGGACGTGCAGCACGGCGAGTTCGGTGCCCATATGCAGGTGTCGCTGGTGAACGAGGGCCCCTGCACCATCATCATTGATACCGACGAGTGGAAAAAGAAGGAGTAACGATGCAAGGTTTTCACATTCCTGCGGCACCGCCGCTGTATACCAACACCTTTCTGCTCATCTCCGATGCAGGCCATGCCGTGGTCATCGACCCGGCGGCAGAGATGCACAGCTACGACGAAATCTTAAAGCAGCACAACGCCACCCTCACCACCATTCTGTGCACCCACGGCCACTACGACCATGTGGGCAGCGCGGCTGCGCTGAAAGCAGAGTGGAACGCCACCCTCTACTGTGAAAAGGCAGACCTTGCCGGCGACCGGATGTACCCGCTTTCCGCTGCGGACTGCGGCTATACAGAAGGCGAGCAGATCGCGGTGGACGAGCTGCACTTTACTGCGTGGCACACCCCCGGCCACACCCCCGGCAGCGTGGTGCTGCTGTGCGGTGAGCATCTGTTCTGCGGTGATACGCTGTTTGCCGGAAGCATCGGCCGCACCGACCTTGAGGGCGGCAGCAGCGCACAGATGGCGGACAGCCTGCGCAAGCTGGCACAGCTGCCCATCCCTCGCGAAACACAGGTGCTGCCCGGCCATGGCGAATTTTCTACCTTTGGCGCGGAGCTGGACAACAACTACTATATCCGCAGCGCTGTGCGCGGCGGCAACGACATTTTTTAAAGAGAGAACGACATGAAGATCTATATCACTGGGCTGCCCTCCGGGTACGAGGTGGAGCATCTTGCCCGCCTGTTTTACCCCATGGCACCCTTGACCCTGACCCAGCCGGAGCCTGCTGAGGACTGCCTGTGGGCTGAAAAGACCGATACCGGTCTGCGGGTGCTGGTGCGGCAGGGCGAAAAGAGCAAAACGCTGGAAGCCCCGCTGCCGCTGCCGGTGGAGCAGGGTGGCGAAACCCCGGAGTTTGCCCTTGCCAGCCTGACTTATGACCTGCTGCGCCAGTGGACGGGCATCCGCCCGCCTTGGGGCAAAATGACCGGTGTGCGCCCGGTGCGGCTTATCCACGATAAGCGCGCCGCCGGGTGGAGCGCAGAACAGATCGACCGCTTCTTTTTGCAGCGGTTCGACTGCTCGGAGCAAAAATACGAAATGGCGAAGGAAATTGCCGATTTGCAGGAGCCGATCCTGCGGCTGGGCAGCGCCCCTAAGACGTATAGCCTGTATATCGGCATCCCGTTCTGTCCCTCCCGGTGCAGCTATTGCAGCTTTGTCAGCTGCAATCTGGACCGCGACCGCAAGCTGGTGCAGCCCTATGTGGACTGCCTGTGCAAGGAGGTCGCGGAGATCCGGGCGCAGGCTGAGCGAGCCGGGCTGACTTTATGCAGCATCTACATCGGCGGCGGCACCCCCACCAGCCTTTCCGCCGCCCAGCTGCGGCAACTCATGGGCACTGTGCGGGAGAATTTTGACCTGAGCAAGGTCGTAGAATATACCGTAGAGGCTGGCCGTCCGGACTGCACCGACGCTGAAAAGCTGGCGGTCATCAAGGAATACGGCGCTACCCGCATCTCCATCAACCCCCAGACCTTCTCGGACGCGGTGCTGGCAAACATTGGTCGCAAGCACTCGGCACAGGATATTCTGGATTGCTATGCCGATGCCCGCCGCGCCGGACACGAGGACATCAACATGGACCTCATTGCCGGTCTGCCCGGGGATACGGTGGAGGGCTTTGAGCACAGCCTGCGGCAGGCCATTGCCTTGCAGCCGGAGAATATCACCGTCCACACCCTTACCCTCAAGCGGGCGTCCCGCATCGTCATTGAGGATCAGAAGGAGAACGACTACGCGGACGTAGCCGCCATGCTGGAAAAGTGCCATCTGCTGGCCGAGGCGGGCTACCGCCCCTATTACCTTTACCGGCAGAAGAATACGCTGCAAAATCTGGAAAACGTGGGCTGGTGCAAGCCGGGTCACGAGGGTTACTATAATATCTATATCATGGAGGAAGTCCAGACCATCCTTTCGGCCGGTGCGGGCGGCAGCACCAAACTGGTGGCCGATGGAGGCAAACGGATGCAGCGCATCTTCAATTTTAAGTATCCGAACGAGTATATCCAGCGCTTTGCGGAGGTACTGGAACGGAAAAAAGGAGTGGCTGAGTTTTATGATCACAATCTGGGTACCGAAACGACTGGTTGAAGTAGACCTGTATAACGTAGCAGCCCGCAGTCCGCAGGCGCTGGCACAGCTGAGCGAGAACAGCTACGCCCGGCGGGTGCAGTATGCCGCCCAGAAGGTGCGCGGCTCCGGGGCAAAAATCGTTATGCTGACCGGCCCCTCGGCAAGCGGTAAGACCACCAGTGCCCACTGTCTGGCAAAGGCTCTGGTGCAGCAGGGCACCCCGGCGCAGGTGGTCAGTCTGGACAACTTTTTTAAAGGTGCTGCCTACTACCCCAAAATGCCGGACGGCACACTGGACTACGAAAACCTTGAAACGCTGGATCTGCCCCTCATTAAGCAGTGCCTGCACCAGCTCAGCGAGACCGGCAAGACCGAACTGCCCATCTACGATTTTGCCACCGAGCAGCGCGCTGCCGCAGTGGAACCCATCGACCTGCAGGGCGGTGTGTGCATCGTGGAGGGTATCCATGCCCTCAACCCGGAGCTGACCGGCCTTGTGCCGGATGACCAAATCTACCGCATCTACGCCGGTCTGCGGGAGGAGTACTGCATTGACGGCCGCCGGGTCATCAATACGCAGGATATCCGCCTGTGCCGCCGCACCCTGCGGGATGCCGCAGCCCGCGGCCGCAGCCCCGCCAAGACCCTTTCCATGTGGGACAGGGTGCTGGACGGCGAGACCCGGTATATCAAGGGCTTCAAGACCACCGCGGATTTTCTGCTGGACACCTCCTTTACCTACGAGCTGGGACTGATCTCCCGGCTGCTGGGCGAGGTGCGCCGTCAGTTCACGCTGGAGGGCCATAACGCTGAGCTGTGGGACGAGACCGCCCGCCGCTTTGAGCAGGTGAATCCGCTGCCGCTGGAACTGCTGCCCGCCGACAGTATGCTGTGCGAGTTCTACGGCAGCCGCACCTGACAAGTGAAAAATGCGTAAAATTTGTTTCCAAACCGGCACCAAACTGTAAAAATTGCGGTGCATTCGTTGCAATTGCCATAACGCTGCGCTATAATGGGAATACGACTCCGGTATGGCGCACTGTGCGCCGCAGTCTGCAGAGAATGCTGCCAGAATAAGAGAGGTGTCTTTTATGGATTTTAACAAGATCAAAGCGATAGGTCTGGAATATGCCGAAAAGGGCAAGAACGCTGCCATGGATCTGGCTGAAAAGGGCAAGACGCAGGCGCTGCTGGTCAACGAGCAGGGCAAGCTGCTCAAGGCACAGCGTCAGCTGGGTGCACTGGTGTACAGTCTTGCCAAGGGCAAGGAGGAGAACCAGCCGCTGGTAGATAAATACATCGAGATGATCGATACCATTGAGCAGGAGATTACCCGCCTGAAGGCTACTCTGACCCCGGCCGAGGCCGCCGAGGTGGACTACGAAGCCTCCATGGAGGAGGCAGAAGAAGCTGCCCCGGAACAGCCCGCCCAGCCTGCCCGCAAGACCTGCCCGCAGTGCGGCGCGCCCGTCTCGGACGATGCACTGTTCTGCAATAAGTGCGGCGCACAGCTGTAAGCCGGTAACCGGAAAAAGCTGCAACAGGGCGGTATCCCCCACAGGACACCGTCCTGTTTTTGTGAAAAGCGCAGAAAACCATGAAAAATGCTGGAAAATTGCGGCTTTTTGCTTGAAAAACCGCAACAGCTGCGGTACAATTTACAGTATCTTTTCAAAAGGAGATGGAACGTGTGCTGGACTGGAACCCACAGCCGCCCTATACGGCGGAGCAGCTGCTGCAGGTGATTCGCATCCTGCGGGACCCGGAAAACGGCTGCCCGTGGGATAAGGTGCAGACCCATGCGTCCATCCGCAAAAACTTTCTGGAAGAGACCTGCGAGGCGCTGGAGGCCATTGACGCAGATGATGCCGTTCTGCTCCGGGAGGAACTGGGAGACGTGCTGATGCAGGTGGTGTTCCACGCCGCCATGGAGGAAGAGCGGGGACGCTTTACCTTTGAGGATGTGTGCCGCAACGTCTGCGAAAAGCTGGTGTTCCGGCACCCCAACATCTTTGCGTCCTCCGCAGCGGAAAACGCCGGTATAAATGGCTGGGATGCGCTCAAAAATAAGGAAAAGGGGCGCACCACCCTTGCGGACGAGCTGGCCACCGTGCCCGCTACGCTGCCCGCACTCATGCGGGCGCAAAAGCTGCAAAAGCGTGCCGCCGGGCATGGCCTTGGGCAGCAGGACGCAGCCGCAGCACAGCATCAGCTGGAAGCCGCCGTGCAGGACTTTGCCACGGCAGACGCCGCCGCAAAGCAGGAAGCCGCAGGCCGGCTGCTGTTTGCAGCGGTAAACGCCGCCCGGCTTGCGGGGGTGGATGCAGAGGAAGCACTGACCTTTGCATCCAAGCGCTTTGCGCAGCAGTGTCTGGAACAGGAACAACGCGGTACTCAGGTCGAATGACCTGCTCCGATAGAACGAGAGAATTTAAGACAAAAATCAGATGGAGGCAAATAATATGACCAAGACCGACTTGATCGCACAGGTTGCGGCAAACACCGAAATGAGCAAGAAGAGCGCCGAGCAGGCTGTCAACGCCGTTTTTGAGGCACTGGGCAAGGCCATGACCGAGGGCGAAAAGATCACCATTTCCGGCTTCGGCACCTTTGAGGTGCGCGAGCGCGCCGAGCGTCAGGGCATCAATCCCCGTACCCGCGAGCCCATCACCATCGCTGCTTCCCGCAGCATCGTGTTCAAGCCCGGCAAGTCCCTGAAGGACACCCTGTAATCGGTTCTGTCACGCCGCCGCTGCCTGCACAAGGTGCGGCGGCTTTTTTGCTGAAAAGAAAGGAACAACTCTAAATGCGTCTGGATAAGTATCTCAAGGTCTCCCGCCTCATCAAACGCCGCACCGTGGCAAACGAGGTGGCGGATGCAGGCCGCATCCTCATCAACGGCAAGGTGGCCAAGGCCAGTCAGGCCGTCAACGCCGGGGACATCATCGAGGTCACCTTTGGCAACCGGCCCATCAAGGTGCGGGTGCTCTCGGATGTGGAGCCCCGCACGAAAGACGTTGCCCGCGAGATGTACGAGGTGATCGCGGAATAACAGCCCTGCCTGCCCGCATACAATGCTAGCAGAGGGGGACTGCCTATGGAAAAAGCTGCCGCAAAGCCGCCGCTGCCCCATGACCTGATCTTGGAGAGCCGCAGCAGGCTGACCGTCACCGGGGTGCAGCGGGTGCTGCATTGCAGCGCCGAAAGTGCCGCGTTGGAGACCGGCAAGGGTATTCTGCACCTGTCCGGCGCGCAGATCAGTATGCAGACACTGGATCTGGAAGCCGGGGAAGCAAAGCTGACCGGGCGGTTCGATGGGCTGGAGTATACCGCCGCCCGCACAGCCGGCGGCTTTTGGCACCGGCTGCTGCGCTGATGGTGCAGGTGCTGCTGCCCGCCCGGCTTTTGCAGGAAGCCGCCGCCTGTGCTGCGCTGGGCGCTGCCCTTGGCGCGGTGCGGGCGTTTTTGCCGGTGCGGGGCAGGGCAGCTTTTGTGCCGGACGTGCTGCTTTCTGGTGTGGTGCTGCTGGTGTGCCAGAGCTACGCCGCCGGGTACAGCGCCGCCGGGGTGCTGCGGTGGTACATGGTGTTGGCAGCCTTTGCAGCCGCCCTTTGCGTTGCCGGGGTGCTGGGCATCCCGTTGCGGGCACTGGGGCGGGGGATACGGGCTGCTTTGCGCCTGCCCGGCCGTATTTTGCACCGTTTTGCGGTGCAGCCCCTGTGCCGCCGCCGCGCTGCGGCTAAAACTGCCCGCAAATTACGCCGGAACGCGGAAAGAACCGCAAAAAAATCCAAAAAGAACTTGCCAAACCAGCGGGCATTGTTGTATAATTCAAACGTATCAAAGTAAGAGAACAGACGCAGAAGGTCTGCTGTTCAGACAGGAGCGTAAGGCAATGACGAATACGGGACGCAAAAAGCGTAGAAAAAATGCAGTGGTCACCATGGCGTTCCGCCTGTTTTTCGTGCTGCTTTTGCTGAGTATGCTGGCGGCTTATATCTCCAATCAGGTCACCATCAGCTCCAAGCGGGCAGAACTGGAAACACTGAACGAACAGGTGGCGCAGCAACAGACGGAAAATCAGGAACTGCAGCGCGTACTGAGCGGCGATGCCGACCAGATCACCGAATGGGTCGCACGCGACTCTTACAACTACGCCGCACCCAATGAGCGCATCTTTGTGGATGTGACCGGTAACTGACCGCGCGGCAGGTCGAGAGTATTTGGAAAGCAAGGAGTATTGAGTTTTGGCAATTGAGGTAGGGAACGTATTCGAAGGCCGCGTGACCGGTGTAAAGCCCTTTGGCGCATTTGTTGCGCTGCCGGAGGGGCGTGTCGGCATGGTCCACATTTCCGAGGTATCCAACGAGTTCGTGCAAGATATCAACACAGTGCTGCACGATGGCGATGCAGTAAAGGTGCAGGTCATCAACATTGCGCCGGACGGCAAGATCGCGCTGTCTATCAAGCGGCTGCTGCCCCCGGCTCCGCGTCAGCCCCGGGAAGGACGCGGCCCCGCAGGCCCTCGTCCGGGCGGCTTCCGCAATGGGCAGGAGGGCGGACGCTCCGGCGGTGCGCGCGGCGCCGGCCGTGCCCCCCGTGAAGGCGGCCGGGGCCCTGCCCGGGAGGCTGCACCCCGCGTGTGGCAGCCCAAGGCACCCGCCCGCTCCGACAACCTGAGCTTTGAGGACATGATGAGCCGCTTCAAGAGCCAGAGCGAGGAAAAAATGGCGGACCTCGATCACGAGACCAACAACCGCCGTGGCGGCGGTTATGCGCCCCGCAGCCGCCGTGGCCGCTGAGCCATCGTATCAGCTGGGATCACAAGGAACACAGGCAGGCCTGTCCCCGGTCGGACAGGTCTGTTTTTTCGGTACAGAACAGAAAGGAACTACCATGCCCGCAAAATTTGAACTGATCGCCCCCTGCTTTTTTGGGTGCGAATCCACCGCTAAATTTGAGCTGACCCGCATCGGCGCAGAGAACATCCGGGTGGAGGATGGCCGTCTGAGCTTCTGCGGTGGGGCTGAGATGATCGCCGCCGCAAACCTCAACCTACGCACCGTGGAGCGCGTGATGCTGCTGCTGGCACGCTACAAGGCCACCACCTTCGACGAGCTGTTCGATGGCGTGTATTCCATCCCGTGGGAGGAGTTTCTGCCTGCGGACGCTGCTTTCCCGGTCACCGGCTCTTCCCTGAACAGTCAGCTGACCAGTATCCCCGCCTGCCAGAGCGTCATTAAAAAGGCGGTGGTCAAGCGCCTGATGAAGGGCCACCGCACCACCGTGCTGCCCGAGAGCGGCGTGGAGTACAAGGTACGCTTTATGCTGCGCAAAAATGTGTGCGAGATCATGCTGGACACCACCGGCGAGGGTCTGCACAAGCGCGGTTACCGCCGCAACGCCATGGAAGCCCCCCTGCGCGAGACGCTGGCGGCTACCATCGCCGACCTTGGCCGTGTGCGCCGCGACAGCCTAGTGGAGGACCCCTTCTGCGGCAGCGGCACATTGCTGATCGAAGCCGCACAGAAGGCCATGAACATCGCCCCGGGTCTGAAGCGCCGCTTTGCCGCCGAGCGTTACAGCTTTGTGCCCTCTGCCCTGTGGGCAGAGCAGCGCCAGAAGGCACTGGCAGAGTCCAAGCTGGACGTGGGCTTTGAGGCCTTCGGCTACGATATCGACCCCGCCGCCGTGGCACAGGCCAACGTCAACGCCAAGCTGGCCGGTGTGGAAAACCGCTGCCACTTTGAAGTGGCCGATGTTGCCACCTTTGCCGCAAAGCCGGAGGCCATCGTGCTGACAAACCCTCCGTATGGTGAGCGTCTGGGCACTATTGAGGGCGCTGCCAAGCTGGCGCGCACGCTGGGACAGCAGATGGAAGCCAGCCCCTGCGCCGGCCTGTACGCCATTACCGCCGATATGGACTTTGAGCTGCACTACGGCAAGCGCGCCAACAAGCGCCGCAAGATGTACAACGGCATGATCCCCTGCCAGCTGTATATGTACTATAACGCCCCCAAGACCGAGAAGGTGGCAAAGCCCATGCCCAAATCCGGCTTTGACGGCAAGCGCACCCATTTTGAAAAGAAGTAAGGGCATTTAAACCACGCTCCCGGCAGACATTGCACGGAAAAGTGTGTCTTTTGCCGGGAAAATCAAGCACAAACACCCGCAGCCTGTCTTTTACACAAAAGAGACGGACTGCGGGTGTTTTTTTATAAGAGAAAACGATTTCACAAAATTCGGCATAATGACAAATTACGGCAGTTTTTGCATCCGGTAGTTGCGCTGGCGCATAAAAAGGATTATACTAACCTTATTGACCGCAGGATACAAAAACTGTACAGAAAGGATGGCTGGCTCTTATGAAGGGACGGATGCGGCCCTATCTGCCGGAACTGACGATCCGGGACTACAACACCTATATGCGTTACCTCCGCGGGGTGCGGCGGCAGATGTATAAGTCTTACGGCTTCTACGCCTGCCATCTGCTGCGCACCAACGGGGTACTGTTTGCCATCCTATCCGACAGTCTGGCAGGACGTATGCCTACCTGCAAACGGCAGCGGGTGCCCGGTACGCTTTTTCGGCGCAGCATGATGTGCCAGACGCTGGGCATCCGGCAGGCGGCGCAGACGGAGATCCTGATGGGCTGGCATAATTTGCAGGACCGCAAGTACAGCGAGCTGCGCCCGGCGAAGCGTGTGCGCCGCGCAGTGGACAAGCTGCTGTTGCGCCACGCCTACGACAAAGCACGGCAGGAGAACCCGGCACTGGAGCGGCTGTTTGCGCAGGAGCGGGAGCAGGCGGTGGTGCAGATGAACCTGAGCGCCAAAAACTACGCCCTTGCCGCCGAGCCTATGAGCAACGTCTACGGCGCTTTGTACTCCACGCTGGCTACGGATGACCCCAACCAGCGCAAGAGTATGCGGTACATCGGCAGCTGCATCGGCCGCATCTTCTATCTGCTGGACAAGGCCGAGCGCTTTGAAGCCGACCGCCGCAATGGCCAGTACAACGTGTTCGTGGTCAATGAGCTCAACGGACAGGCTGCCGCCATAGAGAACGCCCGGCGGCAGGCGCTGGCAGCGGTCAACGACCTGATGCGGGCGTACAAGATGCTGGATCTCAAGCTGAACGACACCCTGCTGAACAATATCATGATCTTAGGCCTGCAGCACGCGGTCTACCCGCTGGAGCAGGACGCCGATACCGAAAAATGGGAGATCCCATGAAGAAACGAAAAAGCAAAAGCTGGTCTATGGCCTACTGCGGCATGGCAGCGGCACTGTGCGTGGCACTGATGCTGCTGGGCACCATCATCCCCATTGCCATGTTCATCGCGCCTGCGGTGGCCAGCTTTCTCATTGCAACGGTGTGCATGGAGTGCGGCATCACCATGGCGTGGACGGCCTACGCCGCCGTCAGCCTGCTGGGGCTGCTCTTTGTGCCGGATAAAGAGATCGCCCTGATCTTCACGGTGCTGCTGGGCTATTACCCGCTGGTAAAGCCCCGGTTTGACCGCATCCGTCCCCGGGCATTGCAGCTGGTGTGTAAGCTGCTGCTGTGCAACGCGGCGGTGCTTGCCATGTACGGTCTGCTGCTTGTGCTGGTACCGGCGGGCAGCGTCTCGCAGGAGCTGCGCACCACCGCACTGGCAATGTCCCTGCTCACACTGAGCATGGGCAATGTGGCCTTTGCCCTGTATGACCGCGCACTGTGCAATCTACTGCTGCTGTACAAGCTGAAGTGGCAGCCCAAGCTGCATAAAATGCTGGGGACGCACTGAACCCCAAAAGCCATTGCAAAAAACATTGAAAGAAGGAATGTGTACCGCAAGCTGACGCAAAGCGCCGGGCCACACGGGTGACAGCCGTGAGGGTGACGAGGAGAGGAATCATCGAAAGATTCGGCGGATGTTTCTCCGGCTGAGGGCTATACCAGCCGCAGAACAGGGCAAAAACCGGCAGCAATACCGAAACAGAACCCTGCAAAGAAAGCCATACAAGAACATAGACTTTGATAGAGGAAACTGACTGTGCAGCAGCGCATTTCGGCGCGCCGCAGTCGGTCTGGAGGTATTTTGTATGTGTGGCATTGTAGGTTATGTTGGCATGCGCAGCGCCCAGCAGGTGCTGCTGGACGGTTTGGAAAAACTGGAGTACCGCGGGTACGATTCTGCCGGTGTGGCGCTTACCCAGAGGGACGGTATCCGCGTGGTCAAAAGCAAGGGGCGGCTTTCCACCCTGCGCAGTAAGCTGGAAGAGCTGGCGCTGCCCCAGAGCAGCTGCGGCATCGGTCATACCCGCTGGGCGACCCACGGCGAGCCCAGCGATGTGAACAGCCACCCGCACTCCACGCCCCGGGTCAGCATCGTGCACAACGGTATTATTGAAAACTACGGCGCGCTGAAGGAGCGTCTGATCGCTAAGGGCTACACCTTTGCCAGCGAGACCGATACTGAGGTGCTGGTAAAGCTCATCGACAGCTGCTATCAGGGCGAGCCTTTACAGGCTTTACAGGCTGCACTTGCCAAGGTGCGGGGCAGCTACGCGCTGGCGGTGCTGTTCAAGGACTACCCGGACACTATCTTTGCGGTCAAGCGGGAAAGCCCGCTCATCGTGGGCTGGGGCGAGGGCGAAAACTTTGTGGCGTCGGATATCCCGGCGCTGCTCAAGTACACCCGCAGCTACAGCGTGCTGGAGGAAGGGGACATGGCCGTGTGCACGGCACAGGGCATCCGCTTCTATAACGAGTTCGGCGAGGCAGTGGAGCGCGAAAAGCTGACCGCAGACTGGGACATGGAAGCTGCCGAAAAAGGCGGCTACCCCCACTTTATGCTCAAGGAGATCAACGAGGAGCCCGCCGCCATTACGGCAACGGTCAGCCCCCGGGTGGAGAACGGCCTGCCGGAGCTGCGCATCCCGGAATTGACGGATGAAAAGCTGCGCAGCATCGGCACGGTGCATCTGGTGGGCTGCGGTACGGCCATGCACGCCGGCATGGTGGGCAAGACCGCCATCGAGGCGCTGGCCCGGGTGCCCGCAGAAGTGGACATCGCCAGCGAGTTCCGCTACCGCGACCCCATCTTGAAGCCGGAGGATCTGGTTATCATCATCAGCCAGTCCGGCGAGACCAGCGATACGCTGGCCGCCCTCAAGCTGGCCAAGAGCCGGGGCGTGCCGGTGCTGGCCATTGTAAACGTGGTGGGCAGCAGCATTGCCCGGGCAGCGGATTACGTCATGTACACCTACGCAGGGCCGGAGATCGCGGTAGCGTCTACCAAGGCCTATATGGTGCAGCTGTGCGTGCTGTACCTGTTTGCCCTGCGTCTGGCCTACGCGCGGGGGCAGCTGACCGAGGAAAAGACAAAGTATTACACCGCCCAGCTGCTGCACGCGCCAGAGGTCATCAAGCCCCGCCTTGCGGACTGCGAGCAGATCAAGTACCTTGCCAGCCGCTATGTGAACACCCAGAGCTGCTTTTTCATCGGGCGCGGGTTCGACTATGCCCTCTCGCTGGAGGGCAGCCTGAAGCTGAAGGAGATCAGCTATGTGCACTCGGATGCCTACGCGGCAGGGGAGTTGAAGCACGGTACCATCAGCCTGATCACGGACGGTGTGCCGGTGATTGCGCTGGCTACTCAGAAGAACGTCTACGAAAAGACCATCTCCAACGCCAAGGAGACCCGCAGCCGCGGGGCACGGGTGCTGCTGTTCACCACCAAGGACGCGGAGGTGCCGGAGGGCGTTGCCACCGAGGTCATCCGCTTGGACGAGTATGACGACATTCTGATGCCGCTGCAGCTCATCGTGCCGCTGCAATTGTTCGCTTACTATATGGCTGTGTTGCGCGGCTGCGATGTGGATAAGCCCCGCAACCTTGCCAAGAGCGTAACGGTGGAGTGACCGGGGAGAATAAGATTTAGAATGGTCTCCGCTGTGTGCTCTGACCATTTTTAGTGGAAGAATATTTTTTAATTTTACAAGTCTGGAAAATCTGCGGATTTTCCAGACTTGTTTTTTCACGGGAAAAGCCATCCCCTAAAGGGCATCTCTTCTTGTGAAAAAGTGGTTTAGAACCGCCCACAGGCGTTTCTGAACCACAGTAAAAATCATCTTTTCTCTGAATATGGTCGGAGCCGTGCAGAGACCATTCTAAATCGTCTATAACACAAAACCGCCCGTTGCACGAAATGTTGTGCAGCGGGCGGTCATATATGCAGGGGAAGGGGAACTTACCAGAACCAGTAGCGCTTCTTGAGCACGATGTAGGCAATGGCGATGAGGATCACCACCACGCCGCCTGCGATGAAGAAGGTCCAGTTGATATCACCGAACCGCAGGTTCTGGTTGGTCAGCAGGTAGCGGCCGGCAGTGTCGGCGGTGATGACGCCGTCTTTGTAGCTGTTCAGGAACTGCCACTTGTTGCTGATGGTGTTGTACAGGTACAGGCGGGAGTAGGTGCTCACGTCCAGTTCCAGCTGCACCGCGCAGGGAAGGGTACGGCCGTTATCCAGCTCAAACTCCAGCCCCTCTTCGCTCTCGGTGAAGGTGATGGCGGTGTCGATCTCGCTGGTGGTACTCTTCACCTCCTTACCGGAAACGTTCAGGGTATAGCCATCGCCCACCACGCACAGGGTCTTGCCGGTGGTGCGCAGGGCGTTCAGAATCTCGCCGGTCACGATGGGAACCTCAGACTGGGCGAACACCACCTGATCCTCGGTGCTGTCCTGAATGGTCTGCACCACAGGGTCCAGCGGGATAGTGGTGTTGTCGTCCGGGGTGTTCGTGCCGTCATTGCTGCTGTCGCTGCCGGAGGCGGCATCTGCCGAGCGGTTCACGATGACGGTGACCATGGCAGTAGCCTTGCCGTTGGAGATGGTAATGGAGGTAGAACCGGTGCCTACCGCCGTGACCACGCCCGTGGGGCTGACCGTGGCAATGCTGCTGTTGCCGGACTTGAAGGTGAAGGACTGGGATGCACTGGCAGGGGTGGCCTTGGCCGTAATGGTGCGGGTGGCACCGGGCTTAAGCACGATGTAGTTGGTGTTGGGGGTGATCACCTGTCCGCTGTTGTTGGAGGTGGTGCCGCTTGTGCCGGTGGAGGAATCCGTGGGCAGGGCAAGCACCGTAACGGTGGTGGTGGCTACCACCGAGCCGCAGGTTGCGGTAATGGTGGCTTTGCCGGGAGCTACGCCGGTCACACGGCCAAAGCTGTTCACCGTAGCAATCTTCTCGTTAGAGGAGGTCAGGGTGACAGTGGCGTAGTTGGAAGCAGAGCTGGGGCGCACCTGCAGCGAAGCTGACACCGAGTTGCCCACATAGATGGTGTTGGAGGAGAGGGAAAGGTCCATCTCGGTCACGATCATGGAGGAGTCCATGGATACCACGATGGTGTAGGCGCAGATCTGGTTGCCGGCTGCTGCCGTAACGGTGGCAGTGCCAACGCCCACAGCCTGTACCACGCCGCTGCTGCTTACGGTCAGCACGCTGCTGTCATCGGTCAAAAAGACCACAGAGTCGGTGCTGTAACTGGGGCTGACCACGGGGGACAGCTGCTGAGAAGCGCCCAGCAGCATATTGGCAGAGTAGCTGCCGGTGGCAATGCTCTCGGCGGGCACGTCCTTGAGCCATGGCAGTGAAACGCCGTTCTGCTCTTCAACGGGCAGACTGGCTGCGGCAGCGCTTAGTGCGGTGCCGCATACCAGCACACCCAGCATCAGCACACAGGCGGCCAGTTTCTTTGCGGTTCGAATCATGTTGTTTGTACCTCTTTGGGGTGGTGTAGAAGGGGGCATCCTGCCGTGCTGCGTAATCCGTTTTTAGCGGAACAGCACGCCCAGAGCCTCCATAGCATACTCAAAATAGGTGACCTGATCGTATTCCACGCGGGCGGTCACGCTCATACCGTTGGAAAGATCTACCTTGTCGCCGCTGCGGCTCACCACATAGGTGGCGTCGGGCTTGATGGTCATCTTGTAGTAGGAGCCGTTGTTGCTGGAGGTCACATCGCTATCAATGGAGGTGACCGTGCCGGTCAGCGTGCCGTAGGAATACTCCGACAGGCCGGTGATGGCGATCTTGCAGGGGTCGCCGACATGCAGCAGGGGGCGGTCGTTCACCGTCACCATGGCCATGATCTCCAGATCATCGTTCTCGCTGGCAACGGTAGCCAGTGCAGAACCGGCACTCAGCACCATGCCCTCCTTGTAAGGGCTGTCCATGTGGATCACGCCGGAGGTGGGCGCGTAGATGAAGTAATCGTTGGCGCCGGTGTTCAAAGAATCCAGCTGCGCCTGCAGGTTATCCACGTTGACCTGTGCACTGGTAATGCTCTGGGAGATGGACTGCATGGTAGAGTAGTACAAAGACTCCAGCTCGCTCTGGTTCTGCTCCATCAAAGCCTTGATCTGGGTGTCGGAGTAACCGGCAGCCTGATAGGTGGTGGCGTCAAAGGTCTTTTGCGCTACCTGGCTTTTGTAGGTCTGGTACTGGTAGTAGTAGGGCTGGTCCTCGGCATTCGTCTCGTCGAAGTAGTTGGTGTCGTCCTGAATGCATTTGAGCAGCTTGTTGTACTGATCCAGCTGCTTCTGGTAGATATCCAGCTGGCTTTGCAGGTTATCCTTCTGCATATCCAGATCGGTGCTCTTCAGCCGGGCGATCAGGTCGCCTTCGTTCACATAGCTGCCCTCAGAGACATACAGCTCGGTGATGGAGCCGGAGTAGCTGGACATGATGTAGGTCTTGTTGGCGGCCTGCACCACACCGCTGTTCTGGCTGACATAGATGCGGTTGGTCTGGGTGCTCCAGATCACCAGAAAAATCATGAACAGACCGGTCAGAATGACAAAAGCATACCCGTAGGGGGGCAGCTTTTTGTCCATCATGATCCGGCGGTCCTGCAGATCCGAAAGGTTCTGAATGGTTGTCGTCATAATTATTTGGTCTCCATAAATACGTCGATCACGGCATCGTCATCGTCCTGATTGACATAGATGGTATAGTTGTTGCCGGTCAGCTTGATGTCGTTTTCAAAGGCCATGATCTGCAGCTTGGCGGTAGCCAGCTGGTTGTGGCTCATCGGACCAGTGTAGTGGGCGTACAGACAGTTCTTCACCCGCAGCACAGCGTCCATGTGGTAGCCGGGCTCCATCTGGGTGATCATCTGGGTAGCCTGCTGCATCATGTACAGTTCCGGCACATGATCCGGGCCGGTACCCATCTTTACCGCCTGCACCAGCGGGCCGATAGGCTGTGCGCCGTTGCTCTTCATAAAGTTCTGCATCTGGGTCAGGATGACCGGCAGATTGCCCAGTTCCTCAGGGCGCACGAGGCGGGAAAGGACATTGGTCAGCTTGAGGGTCTTGTTTTCAGCAACTTTGATCTCATTCATGATAAATTACCCCTAATCCTGTTATATTTTTAATGTGAACCGAAACAAAAAGGTGCCCGGAAGCGTCTGCCTCCGGGCACACCATAACGAGGCATTTTTTGGTTTCCCAGCGGGAAAGCGCTTATGCTGCATCCGGGCAAAGGCTGCGGATGCGGTGCGGTCAGTAGGTGATGGACTCGCCGTCGTCGTCCTCTTCCACCACAGCAGAAGGTACCTGCGGAGCGGGCTCGGACTTGCGCTTGCGGAAGATGCCCTGCTGCATATTCCACAGTTCGGCATAACGGCCATCCTTTGCCAGCAGTTCCTCATGGGTGCCGCGCTCCACGATCTTGCCGTGATCCATCACAAGGATCAGGTCGCAGTCACGGATGGTAGAAAGGCGGTGCGCCACGATCAGCATGGAGCGGTCTGCCAGCTGCTCGTAGATCATGTTGAAGATCAGCGTCTCGGTGGCAAAGTCCAGATTACTGGTAGACTCGTCCAGAATGTAGAGGTTAGAGTCCTTCAGGAAGGCGCGTGCCAGTGCGATACGCTGCTTCTCACCGCCGGACAGGCCGTTGCCGGCTTCCTCCAGATAGGTGTTGTACTGCAGCGGCAGGTGACGGATAAACTCATGGGCATCGGCCTTCTTGGCAGCTTCCTTCACCTCGTCCAGCGTGGCATCCATGCGGGAGATGCGGATGTTGTCGTAGATGGTCTTACTGAACAGCTCGATGTTCTGGGGCACATAGGCAATGGCGCGGCGCACCGAACTGTTGGTGTACTCGGCCAGATTTGCGCCGTTTATGTCGATTTCGCCGTCCTCGGGGTCGTAGTACTTCAGCAGCAGTTTGGTAATGGTGGATTTGCCGCTGCCGCTGCCGCCCACCAGCGCCACCTTTTTACCGGCGGGAATGGTGAAGCTAATGTGATCCAGCGCGGGAGCGCGGTTGCCGTAGCGGAAGGTAACGTCCTTGAACTCGATGTCGCCCTCTACCTTGTCCAGCTCGCTCTGCTCCACACCCTCGGCGGTCTCGTACTCAGAGGGGTAGTCCATGATCTCGGTCAGACGCTTCATGGAGATGCTGGCTTCCTGGATCTGCATCTGCAAACCGATCAGGTTGCTCAGGGGGGAGGTGAAGTAGCCGGACAGGGTGCTGAAGGCCATAAAGCCGCCCAGCGTCATCTCGCCGTTCAGCACCTGCGTGATGCCCACGTAGGTGGTAAGCATACTGAAACCGGTGGAGATGAAGGAAGAAATCAGGCCCTGCGTGGTGCTGATGCGGCTGGAGCGCAGGCTGATCTTCAGGCTCTTCATGTACTCGCGTTCCAGATTATCCAGCTCGGTCTGCTCGTTGGCATTGCACTTGACGGTCTCGATGCCGCGCAGGCTCTCGATCATCTGGCTGTTCAGCGCAGCCGACTGTGCCATGCTCTCTTCGTTGATCTTTTTATAAGGCTGTTTGTACACCAGCACCAGAAGGATGCTGACCAGCGCCATGAACAGCGAGATGGAGAACAGCATGGCGTTCATGCGGAACAGAATGATGCCGGTGATGACAGCCATGGAAATATCCATCACAAGGCTCAGCGCGATGCTGGTAAAGATAGATTTGATGGTGTTTGCGTCCGAGTAACGGGTGGTGATATCACCGGTCTTGCGGGTGGCAAAGAACTTCATGGGCAGGTTGAAGATGTGCCCGAAGTAGCCCAGCATCAGCGGGATATCGATCTTGATGGACAGATGGATCAGCACCCATTGGCGCACAAAGCCGATCAGCGTGCTGGTAATGCTGACCACACTGAACACCAAGATCAATGTGACCAGCAGGCTGTTCAACCCGTAGGGCAGCACCTCGTCCATCAGGATCTTATTGAACATGGAGGACGCGATGCCCAGAATGGTGGTGATGATCGAACTGAGGATGGCGTAGAAGAACAGCTTTTTCTGGGGCAGCAGCAGGTTGATATACCGCTTCATCATGCCGCCCTTTTCAATCTTGCCGCCCTTGAACTCCGAGGTGGGGTTCAAAAGCAGCAGAACACCGGTAAAGTTCTTGTAGAACTCGTCCAGACTGATCTTTTTCAGTTCCGTGCCGGGGTCGCCGATGATGACGTAATCCTTGCACTTATGCTTTTTGCCCTTTTCCTCTTCTTCCTTGCGGCTCTCGGCGTCCTGCAGCATATGCTTGCGGCGTGCGCCATCATCCTTGATGGTGGTCTTTTTGAACACCACAACAAAGTGAGCCAGACCCTGATCGGTGATGACCTGTGCAATACAGGGAAGCGAGAAATCGCTCAGAAAGTTTTCGCGGTCCACGCGGACTGCGGCGGTGGTAAAACCAAGTTCATTGGCGGCTTTTTGCAGGCCTACAAGGTTGGTGCCTTTCAGGTCGGTGCCCATCATATCCCGCAGGCGGGTAATGGTAACTTCCTTTTTGTAGTGCAGGCACACCATGGCCAGACAGGCAGCCGCACAGTCGGTGGTATCGTGCTGCCGGACGTAGGTATAACGCATAGATGTTTCCTTTTACTCTCAAGATTTATTCAAACGACACCAAGCCGCCCTGCCGCCCTGCGTTTGCCGCACAAGACCACCGGCCTGCCTGCTGATTTGACCAACGAAAAAATTGCGCTCCTGCACGGCAGTCTTCTGACCGGGGAGCGCCTGTCTGTGGGCAGAAAAGACTGTGCAGCCTGCACAGTACCTTTTCCACGCCTATAAACTTATAAAAGTATACCACAACCACTAGGGTTCTTCAAGGCGATATTTTTTAAGAACCGTAAAGAAAGGGTGAAAAAGATGCAGATAAACAAAAAAGCGATGGAAGAATATCCATCGCTTGCTGGCGCCTCTTGCCTGACTCGAACAGGCGACACCCTGATTAACAGTCAGGTGCTCTAACCGACTGAGCTAAAGAGGCATATCAGTGACTGCGAAAAATATTATACCGCAGTCACCGCACTTTTGCAAGCCCTTTTTGCAAAAAATGCTGAGTAATTTGTCAGTTATGAAAAAAGCAGCGCAAAAACGCCCGTAGGTGCTTCTGCGCTGCTATAAAAGAATGCTTTTTTGAAATTACTTCAGCTTGCTCTTGGCCTTCATGCGCTGGTCGTGGTTCAGGATCTGCTTACGGATACGCAGATTCTCCGGGGTGACCTCCAGCAGCTCGTCCTGTGCTAGGAACTCCAGGCAGCCCTCCAGGCTCAGCTTGCTGATGGGGATCAGGCGCAGAGCGTCGTCGGAGCCGGAAGAACGGGTGTTGGTCAGGTGCTTGGTCTTGCAGACGTTCACGTCCACATCCTCGCCGGAAGCGGTGTAGCCGATGACCATGCCCTCGTACACCTTCTCGCCGGGGCCCACCAGCAGGGTGCCGCGCTGCTGAGCGTTGAACAGGCCGTAGGTGACGGCCTCGCCGGTCTCAAAGCTGACCAGAGAACCGGTGGAGCGGTTGGCGATCATGCCAGCCCAGACGTCGTAGCCGTCAAAGATCTGGTTGATGATGCCCTCGCCGTGGGTATCGGTCAGGAACTGGTTGCGGTAGCCGAACAGGCCGCGGCTGGGCATCCGGAACTCCAGACGCACACGGTCAGAGCCCAGGGACTCCATCTGCTGCAGGATGGCCTTGCGCTGGCCCAGACCGGTCATGACGGCACCCTGATACTGGGTGGGCACGTCGATGACGACATGCTCCATGGGCTCGTAAGTCTTGCCGTCGATGACCTTGGTCAGAACGTGCGGGGGAGAGACCTGCAGCTCATAGCCTTCACGGCGCATGGTCTCGATCAGGATGGACAGGTGCATCTCACCACGGCCCATGACACGGAAGGAATCAGTGGTGGCGGAGTCCTCCACCTTCAGGGCCACGTCCTTCAGCAGTTCCTTCTGCAGACGGTCGCGGATCTGACGGCTGGTGACGAACTTGCCCTCACGGCCGGCCAGCGGGCTGTCGTTGACCGAGAAGGTCATCTCCACGGTGGGGTCGTTGATCTTGACGAAGGGCAGCGGCTCCACGTTGGAGGGGCTGCACAGGGTGTTGCCGATGGTCACGTCCGGCAGACCGGAGAATGCCACGATATCACCTGCGGTGATGTTGTCGCACGGCTGACGGCCGTTGGCCTGGAAGTCGTACAGCTTGGTCAGACGGCCGCGCATCTTCAGGTCGGGGTTGTGCCAGTCGCACACGACCACTTCCTCACCCACCTTGGCAACGCCGTTCTGGATACGGCCGATGCCGATGCGGCCCACGAACTCGTTGTAGTCCACAGAGGAGACCAGCATCTGGAAGGGAGCTTCAGGGTCGCCCTCGGGCGGCTTGATGGTGCTCAGCAGGGTGTCGAACAGGGGGATCAGGTCGGTGCCGGGCACATCGGGGTCAAGGCTGGCGGTGCCGTCACGGCCGCAGCAGAACAGCATGGGGCAGTCCAGCTGTTCGTCGGTAGCGCCCAGGTCCATCAGCAGGTACAGCACCTCGTCGATGACCTCCTTGATGCGGGCATCGGGACGGTCGATCTTGTTGATAGCCACCACAAGGCTCAGGTTCTGCTGCAAAGCCTTCTGCAGCACAAAGCGGGTCTGGGGCATGCAGCCCTCGGCAGCGTCCACCAGCAGCAGCACGCCGTTGACCATCTTCAGCACGCGCTCCACCTCGCCGCCAAAGTCGGCGTGGCCCGGGGTGTCGACGATGTTGATCTTGACGCCCTTGTAGGTGCAGGAGCAGTTCTTAGCCAGAATGGTGATGCCGCGCTCACGCTCGATATCGCCGCTGTCCATCACGCGCTCGGCCACGGCCTGATTGTCGCGGAAAGCGCCGCTCTGACGCAACAAGGCATCCACCAGGGTGGTCTTGCCGTGGTCAACGTGAGCGATAATGGCAACGTTGCGCAAATCGTTACGAACCATAAATTTCTACCTCTCTATTTAAAAAGACTCATAAAATACGAACGAACGTCATACAATCCTAAGTTTATAACAGAACAGGGTGGTTTGTCAAGATTGTATAAAAATTTTTTCTGCAATTCAGCATTATGCCCGTAAACTTCCCGCAGATTTGTGCGGCGTGTACCTTAAAAATATGCTATACTAAAACCATAAAACGAACCGGAGGTGTTTTGCATTGAAGCTGACATTTTTAGGCGCGAACCACGAGGTGACCGGCAGCTGCACCATGCTGGAAGCGGCAGGGCAGCGTTTCCTCATTGACTACGGCATGGAGCAGGGCAAGAATGTGTACGAAAACCAGCCCTTGCCCGTAGCCCCCGGCGAGATCGACTTTGTGCTCATCACCCATGCCCATATCGACCATACCGGTCTTTTGCCGCTGCTGGCGCACAACGGCTTCCGGGGCAGGATCTACGCCACCATCCCCACCGTGGAGCTGTGCGGCATCATGCTACGGGACTCGGCGCATATTCAGGAGTTTGAAGCCGAGTGGAAAAACCGCAAGGGCAAGCGCTCCGGCGCAGAGCCGGTGGAGCCCATGTACACTGTGCAGGATGCCGAGGCCGCCTGCCGCCTGTTCCGGGGTGTGGAGTACGGCAAGCGTATCGAGCTTGCCCCGGGCATCGAAGCACGGTTCGTGGACGTGGGGCACCTGCTGGGCTCTGCCAGCATCGAACTGTGGATCACCGAGGGCAGCACCACCACAAAGCTGGTGTTCTCCGGCGATATCGGCAATCTGGAGCAGCCCATCATAAAGGACCCTACCTACATCCAACAGGCAGACTATGTGTTCATGGAGTCCACCTACGGTGACCGCAACCACGCCCCACGGCCAGACTATGTGGCGGAACTGGCAAAAATTTTGCAGCGCACCTTTGACCGGGGCGGCAATGTGGTGGTGCCTAGCTTTGCCGTGGGACGCACGCAGGAGATGCTGTATTTTTTGCGGGAGATCAAGGAAAAAGGCCTTGTCAAAGGACACGGTAACTTCCCGGTCTACATCGACAGCCCGCTGGCCACCGAAGCCACCCGCATCTTCCGGGATACAGACCCCGACTGCTTTGACGCCCAGACCCGCGCTTTGCTGGAAAAGGGCATCGACCCCATCAACGTGCCGGGGCTGCGCATCAGCGTGACCAGCGATGACTCCCGCATGATCAACACCGACCGCACACCCAAGGTCATCCTGTCCGCCAGCGGCATGTGCGAAGCTGGACGCATCCGCCACCACCTCAAGCACAACCTGTGGCGGCCGGAATGCACGATCCTGTTCGTGGGCTTTCAGGCCGTGGGCACCTTGGGGCGCACCCTCATCGAAGGGGTGGACTCGGTCAAGCTGTTCGGTGAGCCCATCGAGGTAAAGGCCGAGATCTGTCAGCTGACCGGCATGTCCGGCCACGCGGACAAGGACGGTCTGCTGCGCTGGGTGAACGCCTTTACGGAAAAGCCCCGGCGGGTGTTCGTGATCCACGGCGAGGACGAGGTGGAGAACCGCTTTGTGGACACCCTGACCGAGCAGGGCTTTACCGCCTGTGCACCCTACAATGGTGCGCAGTGGGCCATCGGTGCCGAGGGTGCAGTCTGCCTGCAGGAGGGCACAAAGGTCCGTGTGGAGCAGAGGACAGGCGAGGGTGCAAACCGCGCCGCTACCGTGTTCCAGCGGCTGCTCAGCGCCGGCAAGCGCCTGCTGCGGGTCATTGAGCACAACGAGGGCGGTGCCAACAAGGATCTGGCCAAATTTGCCGACCAGATCAACGCTCTGTGCGACAAATGGGACAGGTAATGCTGCGGCCTTTTGCAGCAGAGCAGCCCGGGAAAAACGCAGCAGCGTCAAAAGCTTGCAGGTGCACTGCGCCGCTGAAAAAAGAGGAGAGATTTTTGTAAAAAACCGTTGACAAGCGTCCCACCAGCTGGTATAATAACCCATGTCGTCAGGCACAAAGCCAAGCATCTGGGGGTTTAGCTCAGCTGGGAGAGCGCTTGCATGGCATGCAAGAGGTCACCGGTTCGATCCCGGTAATCTCCACCAGAAAGAAAAGCACTGCACAGGAATGTGCGGTGCTTTTTTGTTGTGTCTGCCCAGCTATGCAGCTGCTAAATTCATGCTGGACATTTGCGGAAAGTTATGGTATAATTCTTTCTGCAATTGCGGGTATAGTACATCGGCTAGTATATCAGCCTTCCAAGCTGAGGAGGTGGGTTCGATTCCCATTACCCGCTCCAAAAGACCTGAACCTTGAACGGTCTGGGTCTTTTCTTTTTGTCCTGCACTGGGCAGTCATCTTGCAAACCGGCGGCGGAAATGCTACAATAGAGCCATAAAACCGCTGAAAGGGGAACGCTACAATGGAATTCCGCGATAAACCGATGGAGAACCTCATGCGCCTGCAGGAGAAGGATATCTGCAAAAATGTTAACGCCCTGCTGCTGGAGGGCGAGCAGATCGTGGGCGCATACAAGACGGTGCGCGATCAGGTGGTGTTCACCAGCCACCGCATCATCATGGTGGATATGCAGGGGGTCACGGGCACGCGGCAGCAGCTTTTTGTGCTGCCCTACCGCAAGGTGCTGCACTATGGCATTCAGACGGCGGGTTTTGGCGATCCGCTGCAGGCGTCCCAGCTGACAGTCTGCTTTGCGGACGGCCACGAGGCCAAGTTTGGCTTTATTGGGCAGAAGGACCTGTTTCAGGTGGCAAACGCCATCAGTGCTCGCATCCTGTAAGAAAAATTATGAACCGAAGCCGCTGCACAAGGGCTTGTGCGGCGGCTTTTTTTACGCATTTTTGCGGCTGGTTGTATACAAAACGCATGAAAATTTGAAACAAAATGTAAAACAATGTGCCAAAATAGGCGAAAAACTGAGAAACACAAAACTTTGTGCCACAAGATGAAAACATGATTGACATTTTGTTTCGTCTCGCGTACAATTCGGGGCATAAGGCAGTCCCGCTGCTGCGGGACAAAAAAGCACGAATACAGGCATATTGTCGCATTGCGGCAAAAAAATGGGAGGACCTTACCATGTCAACCAAATTTTCCCGTAAAACGTTCCTGAAGGGCAGCGTTGCCGGTCTGGGCATGATGGCGCTCAACGTGTGCACCGCCGGGGCAGCCTCTGCTGCCGAGCCCGCAGCCGCCGCAGCGGAGGATACCAACTCCCTGAACCTCATCCCTAAAAAGGCGGCCTCGGTCAAGGTGACCAGCCGCGGCAGCGTGAACGGCGGCTGGCAGGGCGAGCCGGTGTTCCCCAACTGGAAGGGCTACACCGACGATACGCTGGCCATGAACCACATGTACACCTTTGTGGGCTACGCAGGGCAGGGAACGCTGTGCGTGGAGCCCGAGGCGGGCGTGACCGGCTTTAACCTGTTCGTCAATAACCGCCAGATCAACACCGCTGCCATGGCGGCAGGCGGCGTGTGGAACGTGGACATCTCCGGCCAGACCATCAACGGCCGCAACACCATTCAAGTGGGCGGCATCCGTCCCCGCGGCAAAAAGGTGACCGTGCGGGTGGGCTACCCCACCGTGCAGGAGGGCAGTCTGCAGGACGTGGGCATCGACCGCGATGCACTGGAACTGCTGGAGCAGATCATTCAGGCAGACGTGAACAACGGCTTCCCCAGCGCACAGATGGCCATTGTGAAAAACGGCAAGCTGGTGTATCAGAACGCATGGGGCAAGGTGAACTCCTATAATCCGGACGGCACTCCCAAGACCGACAGCCCGGCTGTGACTAACGATACCCTGTACGATCTGGCCTCCAACACCAAGATGTACACCGCAAACTACGCATTGCAGTACCTTGTCACGCAGGGCAAGGCCGATCTGGACAGCCGTCTGGTAGACCTGCTGGGCAGCGCCTTTGTGGAGGACACCATCGATATTACCTACAACGGCTACGAGAACCCGGGCCTGAAGGTCAACAAGCAGTGGAAGGCAGAACTGACCCTGCGCGATATCCTGCGCCATCAGGCAGGCTTCCCCGCAGACCCTCAGTATTACAACGATTCCTACGATCAGAGCAGTCAGTCCATCGTGCCGGGTGCCGTGAATGTGTTGTATTCCGGATCGGATGGAAGTACCGAGACCCGCACCGAAACGCTGCATTCCATTTTCAAAACGCCGCTGATGTACGAACCGGGTACCAAGACTGTTTATTCGGACGTAGATTATATGCTGCTGGCGTTCGTGATCGAGAAAATCACCGGCAAAGGCCTGGATGTGTTCCTGAAAGAGACGTTCTGGGATCCTATGGGTCTGACCCGCACCACCTACAACCCTCTGCAGAACGGCTTTGCTCCCAACGACTGCGCCGCTACCGAGCTGAACGGTGATACCCGGGACGGATATGTTTCCTTTACCGGGGCGCGCACCGTAACTACACAGGGCCAGGTGCATGATGGCAAAGCCTATTTCTGTATGGCGGGAATCTCGGGTCATGCAGGCCTGTTCTCCACCGCTACGGAGCTGGCAAAGCTGGCCTCTGTCATGCTTGCCGGCGGCTACGGAGAGAACCGCTACTTCTCCCGCAACGTGATGGACACCTTTACCGCACCCAAGAAGGAGGACGCTGCCAACTGGGGCCTGGGCTGGTGGCGTGAGGGCGACAACCAGCGCTGCTGGTATTTCGGCACGCAGTCCTCGCCCAATACCATTGGACACCAGGGCTGGACGGGCACGCTGACCATGATCGACCCTAGCGAAAATCTGGTGGTGGTCTACCTGACCAACAAGATTAACTCCCGCATTACAGACCCTGCCAATGTGAATGAGTTCAATGGTAACTGGTATACGGCTTCTACGCTGGGTTTTGTGGCACAGCTGCTGTATCAGGGCCTTGCAGGCCACGGTGCAGACCCCAACAACGCTTACAGCGCCCTGCTGGAGGATATGGCTGAAAGCAAGTTTGCGCTGGTGGCCGAGGGCGGCAGCGTGCCTGCCACCCACCCGCTGGTGCGTTCCGGCTATGCTGTGCTGGAGGCTATGGCTGCCCACGCAAACTCCACCCACTCCTACATGGACCGCAGCTATTTCAACGATGCCCTCACCCTGCTGGATGATACCCGCGATGCAGAGGAACTGGCAAAGCTGAAAAAGATGCTCAATAAGTTCTGAAAACAGAACACGGCACAGTACTGCAGTACAAAAAGCAGGCTGTCTGAAAGATGTATAAGAAAACGATTGATTTAAAGGAGGAACTTTTTATGGCTACCAAATTCTCTCGTAAAACTTTTCTGAAAGCGGGTGCTGCTGGTCTTGGCATGATGGCACTTAATGTGTGCACCGCCGGTGCCGCTGCACCGCAGGAGGATGCCAACTGCTTGGATTTCCTGTTCAAAAAGCAGAAAACGCCCAAGACTACCTATGCGGGCACCCGCAAAACGCTGTTCTGGTACTCCGAGACACTGAAGCAGGACTGCAACTATTCGGTTTATCTGCCTGCCAGCTACGATGAAAACAACAAGGCACAGGCCTATCCGGTCATTTACCTGATGCACGGCGTAGGCGGCCATCAACTCAATATGATCGAGCGTTTCTCCACACCGGATATCCTCAACGATCTGATCGGAAGCGGGGAACTGCCCGAGTGCATTGCAGTGTTCATTGATGGTTACAACTCCTTTTATTACGATGGACCCGGCCTTGCCATGGAAACGGCCATCATCCATGATCTGATCCCGTTTATCGACAAAACTTACAACACGTTGGCCAGCAAGGAAGGCCGCATCATCGGCGGCATTTCCATGGGTGGTTATGGTGCAGCCCGCTTTGCAGTGAAATATCCGCAGATGTTCTCGGCGGCACTGATGATGTCCCCGGCAGTCTGGCGCAATAGTCAGGGCAATGCCTGCTCTTCGCTGCATCTGTTCAACAACTTTGACCAGGCAACCTGGGACGCAGAACATCCGGTAGCCTTCCTTGCTTCCTATACCGTTGCCAACAGCCCGGTAAAGTTCTATGCCATCCATGGCACGGAGGACACGGTGGTGCCCCCGGCTGATGTGGAAGCATTTGTCGAAAAACTGAGCCAGGTAGCAGAAGTGGAATATGTGCCCTATGAGGGCGGCATCCACGCTTGGACGACCTGGAAAGAGACCTGTCGCGAAGCGCTGAAATACGCCGGTAAAGTGCTGCAGGCATAAGGAGACGCCATTCTCCACATCTTTCGATCCCCGGGAAGTCCATAGAAACCAGAAAGGCCCGTGCTGCTCCAAACAGCGCGGGCCTTTCTGGTGTTGCTGTATACGAAAAAAGAGAATGGCGGTTTTGAAAAAGGGTAAAAGCTCAGCAGCTGGTTTTGCGTACCAGCTGCCGGTGCATCAGCGCCATCAGCACCAGAAATACCAGCAGATAGAAGGGGAATAGCGCCGGGGTGATGTTGTTGGCAAGCACGCCGAACAGTGGCGGCATGACCAGATTGCCCACATAGGCGCTGCTCATCTGGATGCCGATGACGGCCTGAGAATTCTGTACGCCGAAGTGCGCCGGGGTGGAGTGGATGACGCTGGGGTAGATGGGCGCGCAGCCCAGCCCTACCAGCACAAGCCCTGCCAGCGCAAAGACCTGCGCCCCGGGCAGCAGCAGGGCGGCAATGCCCACGCCCAGCACTGCAAACCCCAGACGGATCATCTGGTCGTCGCTCAATTTTAAGGTCAGAAAGCCGCAGACGCCCCGTCCCACCGTGATGCCGATATAGAACAGGCTGGCAAAGCTGGCAGCCGTCTGGGCGGACACCTGCCGCACAAGGGTCAGGTAGCTGCTTGCCCAGAGCCCGGCGGTGGTCTCCAGCGCACAGTAGCAGAAGAAGCAGAGCATCACTTCCTTCGCGCCCGGCAGCGCGAACACTTGCGGCAGGGTCAGCGCCTTGGGTACGGTGCCGTCCGGGGCAGCGTCGGGGCGTTTATGCCACAGGGGCAGGCTGCAAAAAAGCACGGCAGTCAGTGCGATCTGGAACAGAGCGATGTACCGGTAACCGCTGTTCCAACTCAGCCCGCCGGAAAGCGCCGCGCCCATCACCATAGGGCCGATGGTAGTGCCCACGCCCCACATACAGTGCAGCCAGCTCATGTGGCGGCTCTCGTAATGCAGGGCAACGTAGTTGTTCAGGGCGGCATCCACGCTGCCCGCACCCAGACCGTAGGGGACAGCCCACAGGCAGAGCATCCAGAACTGGCCGGAGACTGAAAAGCCGAACAGCGCCGCAGCGGTCATGCCCACGCTGAGGGCGGTCACTCTGCCCGTGCCCAGTGCCCGAGTGAGCCGGTCGCTGTTCAGGCTGGAAACGATGGTGCCCAGCGAGATGATCATGGACAGGATGCCCGCATAGGAAAAGGGGACGCCCAGCTGGGGGTACATGGTGGGCCATGCAGACCCCAGCAGGGAATCCGGCAGGCCGAGGCTGATAAAGGCTAAGTAAATGATAGGCAGCAAAAGCTGTGTCATAGGAAGAGTTCCTCCACAGATGATTTGATGGCGTGCGCCGCAGTGTATGCGGGTGCGCTATAAGAATAACATGACCGGATGGGAAATCATAGGGCAAAAGCGCCTGCTTTTTACAACAAAACAGGCGTTTCTTTGATTTGATTCGTGAAAATGCGTTTGCCGTGGCCTGTGGGCCACGGCAAACATAAAATAGAAATAGATTTCCGCTGAAGATGGCCAAAGCGCAAGCGGCGGCCATTCTGGATCGTCTTTTAGTTTTCGCTGTTCTTTTCCAGATACACGGTGGTGGAGGGGAAGGCGAAGTCCACGCCGTTTTTCTGCATCACGTCCATCAGGTCAAGGTTCAAATCGTTCTGCATCTGCAAAAAGCGGGTCATGTCGGCGGTGCGCAGGTAGGCGGACACCAGCAGGTCGATGCTGGAAGCCCCAAAGCCGCTCAGCTTGACCAGCACCGAGTCCTCGTAGGTGTAGGGGCTGGCCTTGAGCATGGCGGTTAGGTCGGTCATCAGCTGTTCCAGTTGGGGACGGGTGGTGTCGTAGGTGACCCCGAGGGTGAAGCGGTACAGCCGCTTGTTACGCAAAGTACCGTTGTTGATGGTGGCAGAGCTGACCGTGCTGTTGGTCAGGATGTACACCGAGTTATCCAGTGCGCGGACTTTGGTGGAGCGGAAGTTGATGTCCACAACCTCGCCGGAAACATCACCCACGGAGATCCAGTCACCGATGGAAAAGGGCCGGTCCAGTAGGATGACCAGCCCGCTGAACAGGTTTTTGGCGCTGTCCTGCGCCGCCAGAGAGATGGTCAGACCGACAAGACCCGCACTGGCTACGATACTGCCCACCGGCAGGCCAGTCTCCTGCGCCATGGTCATAACGCCCAGAACCACGATGAAAATTTTGTACAGCTTGTTCAGCAGGGTAGTCAGGGTGCGGTTGCTGCGCACCTCCTCGCCGCAGTTTGCCAGCAAAAGGTCGGTGAGATCGGCGGCAGCGTACAGGCCCTGACACACAAAACAGGTGGCGGCAAGCTCAAAGACCATGAGCAAGAATTTGCTCACGCCGGGAATGGCCCACGGCAGGCTGGCCGCTGCGGCATAGATGAACGCCGCAAGCGTGAGCCGCTGCACCGGCACGGCAAAGCTGCGCAGTAAAATGGGCGTACCTGCCAGCCGCCAGCTGCGGCGCAGCAGGGCAGGGAACACCCTGCGGGACAAAAGCCGCTGCGCCAGCCAGCCAAGCGCCAGCAGCAGCGCCGCGCACACCACGCGGGCGGCAAAGGCTGCCCAGCCTTCCAGCAGCAGCGAGCCAAGCTCGAAACCAAGGTTACGGATCGAGAAAATCATGGAAAACCTCCTGTGTTTTTTCACAACGCATATTATGATAGCATACTCTGCCGCCCGGGGCAAGGAAAGAAAGGTGAAAACGCACTTTGACAAAAAATGTGCAAACTTTTTGGAAAGGGGGCTTGACAGCGCCGCAGTACCGCGCTATACTCTTGGTCAGAAAGTTCGTTTCAGGGCGGGGTGCAATTCCCCACTGGCGGTAAAGTCCGCGACCACCCGCAAGGGTGCTGACCCGGTGCAACTCCGGGACCAACGGTATAGTCCGGATGCAAGAAACGGCAGGCAAATTGCGTCTGTGCGCCCTGTTGCAGTTTTTGGTTGCAGCAGGGCGCTTTTTGGTTTGTCTTTCCGGTTCGATCCAGCGCGAAAAGGGCTTTCCGAACAAATTTGAACGGGGAGTACACCCCGGGGAGGACAACTACCATGAAAAAGAATACCACCCACAACCTGACCGTTGCCGCCATGCTCAGCGCGGTCGCCTTTATCCTGATGTTCATCGAGTTCCCGCTGCCGATGCTCATCCCGTCCTTTGTCAAGATGGACTTCTCCGACCTGCCCGCCCTGCTGGGTGCCTTTGCACTGGGCCCGGTGTACGGCGTGGTCATCAGCTTTATGAAGAACCTGCTGCACATCATCATCAAGGGCACCTCCACCGCCTGCGTGGGCGAGCTGTGCAACTTTATGCTGGGCGCGGTGTTCTCTGCTGTGGCGGGCTTTGTCTACAAGCGTCACAAGAGCCGCAAGACCGCTATTCTGGGCGCCATTGCCGGTGCAGCCGTCATGGCCGTGTTCAGCGTGCCCTCCAACTACTTCATCACCTACCCGGCCTATGTGCAGTTCTACCACATGCCGCTGGAAGCTATTTTGGGCATGTATCAGGCCATCCTGCCTTCTGCTGACAGCCTGATCAAGTGCCTTGTGATCTTCAACATGCCCTTCACGCTGGTCAAGGGTCTGCTGGACGCGGTGCTGTGCCTGCTGATCTATAAGCCCCTGTCTCCCATCCTGCACGGCCGCAAGTAAGCTGCTGAAATAACAGAGAGCCGGAAAGTCCGCGGACTTTCCGGCTCTCTGAATTTATAAGAAACTTTACGCCAGCGCGCCTTTATCCAGCCATTTGCCACGCGCCATGCGCAGCAAAAACAGTGCGCCGCGGGTGCAAAGCTCGGCGCACATGGCCACCCATACGCCCACCAGCCCAAAGCGGGGAGCCAGCAGGACCGCCAAGGTCAGCCGCACGCCCCACATGCTGATAAGGTTCAGCACAAAGCAGCCGGTGCTGTCGCCTGCGCCCTGCATGGAGCCGCTGGCTACGATGCTTGCCCCGAACATCGGTTCGGCAAAGGCTTCGATGCGCAGCACCCGCGCACCCAGCGCAATGACGGCGGCGTCGGCGGTGAAGATGCCCATCAGATGCGGGGCAAACACATACAGCCCCACGCCGGTAAGCGCCATGATGCCCATGCCCATGGCGGTGCACAGCCATGCAAAGCGCTTGGCCATGTCCCGGCGGTTTGCGCCCACGGCCTGTCCCACCAGCGCAAGGGCGGCGTCCTGAATGCCGTAGCCCGCCATGTAGCACAGGCTCTCGGCGCTGACCCCCAGACTGTTGGCGGCAATGGCGGTAGTGCCCAGCCCGGACACGATGCGCACCAGCAGCACCTGTGCCGAGGACAGGGCGGCGCGCTCTGCCGCCAGCGGCGCGCCTACCTTCCACACGTTATGCAGGCAGGCGCGGGTAATGTGCCAAGAGCCGGGCTTGCGGATGCACAGTGGGCCATCCCGCAGCAGCAGAACGCCCAGCGCCAGCGTGCCGCCCACAGCGTTGGCAAGGGCTGTGCCCAGTGCTGCGCCCGGTACGCCCCAGCCCAGACCCCAGACCGTGAGGTTCTGGCCGAATACCGTCATCTCCCGCGTGGGGTTGATGAGGAAAAAGTTGAAGATGATGTCCAGTACGCAGGTGAAGATGCTGATGAGACCCGGGGTAAGCGCATCACCCGTAGAGCGCAGCATGGCGGCGTAGGTGCCCATAGCCATGATAAAAGGCAGGGAAGCCGACCAGATGGCAAAATAGGCCGAAGCGTTTGCCTGCAGTGCCGCATCTGCGCCCAGCCACCCGGGCAGAAACCGGCTGATGCCCACGCCAAAGGCCGCTGCAGCAAGACCCACCGCCAGATTGAACAGCATGGACTGCCGCAAAACGCCACGGGCGTCCTGCTGGCGGTCTGCGCCCAGATACTGTGCCACCTGAATGGAAAACGCCATGCACAGCCCGGCCAGCATCCCGTGCAGCAGCCATGTGCTGGAGCTGACGATGCCAATGGAGGCTGTTGCGGCGGCACCGATATGCCCCACCATGGCGGCGTCGATGTACTCCATGGCGGTAACCACGATCTGCTGCAAAATGGAAGGGATACTCAGCGTCAGCGCCACCTGTGCGGTGTGGCGCAGCGGCACCTGCTCGCCCTGCCGCATCCGGGCAGAGAGCTGCTCAAGTGTAATGGACATGGAACCTCCTGCGTTGTGGGTGAAAATTACAGACTAATACATTATTATAGAGAGCTGCGGGAGAAAAGTCAATCCAAAGTGAATTTTGCCGCCGGGATTGATTTTTGGGCAAGGGCGTGATACACTCACAACGTACTATACAGAAAGAAAGAGGAATGTTATCTTATGATCCAAATGCTGACCTCTGTCATCGGGCAGCGGGGCGTGGATGCCATGGCGTTTTTGCTGGCATTTGCCCTGACCGCCCTGACAGATTCCATTTTCCGCGATAAACTGCCCCACGACCACGGCCGCGCCTTTGCGGTGAACGGCGAGCTTTCCAAGGGCAAGGCGCGAGGCTCCGGACTGATCTTTGTGCTGTGCATCGCACTGGTGTCGCTGGCGTTTTTGCCCTTCAACACAGAGTATGTGGTGTACAATGTGCTGCTGATCGCCTCCATGCTCTCCGGTTATCTGGACGATGCCGCCGAAACCGCTTGGAATGAGTACAAAAAAGGCATCATCGATTTTGTCATCGCGGTGCTGGCGGGCGTCACCTACCTGAACTTCAATGGCTGCGGCGTACACTTTTTGCAGTGGAGCTTCACCCTGCCCTATGCAGTGTACCTGCTGCTCATCGTCATCCTGATCTGGGCAAGCATCAACGTGGTCAACTGCACCGATGGTGTGGACGGCCTTTCCGCCAGTCTGGCAGTGGTTACCATTGGCACCTACCTGCTGGCTTATAAGACCGAACTGGGTGCGTATGCTACGGCTGGTGTGGTGTTCATCGGTGCGCTGCTGGCCTACCTGTGGTTGAATGCCAAGCCCTCCAGCCTGCTGATGGGCGATGCCGGCAGCCGCGCCATGGGCTTTTTCATCGCCATGCTGTCGCTCAAGTGCGGCCACCCCTTCGCCTTCCTGCTGGCGGCTATCGTGTTCATCGCAGACGGCAGCTTGGGCATTTTGAAGATCAGCCTGAAGCGTTTTCTGCACATCTGGATCTTGAAAAATACCCTGACCCCTCTCCACGACCATGTGCGCAAGCGCAAGGGCTGGAGTGATGAGCAGGTGGTAGCCCGCTGGCTCATTCTGCAGTGTGTGGCTTCGGCTCTGCTGCTGCTCCTTGTGCGGGGCTGATACCCGTTACAATTCCGCCCGTAAAAATGCAAGCCCGGAAAGTCTGCGGACTTTCCGGGCTTGCTCTGCCTTAAAATGATCTTCTCAGCATTCCACTCCGGCTTTTTTGCACGCCGCCTGCACCACATGCCCTACCAGCACCGAGGTGGTCACGGTGCCCACGCCGCCGGGCACGGGAGTAATGGCGTCTACCACCGATTCAGCGGCGGCAAACTGCACGTCACCGCACAGCTTGCCCTCCTCGTTCACATGGATGCCTACGTCCACGACCGTCTGGCCTGCCCGCAGGCAGTCCGCGCCCACAGCCGCCATTTTGCCCATGGCCACCACCACGATGTCGGCCTGTCTGCACACTTCTGGCAGGTTCTGGGTGCGGGAGTTGCACAGGGTCACGGTGGCATTTTCCCGGTCCAGCATCATGGCGGCTGGCTTGCCCACCACAAGGCTGCGTCCCACCACCACGGCACGCTTGCCGGAAAGAGGAACGTTATAATACTTCAAAATCTCCATGCAGGCCTGCGCGGTGCAGGGGGCGTAGCCCAGCTCTGTATTCGTGAACACCCCGGCCAGCGAACCGTCCGTGATGCCGTCAACGTCCTTTTCCGGGCGCAGGGCGGCGCGGACGGTGCGGTCATCGAACTGCTTGGGCAGGGGACGGAACAAAAGACAGCCGTGGATGCCGTCGTCAGTGTTCACCTCGTCCAATACCCGGAGCAGCTGCTCCTGCGTGGCGTCGGCGGGCAGCACGAACTGCCGGACTGCGACGCCCACCTTGCCGCAGCGGGTCATCACGCCCCGCTCGTAGGAGAGGTCATCCTCCCGCTCGCCCACCCGCACCACGGCCAGCGTGGGGGTGATGCCCTTAGCTTTCAACTGCTCGCAGAGCAAAGCGTTGCGCTCGTTCATGGCGGCCACCACCGGCGCGCCCTTTAAAATCGTTGCCATATACTTTCCCTCATTTGTGATATTATTTATTGCGGAGTTTCCCGCTGACGGCGGTGAAGGTTTCGTCTGCCCGGGGCACAAACTCTGCCAGCAATGCGTCTGCCCGGGCGTCCAGCGCGGCTGCGCGGCTGCGGTCTGCCATCAGCTTGGTGTTAATAAACACATTCAGGCTTGCGGCCTGCAATGCCGCCTTGCACAGCACGGCGGCGCAGCCTGCATCCGATACTGCCAGCACGCTGCCTTTGGCGGCGTACTGCCCTGCCAGCGCGATGCCCTCGGCGCACTTTTCCATAATTTGCAGCGGCACGGCGCTTGCACCGTCCAGTGCGGCTTCCAGTACAGCGGCTTTGTGCGCGGCCTGCTCCGGGGTGTCCTTGGGCAGGCCGTAGGCCGCAGCCAGCGGCGCAAAGGCGTCAGCATCGGCCTGTACCAGCGCTTCCAGCTCCAGCCGAAGGGCTTCAGCCCGGGCGTTCAGTGCCTGAATGTCCGCTTCCACGACGGCATACTTTTTTTTGCCGGTGGTCAGGCAGCCCACCATGTTGCCCAGTGCCACACCGGCAGCGCCTACCAGAGCGGCAGTGCCACCGCCGCCCGGTGTGGGCGCTTTGCTGGCAAGCTGTGCCAGAAACTGTGCGCAGCTTAGATCGTTCATTTCCATGTGTAGATACCCCTCTCTGTTACAAAGGCGTCCAGCCGCTGGTCGTGGTCGTCCACGGCGGCGCGGGGGACGCGCTGAACCTCCAATGCAATGCCGATCTTCACCGCCCGGGTGCAGCGGGGCAGGTAGCGGTCGTAGTAGCCCTTGCCCATGCCCACCCGGCGGCAGTCTGCGTCAAAGGCGGTGCAGGGCACCAGCACCAGATCCAGCTGCTCCGGCTGCAAAAGGGTAGAGCGCTCCGGCACCGGCGCATGGATGCCGTACTGTCCCACCGCCCAGCCGTCCGCGCCCGGCACGGCTGCGGTAAGGGAAAAGCCCTCGCCGCACACCGGGTAGGCCACCGTCTTGCCCTGCCGTGCGGCCTCGGCAGCCACGGCGGCAAGGTCGGCTTCGCCCCCAAAGGCTGCGTAGAGCAAAAGGGTATGGGCAGTGCGGTAGGCGTCCAGTTCCAGCACCCGGCGGCACAGCGCCGCGTTGGCGGCAGCACGCTGCGGCGCATCCAGCGCCTTGCGGACGGCACGGCCAGCGGTACGCTGCGCCTGTTTTTCCTCGGCAATGGTCATACAAAACACCTCGCTTCACCTGTGAAAGGGGATACTTGAAAAATATACAAAATCGACAGCGCATTTTTATACAAATATAATAAACACTTCAGACAAAAAAAGCAAGCCTTTTGGCGAAAAGAGGATTGAAGCCGCCGCCGCTTTCTGCTATGATTATGTTACAGCAGCAAACGCCGCGCGGGTGCTGCGCTGAGAGAATCTACAACATTTTGTGGAGAGGGGTAAGTAAAATGTACAAGGATATGATGGACACCATCGGCATGGTCAATGCAGCCGACCCGGAACTGGGCGCAGCCATGGAGCGGGAGCTGACCCGTCAGCGCGAGAACATTGAGCTGATCGCCAGCGAGAACATCGTTTCGCCCGCCGTGATGGCAGCCATGGGCAGCGTGCTGACCAACAAGTATGCCGAGGGTCTGCCCGGCAAGCGCTACTACGGCGGCTGCGTCTATGTGGACGAGGTGGAGAATATTGCCATCCAGCGCGCCTGCCAGCTGTTCGGGGCAAAGTACGCCAACGTCCAGCCCCATTCCGGCGCACAGGCCAACCTTGCTGTGTATTTTGCCCTGCTGGAGTTGGGCGATACCGTTATGGGTATGGACCTTTCGCAGGGCGGTCACCTGACCCACGGTTCTCCGGTGAATATGTCCGGTAAAAACTACCACTTCATCTCCTACGGCGTTGGCGCAGACGGCGTTATAGACTACGCCGAGCTGGAAAAGCAGGTGCGCAAGGTGCGCCCCAAGATGCTGGTGGCGGGCGCTTCTGCCTACCCCCGCGCCATCGACTTTGAAAAGCTGGCCGAGATCGCCCACGGCTACGGCGCATACCTGATGGTGGATATGGCGCACATTGCCGGTCTGGTGGCGGGCGGTCAGCACCAGAGCCCCGTGCCCTATGCCGACGTGGTGACCACTACCACCCACAAGACCCTGCGCGGACCCCGCGGCGGCCTGATTTTGACCAACAACCCCATCATTGCCAAGCGCATCAACTCGGCAGTGTTCCCCGGCACGCAGGGCGGCCCTCTGGAACACGTGATTGCAGCAAAGGCCGTCTGCTTTGGCGAGGCACTGAAGCCGGAGTTCAAGGAATATGCCCGCAAGATCGTAGAAAATGCACAGGCGCTGGCTGCGGCCTTGCAGCAGCGCGGGGTCAAGCTGGTATCCGGCGGCACCGACAACCACCTGATGCTCATTGACCTGCGGGACGAAGAGTGCACCGGCAAGGACTTGGAGCAGCGTCTGGACAGCGTGCACATCACTGCCAACAAGAACACCGTCCCCGGCGAGACCCGCAGCCCCTTTGTGACCTCTGGCGTGCGTCTGGGCACCCCGGCTGTCACCACCCGCGGCATGGGTGCAGCCGAGATGCAGGTGATCGCGGACTGCATTGCAGACTGCATCTGGCACTATGCGGAAAAGAAGGGCGAAATCAGCGAGCGTGTCCTGCGCCTGACCCGGGAGTTCCCGCTGTACCAGTAAAAGCAACGTGTAAATAACAAGGCATCCGCAGCCGTTCTGTTAAGCATACAGGGCTGCGGGTGCCTTTTGTTACAAAAACGGGAGAGCCCAAAAAGGAGAAAGACGATGGAAAGTTTAGGCCTTTTGCATCTGTATTACGGCGACGGCAAGGGCAAGACCACAGCCGCCATGGGGCTTGCCCTGCGGGCGCTGGGCAGCGGAAAACGTGTGGTCATCGTGCAGTTTTTAAAGGGCGGGCAGAGCGGGGAGATCCCGCTGCTGGAGCAGCTGGGCGCCACCGTTTACCGGGGCAAGGCCGGGCAGAAATTCGTCTTTCAGATGAATGAAGCCGAAAAGGCCGCTACCCGCGCTTTGCAGAACCAAAATCTTGCGGCGGCGCTGGCGCAGCCCTGTGATATGCTGGTGCTGGACGAAGCCGGCAGCGCGTGGGAACTGGACATGGTGGATAAAGCCCTGCTGCAGCAGGCAGTGCTGCACCGCCCCGCCGGGCAGGAGTGCGTGCTGACCGCCCACGCAGCCCCCGCGTGGATGCTGGACGCCGCAGATTACCTCACAGAGATGTGCTGCCGTCGCCACCCCTACCAGAAGGGTATTGCCGCACGGAAGGGCGTGGAGTATTAAGGTTATAGCAAAAGGAGTTGTTGCGCATGATGCAACAACTCCTTTTGCAGTTTTATACGTCCCAAAACGCTGCCAGCGCCGTTTCCAGCGCGGCGGTACCGGGCAGATACTGGATGTGCTGCCAGTGCGGCGGGAACAGACGGGCGGTGTCGGGCTGCGCAAAGCGGTCGTCCAAAAGCAGCACCACGCCTTTGTCCTGTGGGGTGCGCACCACCCGCCCGGCGGCTTGCAGCACCTTGTTCATGCCCGGGTAGCGGTAGGCGTAGTCGAAGCCGCAGCCGGACTGCTCCTCGTAATACCGGCGCAGCATCTCCTGCCGGGGGTTCACCTGCGGCAGACCCACCCCCACGATGGCGCAGCCGATGAGCCGGTCGCCCACAAGGTCTACCCCCTCGCCGAAGATGCCGCCCATCACGGCAAAGCCCAGCAGCGTGTTGGCAGGGTGGGGAGCGAACTGTGCCAGAAACTCCGCGCGCCCGGCATCGTCCAAGCTGCGCTGCTGCACAAGGGTGGGAATGTCCGGCCAGCGGGCGGCAAAGGCTTCGTACACCTGCTGCAAATAGGCGTAGCTGGGGAAAAACGCCAGATAGTTGCCGGTCTTGCCCCGCGCCAGCGCCGCCAGCGCATCCGCTACGGCGGGCACACTGGCTTCCCGTTGGCGGTAGCGGGTGGAGATGCCCGGCAGGCAGAACAGCCCCAGATTTTCCGGCGGGAAAGGGCTGGGCAGCGCCACCGCCCGGGCATCGGCGCAGCCCAGCACGCTGCGGTAAAAGGCAGGCGGGGTCAATGTGGCACTGAACAGCGCCGCGCTGCGCCCTGCCGCCAGACTGGCGTCCACAAAAGGCGCGGGGTCTAAGCAGAGCAGATGCAGCTCCAGCTCACTGCCCCGGGCGGTAAGCTGGGTGACAAAATGGCTGTCGTACCGGTCGGCCGCGCGGGCGATATCCTGCAAGGCAAAGTAGAGTTCCAGCAGCTGGGCGTGGGCGGGGTCCTCGGGGTTCTGTTCCAGCCAGTCCTGTAACGGGGTGTGCACTGCCCGCAGGGCAGCGGGCAAAGCGGCGGGCAGCTGCTGCAAAAACACAGTGCCGTCCCGGGCGTACAGCGGCTGTGGCAGGGCAAAATCCGGGGCAGCTTCAGCGGGTAAAAGGCTTATCTGTGCGGGCTCTGTCTCCCCGGCAGGTTCTGCGCCTGTGCGGGGCGCAGCCTGTGCGCAGGCTTTGCGCGCTGCCAGAAAGACTTTATCCGCCTTGGTCAGCGCGGTTTTCAGGCTGCTTTTGCCCTTGCCCAGCGCCCGCTTTGCCTCGGTCAGGCTGCTTTTGGCAAACTGCGCCGAGTACATGGCGCGGGCTCTGTCCGGCAGGTTGTGCGCCTCGTCAATGAGGAACAGCCAGTCCCCGGCGGCATCGAAAAAGCGCTTGAGGTGCACCACCGGGTCAAACAGATAGTTGTAGTCCCCGATGACCACATCACACCACTCGCTCAGATCCAGCCCCAGCTCAAAGGGACACACTGAGAACTGCCGGGCGGTGTCCGCCAGCGCGGCACGGCTGAAACTGCCGCTGCCGTCCAGCAGAGCCGCCAGCGCATCCTTGCGGCGGTCGTAGTAGCCGTTGGCAAAGGGGCACACCTCCGGCAGACAGGCGGGGTGCCCTTCGGCGTCCGGGTGCAGACAAGCCTTTTCCTTGGCGGTCAGGGTCACGCTGCGCAAGGCGAGACCGGGTTGTGCGGCACGCAGCCGCGCCACCGCATCCTCGGCGGCGGCTTGGGTGGTGTTGCGGGCGGTCAGATAGAACAGCTTTGCGCCGCAGCCCTCGCCCATGGCCTTTAAGGCAGGGAAGAGCGCGCTCATGGTCTTGCCGATGCCGGTAGGTGCCTGACAAAAAACGCGGGTGCCGCCCTTGCGGTCGGTGCTTTTTCCAGCGCGGCAGGCGCGGTACACTTCACCCGCCAGCGCCCGCTGCCCGGGGCGGTACTCCGCAAAGGGAAATTGCAGCGCCGCAAGGCTTTGGCTGCGCCGGGTGTCCCAGTCCATCTGCCGCCGCGCCCACGGGGCATACTGCATTAAAAGCTGCCGCAAAAACTGCTCCAGCTGCTGCTGAGTGAACTGCCGGGTAAAGCGCTGAATCTGATCGGTATCGACCTGATAATAGGTCAGCCGTACGGCCAGCGTTTCCAGTCCCTGCTGGCTGCTGTAAATGGCGGCATACACCATGCCCTGCGCCCAGTGGCAGGGGTTCAGTTCCTCGGCGATCTCCTCATAGGGAACCGTGGTGGTCTTGATCTCATCAATGGTCACGGTGCCGTTTTCATCGGTGAAAATGCCGTCTGCCCGGCCTTCCAGCGTAAAGGCAATGCCGCAGGCTTCCCGCTCCGCGCTGAGAAACACCTCGGCCTGATAGCCCTCCCCGGCGGCCTTTTGCAGCTTGCGGTGGATGCGTGCACCCTCGTTGGCGCGGTCGAAGCCGGCAAAGCGGCTGTCGATGCTGCCGGTGCGCAACAAAAACTCCACCAGCTGCCGGATGGGCAGATGGATGCTTGCCAAGGCGTTTCACCTCCGTTGCAGTTTACTTTATCCTACCCCGAACAGCTCCATGCACTGGGCGGCTGCGGCATCCACCTGTGCAAAATCCACGGCGGTGCGGTAGTAGGTCTCCAGTTCGTCATGGCAGCTTTTTGCCTGCGCCATCAGGGCACAGGCCTGTTCCAGAAGTTCGGCAGCGGCGCGCTCGTTGAAGCGCAGCCGTGCCCGGCAGGCAGAAAGGTTCTCCCTGTCCACAAAACGGCTGCACCGCACGGTCTGCGCCGCAGACAGCCGCACCGGATGCCAGCGGTTGTCGGTCAGAAACGCCAGCCGCAGGGAGGGGATGATAATGTGGTCGATTTTATCCTCCGGGTGCATGGCGCAGGGGCAAGTGATGATGTGGTAGCCCCGCGCCAGTGCCTCGGCGCGGATGAGTTCCAGCAGCAGGCGGGAGACTGCCCCGTAGTCGTCCCGGAAGAGGATGCATTTGTCTGCCAGTGCCTGCACCGTGCCCTGATAGAACACCTCGCCCTTGGGCGTGATGGCCGAGAGCAGCCGCAGCTCTTCAGAGCCCATCTCCTCGGTGCGGGGCAACAGGCGGATGCACAGCCGCTTGACGTAGCGGCGCACTTTTTCAAAGTTGGCGCTGCACGCTTCGGCGCGGCGGCTGTCCAGCAGCAGGCTGCCCGCCGAGGCCACATACCGCGCCGCCCGGCTGCGCAGCAGCTGGTTGCGGGCAAACAGGGCGGTCACCTCGTCCTTGTGGGGATGCAGGGCATCGGCGTCAATGGTGTGATACAAACTCAACACCCGCTCGTCTGCGCCGGGGGCTTCCGGCTCCACCACATGGGGCGCGGTGGCATCGATAATGGCGCGCTTCTGCCGCAGAAACACCACCCCATCCAGACTGTCGGGGTCGCTGGCGCAGTGGATGCGCTGGATGGGTTCGCCCTTATCCTGTGCGGCGCGCGCCAGACGCTTCATCAAAGTAGATTTGCCGCAGCCCGGCCCGCTTTTGAGCAGCACAAGCTGCATCCCGGGCTCCCGGCGCAGCGGCGCAAAGTAGCCCTTGAACCCGGCGGGCGTTGTAGCGCCCAGAAAGAAATCCACAGAAGGATGCACGGAACTTTCCATACAAAAACACCTCGCTTTTGCTTTACAGTATGCAAAAGCGGTGCGGTTGGTTCCTGTCCTTACCTATTATAGGTATGCTCACACACGGCGGCAATGGTGTCCCGCAGCACGGTAAAATCCGCAAAGGCTTCGGGCTTGTTCTGAGGTTGGCGCAGCAGGGCGGCGGGGTGGAAGGTACCCATGAACAGGATGCCGCCCTTCTCAATGATCTGTCCGTGTTCCCGGGTGACGGAAAAATCCTGCCGGATCATCCGCTGGGCGGCAACGCGCCCAAGGCAGACCACGATCTTGGGATGCAGCAGCCGGAACTGCTCCCGCAGCCACGGCATACAGGCTTCGCTCTCGGCGGGCAGCGGGTCACGGTTCTGGGGCGGGCGGCACTTGACGATGTTGGCGATATAGCAGTTTTTGCTGCGGTCAAGGTCGATGGCAAACAGGTATTTGTCCAGCAGCTGGCCGCTGCGCCCCACAAAGGGCAGACCCTGTTCATCCTCGCTCTGGCCGGGTCCCTCGCCCACAAACAGCACCTCGGCGTCCAGCACGCCCTGCCCGAACACCACGTTCGTCCGGGTGGCGCACAGCTCGCACCGGGTGCAGGCAAGGCATTCAGCCTTTAAAGTATCCATATCCATGGAGAACATCTCCTTTAAAATCAGATTGGTGGTTTATTTGCAAATCACAACATTGTAAACTATAACACAGATTCAAGAGTACGGCAAATACCCAAAAGAGATTATCTTGATTTCTTGAAAAAAACACCTGTGTATGATAAAATGAGCTTGAAGAAGGGAGCGGGTAAAATGCCGGTATTAAGCATATTTTATGGCATCATCGTCAGAATGTACCGAGAGCAGGGTGGAAAACACAATATGCCACATATCCATGCGGAATATTCCGGGGAAGAGATCGTGATGACGCTGGATGGAACGATCTTGGAAGGCGGTTTTCCGAAAAACAAGCTGAAGCTGCTGGAAGCGTGGGTGGTAATACACCACGATGATCTGGAAGCGAATTGGAAGCTGTTGAGCAATGGTGAGCAGTTCTTCCGTATTGACCCTTTGAAATAAGGAGTGATCTTATGTTGCAGCCAAAATTGACTAAGGTGGAGACCGTAAGCCCCTTGAAACTACGCCTGTTCTACGAAACGGGTGAGGTGAAGCTCTTTGATGTTGCACCCTATGCAACGGGTCCGTGGTACGGACAGCTGAAAGACGAAAGCTATTTCAATGCGGTGCAGCTGCTGCCCGGCGGCGTGGGTATCGAATGGCCGGAGGGGCAGGACGTTGCGCCCCACGAGCTGTATGAGAACAGCATCCCCGTAAAGAAAACTGCATGATGGAGCATCTGCCCATAGAGCCTATGAACGACACGGGTCCTTTTTTATATTTGCAGGGGAAAATATCCCTTAAAACCGGTATGATATTTTATTCACAAATCAAATGGCGGTTTCTCCCCTAAAATATAGCACAAAAACACAATTTTGTCTTGAACTTTTTGCCGTCTGTGCTAGAATAAAGGAGAAAGGCATCCTTGTGTCCAACAGACGCAGGAAGCAAATTTTGGAAAGCATTTTCGGAGGTAATCACAATGGCTGATATGTTTGCACCGCTGGTAGCACAGCTGAAGGCAAATCCCAAGACGATCGTGTTCACCGAGGGCAATGACCCCCGCATTCTGGAGGCCGCAAGCAAGCTGCTGGCCGAGGGCGTGCTGAAGGTCGTTATGGTGGGCAACGAGGCAGAGTGCAAGGCTGCTGCCGCCGCCGGTAACTTTGATATTTCCGCTGCCGAGATCATCGACCCGGAGAACTACGCCGGTTTTGATGAGATGGTCAGCACCATGGTGGAGCTGCGCAAGGGCAAGCAGTCCGCTGAGGAGTGCACAGCCCTGCTGAAGAAATCCAACTACTTCGGCACCATGCTGGTGAAGATGGGCAAGGCAGACTGCCTGCTGGGCGGCGCTACCTACTCCACCGCCGACACCATCCGTCCCGCTCTGCAGCTGGTCAAGACCAAGAAGGGCGCACATCTGGTGAGCTCTTGCTTTATTCTGGACCGCGACTGCGGCGAAGAGGGCCTGAAGCGCATTGCCATGGGCGACTGCGCCGTCAACATTGATTACACCGATACCGTCGATAAGGCTACCGGCGAGGTCAAGATCTCTGCCGCTTCCAAGCTGGCAGAGGTGGCTGTGGAGACTGCCCGCACCGCAAAGCTGTTCGGCATCGACCCGAAGGTGGCTGTGCTGAGCTTCTCCACCAAGGGCTCCGGCAAGGGCGGCACTGTGGCACTGAGCCACGATGCTACCATCAAGGCACAGGAGATGGATCCCGAGCTGGCTGTGGACGGCGAGCTGCAGTTTGACGCAGCCGTTGCTCCCGAGGTCGCACAGGTCAAGTGCAAGGGCAGCAAGGTGGCTGGTCAGGCCAACACCTTCATCTTCCCCTGCATCGAGGCCGGCAACATCGGCTATAAGATCGCACAGCGTCTGGGCGGCTACGCTGCCTACGGCCCCATCCTGCAGGGCCTGAACGCACCCATCAACGACCTGTCCCGCGGCTGCAATGCAGACGAGGTGTACAAGATGAGCCTGATCACCGCTTGCCAGTCTTAAACAGTTTTAGCACAAACGAGGAGAAGCCTTCGGGCTTCTCCTTTTTGTTTTGCCCCCTCTTGCAATCCGGCGGGGTTTATGGTACAATATCTTAGCATCCACAAGGATGTGTCGGACAGCGCCTGCTGCGTGGTTCGGCATACGGATGCGGGTCCTGTACGATGGGCTCGCTGTGAACCAGGTCAGGTGGGGAACCAAGCAGCCTTAAGCAGTGCGTTCGTGCGTTTCAGTAAGCCTGCATCCGTATGCCGAGTTACGCAAGGCGGGGACAAAACCCCGTCGAGCGCTGTCCTTTTATTTTTGCCGCAAAGGCCGGGAAAGGGGAGAGATCGCCATGTATCGTGCACTTTACCGCAAATGGAGACCCCAGCGGTTTGAGGATGTGGTGGGCCAGCGTGCCATCGTGACCGCCCTGAAAAACCAGATCACCGCAGGGCGCGTGGGCCATGCGTATCTGTTTACCGGCGTGCGCGGCACCGGCAAGACCACCTGCGCCAAAATTTTTGCAAAGGCGGTCAACTGTCTGCACCCGGTAAATGGCGACCCCTGCGGGGAGTGCGAGATCTGCAAGGGCATCGACAACGGCAGCCTGCTGGACGTGGTGGAGATGGACGCAGCCTCCAACAACGGCGTGGATGATATCCGCGACCTGCGGGACGAGACCGCCTACACCCCCAGCGCCTGCCAGTATAAGGTGTATATCATCGACGAGGTGCACATGCTGTCCACAGCGGCCTTTAATGCGCTGCTGAAAACGCTGGAAGAGCCGCCCGCACATGTCATCTTCATTCTGGCGACCACCGAGATCCAGAAAGTGCCCGCCACCATCCTCTCCCGCTGCCAGCGGTACGATTTTACCCGCATCGGGCCGGAGGATATCGCCCGGCGGGTGGAGTATATCGCCGGGGAAGAAAAGCTGGAGCTGACCTCCGACGGCGCGGAACTGATCGCCCGTCTGGCCGATGGTGCGCTGCGCGATGCGCTGTCCATTCTGGACACCTGCGCCGGTGTCACTGCAAAGATCGACGCAGACGTGGTGCGCCGCATGGCGGGTGTGACCGACCGCAGCTACCTGTTCCATATTTCTGACGCCTTGGAAGCGCAGGACGCCGCCGCCGCGCTGGCACAGCTGGCGCAGCTGCGGCAGCAGTCGGTGGACGTAAAACGTCTAACTGAGGAACTGATCGCCCACTACCGCGCCCTGATGCTGGCGGCGCTGCCCGGCGGGCAGGCGCTGCTGTCCGGTGTTTCGCCGGAGGAAGAGGCGCTGTACCTGCAAAAAGGCCCGGAGATGGGGCAGCGGGAAGCCATCCGCGCCATCCGCACGTTAGGTACGGCGCTGGAACACATGACCCGTGGCAGCGACCAGCGCATCGAGCTGGAATTGGCACTGTTCAGCCTGTCCGAGCCGCCCCAGCAGATGCAGACGGTAATGGTACAGGCAGCCCCCGCCCGCGCGGCACAGCCGGAAGCACCCCGCCCCTTTGCGGCAGCGGCGCAGCCCTTTGCCAGCGCCCCGGTGCAATCTGCCCCCGCAGCTGCCGCACCCCAGACCCCGGCAGTAGTAGAAGAGCCTGCCCCTGCTGTGCAGCAGACCCCTCCGCAGCCTGCCGCGCAGGAAGCACCGCCCGCCCCTGCGGAGGAGCTGCCGCCCATGCCAGAGGAACCGCCGGTACAGCAGAGCGACACCGCCCTGCCGTGGGACGAGCCTGCCCCGCAGGCACCGCCGCCGGAGGAGTCGGAGCCGGTCACCCAGCCGGAGCAGCCCGCCCCTGCAGAGCCTGCGCAGTCGGCTCCTGCGGCAGAGGAAACGCCTGCCCCGGTGCAGGAGCACCCTGCCGATCCGGTGCTGACCAAGCCCCGCAGCGTGGCGCAGCAGGGCACGAACCCCTTCCCGTACTGGGGACAGATCGTGCAGAAGCTGGAAGGCATCGACCCCATGCTGTATATGTATCTGCGCAAGTCCAAAGCTTACTTTGACGGTACCCGCGTGCTGATCGACGGCGGCAAGACTTTCCGGGATTTTATCCGGGTGAACAAGGACAGCCAGAAGCTGATCAAAAAGCTGATCGCCGAGGTATCCGGCGTGCCGGTGCCCATCGGCCCCTACGAGCCCAAAACGGCCGGAAAGACCGCCTCCAACGCGGAGCAGTCCCTTCTGGCGCTGGAAAAGTTGGGGTTAGAGGTCAGCATTGAGGATACCGCCCGCAAAAAGCGATAAAAATTGTTTATAATAAAGGAGAATACCATTATGAAAGCAAGAATGCCCGCAGGCTACGGCCGCCCCGATATGAACGCCCTGATGCGTCAGGCTCAGAAGATGCAGGAGGACATGAAGAGCAAGCAGGCCGAGCTGGAAGCCGCCGAGTACACCGGCAGCGCCGCTGGTGAGATGGTGACTGTGAAGATGAACGGCAAGCACGAGGTGCTGTCCATCACCATCAAGCCCGAGGCCGTGGACCCGGATGACATCGAGATGCTGGAAGACATGGTGGCTGCTGCCATCAACGCCACCGTGAAGCAGGTGGACGAGACCGCCGAGGCCGAGATGGGCAAGCTGACCGGCGGCCTGAACATTCCGGGTCTCTGAGCCGGGAAGGGGAGATACCATGGACTACACTGCCGCACCGCTGGAAAAGCTGATCGAGGAGTTCGGCAAGTTTCAGGGCGTGGGCCGCAAGGGCGCTACCCGCATGGCCTATCAGGTGCTGAGTATGTCGGATAAGGACGCTGCGGCGCTGGCCGATGCCATCCGCGGTGCGCACACCCGGCTGCATCGGTGCCGCATCTGCCAGAACTTTACGGACGCTGACCTGTGCCCGGTGTGCGCCAGCGCCAAGCGGGACACCTCGGTGATCTGCGTGGTGGAAAAGCCCCGGGACGTGCAGGCCTTTGAGCGCACCCGGGAGTATAACGGCCTGTACCATGTGCTGCACGGTCTGCTGGACCCGCTGGCCGGTGTGGGCGCAGAGCAGTTGACCGTCAAGGAGCTGCTGGCGCGGCTGAAGGACGACACGGTGAAGGAGGTCATCATGGCCATGAACCCCACCGTGGAGGGCGAGGCGACCGCCATGTATCTGGCAAAGCTCATCAAGCCGCTGGGCATCCGGGTTACCCGGCTGGCCTCCGGTCTGCCGGTGGGTGCCAGTCTGGAATACGCGGACGAGACTACCCTGTACCGGGCACTTTCCGGCCGGGGAGAACTGTAAATCTATAAAAATTTACAATTCTGTCAGAAACAGCCCTTGCATTACCCTGAAAAAATGGTATACTGAAACAACAAACGGAACGGAGAAAGGAGGCGCGCAGCATGGCACCCACAAAGGAGCGCCCGGCGACCAAGACCATCGCCACCAATCGCGAAGCGCGCCACGAGTATTTTGTTCTGGAAGCGCTGGAGACCGGTGTGGAGCTCAAAGGCACCGAGGTGAAAAGCCTGCGGGCCGGCGGAGTCAACCTGAAGGACAGCTGGGTGGATATTGAAAACGGCGAGCTGCTGGTAAAGGGGATGCACATCAGCCCCTACGACCACGGCAACCTGTTCAATCAGGATCCCATGCGCGTCCGGCGGCTTCTGGCGCACAAAAGTGAGATCCGGCGTCTGCACCAGCAGTGCAAACTGCAGGGCTATACGCTGGTGCCGCTCTCGCTTTATTTCAAGCATGGCCGCGTAAAAATGGAAGTGGGCTTGTGCAAGGGCAAAAAGCTGTACGACAAGCGTGCCGATGCCGCCCAGCGCGATGCAAAGCGCTCCATTGACCGGGCTGTGAAGTCCAACGGCAAGTACTATTAAGCACTCCAATTGCAGACTGCGGCTCACCGCAAAACCAAGCTTTCCGCACATCGCAAGATGTGCTTTATAAGGGGGCGTAAAGGTTTCGACGGGGGGAGCGAGGTCTGGGCAGCGGGTAGCAGCGGGGGAACTGCTCTATAACTCCTCCAAAAAAATTAACTGACAACAATAATTATCAGTTGCTCGCAGCCTGAGTGCTGCGCGTTCCGCCCACTCTTGTGTCGTGTGGGGCCGGGGCGTCCTTTAGACACAGCACCTGAACGGACCTAAGCTTTGCGGACCGGCAGGAACTCATGAAGCTACCAAAGCGCTAGCCTGACGATCGGCGTGGCGCGGCGGGAATGTTGTAGATCGCCTGCACCCGGAGACACCTGCACTGAGCTCTTTTCGGACATGGGTTCGACTCCCATCGCCTCCACCAACTGAAAGGGCGAGGGTATTTGGTACTGTTATTTTCGGACAGTATCGGATACTCTCGCCTTTATTTTTGTTGCTGATATGATTCTTCAAATTGATTTGGGGTTTGCTGTTTAAGACATTCATGCGGTCGGTAATCGTTATAAAAATCAATATATTCTGATAGACTTTCCTCTAATTCGGAGACAGTTTCATAAAAATGAAATTTGAACTGTTCTTTTTTAAGCGAAGCAAAGAAAGATTCCGCCACAGCATTATCAAGTGGATTGCCTATATCGGAAAAGGATTGGTGTACATTAAAGTCAAGAAGTAGTTGACGAAAGCTGAATGCGGTATACTGCGCGCCTTGGTCACTATGAAATGTTAACCCTTGCGGATGGTTCCGATTTTGATAGGCCAATTTGAATGTGTGGATCGTGAGTTCTGCATCGGCGAATTCGGCAACGGCGTGTGAAACGACTTTTCGAGAAAATAGGTCGATGATAACACAGACATATGCGATAGAAGTGTTTACCTTAACATAGGTGATGTCACTGACCCAAATGCTGTTTGGCTTTTCAACGGTAAAATTTTGCTTTACGAGATTGGGACGATAAGTATAGTGCCGCTGAAAAGTAGCGTTCTCTGGAAGTGCTTGTTTACGTTTTAATCCGTGCTCTTTCATGAGCCGCACAATACGTTTTGTGCTAACAGTATAGCCTTGCTCCATCAATTTTGCGCGAATCTTTTTTGCACCGAAACGGCAATCGCTTTTCTGGAAGATGATAGTGATTTTTTCTTTCAAAAGCGTATCTTCTACATCTAGTTGCTTTTCAATCAGTGCACTTTTCTGTCTATTTATGTAAGTGGATTTTGAAAGATTCAGCAAACGGCAAAGTGTGTAGAAGCTGTATTCTGACTTTAAGGCATCAATAATTTGCACCTTGTTGTCTATGGACAAATCAAGAGCAGCAAGAGATTTTTGATAGATGGAATTTTCATTTTCCAAGGTTGCAACATGGCGTTGAAGCGTTGCAAGATCGCGTTTAGAAATGTTTGAAACTTTTGCTTCTTCGCTCCATTGATATAAGATACTGCGAGAAATATGGAACTGGGTACAGAGATCAGCGGTACTTGTGCCACTGTTGTATAGCTGGACAACCTTATTCCGAAAATCGGCAGAGTAGGCCATAATATTCTCCTTTATAGTCTAAAATGCCATTATTATCCCATAAAGGAGATAAGATGTAAAGAGATGGTCTTGACAATAGAGGATATATCCGCTATACTGTATATGAGATAAATCCACTATTCAAAGGGAGTGTAGCCGTGCAGGAATATGAAATTGAATTCTACGATAAAGCCGATGGCTCCGAGCCAGTCAAAGAGTTTATCCTAAGTCTGGATAAGAAAATGCAAGCCAAAGTTTTGCGTACCGTTGCGTTACTCCGTGAAGAGGGGCCATGTTTAAGGGAACCGTATTCCAAAGCACTGGATGATGGAATTTTTGAAATTCGTACCAAGTTTGGGTCGGATATTACCCGCGTGCTGTATTTCTTCGTGGTTGGTAAAAAGGCGATCCTCACAAATGGATTTATCAAGAAGACCCAGAAAACACCTGCTTCAGAGATCACACTGGCAAAACAATATCGCGCAGATTATCTTGCCCGAAAGGAGAATTCCAAATGACAAACTTCAACGATTTTTTGAATGAGCAGATGAAAGACCCTGAATTCAAGGCCGAATGGGACGCACTTGACCCGGAATTTTCCGTGATTGAAGCCATGCTCAAGGCCCGCAAAGAAAGCGGTTTGACCCAGAAGCAACTTTCGGAGCGCACGGGTATTGCACAGACCGACATCAGCAAACTGGAACGCGGCAATGCAAACCCATCTCTTCGTACCTTGCAGCGGCTTGCTGCCGGGATGGGAATGAAGGTTAAAATTGAATTTGTTCCTGCATCTGCAAAATGATTTAGTGATGGATGCGTTTCGGTAAAATAGAAAGCACAATAGTGACGCTATGCAGCGATATTTTCAAGCACGCGTTCGTCCGGCGTTGCAGTCTGTCCACCAACATAAAAGCCACCTGAAAACGTAAGTTTTCGGGTGGCTTTTGCTATACGGAGCGATGTTGTATTGTTACGCCAGATCCGGTAGGATATCCGACCACAGAGCCTGCTCCTGCCGCAAAGCATCGAAGCAGCAGTCCAGATACATTTTATTGACTGCCGCAAAAATGGTGCTGCGCAGCAACAGACGCTCGTCGTTGAGCGTAGCCTCCGGCTGGGTGGCCTTGCCGCCGAACACCACGGAAAGACTAGTCTCTAACTCCTCGCAGAAGATATCGTAGGCTGTCCCGGCGGAGCAGTGCTCCCGCTGCATTTTGAACAGGGTGTCGATGTTTTCGATCGAGAGCACCGTTTTGGAGACTGCAATGTACATCAGAGATGCGATCTGATCCCGGGTATATTTTTTGCGGATGGGGTGATCCACCACCCCTTTTTTGACATAGTTGCTCACCATAGACGGGGTCAGCTCCACCCCGCAGAAACTACGGAAGTAGCCGTTGACAAACTGCACCGTCTGATCCAGATACAGCCCTACCGAGGGGAGATCGTTGTACCGGGGCAGGGCAAAGCCCGCAGCACACGCCGCAACGCGGAGTTTGGTTTCAGCTTTCATAGTATCTTATTCCGTTCATGCTCCTGCACTTTTTACAAGCAGGAACGTTGTTTTTGTGCAAAGGCAGGAGAAACACTTTCAGTAAAAGCACTTCTGCCTGTGAAATAGTATACCGCATTTTGGAAAATTGGTCAACGGGAAGCAAAAACTTTGTAAAAGAATTTAAAAAAACAGTTGACAGGTTTTTGAAAAACTGCTATGATGGTCACGGACAAAGGAATGACTGCGGCGTGCGCCGCTTGAAAATGGAGAAAAATATGAAAAGCAAAATCGTTGTAGATTCCTCTGCAAATGTGTACGAACTCCCCGATGTGGGGTTTGCCTGTGTGCCGCTGAAGATCCTGACCGACGAGCAGGAGTATGTGGACACCGCAGAGGTGGATGCTCCCGCGCTGGCCGAGATGCTGCGCACCTATAAGGGACGTACCAGCACCTCCTGCCCCAATATCTCGGACTGGCTCACCGCCTACGAGGGCGCAGACGAGGTGTATGTTGTAACCATTACCGGTACGCTGTCCGGTGCCTATAACGCTGCACTGCTGGCAGGCGAGGAGTACGAGCAGAGCCACGAGGGCGCGCGGGTCTTTGTGCTGGACAGCCTGTCCACCGGTGCGGAGTCCCGCCTGCTGGTGGAGCGTCTGGCGGAGCTGATCAAGGCCGGCAAGCCCTTTGATACCGTGTGTGAGGAGATCCGGGCGTACCACCAGCACACTCATCTGCTGTTTGCGCTGGAATCTCTGGCAAACCTTGCACGCAATGGCCGCGTGAAGCCCGCTGTGGCTGCTGTGGCGCGGATGCTGGGCATCCGGGTCATCGGGCAGGCCAGCGATGCCGGTGATCTGGAGGTTCTTTGCAAGACCCGCGGCGAGCACGGCGCACTGGAGCGCATGGTGCTGGAAATGAAGGCGCACGGCCTGACCAACGGCCGGGTGCACATCGACCACTGCTGCAATGCTGCCGCTGCGGAGCGGCTGAAGCACATGGTCCATGCGGTGTTCCCGGAGGCCAAGGTGGAGGTAGGCAGCTGCGGCGCGCTGTGCAGCTACTACGCGGAGTACGGCGGCCTGATGGTGGGCTACGAGGACAACGAAGCCCCCACCGTCTGAGCGGAAAATATATAATAGAATCTTGGTTCACCGGGGCATCTGCGGACGCTCCGGTGAACTTTTTGTAAGGAATAAAGGCGGCCGGCACGCCGGTGCACCCGACACCAAAAGCTTGCAAAGGGGGAAAAACCGCGTTATACTTAACTGTATTATAGAGGTAAGGAAACACGGGAAAGGGGAAGATGGTATGCTGTTCCGGCTGCCGATCGTCAGGTTTTTCAACCGCATCCTCAACCGCATCACGGTCACGGTGGTGCTGGTGGCGCTGCAGCTTGCATGGCTGGCGTGGGTGTTCTTCGCCCTCACCACCGGCGCGGCGCGGGTGTGGGTCACCGGGGTGCTCAACGGGTTAAGCCTGCTGATCATTCTGTATCTGGTGCGCAAGGACGAAAACAGCGCCTATAAGGTGGGCTGGATCGCCCTCATCGGGCTGTTGCCGCTGCTGGGCGGTGCGCTGTATCTGGCCTTTGGCAACAAGCGGCCCTCCCGCCGTCTGCGCAGCAAAATGCAGGCGGTGGAGCAGGCGCACCGGGCAGACCGTGCTCAGCAGCCCGGACAGACCGCCGGTCTGTGCGATGAAAACCGGGGCGTGAGCCGTTACCTGACCCAATACGGCTGCTACCCCGCATGGCAGAACACCACCGCCCGGTATTTCTCCTGCGGTGAAGCCATGTATCCGGCATTGCTGGCCGACCTTGAAAAGGCAGAAAAGAGCATCTTTCTGGAGTTTTTCATCGTCAGTCAGGGCAAGATGTGGCAGGGCGTGGAGGACATTCTGCGGCGCAAGGCGGCACAAGGGGTGGACGTGCGGCTGATCTACGATGACTTCGGCAGTCTGCTGGGCCTGCCCAAGGACTTTGTGGTGCGCATGGAGCGGGCGCATATCCGCTGCATCCCCTTTAACCCGGTGGTGCCGCTGCTCTCGCTGGTGATGAATCACCGCGACCACCGCAAGATCGTGGTGATAGACGGCAAGGTGGCGTATACCGGCGGCATCAATCTGGCCGATGAATATATCAACGCGATCACCCGCTTCGGCTACTGGAAGGACGCAGGCTTGCGCATCGAGGGCGCTGCGGTGTGGAACTTTACCGTGATGTTTCTGGATTTCTGGAACGCCTTCCGTCCCTTTGAGCAGGATTACAGCGCCTTCCGTCCGCAGTTTGCGGTGCTGCCCGCCAGCGATGGGGTGGTGCAACCCTACGCGGACAGCCCGCTGGACGAAGAGCCGGTGGCAGAAACGGTCTATCTGGATGTTCTGGCACAATCACAGCAGTACGTTTATTTTTATACGCCTTACCTTGCCATCGGCGAGGAGATGCTGGACGCGCTGCGCAACGCCGCCAAGCGCGGGGTGGATGTGCGGCTGGTGCTGCCGGGCATCCCGGACAAAAAGCTGGTGTTCCGGCTGAGCCGCTCGTACTATCTGCCCCTGCTGCGGGCGGGGGTGCGCATCTACGAGTATACCCCGGGCTTCCTCCACGCCAAGTGCTGCGTCAGCGATGACCGCGCGGCGGTGGTGGGCAGCATCAATATGGACTACCGCAGTATGTTTCTGCACTTCGAGTGCGGGGTGCTGCTGCTGCAAAACAGTCAGGTGCTGGCCTTGCGGGACGATGTGCGCCGCACCCTGCCCCAGTGCCGGGAGGTGCAGTGCGCGGACTGCCGCACCGGTCTGGCCGGTACGGTGCTGGACAGCGTGCTGCGGCTGTTAAGTCCTTTGATGTAACTGTCTGCTCATAAAATCCCGCGCGGCGGGGCACACTAGCTCCAAAGCCTGCATCTGCAATGCAGGCACGGAAAGGGAGCGTATGTGACGATATGAAACAGGCATCGCGATGGTTTTTGTGCTGCACGCTGGCGGCAGCACTGGCATTGACCGGCTGCGGCGGGGGAAGTTCCGGCAGCAGCTCCGGTACTATGAGCGGCAGTACCTCTGCGGGCAGCAGCGCGGCGCAAGGCGCAGCGTGGCGCACCGGGTTGGGGGTTCTGACCGAAGCGGCCGGCACAGACCGTGTAGGGAATATCCGCACGGTGGCGGCTGCCGTGCTGCTGGACGCGGACGGTAAGCTGGCCGGGGTAACGCTGGACGAGTTGGAGCTTTCAGTCAGCGCGGACGGCACCGGCAAGGTGACCACCCCCACCGACACCCGTACCAAGCGCCAGAAGGGGAAAGACTACCCGCTGGCAGAGGTGTCCGGCCTGAAAAAAGGCTGGGCAGAGCAGGCCGATGCCTTTGGCGATTGGCTTAAAGGCAAGACCCCGGACGAGGTGAAAAAGCTGAAAACGGATGCGGACGGCAAGCCCACGGAGGCAGACCTTCTCTCCGGCTGCACCATCGCGGTGGACCGTTACCGGGATGCTGTCGTCCGCGCCTGCGAGAATGCACAGGTGCTGGGTGCTGCCCGGGGCGATACGGTCAAACTGGGCGTAGAGGTGGCAGAAATGCCGCAGGGGCTTACGGGCACAGACGACAAGGACGCACAGGTGCAGGCTAAGATCACGCTGGCGGTGGTGACCATGGACGAGAACGCCCGGGTGACCAGCGCTATCGGCGATATGACCGAGCCGGAGCTGACCGTCAGCGCGGATGGTACTGTGTCTGCCCCGCGGGAGCCGGTGTACACCAAAAACGAGCTGGGCGACCGTTACGGAATGCGCAGCGCAAGCGCGTTAGGCAAGGAATGGTACGAGCACAGCGCAGGCTGGTGCGGCTATCTGAAGGGCAAAAACGCCGTGGAGATCGGCAAGCTCTCCGCAGACGGCACGGATGCCGACCTGAAGGCGCTGTGCACCATCTCAGTTACCGACCTGCAAAAAGCGGCGCTGAAGGCCATGGCGGAGTAGTAATCATAAAAACAGGATGTCCCTCTGCACAAAAAGTGCGGGGGGATTTTTTATGGATACCCCCTCAGGCGCAAAGCCGGAAGGGGTATGTGCACACTTTCCCACAAAAAGCGGGCTTACGGGCGGGGCAAAGCAGTGCATTGTGCAAAAAATAAAGGTTTCCTCTTGCAAAACGGCGGCAAACGCGCTATTCTATAATCACAATTTACCGCTTTAGCATGGTAAAATGGTAAATCAAGAGGGAAGCGGGACGCAGAACGTCCCCTATGGGAGGAAAAAGATATGAAGCTCAAGCGTATTGCAAGTGCATTTCTGGCCGGTGCTCTGGCACTGAGCCTTGCAGCCTGTGGCGGCAGTGCATCCACCTCTGCTGCGGCATCTGCTTCCGGCAGCGCAGCCGGTTCGGCTTCTGCTGCAGCGGGCAGCGATCTGGATTACATCAAGGGCAAGGGCAAAATGGTCATCGGCTACACCGTGTACGAGCCCATGAACTACACCGACGTCGACGGCAACTTTACCGGCTTTGATACCGAACTTGCCACTGCTGTGTGTGCAAAGCTGGGCGTAGAGCCGGAGTTCGTGGAGATCAACTGGGACACCAAGGTGGTGGAGCTGGACGCCAAGAGCATCGACTGCATCTGGAACGGCATGACCCTGACCGAGGATATCATGGCCAACACCGCCACCACCAAGGCTTACGCCAAGAACGCACAGGTCGTGGTGGTAAAGGAGGGCACCGCCTATACCTCCACCGCCGACCTTGCCGGTAAGACCGTGGTGGCTGAGGCGGGTTCTGCCGGCGAAGCCGCCATTCAGGGCGATGAGAACCTTGCCAAGGCAGACTACGTTTCCAAGAGCGTGCAGACCGACTGCCTGATGGAAGTGGCTGCCGGTACGGCAGATGCCGCTGTGCTGGATCTGACCCTTGCCAACGCCATGATCGGGGAAGGCACCGACTATGCAAGCCTGAAGATCGTGGACGAGCTGAATGCCGAGGAGTACGGCGTGGCCTTCCGCAAGGGCAGTGATGCCGCCGCCGTAGTGGACGCCGCCTTTGACGCGTTGAAGGCTGACGGCACCATGCAGGCACTGGCCGAGAAGTACGAGCTGACGCTGGCCGACTGAGCCGGGCGTAAAACAAAACGATAGATGGGTGTGTTTTTGTGTCTGTGATCCTTGGGCGCCTTTCTGGCGCGTTCCTGCTCAACTGTGAGCTGTTTGCCCTTACGCTGCTGTTTGCGCTGCCGCTGGGGCTGGTGGTGGCCTTTGGCTCCATGAGCCGGTGCAGGCTGCTGTCCGGTGCGGTAAAGACCTTTGTCTGGGTCATCCGCGGTACGCCGCTGATGCTGCAGATCATCGTCATTTATCTGGGCCCCGGTCTGCTGGGCATGAATAACCCGTGGCCCTCCGGCTCCGGCGGACGCATGGTGGCGGCGGTGGTGGCCTTTGCCATCAACTACGCCTGCTATTTTTCCGAGATCTACCGCGGCGGCATCGAGGCGGTGCCTAAAGGGCAGACCGAGGCCGGGCAGGTGCTGGGCATGACCCGCACGCAGATCTTTTTTAAGGTCACCCTTTTGCAGGTGGTCAAGCGCATCCTGCCGCCCATGGGCAACGAGATCATCACCCTTGTCAAGGACACCTCGCTGGCGAACACCATTGCCAACAAGGAGATCATCATGATGGCCAAGGAGTACAGCGCAAAAGGTCTGATCTGGCCGCTGTTCTCTACGGCGCTGTTCTTCCTTGCGTTCGTAGGTGCGCTCACCCTGTTGTTCAACTGGGCTGAAAAGAAACTGGATTATTTCCGCTGCTGAGGAGGTTTTTAAGAATATGGCATTACTGGAGGCCTCCGGCATTGGCAAAAATTTCGGAGATACAAAGGTCTTAAAGGACATTTGCAACGGTGTACAAAGGGAACATAATAAAAAACTTAATAATGGACTGCCAATCTTACACAAAGTACCGCCCAAACGAGACTACGGGCGGTATTTTTGTATCATGGCGGAGAAAGGAGGAACTTCCCACGGGGGCTTGACTGAAAAGTTGAGCCCCTTTTTTCATGCCAAAAAACAGGAGGTAAATGCTTATGGCAGATGATAAAACCACAAAAACGTCGGAACAGCCGGTAACGGATACCGGACCGGGCAAGGAAACGCCTCCCGCTCCCCCAAAAGAGCCGGAGAAGGTTTCCGTTTCCCCGGAGCCGGAAAAAAAGACGGAACCGGAGGTAAAGAACCCACAGGTTTCTGTCTATAACTTCGCTGAAATTATGAAAGAAAAGAAAGCAGAGGAACGGGCGGCAGCTCCCGGCGTGGAAAAGCCTGACCCGGCAAAAGTGGAGAAACCGGAAAAGCAGCCGGAGGCTCCGAAGA
>OGIA01000143.1_pt1 | contig 102427 bp, 91 predicted proteins | sample 1571671 | NCBI WGS metagenome assembly OGIA01 (sample SAMEA2582027, study PRJEB24529) | metagenome | biome: Human gut stool | place: China | collected 2011
GTGCCGAAGATAGTTAGCTGGAAACGGCTTGTGAAAATAGGTAGTCGCCGACTTAACAAAGAGCTCTGAGATGAAAGTCTCAGGGCTTTTTTGTTGTGCTATATATGCCAAGGGGTTGCAGAATAGGGAAAAAGTTGGTATCCTCAAAGCAGGAAGGGGTGAGAATATGCGTTCGGACAGAACATACAAGGATACAGCAAAGCATTATGCAGCGGTACTGGTGCTTTTACTGTTTTGCAGCATCGTATTTTATGTGCAGACACATTACCAGCACACTTCGTCGTCCCGGCCTGAGGATGACTATCAGGGCAGGATATCGCAGTTTCATAGCAGCGTAGATCGGGATGATGACGGCGTAGACGATCAGTTGGATATTCTGAACGGTGCACTGGCCTATGTGAGCACACATCCAAAATACAAAAGTCGCTATTATGAGACCGGTTATCCTGACGATGGTTATGGCGTTTGCACCGATGTAGTTGCATATGCGTTGAAGAATGCGGGATATGATCTACAAGAGCTTGTGGACGCAGATATCCGGGAGCAGCCACAGGGTTATATGGTGGAAGAACCGGATGCAAACATAGATTTCCGACGGGTACGAAACCTGAAGGTGTTTTTTGCACACACAGCAGCTGCCCTGACCACAGATGTCTCAGAAATAGAGGAATGGCAGGGCGGCGATATTGTGATCTTTGAAAGACATATCGGCATCGTGTCCGACCGGCGAAATAAAAACGGAGTGCCTTATATCATTCACCACAATGACCCATGGCAGACAGCTTACGAACAGGACATTCTGGAAAAACGAACCGACATCGTGGGTCATTACCGGATTTCAAAATAAAAAGCGTCCCCGCTGCACTGTGCATAACAGTGCGGCGGGGACGCATATTTTATTGGGTGGTGTACCGGTTACGATACAAGCCTCAGCTTAGCCCTTGCCTGCGCAGCCGAACAGCTCGATCTTCTCCTTGCACTTGGCCTCGATGGCCTTTGCGCCGGGAGCCAGCAGCTTGCGGGGGTCGAAGCCCTTGCCCTGCTGATCCTTGCCCTCTTCGATGTACTTACGGGTGGCCTCAGCAAACACCAGCTGGCACTCGGTGTTGATGTTGATCTTGGAAACGCCCAGGCTGATGGCCTTTGCGATCATCTCATCGGGGATGCCGGTGCCGCCGTGCAGAACCAGAGGAATGTTGTTGGTGGCCTTGTGGATGCGGTCCAGAGCCTCGAAGTCCAGACCCTTCCAGTTTGCGGGGTAGACGCCGTGGATGTTGCCGATGCCGGCAGCCAGGAAGTCGATGCCCAGAGCGGTGATCTTTGCGCACTCCTCGGGATCAGCAATCTCGCCAGCGCCTACAACGCCGTCCTCAACGCCGCCGATGGAGCCGACCTCGGCCTCGATGCTCATACCATGAGCGTGTGCCAGAGCAACGAGCTCCTTGGTCTTTTCCACGTTCTCCTCGATGGAGTAGTGGCTGCCATCGAACATGATGGAGGAGAAGCCGGCCTCAACGCAGGCCTTGCAGCCCTCGTAGGTGCCGTGATCCAGATGCAGAGCAACGGGAACGGTGATGCCCATGGAATCGACCATGGCGCTGACCATGGCGGCAACGGTCTTGAAACCGGTCATGTACTTACCAGCACCCTCGGAAACGCCCAGAATGACGGGGCTCTTCATTTCCTCGCAGGCGGTCAGGACTGCCTTGGTCCACTCCAGATTATTGATGTTGAACTGCGGCACACCGTAGTGGCCATCGCGTGCCTTGAGCAGCATTTCGGTTGCATTTACCAACATTATTCATTACCTCCAAAAATTATCGGGGTTCCGGCTCTGCCACACACCGCATTGTGCATGGTTTAACGAGCCCACATGGTTAGTATACCCCAAACTGCGCCTAAAATCAATCCGAACAGGCGCTTTTTCTTGCATAGAGCTGCTGCGGAACAGGCACGGCACAAAGCGGCTGATGCAGCAGCGGCAGAAATGTTCTGCGCATGGCGACAAAAATCCATATATGCTGCAACATCTGCCTTGTGCATCGATGACGCGGGTTTTCAACACATTTTAACATTCGTCAAAATGATGTTGGAGAAAATTGCAAAAGCGGACAATTTCCGGTTCAAAAAATTGTCATAATTCCGACTTGAATTTTACAAATTGTAAGGCTTTTGCCAAGATGTGGAGGAATCTGCTGTTGAAAACCCGGTGGAAACTGTTTAATTCCACCCGGAAAACGGGCGCTATGGCTGGACTTTTACACACTTTCCACCGAGTTTTCAACTTGTGGAAAAACTACAGAGCGTTTACGGAATGTATAGACGTTTTTTGTGGAAAACTTTTGACCTTGGCAAAACGGCGGAATTGCACCCCGCCGACCGGGCAGCGGGCAAAACATTTTTACAGCTGCCGAAACCGGCAGGAAGGAACGCTTTTTACCGAAAAAATTTTAGCGCCGGGCAATAAAATCTCTGCAATTTGTGGCGAAGCCGGGCGAGATATGGTATACTTTATCTTGGATTATCATAAACAGAATAAAACGCTCCGGCGCGGCACCGCCCGCCCGGAACGGAAGGAGCATAAAAAGATGGAAGAACGTAACCAGCCGCGCCGTCCGCGCCGCGATGCAGAGCAGCCGCAGCAGAAAAGCGAGAGCCTGATCTACGGCAAAAACCCTGTGACCGAACTGCTCAAGAGCGGCTCCGGTGTGGACACCGTGCTTATTGCCGAGGGGATGGCTCCGGCAGTGGCGGCATACTATACAGCGCTGGCCAAAGAGGCCGGTGCAACGGTCAAGCGGGTGCATCCCAACAAGCTGCGCCTGATGACCGGCACCGAGAGCCATCAGGGCGTGGCGGCCTTTGCAAGCGAGATCGAGTACGCGACCGTGGAGGATCTGCTGGCAGCAGCCAAAGCCAAGGGCGAGCCGCCCTTTTTGGTGCTGAGCGACGGCATTGAGGATCCCCACAATCTGGGCGCAGTCATGCGCAGCGCCCTGCTGTGCGGTGCCCACGGCATCGTCATCCCCAAGCGTGGCGGCGCATCCGTTACCCCCACCGTGATCAAGTCCAGCGCAGGCGCTGCCGAGCGTCTGCCGGTGGCGCGTGTGGCCAACATCGGCGAGACCATCCGCCGCCTGAAGGAGCAGGGCGTGTTCGTCTACTGCGCCGACATGGACGGCGTCTCCCTGCGCAAGAATAACCTGACCGGCCCCATCGCGCTGGTACTGGGCAGCGAGGGCAGCGGGGTATCCCAGCTGGTAAAGAAGCTGTGCGACGGTGTGGTGCGGCTGGATATGGCTGCACCCGGTACCGGCGTGGACAGTTATAACGTTTCGGTGGCGGCAGGCATCATTCTGTACGAGATCCAGTCGCAGCGCGCCGTAGAAGAATAAAACAAGCGGTAAACTCCATCCAGAACAGTGGGAGGGACAAGGATGCCGAACAATAAAAATGAACGCAAGGGCAAGCAGACGGGAGAGCTCTCGGCTGAAGAGCGGTTCCGCAACTTTTTCAGCACCAGTGTGATCGATCTGCCCGAGGAGATGACCCACCGGGACGAGCCTGCCCCGGTGGAGGAAAAGCCCAAGGCCGGGCTGCTGGGCAAGCTGTTCGGCCACGATAAAGAAGAAACGCCCGCCGCGGCACAGCCGGTGCTGGAGATCCCCACCGGCGAGATCCTGCTGGGGGCAGATGCAAAGCCGGTACAGCCGGAGCAGGAGGACATGGCGCTGGAGCTGCGCACCGCAGACCCTGTTCCGGTAATGCCGATGCAGCCCGCCCGCCCGGAGCCTGTCAGGGCCGTCCCGGCAGAGCCGGTGCCTGCACCCAAGGCGGCTGCTGCCGTGCAGCCGGCACCGGAAAAGCCCGTACCGCAGCCCGCTGCAGCGCCCCAAAAGCAGCCCAAGGCGAAGAACGCCCCGGAGATACTGCTGCCACAGGAGGAGCTGGAGCAGCGGGAGATGCAGCAGCTGAAGGATATGCTCAACGGCATGAGCGGCAAGGCAAAGCCTGCCGTGCATCCGGCAAAGCCCGTGCAGGCAGCGCCGCAGCCAAAGGTGCAGCCCGCGCCTGCACAGCCTGCGGCAGAGCCGGAGAAAGCCCCGGCAAAGGCTGCACAAAAGGCCGCCGAGGAACTGCCGCCGGTGGTGTTTGCCAGCGCTCCGGCAGACCCGGAAATGCTGCCGAAAAAGCCTGAGAAAAAGTCTATTTTCCAGATGTTCGGCACGGCAGAGGACGAGAAGCCCGCCGCCCGCAAGCCGGAAAAAGAGGATACCATGAGCCTGCCCCTGCTCCCGCTGGAGCAGGACGGCACCCCCGCAGCGGAGACTGCCGCCTCTGTATCCGCACCGGCAGCTGCCGCGACCCCGGCACAGCCGGAGACCGCACCGGAAGCGCAAGCGGCTGCCCCTGCCGAGGATACTGTGCCGGAATCCACCACCGACAAGCTGCACCACATGGCTGCAGAACTGACCCTGCGGTGTGTGTTGGCGGGCATTCTGGCCGTAGTGCTGCTGCACTTTGGGCTGACAGCAGAGCGTCTGCTGCCGCCGCTTTCGGTGCTGGACCCGGACGCTGCCCCGGCGGCGTTCTATGCCGCCAATCTGCTGCTGTTTGCCGCCAGCCTGTTTGTGGGCTACCCGGTGCTGCGGGACGGTCTGACCGGTTTGCGCGGCCGTCCCAGTGCGGACACCATGCCCGCGCTGGCTGCTGTGGCAGCGCTGCTGCAGGCGGTGGTGGCCATGCTGAATGCCAACGCCTACCGTAGCACCGAGGGCATCGGTCTGCTGACCGGTATGGCGGCGCTGGGGTTGTTTCTGGCGCTGGTGGGCAGCCGGGTGATGCTGGCTGCCGTGCAGGGCGGCTACGCGCTGGCAGCAGAGGGCGGCGAACTGCGGGGCGCTTACCGCACCCGCGATAAGGACCTCATCCGCGCCCTTGCCCGGGATCTGGAGCAGAAGGACCCGTGGGTGCTGCTGAGCCGCCCGGTGCAGACCGCCAGCGATGACTTTGTGGAGCAGAGCCTCAGCGAGCGCGCCAGTGAGCGCCGTGCCCGGAAGGTGGCCTGTATCCTGCTGGCGGCGGCAGTGCTCAGCTGCGTAGCCTTCCTGCTGTTCGGCAGCGGGATCAACTGCGCCGTGGCTGCGGCTGCTGCCGTGCTGTGCATGGGCGCACCCCTTTCCTCGGTGCTGGTGCCCGGGCTGGCGGCGCTGCGGCTGCAAAGAGCGGCTGCCGCTGTGGGCGCTGTGGTGCCCGGCTGGGCAGCCATTGAGGAGCTGGGCGGCATCGACACCATTGAGCTGGACGCCGACGACCTGTTTACCGCCGACAGCGTAACGCTGGAGGATATCCGCATCTTCAAGGGCGGCCGCATCGACCGCGCCATCCTGTATGCGGCAAGTGTGCTGAACGAAAGCTGCGACACTCTGCGCGGGCTGTTCAGCCAGATCATCGAGGACCGCACCGATATCCTGTTCCCGGTCAAGGATCTGGAGCAGCACACCGGGCTGGGCTTCTCGGCATGGTGCGACAATAACCGCATCCTCATCGGCACCCGCCGCTACATGGAGCAGGAGGGCGTGACCTTGCCGGAGCAGGACTACGAGGACAGCCACTCCAAAAATGGCGAACTGCAAATTTTGTATCTGGCAGTGTCCGGCAACCTGCACGCCATGTTTGTGCTGCGCTATGTGGGCGGCCGCAATGTGGCACGCAGCCTTGCTTCTCTGCAAAGGGAGAACATCCGTCTGCTGGTCACCAGCAAGGATCCCAGCCTGACGGCACGGCACATCACCGAGGCGTACCATCTGCCGGAGGGCATGGTCACCGTGCTGGACGGTGAGCAGTGTCAGGCCATTGAAGCCGCTGATGCCGCTCCGGAAAAGCCTAAGTGCTGCTTGTACCACCACAGGGGCTTTGCCAGCCTGACCGGCGGCTTGCAGGCCGCAGATCAGGCACAGAATGCCGAGACCAGCGCCACCACGGTGCAGCTGGTGTCGGTGTGCTTCTCGGTGTTCATTGCAGTGCTGCTGACCTATGCGGGCAGCATTTGGCAGCTGTCCATTGCAACGGTGCTGATGTATCAGGCCGCATGGAGCGCCTTGAGCATCGCCGTCTGCGCCCTGAAGCAGCATAGCTGAAAGTTTTAGCATATTACAAAACGGGCTGTTGCACAGAACCTTGTGCAGCAGCCCGTTTTTGTGCTCTTATTTCAGCTTTTTACGCTTTTCGTAGTCGTTCAGGGCGGTCAGCGCCTCGCCGGAAAGGGGAACGAGCGCCAGCATATTGAAGATGGTCATCAGTCCGATGCCCACATCGCCCAGATCCCACACCACGGTGTAGGCCTGTGTGCCGCCGATCAGCAGCATGGCCAGCGCCAGCAGCTTGTAGGCAGTCTGGCTCCACCAATTGTCGCCGCACAGGTAGGCCACATTGCCCCGGGCGTAGTACAGCACCCCCAGAAAGGTGGAGAAGCTGAACAGTGCTAAGATCACCGCAATGAACACGATGCCAAAGCTGCCCAGATGGTACTGCATGGCAGTCTGTAAAAGGCCCATGCCGGTCAGCCCGGCGGTGATGTCCTGCGGCACCAGCAGCATCAGAAAGGCGGTGCAGCTGCAGATGACCACCGTGTCGATCAATACGCCCAGCGCCTGCACAAGCCCCATCTTTACCGGGTCGTCGCACTCCGCAGCGGCAGCGGCGCAGGGGGCCGAGCCGCTGCCTGCTTCGTTGGAGAACAGCCCGCGCTTGACACCGTTCATCAGCACCGCGCCAAAGCCGCCTGCGGCCACCTGACGCAGGCCGAAGGCCTCGGCAAGGATGCGTGCCAGCACGGCGGGCAGCTGCCGGATATTCAGCACCACGATGCCCACCGTGATGGCAAAGTAGCACACCGCCATGACCGGCACGATGAAGTCAAGGCTTTTTACGGTGGCGTTCTTGCGCAGCACGATCAGCGCCGCCAGCAGAGTGAGCACTATGGTAGTAGCTAGTGGCGGGACGTGAAAGGCGTTTTCAAAGGCGGAACTGACCGAGTTGGAGATGACTTGGCTGATGCCGCACCAGCAGATCAGACCGGACACCGCAAACAGCGCTGCACACACCGAGTGTTTGAGCTTTTTGCCCCGCTTGCGCTCGGCCAGCACATGCAGGTAGTAGGCCGGGCCGCCCCGCCAGCCGCCGTACAGCGGGTCCGGCACGCGGTATTTCTGCGCCAGAGTGGACTCCACAAAGGAGGTGGAAGCACCCAGCAGGGCGGTGACCCACATCCAGAACACTGCGCCCGCGCCGCCCGCCGAAACAGCGGCCACCACGCCCACAAGATTGCCCATGCCCACCCGGGTGGCGGTGGAGATGACCAGTGTCTGGAAGGAGGAAAGCCCGCCCGCAGCCTGCTTTTTTTCGCACACTGCGCCGATCATATCCCGGAACAGCCGCACCGGCAGCAGCCTTGTGCGCAGGGTAAAGCCGATACCGGCTGCAAACAGCAGCACCACCATAAAGGAGATGCCAATGCCGCCCGCCACCGGCAGGGTGAACAAATCGCCCCACAGCAGGCGGTAAAGTGCTTCAATCAGTTCAACTATCAAGAAAACAGCCTCCTGTACTTTTGAGAAATAAAGTCGTTTGCTTCATTATAGTACAGCACAGAAGAATTGTAAAATCTAAAATATTGATAGTATGGATTGACCACATCGAACACGGCGCAGCGTTATGCTGCCCCAAAACTGTACTCGGTCTTATTCTTCCACGTTTTTGTGCAAAATGTATGGAAAAACGCTGTTTTTTTGGCGGGGAAGAGATTGCTGATACGGGCAGAGTATGCTATCATAGAAGCATCAGGAGTAACACTCCACTTTATGACAGAAAGGAATGACCCTCATGAAAAAGCTTGTAAGACTAACCGCCCTTTTGCTAGCCGGTGCCTTGCTGGTGCTGATGACCGCCTGTGGTGCTGCACCGCTCAATGCGGAGCAGAAGGCCAAGAAGGATATCCTGAAGGCCATTAACGACTACCGCGCCGAGCTTAAGCTGGAGCAGCTGGAGGAAGTGGCCGAGCTGTCTGCCGCAGAAAAGGTCTGGACGGATGCCTTCCGTGCTGCCAGTAATGTAGAGCTGCCGTTTGATGAGAAGCTGTACGACGCTTATGATGCCAAGATCAAAGCTGCCAAGGCTTGGGTGGCACATGATGATCATTTTGGTCTGGGCGGTACCAATACCACAGATTGCCTTGATGTCGAAGTGCCTGCAAACGAGGCAGAGCTGAAGGCGCTGGTGCGGAATGCGACAGGTTTTAACGGAAACCCGTTTGTCTGCAAAGATTGCCGCGCCATCGGTATTGAGGTTGTGACCATCGGAGAGAAGATGTATTTTGTCTGCACCGTTTACGACCATGTATGATAACCTGCGGAATATCTTGCTTTTGTACTGGCTGGATAGGAACAGTTGATTGAAACAAAGCACCCCTGCACAGAAGAAGTGCGGGGGTGCTTTTGCATTGCAGGGTGCTGTATTTAACTTTTTGCACAAAATGCGTGAAAAGACGTTGCTTTTGCGTGTGCTTGGCAACGCGCATTTTGGGACTGTTCCATAAAAAGGGACTGCCGCACGCTTGTGCGGCAGTCCCGGAGGAAGAAGCGCCTTTCAGCGCGGGAATAGCTTACAGGATATCGATGTATTCACCGGCCAGTGCCTTGTTCATGCTGCGCACGGCGCAGAACTTGCCGCACATACTGCAGGTGTCGCTGTGGTCGTCCTCGGGCAGGCGGGCGTCGCGGATGGCCTTGGCGGTCTCGGGGTCCAGCGCGCAGGCAAACTGTGCATCCCAGTCCAGTACGCGGCGGGCATCGCCCATCTTGTCATCGATGTCCCGGGCATGGGGGATGCCCTTGGCAATGTCGGCGGCATGGGCGGCGATCTTGGAGGCCACGATGCCCTGCTTCACGTCCTCCACATTGGGCAGTGCCAGATGCTCGGCAGGGGTCACATAGCACAGGAAGGCCGCACCGCTGGCGGCTGCCACTGCGCCGCCGATGGCAGCGGTGATGTGATCATAGCCGGGGGCGATATCGGTGACCAGAGGTCCCAGCACATAGAAGGGTGCGCCCATGCAGATGCTCTTCTGCACCTCCATGTTGGCGGCGACCTGATTCAGAGGCACATGACCGGGGCCCTCCACCATCACCTGCACATTGTGCGCCCATGCGCGCTTGGTCAGCTCGCCCAGACGCACCAGCTCCTCGATCTGGCACACGTCGGTGGCGTCAGCCAGACAGCCGGGACGGCAGGCGTCACCCAGAGAGATGGTCACATCGTGCTCGGCGCAGATCTCGCAGATCTCGTCAAAGTGCTCGTAGAAGGGGTTCTCGTTGCCGGTCATGCTCATCCACGCAAACACCAGAGAACCGCCGCGGCTCACGATGTTCATCTTGCGCTTGTGCTTGCGGATCTGCTCGATGGTCTTGCGGGTGATACCGCAGTGCAGGGTAACAAAGTCCACACCGTCCTCTGCGTGCAGGCGTACCACATCGATGAAGTCCTGTGCAGTCAGTTCTGCCAGATCCCGCTGGTAGTGGATGACCGAATCATACACCGGCACAGTGCCGATCATCACCGGGCACTCGTGGGTCAGCTTCTGGCGGAAGGGCTGGGTGTTGCCGTGGCTGGACAGATCCATAATGGCTTCTGCGCCCATGTTCACGGCGCTCATCACCTTCTGCATCTCAATGTTGTAGTCCTTGCAGTCGCGGGAGACGCCAAGGTTCACGTTGATCTTGGTGCGCAGCATAGAGCCCACGCCCTCGGGGTTCAGGCACTTGTGGTGCTTGTTGGCGGGGATGGCTACCTTGCCCTCAGCGACCCACTGGCGGATCTCCTCGGTGGTGCGGTATTCCTTTTTGGCTACGATCTCCATCTCCGGGGTGATGATGCCCTTGCGGGCGGCATCCATCTGGGTGGTATAAGTCTGCATACGCTGTGTTCCTCCAAATGACAGTTTATCTCTGAACAGCAGGGTGCTGGTCATGCATTGATGCAGGGGAGCCTGTGTGCCGGGAGCTTTCTCCTCGGACACGAGTACGGGTTGCGGCACCCAGCGGATGCTTCGTGCATTGAGCAGCACTCGCATCCTGCTGGCCGCTGCCCCAACAGCAACTTCCTGTTTCCGCCACTGGCGGCGGTCGTTGCTGTTGCAGGTCATTCCATCGCCCGACCTACTGCCTGCGGCAGCAGGGTCCCACCCCAGCGGACGGTCCTCGGAGAAACTCCCGACCCGCAGGCAAGGGTGGCAGACAGGTAACCGTCATTCAGAAAAAACAGAACGCTCTGGATGCCGGCACCTGCGCAAAATACGCTTTTCATGTTGGTTTTCTCCATGAATTTTGTAACGCGGCCCAAGGTGGTGCCCCCGGTTTGCCGCGGGATGATAGCTTACTTTATGATCTGCTCCGAAAGGGTACGCAGTTCGCGGCACTCAGCCTCGATGTCCTTTGCGGCAAAGATAGCGCTTACCAATGCCACACCGTCCACGCCGGTGCCCTTGAGCTGCAGGATGTTCTCCTTGTGGATGCCGCCAATGGCCACCACCGGTACATCCACGGCGTTGCAGATGTCCAGCAGGGTCTGCCGGGGCATCTCGCTCACGTCCGTCTTGGTGTGGGTGGCAAATACCGCGCCTACGCCCAGATAATCCGCGCCGTGCGCCACAGCGTCCAGCGCTTCCTGCACTGTGTGAGCGGAAACGCCGATCATCACGCTGTCACCCACGCGCTGGCGCACCTGTGCGGCTGCCATATCGTCCTGCCCCACATGGATGCCCTCGGCGTGGCACTGCAGTGCCACCTCCACGTTATCGTTGATGAACAGCGGCACACCGTACTGCTGGCACAGAGCGTGGATTTGGATGGCTTCCTGTAAAAAATCCGCGTCGCCCAGCTGCTTTTCCCGCAGCTGCACGCAGGTGGCACCGCCCTTCAGGGCACTTTCCACCTGCTGATACAACGTCTGCTCGCCCACCCATGCGCGGTCGGTCACCGCGTACAGGAGCATGGTGTGTTTATCGCACTTCATAGTTTGCGCCTTTCTCCAGCTGTTCGGGGGTCATGTTGTAAATGGCATCAATGATGTAATTGCGGTAGGTAGCGTTGCCGTCCTGCGGGGTGAGCCGCTGGTGGGCGATCTCACCCGCCAGACCCATGGCGCATACCGCCGCAGCGGCAGCTTCCAGCGGGTGGCCGGGGTTGGCGGTGACAAAAGCCGCCGTCAGGGCAGAAAGCTGACAGCCTGTGCCGGTGATGCTGCTCATCATGGCGTTGCCGTTGCGGATGCAGTAGGCTTTTTGTGCATCGGCTACGATGTCGATAGCACCGGTAATGGCAACCACTGCGCCGGTGCGGGCGGCAAAGGCCTTGGCAAAGGCTACGGCGCTGTCCAAGTTCTCCTCGGTCACCTTGTCGGCTACGTCCGCATCCACGCCCTTGGTGGTGCCTGCGCCGGAGGCAAGGGTCTTGATCTCCGAGATGTTGCCCCGGATCACTGTGAACTGCACCTCCCGCAGCAGGCGGAAGGCGGTGTCGGTGCGCAGATGGGAAGCGCCGGCACCCACCGGGTCCAGCACCACCGGATGCCCCAGCTGATTGGCCTTTTTGCCCGCCAGCAACATACTGGTGACGGTGCGGCTGTTCAGTGTACCGATGTTGATGTTCAGCCCGCCGCAGATGGCGGTGATCTCCTCAACCTCGGCGGCATCGTCGGCCATGATGGGGGAAGCACCGCAGGCCAGCACCATGTTGGCGCAGTCGTTCACGGTGACATAGTTGGTGATGTTGTGGATGAGAGGACTGCGGCTGCGCAGGTTCTCAAAGGCGGTTTTGAGCATTTCCGGCACCTCCGCTCAGGAAAGGCTGTTCTGCATGGAGCGCAGAGCACCGGAGCGCTGCAGGCTGAACACCACAGCACCGGCGATCACCGCACCCACGGCGGTGGAGATGAGGAAGGGCACGATGTAGGCGTAGAAAGCGATATCCGCAGCACTCTTGCCCATCAGGAAGATGGCCACGGGCCATGCGCACAGGCCGCCCAGAATGCTGGTGCCGAACACCTCACCCACCACGGTGGCGATCAGGTTTTTGGTCTTGTGGTATGCAAGGCCGCACAGCAGCGCACCGAACATACTGCCAGGGAAGGCCATCAGGCTGCCCAGACCCAGCAGGTTGCGCAGCAGGGAAGCCACAAAGGCTACGCCCACGCCCCACCAGGGCCCCAGCAGAACAGCGCACAGCACGTTGACCATGTGCTGCACCGGGGCGCACTTGCTGCCGAACATGGGAAAGCTGAACACGCTGCCCACCACGCACAGGGCACAGAACATACCGGCGAGGGCAAGCTTTTTGACAGAGAGATTTTTCATGATAAATTAGCTCCTTTTCAACCATCTGCGGCAGCGCAGGACGAACACCGGCGCTCCCGCAACAAAACAGCCCGTGCCCGCAACAAGGCGGGAACAGGTACGGAAGGTGCGGTCGAAGCTTACTGGCTTCCTCTCACGCCGGAACACGGCTTCCCATCGCTGCATTCATCCAAGGCTCAGGGCGCTCCCCCTCAGCTGGCTGCGGAACCTCCGCAGAGGCACAAAAAAACAGGAGGGGCCCGGCACGGCTCCTCCTGCAAAAAATCATAAAGGGTATGACTTCCTACGGCGGCATTATCCGCATCAGGTAAAAGGGTCGAAGCTTGCTATACTTCCTCTCAGCCCGCTGCACGAGCTCCCCTGTGTTTGATTGTGACTGTATTCTACACCTCTTTCCCAAAAAATGCAAGAGGGAAGGGGACGATTTAGAATGGCCTCCGCTTATGCTCTGGCCATCTTCAGCGGAAAGATTATTTTTATTTCACGTTTGTCGCGGCCTGCGGGAACTTGTCGGGGCAAAGCCCCTCCATCTGCTCACGCAGACCGCTCCGCCGCTTAAAAGCCCCACTGGGGCTTTCATTGCTACGCAACCGCGGCCTACTCCAAACGCATTTTCACAAGCGGGGTCGCAGAGGAAAACAGCATTTGCAGTCTGAAAGCGCTATTTTACCATTACGACCCCTCCCGTGAAAAAGCATTTCAGCCAAGCCCGCAGGCTTGGCTGAAATGCAAATTAAAATAATAATTCCGCTATCTATGCGCAGAGCGAATGCGGAGCGCATTTTCAATCATTAAACTGTTTCATTATAAACCAAAGCCGCCGTGCAGGGGTCTGCGCAGCGGCTTTGGTCACAGAAAGGAGAATAATATGAAAAAGCAGAAAAAGTCGGGTTAACCCATGGTCACCTGCACCGTTACCTCAGTCCCGGCGGCAGCCAGCGGCAGAACGTTGCCGGAGATGGCCTTGCCGTCCACGGTAACGGCCTTGATGCCGTGCTGCACCCCGGCGGCGTTATCCACCGTGATGTGGTACACAGCACCGCGGAAGCGGCGGGTCACGGTGAAGCCGGACAGGGTGTGAGGGATGCAGGGGTCTACCTTCAGGCCATCCAAGGTGGGCTGGATGCCCAGAATGTACTGGCTGATGTTGAAGAAGGTCCATGCCGCTGTGCCGGTCAGCCAGCTGTTTTTGGCTTCACCAAAGGTGGGGGCGTCCTTACCGGCTACCATCTGACTGTAAACGTAGGGCTCGGTGCGATGAATCTCGGAAATGTCCTCGATGTAGGCGGGGCAGGTCTTGCGGTACACCGCAAAGGCGCGGTCACCGTGGCCAAGCGTTGCCTCGGCGCAGCTGATCCACGGGTTGTTGTGGCAGAAGATACCGGCGTTCTCCTTGTATCCCGGAGGATAGCTGGAGATCTCGCCCAGATTCAGCTGATAGCTGGTGTAGGCGGGCTGCAGCAGTACCACACCGTATTTGGTGTCCAGCCGCTCCTCCACGCTGGCAAGCGCCTGCGCGGCCTGTCCGCTCTCCTTGCCGATGCCCGCCATGACGCACATACCCTGCGGCTCAATAAAGATCTGACCCTCGGTGCACTCCTTGCTGCCGACGGGCTTGCCGAAAGCATCGTAGGCACGGCGGAACCATGCGCCGTCCCAACCGGCGGTCAGGGTGGCCTGCTCCACGGCATCAATGTGCTTGCGGGCGGCAGCGGCCTCCTCGGTCAGATTCAGATGGTCGCACAGCTGGGCGTATTCGTGGCCGTACTTGACGAACATACCGGCAATGAAAACGCTTTCGGCCACAGGACCCTCGCTGGGGCCGGTGATCTGGAAGCTCTCACCCGGGTGCTCGGAGAAGCAGTTCAGGTTCAGGCAGTCATTCCAGTCGGCGCGGCCGATGAGCGGCAGACCGTGGGGACCCAGATGGGTGCAGGTAAAGTTGAAGCTGCGGCGCAGGTGCTCCATCAGAGTCTGCGCCTTGGTGGCGTCGTTATCAAAGGGTACCTGTTCTTCCAGAATAGACCAGTCGCCGGTCTCCCGCAGGTAGGCGGCGGTACCGGCAATGAGCCACAGCGGGTCATCGTTGAAGCCGGTGCCGATATCCCGGTTGCCCTTTTTGGTCAGGGGCTGGTACTGGTGGTAGGCGCTGCCATCCTCAAACTGGGTGGCGGCAATATCCAGAATGCGCTCCCGGGCGCGGGAGGGGATGATGTGCACAAAGCCCAGCAGATCCTGACAGCTGTCCCGGAAGCCCATGCCGCGTCCGGTGCCGCTTTCGTAGTAGCTGGCAGAGCGGCTCATGTTAAAGGTGACCATGCACTGGTACTGGTGCCAGATATTGACCATGCGGTTCAGCTTTTCCTCGCCGGATTCCAGATGGTAGGTGGACAGCAGCTGCTCCCAGTGGGTGCGCAGGGCGGCGCGGGCGGCATCGACCTGTGCATCGGTGGCGTAGCGCTCCATCATGGCGTGGGCGCGGGTCTTGTTGATGACGCCCGGGGCAATGAACTTCTCCTGCTGCGGGTTCTCGATGTAGCCCAGACCGAACAGGATGCTGTGGCTCTCGCCGGGGGCGAGGGTCAGGTGAATGTGCAACGCACCCACCGGTGCCCAGCCGTGGGCAATGCTGCCGGAGCAGTGCCCAGCGCGGACGGCCTGCGGGTCTGCCGGGCCGCCGTACACGCCGCAGAAGGCATCCCGGGTGGTGTCAAAGCTGTCCACCGGGCAGTTTGCCCAGAACACGGCGTAGTGGTTGCGGCGCTCGCGGTACTCGGTCTTGTGGTAGATGACGCTGCCCTCTACCTCTACCTCACCGGTGGAGTAGTTGCGCTGGAAGTTGGAGCTGTCGTCCACGGCATCCCACAGGCAGAACTCCACATAGCTGAACAGATCCAGCTCCTTGACAACAGTGCTGCCGTTGCACACTGTCACCCGGTCCAGCTCACAGGCATCCCCCTTGGGGACGAACAGCTCCTGCCGGGCGGTCACGCCGTCCTTTTTGCCCTCCAGAATGGTGTAGCCCAGACCGTGGCGGCAGCTGTAACTGTCCAGCGGGGTCTTGGTGGGCTGCCAGCCCGGGTTCCATACGGTTTCGCCGTCCTTGATGTAGATCCGGTGGCCGTCCATGTCCAGCGGGGAGTTGTTGTAGCGGTAGCGGGTCAGGCGGCGCATCCGGGCGTCCCGGTAAAAGCTGTAGCCGCCCGCCGTGTTGGAGACCAGACTGAAGAAGTCCTCGCTGCCAAGGTAGTTGATCCAGGGCAGGGGCGTCTGCGGGGTGGTGATGACGTATTCCTTATTCTGGTCATCAAAATATCCGAACTTCATAATGCTTCCTCCTTAAAACTGCGCCTTGTCAGGCGGGCAGTGCGTCAATGGCGAAAACGATTAAGGCGCTGCGAAAGAAGCAATCTCATCACGCTAAGCATACCGTATCCCACCCAAAAATGCAAGAGCTTTTTGCAAAAATCTCAACGGAAATTTTAAAATAATCTGCGAAGCCCCGGCGGTTTTCGGGGACTTTCGGCACGGCGTACACCGGCGAAAGGGCGAACGAAAGACCCGAAACCCCATTTTAAAAGTAATATATACATACGGCCTCCGGCACCGAAAACCATAACGAAACTGCAACGAAAATTTTTTCGTTTTAATCGAAATGTAACGAAAGTGAATCGAGATGCACAATTCTTACAGGTCATATTGGAACAAAATGCCAAAAGTGATGCAGCTGAGCTAAAACTTTTACGTTTTCACTTGATTTTTGGTGCAGAATGCGATATATTGAGGCTGCGAAAACGATTAAGGAACTTGCGAGAAACATCCCGCTGCTCCTATCCTCGGAAGGAGGCTAAAAGATGCCGTCCCTGAAGGATCTGGCGAAAGAATGCGGCGTATCCGTTGCAACCGTCAGTAAGGCGCTGAACGACCAGCCGGACATCGCACCGGCCACGCGGGAGCGCATCCGTGCAGCGGCCCGTCGCATGGGGTACCTGCCCAACGCAGCGGCCCGGGCGCTGAAAACCAACCGCACTTACAATCTTGGCGTTCTGTTCGTAGATGAAAAACAGAGCGGCCTGACCCACGAGTACTTCTCCGCAGTGCTGGACAGCTTCAAGGTAGAAGCGGAAAAGCGCGGCTACGATATCACCTTCATCAACCACAACATCAGCGGCAAGTCCATGAGCTATCTGGAACATTGCCACTACCGGGGTGTGGACGGCGTGGTGATCGCCTGCGTGAACTTTTACGATCCGCAGGTGGTGGAACTGGTCAACGGCGATGTGCCGGTGGTGACCATCGACCATGTGTTCAACAACCGGATGGCGATCCTTTCAGACAACGTGGTGGGCACAAAGGCTCTGGTACAGCAGGCATGGGCCTGCGGACACCGGCGCATCGCCTTCATCCACGGCGAAAAGACCGCCGTTACCGAGAACCGCTTGGCAGGCTTCTATCAAGCCTGCGAGGAGCTGGGGCTGAAGGTGCCGGAGGAGTACGTCCGCTGCGGTGTGTACCACGATGTGGATCGCTGCGCAGAGGAGACCCGGGCGCTGCTGGCACTGCCGCAGCGGCCCACCTGCATCATCTTCCCGGATGACTTTTCCGCACTGGGCGGCTACAACGCCCTGACCGAAGCGGGGTTGAGCATCCCGGAGGACATCTCGGTGATGGGATACGATGGCATCTATCTCTCCCGGGTAGTCAAACCCTCGCTGGTGACCTACCAGCAGAACACAAAATCCCTTGGCAGGCTGGCAGCGGATAAGCTGATCGAGCTGATCGAGCATCCGCGTGTGACCCTGCCGGAGCAGATCCGGGTGTCCGGCAAACTGCTGGACGGCGGCTCCGTCCGCATCCTTTAACAAAGGCCCACAACTCCCGGCGCGGAGTTTTTGAGAATGAATTTTTTAATTGGAAAACCATGAAGGAGGTTTACCCTTATGAAAAAGATCTCTCGTCGTAATTTCCTGCTCGCTTCCGGTGTCGTGACTGTTGGTGCTGCTCTGGCAGCCTGCGGCGGCGGTTCTTCCAGCAGCACTGCTGCTTCCTCTGCCGCTCCTGCATCCTCTGCAGCTGCTTCTGCTCCGGCTGCTGCCGAGGGCAAGGTGCTGAACATCTGGTGCTGGAATGATGAGTTCCAGAGCCGCTTCAACGACTACTATCCCGAGGTCAAGGAGATCGCAGCCGACAAGTCCACCACCACCCTGAAGGACGGCACCACCGTGAAGTGGACCATCAACGCCAACGAGAACAACAACTACCAGAACAAGCTGGACGAGGCTCTGCTGAATCAGGATTCCGCTGCCGATGACGACAAGATCGACATTTTCCTGATCGAGGCTGACTACGCTCTGAAGTATGTGGATTCCGACTACGTTCTGGATGTCAAGAAGGATATCGGCCTGACCGATTCCGATCTGGCCGGCCAGTACCAGTACACCAAGGACATCGTTTCTGTGGACGGCAGCCAGCGCGGCACCACTTGGCAGGCTACCCCGGGTCTGTTCGCATACCGCCGCAGCATTGCCAAGGATGTGCTGGGCACCGATGACCCCGCCGAAGTGCAGACCTACCTGTCCGACTGGGATAAGTTCAACGATGTAGCTGCCAAGGCTGCTGCCAAGGGCTACAAGATGCTGTCCGGCTTTGACGATGCATACCGCACCTTCTCCAACAACGTCTCCGCACCCTGGGTCACCGGCACCACCGTTACCGTGGACGAGAACCTGATGAAGTGGGTGGACCAGACCAAGGAGTACACCGACAAGGGCTACAACAACAAGTCCAGCCTGTGGGACAGCCAGTGGGCTTCCGATCAGGGCCCCACCGGTAAGGTGTTCGGCTTCTTCTACTCCACTTGGGGCATCAACTTCACCCTGCTGGGCAACTCTCTGGCAACTCCTACCGCTGAGGGCGGCAAGGAAGAGGTTGGCAACGGCATCTACGGCGACTACGCTGTGTGCGAAGGCCCTCAGCCCTACTACTGGGGCGGCACTTGGATCTGCGGTGCAGCCGGCAGCGACAACCTTGAGACCATCAAGGACGTTATGCTGAAGCTGACCTGCGATGAAGCCATCATGAAGCAGATCACCATGGATACGCAGGACTACACCAACAACGAGAAGGCCATGAACGAGATCGCCAAGAGCGATTACAAGTCCGACTTCCTCGGCGGCCAGAACCACATCGCTCTGTTTGCAGAAGCTGCAACCAAGATCGATATGTCCAACGCCGGCCCGTACGATCAGGGCCTGAACGAGAGCTTCCAGAACGCTTTCAAGGATTACTTCACCGGCAACGTGGAGGAGGATGCCGCCAAGGCAAACTTCGAGACCGCCATCAAGGAGAAGTACCCCGAGCTGACCGATGTGGTCTGGCCCGCATAAGCGGTTTTACTCCGAACTGAAAATTGAAGCAAAGGGGCGGGCGGCGTATCTCGCCCGCCCCTTTGGTTTTGCTGTGACCCGGCAGGAGGGAGATCTCATGGGAGAAAAAACAAAGAAGAAAGGGTCGATCAGCTACGCGAAATGGGGCTATATCTTCATTGCACCGTTCTTTATCATCTTCGCGGTATTCCAGCTGATCCCTCTGGCATCCACCATCTATTACAGCTTTTTTGAGTATTACCGCAGCGGTCTGAAGATCATCGGACCCAACTTTGTGGGTCTGAAAAACTACATCACCCTGTTCGCGACCGATCTGCCCAAGTATTTCAGCAACACGCTGATCCTCTGGATCATCGGTTTTATCCCGCAGATCATCGTCTCGCTGCTGCTGGCGGCATGGTTCACCGACCTGCGGCTGAAGCTGAAAGGACAGACCTTCTTCAAGACGGTCATCTACATGCCCAACCTGATCATGGCCTCGGCTTTTGCCATGCTGTTCTTCGCCCTGTTCTCGGATAACGGCCCGGTGAACGCAGTGCTGCTGAGCATGGGCTGGATCAAGACCCCCATCAGCTTTTTGAATACTGTGTGGGGCAACCGTGGTCTGGTGGGCCTGATGAACTTCCTGATGTGGTTCGGCAACACCACCATCATGCTGATGGCAGCCATTATGGGCGTGGATCCCACCCTGTACGAGGCTGCAGAGCTGGACGGCTGCACCCCGAACCAGATGTTCTGGAAGATCACCCTGCCCCTGATCCGCCCCATTCTGGTCTATGTGATGATCACCTCCATGATCGGCGGCCTGCAGATGTTCGATGTGCCGCAGATCCTGACCAACGGCAAGGGCGGCCCCGACCGTACCTCCACCACCATGATCATGTACCTGAACAACCACTTGTTCAGCAAGAACTACGGCATGGCCGGTGCAGTATCTGTGGTGCTGTTCCTTGTGTGTGCAGTGCTGTGCGTCGTCGTGTACTTCTCGCTGACCAAGGAGGATGACGGCCTGACTAAGGCTCAGCGCAAGGAACTGAAAGCAGCCAAGAAGGCTGCTGCCAAAGGAGGGAAATAAGTATGGCACATACGCCTAAAAACCAGTCCGAAAAGGCGATCCTGACCGCCCGCCGTGCGTGGTGCTATCTGGTGCTGGTGCTGATCAGCTTTCTGTGCCTGTTCTTCTTCTATGTGCTGATCATCAACTCCACCCGCACCCACTTCGAGATTCAGAAGGGCTTCTCGCTGATGCCGGGCAAGTCCATCATCACAAACTTCCGCAACGTGCTTACGGATGCCAACATCCCCGTGATGAGCGGCATCCGCAACAGCCTGCTGGTGTCTGCCTGCTCGGCAGCGCTCAGCGTCTACTTCTCGGCACTGACGGCCTACGGCATCTACGCCTATAACTTCAAATTCAAAAAGGCTGCCTTTGCCCTGATCCTGCTCATCATGACCATGCCCACACAGGTGTCCGCACTGGGCTTTCTGCAGTTGATCTCCAAGATGGGGCTGAAAAACAGCTTCATCCCGCTGATCGTTCCCAGCATTGCGGCACCTACCGTGTTCTTCTTCATGAAGCAGTATCTGGACGCCTCCCTTCCCATGGAGATCGTGGAGGCCGCCCGCATTGACGGTGCAGGCGAGTTCTATACCTTTAATAAGATCGTGCTGCCCATCATGAAGCCGGCTCTGGCTGTGCAGGCCATCTTCTCCTTCGTGGCCAGCTGGAACAACTACTTCATCCCGGCTCTGGTGTTGGACACTGCCGACAAAAAGACCCTGCCGATCCTGATCGCCCAGCTGCGCAGCGCGGACTTCCTGAAGTTCGATATGGGCAAGGTGTACATGATGGTGGCCATCGCCATTCTGCCGGTCATCGTCGTCTACCTGCTGCTGTCCAAGTTCATCGTCCGCGGCGTTGCGCTTGGCGGTGTCAAAGGCTAAAATTGCGACATCTCTGTTACAGCATAGCAAAGCCCCCGAGGAACACACCCTCGGGGGCTTTGTGCGTGGTAAAAAACTTAAATCAAGATCCCATCGCAATGGTCGATCTCGTGCTGGATGATCTGCGCCGTCCAGCCGGTAAAGGTCTTGATGCGGGGTTTGCCGTCCATGGTCTGATACTGCACCTTGATGCTCTGGTAGCGCTTTGTTTTTCGCACGCCTTCCAGCGAAAGACAGCCCTCCTCGGCTTCGTACTGGCCGGATTTTTTCAGGATGACCGGGTTGAACAGCACCAGATACCCGTCCTCAGCTTCCACTGCAATGATGCGCTTGAGCGCGCCGATCATGTTGGCAGCCATGCCTACACAGCCATCGGCGTGGGCGGTCAGGGTCTCCAGTAAGTCCCGGGCAACAGGGGCATCCTCCGGGGTGGCAGGGGCGGACTTCTGCGCCAGAAACAGCGGGTCGTGCATGATAGGCTGGATCATAGTAATATCTCCTTTATTCTTCAGTGCAGCTTAAAAAGATGCCTGCCAGCAGCCCGATGACCGCCGGGAGCACCCAGCCAAAGCCCAACGCCGCTAGCGGCAGGGCGTTGGCAAGAGCAGAAAGCGGGCCAAGCGGCAGCGCGGCGGCAATGCTCTGCACGGCAGTGCAGCCGATGCACAGCGGGTAGACCCGGCGACGCTGCTCCAGTCCGGGCACAAAGGAAAGTGCAATCAGCACAATGGCCACCGGGTATAACGCGTTGAGCACCGGGATGGACAGGCGCAGAATTTCTGCCAGCCCCAGATTTGCGATCAGCATACTGGCAGCGGCAAAAAAGGCGGCAAGAACAGGGTAGGGGATGCGGGGCAGCAGGGTGTGGAAATACTCTCCCACACAGGCGATCAGCCCCACACAGGTGTTGAAACAGGCCAGCATAAAGATGGCAGCAAGGAGCACCAGTCCAGCTTTTCCGAACAGCCGCTCGGCCAGCACGGTCAGCACCTCGGCACCGGTGGCAAGGCCGGGCGCGGCGGCACCGGTCAGTGCTCCGGCGTGTCCCAGCATGGTGTAGACCGCCAGCAGCAGCCCGCCCGCCACAAGCCCTGCACGGATGGCACTGCGCTGCACGTCCTGCTCCCGGGCAACGCCTTGCGCCCGGATGTTCATGGCGATGACCGCACCAAAGTTCAGCGCCGCAAGGGCGTCCATGGTCTGGTAGCCGTACAATACGCCCTGTAACACGACTGCGGAACGATACGTCTCGGTGGGCGCAGCGTACTGCGCCGCCAACGGGTGCAGCAGACAGCCGCCGAACAGAATCAGAATCAGAACCAGCAGGCAGGGGCAGAGCAGCCTGCCCAGCCAGCGGGTGAGCCTGTCCGGGTGCAACGCTACCAGAAAGGCTGCCCCGAAGAACAGCACGGAGTACCCCAGTTGAAGCCCGGCACTGCTGCCCAGCAGCGGGGTGAGCATGGCAAAGGAGGTGCTTGCGGTGCGCGGAATAGCCAGACACGGCCCGATGGACAGGTAGATCAAAATCATGAACACCTGCGCGAACACCGGATGCACCCGCCCGGCCAGTTTATCCAGACCGTCTGCCCGCGCCACCGCGATAACTCCCGCGACTGGCAGACCTACGGCGCTGATAGCAAGCCCCAGAAAGGCGGGCCAGAGGTTTGCCCCTGCCTTTGCGCCTAAATCGGGCGGGAAGATCAGGTTGCCTGCCCCGAAAAACATGGAAAACAACGTAAAACCGACAAGCAACAGCTTGCGGCCCTTGAGCGCTTGCGTCAATACTGTCCCCTCTTTCCTGCGCCGGTGCCAAAGTTGCACCGCATATTGTATCCAGTTTACACTGGATGTAAATTCATGTCAAGCACACAACGGTTGAATAAAAGTATATACAGCGCAAGCCGACCCGCCGCAGGTGGTGCACAGGTCATTCCCCTTTGCGGGGCGGTATGGTATACTATACCTTATAATAGGCAGGGGAAGAGGGCAGTTTATGAAGCAGAACAAGCAGTTTTTCCGCCGTCTGCTGGCGGTGGCGTTCTGGCTGGCGGTTTGGCAGGCCGCAGCTATGGCCATCGGGCAGGAGGTGTTTTTGGTATCGCCGGTGCAGGCACTGCGCACCTTGGTACAGCTGTTGCCAAGGGCAGATTTCTGGCAGCGGGTGTGCTTCAGCTCCGGGCGCATTTTGCTGGGCTTTTTGCTGGGCGCAGTGGTCAGTGTAGCGCTGGCGATATGTGCCGCCCGGTGGAGCGCCGCCGATGCGCTGCTGGCTCCGGTGATGCAGCTGGTCAAGGCTACGCCGGTGGCAAGCTTTATCATTCTGGCACTGGTCTGGGTGCGGGGCAGCGCCCTTTCGGTGCTTATCAGCTTACTGATGGTGCTGCCGGTGCTGTACGGCGCGGTGCGCACCGGCATTGCCGGGGCAGACGTGCAGCTGCTGGAAATGGCAGAGGTGTTCCGTCTGCCTGCAGGCCGCCGCCTGCGGGCGATCTGGCTGCCTGCGGTGTTGCCGGCCTTCCGGCAGGGGTGCAGCGTGGCGCTGGGCATCTGCTGGAAAAGCGGCGTGGCGGCCGAGGTCATCGGCTTGCCCAACGGCAGCATCGGCGATGCGCTGTACCGTGCCAAGATCACCCTTTCCACCGGGGAACTGTTTGCGTGGACCTTTGTCATCATTCTGCTGAGCGCAGGCTTTGAAAAGCTGTTCCTGTTTGCACTGGATAAGGCCGTGGGCGCAGTGCTGGGAGAGGAGGGGGCAAAATGCTGAAGATCCAACACCTGACAAAGCAGTTCGGCGCGGTATCGCTCTTCACCGGCCTGTGCATGGAGGTGGACGCTCCCGCGGTGCTGTGGGCGCCCAGCGGCTGGGGCAAGACCACCCTACTGCGCATCCTGATGGGGCTGGAACGTCCCACCACCGGCAGCGTGGAGGGCGTAGGCCGGGTGGCGGCGGTCTTTCAGGAGGACCGCCTTTGCCCCCAGCTGAACGCGGTGCAGAACGTCACCTTGGTGCTTCCGGGGGCGGAAAGCCAGTACAAAGAGCAAATCACAAGCGATTTTCAACAGTTTGGAATGAATACTGCCGCCTTGCAGCTGCCTGCCCGCAGGCTTTCCGGCGGGCAAAAGCGGCGGGTGGCGCTGCTGCGGGCGCTGTGGGCAACCAGCGATACCCTGCTGTTGGACGAGCCCTTTACCGGCATGGACCCGGACACCTTGCAGCGGGCGGCGGCGCTGCTGCGGCAACGCTGCGCGGGCAAGCCGGTGCTGCTGGCTACCCACGACGAAAGCGCCATCCGCGCCCTTGGCTGGCCGGTGGTGGAACTGGAAAAGCTGCTTTAAAATTACCTAAAAAGCAAGGACGTGCAGCCCGCGGGCTGCACGTCCTTGCTTATAGAACATTCTTTAACTGAACAGGCTTTTAGTGTTGTGAGAATATACGGATAGTACTAAACCGACACAGATATACAGCATAAGCACCGAGCTGCCACCGGCGGAGTAGAAGGGCAGGGTGACGCCGATGACCGGCAGTACCCGCAGGTTCATGCCCACGTTCACGGCGATCTGCGCCATCAGGGCACCGCCGATACCGGCGCAGATGTAGCTGCCCAGCAGATCCTCGCTGCGGGCACCGGTGGCAAAGGTCTTGATCACCAGCGCCAGCAGAACGCCCAGCACTACGCAGCAGCCCACAAAGCCCACCACGTTGCCGATCCAGCTGAGGATGAAGTCATTGTGGGCGTTGGGCACGCTGTAATACCGGCCGGTGAATAGGCCGTTGCCGAAGATGCCGCCGGAGCCCAGCGCGATCTCGCCGCGCTGCTGCTGGTAGATGATGTTCTTCCATACTGTCTCGCTGGGGGCCCAGCCGGTGGTGTTTTCCGGGTCCAGCACCGCCAGAATGCGGTACCACTGGTATCCCTTGCCAATCTTATCGCTGAAAAAGGCAAAGGCCACCGCCACGGCGGTGCCCGCCGCCGCAAAGGCTGCAAAGATATACTTCCAGCTCAGCCCCGCCGCAAACATCATGCAGCAGCCGATAATGCCGTAGATGATGGCGGTGCCGTCGTCGCCCTGCACATGGATGATAGCAATGGGCACCAGCAGGTGCAGCAGCAGCTTTGCCAGCTCTTTTGGCTCATTGATGCGGCTGCGCACGTTGTTCAGGTGCATGGCAAAGGTCAGGATAAAGCTGATCTTTGCCAGCTCTGTGGGCTGAAAGGTAAAGCCGCCCAGTTTATACCAGGAGTAGTTGTCGGTATCACCGGCGTTGTAGCCGATGGTCAGCGGGCCGATGGACACGTTGCGGATGACCAGCGTGGGCAGCACAAGACCCCACGTCAGCACAACGTGCACCGGCCACACCTTTACAAGGCTGCGGTAGTCCACGCAGGAGAGCAGCAGCGCAATCACGATGCCAATGGCGGCAGCGCCCGCCTGCACCAGTGCGCGGCGGTAGTCGCCAATGCCGATGATGGCACCGGTCACCTCATCGGTGGCAAAGCCGTTGCCCTGCTTGGCTGCCCAGGAGGACAGTGCCAGCACCGCCATCACGCTGCTGAAAATGCACAGCAGCAGATACATCTTATCGGTGCGCTTAAAATATTGTCGAATGCTATCCAAAGAAAGCACCGCCTTTCGTCAGAACAGTCTGCCGGGACGTGCCTGCGTACAGGCGATAAAAACCCAGCATACTGCTATTATACACAAACCTTTGCGCCAATGCAATGCGCCGGGTGTGACGGAATGGTAAAACATTGCCGGGATGCTTGACAAAGCTCCGGCAGCAGCCTACAATGAACCTGTGGGCGCAGCCTTGCGCACAACAGCCCCGGCGGTGTGCCGGGGGAGAGGAACGGAAAAGAAGAAATGGAACATACAGTTTATCGCCGTCTGCTCAGCGCGGTGTGTGCCATTGCGCTGGCCTTTACGGCAGTGTGCCCGGCAGTGGCTGCCGCGCCGGAGGAAACCACCGGCACCCCCCAGACCCTGACCGCTTCCGAGGTAAAGGAGATGCAGCAGACGGATGCCGCCGTCACCGCCCTGACCGACAGTGCCGCCTACGCCGGAATGTCGGAGGAAGAGCGTCAGGCCGCTGCGCTGGCACAGCTGGACGCGCTGGCGGCACAGGGGCTTATAAAAAAGGACAGCATCTATGTGGATGCGAAAAACGGCATGGTAAGCTTTACTTACAGCTGCGGCGCACTGGGCGGTATTCTGCTCACCGATACCGAGAGCGAGGCGGACGCCGCCCTGCCCGGGCCGGAGATGGAGGATGCGCCCGCCCTGCTCGCTGCCGAGAACGGCACGGTGGGCAATGCGGTCATCTACTATGCCTTTGATAATGGAGTCAACAGTAACCGCTACCCCTACTATTCTTATATGAAGGACTACTGGAACGGCTACGGGCTGGACACCCATTTGGACATGATGGTGACTGTCTCCGACCTGAAGCGGATGGCAGACTACGACCTTGCCATCCTCAGCGCCCACGGCGCGTACTATACCTATGAGTACGGCTGGCTGTGGAAAAAACAGGCCACCGCGCCCATCATCCTGCTGCTGGAAAAATCTGATTTCTGGAACGACCTGCGCTACGGCTTGGAGCTGCTTAGCCACCGGGTCATCAAGGTGAACGGCTGCTACGCCGTCACCGGGGACTTTTTCGGCAATGCCTACCGGGGCGGTAAGCTGAACGGCACCATCGTACTTTCGGAGACCTGCGAGTTCTACGGACGCAGCGGCCATGTGGACACCGCTCTTTCGGACGGGCTGCTCTCCGGCGGGGCAAAGGCCGTGGCAGGCTTTGTGAATAACGTATACAGTGTGTACTCCCGCAGTATGCTGTGGGCGACCGTGAACCGCATGATCGAGGGCGAGACCTTGCAGCAGGCCATTGATTACGGCCTTGAGGTCTACGGCGAAAACGACATCGTGTGGTATCTCAACCAGAATACCGGGCGGCATCCCCACTCGGCGGCGTCTTATCCCATCATTCAGGGTGATGCCGCTGCCCGGCTCACCGCGCCCGGCACGTTGACGAACGGCGCTGCAGAGCAGCAGACCCCTGCCGCCGCCTGACCATTGCACTTTTGTGTGTTTTATATTATACTTAGGGATGGCAGAGTGTCTGCCATCCCTTTTTTGAAACGATGAGGTAACCTTCATGTCAGAATATATCACCCATTCCCGCGCCGAAACGGTGGCGCTGGGCAAGCGGATGGCCGCTGTGCTGGCTCCCGGGGCACTGATCGCCTTTACCGGCGGTCTGGGCGCGGGCAAGACCGCCTTTACCGAGGGTCTTGCCGAGGGTCTGGGCTGCACCGACCCGGTGTCCAGCCCCACCTTTGCTATCGTGAACTACTACCGGGGCCCGCGCCCGCTGGCGCACTTTGACCTGTACCGCATTTCCACCGAGAACGACCTGTGTGCGGCGGGCTTCTACGATTATCTGGATCAGGGCGCTGTGGTGGCGGCAGAGTGGAGCGAAAACTTTGCCGACCTGCTGGCGCTGGAAAACCCCATCCGGGTGAACATCGAACGTCTGGACGATACCACCCGCAAGATCACCATTGAGGGGGTGACGGTATGAATATTCTGGCCGTGGATACGGCGGGCAAGACCGCCGGTGTGGCTCTGCTGCAGGATGATCGCCTGCTGTACGAGGTATATCTGGACGGCGGCATGACCCACAGCGAAACGCTGATGCCCATGATCGACAGCTGCTTAAAGATGTGCGGGCTGACCTGCGCGGACATCGACCTGTACGCCGTCAACGCAGGCCCGGGCAGCTTTACCGGCCTGCGCATCGGGTTGGCTGCCGTCAAGGGGTTGGCCTTCCCGCGCGAGACGCTGTGTGCCCCGGTGTCTACCCTGGAAGCGCTGGCCGCTGCCCACACCGGCGAGGGTACGGTGCTCTGTGCGCTGGACGCCCGCCGCGCACAGGTGTACAGTGCAGCTTTTGACCTTGCCACCCACACCCGCCTGCTGGACGATGACGCCCGGGCGGTGACAGATCTGGCGGATTTTGTAGAAAATTGCAAAAAGCCCCTGTTTTTTGTTGGTGATGGCGCGGGTCTGTGCTATAATAAATACAGCAATGTGCCGGGCGTGCTGCAAACACCCCCGGCGCTGCGGGGCGGCCGTGCCGCTGCCGTAGCACTTGTGGCAAAGCAGATGGCCGCAGCCGGGCAGGCTGTGCTGCCGGAGGCGCTGCTGCCGGACTACCACCGTCTCAGTCAGGCGGAGCGGGAGCGGGCGGAGCGTCTGGCTGCCGAAGCCGCAGCAAACAAACAATAAAAGAGGAACTGTGACCACTCACAGGGAAAGGACGTTTTTCCATGGCAAAACCCATCGCACTTGCCGCCGACCACGGCGGATTTGAACTGAAAGAGGCTGTCAAGGCACATCTGGAGGAGCTTGGTCTGGAGTATATCGACTTTGGCACCCACAGCACCGACAGCGTGGACTACCCCGATATGGCTGTGCCCGCTTGTGACGCAGTGGTAAGCGGCCAGTGCGAGAAGGCACTGCTGTTCTGCGGCACCGGTGTGGGCATCAGCATGGCAGCCAACAAGATCAAGGGCATCCGCGCCTGCTGCTGCTCCGACAGCTTCAGCTGCGAGTATACCCGCCGCCACAACGACGCCAACGCCCTGTGCATGGGCGGCCGCGTAGTGGGCGCAGGCCTTGCCTGCCAGCTGGTGGACATCTTCCTGAACACCGAGTTTGAGGGCGGCCGCCATCAGCGCCGCATCGACAAGCTGACCGCACTGGAAAACCGCTGATTGAAATTTTTGTAATTTCACAGAGAAGCTTGCACTGCAAGCTTCTCTGTGAAAAAAGCTATTTGTGCGCCCACCGGGCGGACAAGACCACAGATCAGTACCCGATAGAATGTTCTATATAAATTAAGGAGCGTGTTTTTATGACCCCGATGATCGTTGAACATCCGCTGCTGCAGCACAAGATCAGCCTGCTGCGCAACAAACAGACCGGCACCAAGGAGTTCCGTGACCTCGTTGGCGAGATCGCAACGCTGCTGTGCTACGAGGCTACCCGCGATCTGCCGCTGGAAGAGGTGGAGATCGAGACCCCCATCACCATGGCAAAGACCAAGGTGCTGGCAGGCCGCAAGCTGGCTCTGGTGCCCATCCTGCGCGCCGGCATGGGTATGCTGGACGGTATGCTAACCCTGCTGCCCGCTGCCAAGGTCGGCTTCATCGGCCTGTACCGCGACGAAAAGACCCTGCAGCCCGTGGAGTACTTCTGCAAGCTGCCGCAGGATATCGCCGAGCGTGACGTTCTGGTGCTGGATCCCATGCTGGCTACCGGCGGCAGCGCCATCGACGCCATCACCCAGATCAAGAAGCACGGCGCAAAGCGCATCAAGTTCATCGGTCTGCTGGGCGCACCGGAGGGCATCAAGGCTCTGCACGAGGCACACCCCGATGTGGACATCTATCTGGGCGCACAGGACGACCGCCTGAACGAGAATGGCTACATCGTGCCCGGTCTGGGCGATGCAGGCGACCGTATCTACGGCACCAAGTAAAAACAACATAAAGCTTTTCGCCGCCGCCTCCCGCCCGGAGACGGCGGCTTTTTGCGTCTGCCGTTTCCCTCTACGACCCCTTCCCGTGAAAAGAGGAACTCGGAGCGCCCGCAGGCGCTCCGAGTTCCTGAATAAAACGATAATTCCTTGATTTATGGCCAGAGCAAAGCGGAGGCCATTAAAATCGTCCGGCGTTATACTTCGCTGTTGCGCAGAAAACGCACCAGCAGGGGCAGCTCGTACAGCAGCATCAGCAGCCAGCCCACCGCGTAGCTGAAGGGCAAGGCTTCGATGTCCATCTTCAGCACCAGCACAAACAGGGCGGCGGCAGCCACACGACCGCCCATGTTCAGCATACTGCTGTTCAGGGTGACCTTCAAATCGCCCATGCCCCGGAAAAAGCCCTGAATGCCGTTGGTGGCGGCGGGCATCAGATAAAACAGCGAGATGGTGCGCAAAAACCGCACGCCAAGGTCCACCACAGCAGGGTCGGCGGCAAACAGCCGGATGATGGGCTCGGCAAACAGCAGGCAGACACCGGTAAGTAACAGCGCATAGACGAATTCGATGCGCATACCGCAGTGGTAGCCCTGCCGTACCCGGTCGGTCTTGCCCGCGCCCCGGTTCTGCGCCATCAGGGTGGTCATGGCGTGGCCAATGTTCTGCTGCGGGGTGTAGGCAAAGTCGTCGATGCGGGAGGCAGCAGTAAAAGCCGCCATGGCGTTGACGCCCATGGTGTTTACGATGGCCTGCACCGCAATTTTGCCCAGCTGCACCGTGGCCTGCTGCATGGCGCTGGCCCAACCGTAGCTCACGGTCTTGCGCAGCAGTTTGCCGTCATACACCAGCCACCGCCTGCCCAGCTGTAAGATTGGTACCTTATAGCGGATGTACACCACGCACAGCAGGCAGCAGGCGGCCTCGCTGAGCACGGTGGAAAGAGCGCAGCCCTCGCTGCCCCAGCCCAGTGCCTCCACAAAAAACAGGTCGCCGCCAATGTTCAGCACCGCACTGATCATCAAAAAATACAGCGCGCTCTTGCTGTCGCCCAGCGCACGCATGGTGGCGGCAAGAAAATTATAGAAGAAGGTGAAGATCAGCCCCGCAAACACGATACGCAGGTAGTTCACCGCAATGGGCAGAATAGCCGCAGGCACCTGCAGCAGCCGCAGCAGCGGGTCTGCCAGCAGCACGCACAGGGCAGAGAAGGTCAAAGAGAACACCGTGCCCGCAATGGCAGTGGTGGATACTTGACGCTCCACCAGCTCGGTATCCCCCGCGCCAAAGGCGGTGCTGACCAGAATGCCCGCGCCCAGACACATCCCGTTGATGAACAGGATGGCAAGGGTCATCAGGGGGTTCGAGGTGCCCACGGCAGCCAGTGCGTCCTCGCCCACAAACTTGCCCACGATGATACTGTCGGCGGCGTTGTAGGTAAGCTGGAACAGGTTGCCCAGCACCAGCGGAATGGTAAATTTGATCAGCAACGGCGTAATAGCACCGCTGGTCATGTCCTTGGTCATGAAAAACGTCCTCTTTCCTATTGATAGAAGCGGCCGCTTACACGATGCTGGCGCGTCCGCTGAAAATGGCCAGCGCCGCGCGGCTGTTGCAGTTAGCCAGCAGCTGGGCGGCGGCGTGCAGGGCAGCACCAGCGCTGACCGAAGCGGGGATCGCATCGGTGCGCAGCACCTGCTGGGCAGCCCGCTGGGCGTCCCGGCTGGCCACGGCAGAAACGTTATCCACCACATAACTGTTGTAGTTTTCCGGTATGATGCCGTAGCCGATATCCGGGATGCCGTGGGGGCCGGTAAGCCCGCCGCCCAGCACCTGATTTTCATACGGCTCCACCGCTACGATGCGCACATCGTTCGTCCATGCCTTGATGGTCTCGCCCACGCCGGTCACCGTGCCGGCGCTGCCCACCCCGATGGTAATGGCGTCCACAAGGCTCTGGTTCTGCCGGGCAATGCTTTGCACAATGGCGGGGCCGGTGACCCGGCGGTGGTATTCCGGGTTGTCATCGTTGGCAAGCCAGTTCATATAGTACCAGCCGTTCGCGGCGGCGGTCTGCGCCGCCAATGCCCGTGCCCCGGCCAGACCGCTGCGGGCAGGGCTGTGCCGGATCTGCGCGCCCAGCCGCAGCAGATACTCCTGCCGCAGGGCAGGGGCGTCCTCCGGCATCACCAGCACGATGGGGTGCCCGGCGGTCAGGCTGGCCAGCGTAAGGGCGGTGGCAAAGGGGCCGGAGGCTGCTTCAATGATGGGCTGCCCCGGGGCAAGCTGCTTTTTTTCAATGGCGAGGGCAAGCATCCCCTCGGCAAGGCCGTCCCGGGCGGTGCCGGTGGGGCCGTTAAAATCCAGATAAGCGTACAGATGTCCCTTCAGCCCGCAGGCGGCGGCGTAGCCCCGCAGCTCCACAATGGGGCAGGCAGTGGTAAGGGTCTGGTAAAAATTAGAGTAGATCGGCACAAGGGCACTCCTTTCTCTTGGGATACAACACTATTATCCTAACGCAAAGCCCCCGGCTGCGTCAAGATGCCTTTTGGCAAAAACAGCGAATTTCGGGCAGATATTTCAGAAAAAACTCCAAAATCCCCTTGACAAGGGGCAGGGGTTCTGGTATACTCCATCCGTAAAGCAAAAAAACTTTACAACACAGCAAGCACAGACAGCAGAGCACCGGGGGTCAACAGCAATGGCAAAAGATCTGGAAATGGGGTATCTGCTGGATTTTTATGGCGAGGTGCTTACCCAGAAGCAGCGCGAGATGCTGCGCCAGTATTACAACGATGATCTTTCGCTGAGCGAGATCGGCGAAAACTTCGGCATCACCCGGCAGGGCGCACGGGACGCCATCAAGCACGGCGAGACCACCCTGAAGGAACTGGAAGAAAAGGTAGGCTTTGCAGCCCGCTACCGGCGGGTGCAGCAGAAGCTGGAACAGCTGGAACAGCTGGTCATCGACACCCGGTTCGAGTGCACCGGCCCCCGCGCTAATATCACCACCACGGAATATGTGGAAACGCTGACAAAAATGCTGGAGATCATCCGCTCGATGGATGAAGCGAACGAAAGCTGATCGAATTTTGAAAGGAGCACCGCACAATGGCATTTGAATCCCTGACCGACCGCCTTGCCGGTGTATTCAAAAAACTGCGCGGTCACGGCAAGCTGACCGAGGCAGATATCAAAGCCGCCATGCGCGAGGTGCGGATGGCTTTGCTGGAAGCCGATGTCAACTACAAGGTTGCCAAGGACTTCTGCGCAAAGGTGTCCGAGCGTGCCATGGGGCAGGAGGTCATGGAGAGCCTGACCCCCGCCCAGCAGGTGGTCAAGATCGTCAATGAGGAGCTGGTAGCCCTCATGGGCGGCAGCGAAGCCGCCCGCCTGAACATCAAGAACAAGGGCCAGACGGTCATCATGCTCTGCGGCCTGCAGGGCAACGGTAAAACCACCCACGCGGCAAAGCTTGCCAAGTTTTATATCAAGCAGGGCCGCCGCCCCATGCTGGTGGCCTGCGATATCTACCGCCCTGCGGCTATTGACCAGCTGCAGGTGGTGGGCAAGCAGGCCGGTGCGCCGGTGTTCACCCTGCCCGGCGCAAAGCCGCCGGAGATCGCCCGCAAGGCGCTGGCGCACGCCAAGGACTACGGCAACGACATTGTCATTCTGGATACGGCAGGCCGCTTGCAGATCGACGAAGTGCTGATGCAGGAGCTGGTGGACGTCAAGGCCGCCGTTCCCGTGGACGAGACCCTGCTGGTGGTGGACGCCATGGCCGGTCAGGACGCCGTCAACGTGGCCAAGACCTTCAACGAGACGGTGGGCGTGGATGGCATCATCCTCACCAAGACCGATGGCGATACCCGCGGCGGTGCAGCGCTTTCCGTTCTGGCCGTTACCGGCAAGCCCATCAAGTTTCAGGGCACCGGCGAAAAGCTGGATGATCTGGATGTGTTCCACCCGGACCGCATGGCAAGCCGCATCCTTGGCATGGGCGATGTGCTCAGCCTGATCGAGCGCGCACAGGATGCCGCCGATGAAAAGGCTGCCGAGGAGACCGCCAAGCGGTTGATGGAAAACAAGTTCGATATGAACGATATGCTGGAGCAGTTCGCCCAGATCCGCAAGATGGGCGGCGCAGGCGCGATGCTCAGTATGCTGCCCGGCGCTTCCGGCATCGACGCCAGCCAGATCGACGAAAAAGCCTTTGACCGCATCGAGGCCATGATCTATTCCATGACCAAAGAGGAGCGGGAAAAGCCCTCCATCATCAACCCCAAGCGCAAGCGCCGCATTGCCGCAGGCAGCGGTACCCGCGTGGAGGACGTGAACAAGCTGCTCAAGCAGTACGAGATGATGCAGAAGATGATGAAGCAGTTCAAGAAGAGCCCCAAGGGCTTTGCCCGCCGTCTGGGCGGCATGATGGGCAACCCCAACGCCTTCCGCGGACTGAAATAACAACGGTATACAACCCCGGCGGGGTTTGTAACATATATCAAAAACAACAATTTTTGGAGGATATCTATTATGGCAGTTAAGATTCGTCTGCGCCGCGTTGGCGCCAAGAAGGCTCCCTTCTACCGTGTTGTCGTTGCTGACAGCCGCTTCCCCCGCGATGGCCGCTTCATTGAGGAGATCGGCACTTACGATCCCAACAAGGAGCCCTCTGAGGTGAAGATCGATGCCGAGAAGGCAAAGCAGTGGATCGCTAACGGCGCTCAGCCCACTGATACCGTTCGTGTCCTGCTGAAGAAGTCCAACGTTCTGTAAGTAGGGAGGGCTGACTCATGCAGGAGCTGTTGCTGGCAGTTGCCCGCGGTCTCGTGGAGGATAAGGACGCCGTTAAGGTTACGGTGGACGAGCCCCGCGAGGACGGTACCATCGTCTACCACCTGAGCGTGGCAGAGGGAGATATGGGCCGTGTCATCGGCAAGCAGGGCCGGATCGCAAAAGCCATTCGTGTGGTGATGCGCGCGGCTGCTGTGCGGGTCGATGAAAAGGTCCTTGTTGAGATCGACTGAGCACCCTACGGGCCCTTTGCCTTTGCGGCAAGGGGCCTTTTTGGTTATAGAAAACCCTCTCAGGCGCTTCGCGCCAGCTCCCCCGAAAGGGGGGGAGCTTGGAGCAGACTGTACACAGGAGCATTCTGAACAAACAAGCAATACACCACCTCTTCGTCAAAAAGCTCCCCCCTCGGGGGAGCTGGCAATGCCGCAGGCATTGACTGAGAGGGTTCTTACAGGAGAAAACGATGCAGCAATATCTGGAAGCCGGAAAAGTTGTTACCACCCACGGTGTGCGCGGGGAAATGAAGCTGGAGCTTTGGTGCGACGGGGTGGATTTTTTGAAAAAAGTAGGCCGCCTGTACCCTTCGGCGCAGGGCGGCAAGGCGTATAAGATCCTTTCCATCCGTCCGCAGGGGCAGATGGCGCTGCTCCAGCTGGAGGGGGTCAGCGATATGGACGCCGCCCGGGCGCTGCGCGGGCAGGTGTTCTACTTTGATCGCAACGATGCCACCCTGCCCACAGGCCGGTGGTATGTGGCAGACCTCATCGGGTGCGAAGTGCGGGATGCCGACACTGGCAAGGTGTACGGCGTGGTGACCAGCGTAGACCACCCGGGTGCGCAGGATATCTACACCGTCAAAGCACCCGGCGGCAAGGAGTATATGTTCCCCGGGGTGGACGCCTTCCTGAAAGAGCGCAACCCGCCGGAGGGGTATATCCTTGTCACCCCCATCCCCGGCCTGCTGGATGACGATTTTGACAGCGAGCGGGAGGAGGAGTAAGCCATGGGAATGCGTGTGGATATCGTGACCTTGTTCCCGGAGATGTGCCAGCAGGTGCTGGATGCCAGCATCATCGGCCGGGCGGCAAAGCGGGGCTATATTGAGACCCACTGCCACCAGATCCGGGATTACACCCTGAACAAGCAGAAGCAGACCGACGACTACCCCTACGGCGGCGGCTGCGGCATGGTGCTGTACGCCCAGCCCATCGCGGACTGTCTGCGGGCAGTGCAGTGCGAGGTGGCCGAACAGGGACGCCCCGCCCCGCACATCGTGTTCCTGACGGCGGGCGGGCAGCGCTACACCGAGGAGCACGCAAAGCGCTTGGCACAGTACGACAACCTGACACTGGTCTGCGGCCACTACGAGGGCATTGACGAGCGCGTCATCGAAGCTTTTGCGGACGAGGAAATCTCCATCGGTGATTATATCCTGACCGGCGGCGAGCTTGCCAGCCTTGTGGTGGCAGACAGCGTGCTGCGCCTGAAGCCCGGCGTATTGGCCGAGCAGAAGGGCTACGAGGAGGAAAGCTACTGGGACGGCCTGCTGGAATACCCCCAGTACACCCGCCCCGAGGTGTGGGAAGGCCGTGCTGTGCCCGAGGTGCTGCTGGGCGGCGACCATGCAAAAATTGACGAGTGGCGCGGCGAGCAGAGCCGTACCCGCACCCGTCTGCGCCGCCCGGAACTGTACGAGCAGTGGTGTACGAGCCACCCCATTGCCGAAGTGCCCAAGTGGAAGCGGGGCGAGAATGTCCGGCTGGTAAAGACCGCCGAGCAGTTTGCCGCCGCCGCAAAGCTGTTTGCCGAGGGACGGCAGGCTGTCTGCGCCGACAACTGGACGCCGGAATACTGCCGCACTCTGACCGAGCCGCAGTTTTTGCTGCAATTGCAGCAGGAAAAGGCGGCGGGCTGGGTGTGCTACCTGCATACTACCAGGGATGTGCCGGACGGCATGGTGTGTGTCAGCCACAAGGCGGGGCATATCGAGCATTTGTTCGTCACGGAAAAAGCCCGGGGCAAGGGCATTGGCGCAAAGCTGCTGGATTTTGCCCGCAAAAAGCTGCCGGAGCACGCACACCCGGTGCTGAGTGTGCTGAACACCAACACCCGCGCCATTGCGCTGTATACCCGCATGGGCTGGCAGCTGGACGGCAGCACCAGTCTGGAATTTGACCCGAAGCAATACCCCACCGTGACGCGTAAATGCGCACTGGTGCAGATGCGCTACGCAGGCCCTGCGCAGGAGTAAGCCGGTACCGAAAATATCGGTAAAAATACACAAAATTCAGGGTAAAACTCCCCGGCGGTCTAAAAGTTGTTGAAAACTTTTGTATTACCCCTCTAACCTTCGGGGTATAATTTTATTGTCTTTGTACAAAACCTGAAAAATGCTCCCTGTTTCATTGGGAAAAGCGCCAAAAATGCAAAAGGGGACTGTACAACCGTTTCGACTTGCGCTAAAATGAGTGTAACACAACAGGCACACTATGCTTTTGTACACCAAAACGATATTAGATAGGAGCGCTTTACTATGTACGTAAAAGAAGTTACCGTTGAAAATCAGGTTGGTCTGCACGCTCGTCCGGCTACCTTCTTTATCCAGAAGGCAAACGAGTTCAAGTCTTCCATCTGGGTCGAAAAGGAAGAACGCCGCGTGAACGCAAAGAGCCTGCTGGGCGTTCTGTCTCTGGGTATCGTTGGCGGCACCACCATCCGCATCATCGCTGACGGCGCTGATGAGCAGGCTGCCGTGGACGGCCTGATCAAGCTGGTGGAGTCCGGCTTTGCAGAGTAAGTCTGTATCACAAGCAACAGAAAGCGGCGGGGGTTCCCTGCCGCTTTTTTAGTACGCTTTTTACCGGGAGCAAAGGGCTTTCCATTGCAGGACGCCCCATCCCACAAATACGGAGGAAGGTGCTGCATGACTAAGGCCGAACTCTATCAAAAAGCCTGTATGCTGCCGCTGCTGCCCGGGGTGTATATCATCCGGGACAAAAGCGACACCATCATCTATATCGGCAAGGCCAAGCGCCTGCGCATCCGGGTAAGCCAGTATTTCCGCGAGGGCGTGCCCCACGATAACAAGGTCAGCCAGATGATCGCCCACGCCTACGCCTTTGACGTCATCGTCTGTCAGAGCGAGTTCGAGGCGCTGGTGCTGGAGGCTAGTCAGATCAAGGCGCACACGCCCAAGTACAACATCCTGCTCAAGGATGACAAGGGTTATAGCTATATCCGCGTCACCCGGGAGGACTGGCCGCGCCTTTCCTTCACCCTGCAAAAGGAGGAGGACGGGGCAGAGTATATCGGCCCTTACACCTCCAGCTTTGCAGCGCGGCAGATGGCAGAAACGGCCATGGATGCCTTTTTGCTGCCGCGCTGCTCCAAGCGCTTCCCGCAGGAGATCGGCAAAGGCCGCCCCTGCCTGAACGCTCATATCGGCAAGTGTATGGCGGTGTGCAGCGGCAAGATCAGCTGCGAGACCTACAATCAGGCGGTCAAAAACGCGGTGCACCTGATCCGCTACGGCAAAAAGGATATCCTGAAAACCCTCAACGAGCGGATGCAGGAGGCCTCCGACCGGCTGGAATTTGAGACCGCCGCTCTTCTGCGGGATCAGATCAATGCCATCACCAAGCTTACGGCAGGGCAGAAGGTGGTGGTAGATCCGGACGTGGAGATGGACGTGGTGGCGCTGGCCGGTACGCCGGACAGCGTGTGCGCGGCGGTGCTGCGCTTCCGGGAGGGACGGCTGACCGATAAGCGGGAGTTTTTGTTCCACGATACCTCGGATATCGACGCGGTGCGGGAGGAATTTCTGCCCCGGTACTATCTGGACGATGAACAGATTCCCAAGATCATCGCGGTGGACGCACTGCCGCCGGACATGGACGCCTTGCAGCAGGCGCTGAACCAGAAACGGGGCAGCGAGGTACAGCTGTATGTGCCCCAGCGGGGCGATAAAGCGCATCTGGTGGAGATGGCGCACACCAACGCGGTGGAGCGTCTGGCGCGGGAGAGCGGACGCTACGCCCGGGAGGAAAAGCTGCTGGACGAGCTGGCGCAGGTGCTGGGGCTTTCAAAGTCGCCCCGCGCCATTGAAAGCTACGATATCTCCAACTGGGGCGATGGCAGCAGCGTCTGCGGCATGGTCACCTTCAAGGATGGCAAGCCCTTCAAGGCGGGCTACCGCAAGTTCAAGATGAAAACTGTTGCAGGCACGGACGACTATGCCTCGCTGGCGGAGACCGTCTCCCGCCGGGCGGCAGAGTACGAAAAATACGTTGCACAGGCAGAAAACGGCCAGCCAAGCGGCAACTGGTTCGGGCAGAAGCCGGATCTTTTGCTGATGGACGGCGGCAGGGGACAGGTGAGCGCCGCAAAGGAAGCGCTTGCCGGTACGGCGCTGGCAGATGTGCCGCTGTACGGCATGGTAAAGGATGACCACCACCGCACCCGCGCCATCGTGGACAGCGACGGGCGGGAAATTGCCATCAACATGAACCGGGGCACCTTTACCTTCATCACTGCCATTCAGGACGAGACCCATCGCTTTGCCAACGCCTACCGCAAGCAGCAGATGAGGCAGAAAAGCTACTCCTCCACCCTGACCGAGGTGCCGGGCGTAGGCCCCAAAACCGCCAAAGCCCTGCTGACGCAGTTCAAGAGCGTGGGCGCAGTGAAGGAAGCCACCCCCGACCAGCTGGAAAACACTCCCGGCGTGGGCAGGCAGCTGGCGCAGACCATCTACGAATATTTTCATCAGGCATAAACACAAAATCGCCCCTCTTCTCTGGCGCAAAGCCATGGAAGAGGGGCGATTTCTGTTATGCGGGGCGTTATTCGTCAACGTTCAGATCGATCAGCCCTTTGGCGTAAAGATTCAGGATCCCGTTGGGACCGGTAGAGGTATAGCGTTTATCATATTCCTTATTGCCGATGCGTACAACGTTATCCGTGCGGGCGTCGGTCGTGTAGTCGGCGGGGTCGCCATCCAGATGCAGACGGATGCAGCGGGTTGCAGCGATACTGGCGTATTCCGCAATGGAAAGGTGATCGATATTGCACCCGCCAACAGGCAGCTCGACCAGCAGGTCGCGGGTCACGGTCAGGTCTTCGGCACGCAGACCGCCATTGTTCAGCGCAACAGTCAGCGTTTTCAGCTGCATGGGCGCAAGGCGGACATCGCCGGTCTCCAAGCTGATGATCAGCCGGGTGAGGGCGTCTGCCGGGATGGTGACGGTGAGCATGGCCTCCGGGGCATTCTCAGCTACCTGCCAGTTTTCCGGCATTTCAAAGGTCAGGGTAGTGCGGCCGTCCCCGCCGGTGGTGCGTAGAACCGGCGAATGCGGGAAGTTGTCGAACTGGAAGGTGGCGTATTTGTCCGAGGTAAGGGACGGGTCGGTGACAAAGGTCACAGAGCCGTAGTTCAGGCTGAGCTTCAGCTCCTGATCCAGCTTTTCCAGCGGGATCTGCAGGGTGCTTTCCCCAAGGTCATCGGCGGGAATGGTGAGGGGGACGGTATCGGCAGGGACAGCAAGGTGGGTGCCGTTGCTCTCCTCCGGGACAGAGCTGCTGTCTGCTGCCGGGGACGCAGGTTCGACCGGCTGTACAGGGGTGGCCTTGGAGTGCTGGAAGAAAAAGCAAACCAGCACCAGCACCGCCAGCCCGCCGCCCAGCACCATGCGCCAGCGGGAACGCGGCTTGCGGGCAGGGGATGCCGGGGCGGCAGAGGCGCCTTGCGGGCTTTGCTCGTCCAGAATTTTGCGGGCGACCTCCTCGGGGCTGCCCAGCTCCGCAATGGCGCGGGCTTCGTTTTCCGGCCCGGCGGCATCCAGATAATCTTCGTAATAACTCAAAGCGTCCTTGCGCTCGGCCTCCGGCAAAGGAGCCAGAAGCTGCTCCAGCGCAGCAAGAAATGCAGTACGGGTCATAGATCATTCCACCTCTCTGAAAAATGTGTCAATGGAAGAACGGTAGCGGCTCCACTCCTGCGCGTAGGCGGCAAGCTGCGCCCGCCCGGCGGAGGTAATTTGATAATAGCGGCGGTTGCGGCCATTGAAGGGTGCATCGTAGACTGTGAGCAGCTGGTCCTTCTGCAACCGGCGCAGCACCGGGTACAGGGTGGACTCGCTCAGTTCCAGCGTGTGGGTGACCTGTTGGGTGATCTTGTAGCCGTAGGTACCTTCCGGCTCCTGCGCCACCACGGATAGCACAATGGCGTCCAGCAGCGCGGCACTGATGGGAAAACTCATGTGGGAACAGCCTCCTTTCGATATGGTGTGTTTCTATAATATTATATATCATATAATATTGCATAAGTCAATAGATGAACGCAAAAAAGCACCGCTGCGGGTTTTCCACAGCGGTGCAAGGTTGCATATAAAGCTTAGTTTTCAGAGGAAATATCCTGTCCGAAATACTTCTCGCTCAGGGTCTTTAAGGTGCCATCGGCGCGCAGCTCCTCAATGGCGATGTTCAGCGCGTCCAGATAGGCGGTGTCCTCGCTCTTGAGCACCGGGATGGCCACATGAGAGGCCTCGGCAGTCTGCGCCACCAGCTTGAAGTCTGCGTCCGGGTGGACATTCAGGTAGTCGTAGAAGGAAACGTCCGCGTTCAGGGTGGCATCAATGCGGCCTGCGGTCAGCAGCTGGATGGTCTCCTCCAGCGTGTCGATGCCCTGCACGGTAGCGCCGTAGCTTTCGGCCAGCTCCATGTAGGTGGAAGCCAGACTGTTGGCGGTGGTCTTGCCCTTCAGGTCCTCAAAGCTGTGGATATCCTCGTTATCCTTGCGCACCGCCAGCGCAGTGTGGATGTAGCCGTAGGGGGTGGTAAAAGCGTAGGTCTTGGCGCGCTCCTCGGTCACTTCCACGCCGTTGCACACCATGTCGTAGCGGCCTGCATCCAGACCGGCAAACAGGCTGTCCCAGTCGCTCTCCACATACTCCGGCTCCACGCCCAGCTTTTCGGCAATGGCGCGGGAGACCTCCACGTCATAGCCCACCAGCGTGTCAGAGGAATCGTGGTAACTCCACGGCTGCCATGCGCCTTCCAGCGCTACCACCAGCTTGCCGCTCTTCTGGATGCTGTCCAGCTTATTCAGCGTTGCGGAACTGGCAGTACTGGCAGCGGTGTCCTTGGAAGAGCAGCCGGTCAGGCTCAGCACCCCGGCTGCGGCCATAACACCCATCAGAGAGATAAAGGTTCTGCGTTTCATAAGTAAAAATTCCTTTCTGTCGTGAAAAATGCAAAAAGAGAAGTGGTTTTATTCCGTGTGGGCGATCCTGCGCAGGAAGGCCCGGGTGCGCTCCTCCTTGGGGGATGCAAAGAACTGCTGAGAGGGTGCCTGCTCCACCACCACGCCGTTTTCCATAAACACGGTCTTGGAGGAAACGTTGCGGGCAAAGCCCATCTCGTGGGTGACCACCAGCATGGTCATGCCCTCCTCGGCCAGCTGCCGCATCACGCTGAGCACCTCGCCGGTCAGCTCCGGGTCAAGGGCGCTGGTGGGCTCGTCAAAATAGATGATCTCCGGGTCGGCGGCAAGGGCGCGGGCAATCGCCACCCGCTGCTGCTGCCCGCCGGAAAGCTGGCGGGGGTAGTAGTCGGCACGGTCTGCAAGCCCTACCTTGGCAAGCATCTTCATGCCGATCTCATCCGCCTGCTCCTTTGGCAGCTTACGCGCCACGATGAGCCCTTCGGTCACATTCTGCAGGGCAGTCTTGTTGCGGAACAGGTTGTAGTTCTGGAACACAAAGGCCGTCTTTTTGCGCAGCCGGGCAATGTCGGTGCGGCTGGCATGGGCAAGGTCGAAGCTTTCGCCGTCAAACACCAGCTGCCCGGCATCGGCAGTCTCCAGAAAATTCAGGCACCGCAGCAGGGTGGTCTTGCCGGAGCCGGACGGCCCAAGAATGGCCACTACATCGCCCTTTTCCACGGTCAGGTCTACCCCGCGCAGCACGGGCAGCTCGCTGGTGACCTTCCGCGCACCGGGGCGGTGGAAAAGGCCGGGTTTTGCATAGGTGCGGAAGGCTTTTTGCACATTGCAGATCTCAAGCATAGCCATAGGTGTGCACCCCCCTTTTTACTGGAAGCCGCGGGCGTTGAGCTGACGTTCCAGCAGCGCCTGCAGCTTGGTGATGACGGTACAGAACAGCAGATACACCACAGCCACCTCACAGTAGATGGGCAGGAAGATGTAGGTGCGGGCGGCTACCCGCTGCCCGGCCATGAACAGCTCTGCCACCGTGATGTTGGACGCCAGAGAGGTGTCCTTGATCATACCGATAAGGGAGTTGGACAGCGCAGGCACAGCGGTGCGCAGCGCCTGCGGCAGTACGATGCGGCGCATGATCTGCCACCAGCTCATGCCCACACAGTACCCGGCCTCCAGCTGCCCCTGCGGTACGCTTTCCAGCGCACCGCGCATGGTCTCGGCGCAGTAGGCACCCTCGTTGAAGGCAAAGGCAATGACCGCCGCCGGAAAGGCGTTTAGCATGATGCCCACGCTGGGCAGGCCGTAAAAGATGATGAACAGCTGCACCAGCAGCGGCGTGCCCCGGATGACCCAGATATAGAACCGGGCGATCTGCCGCAGCACCGGCACATTGGCGTACTGCACCAGCGCCACCGCCACCGCGATGATCATGGCAAAAAAGAAGGAGAGAAGGGTCAGCGGAATGGTCATGGTCAGGCCTGCCGTCAGGATGCGGGGCAGCGCCTCCACCAGCACACTGACCGTGCGGTTGGATAAAAGTGCTTCAAACATCGTTTTTTCCTCAAAGCTAAAAATGCACAAGCCGGCAAAGCTTTTGCCGACTAAGGCAGTATATACCTTAAAGTAGGGTCAAAGTCAAGAGACTGAATCACCAATCCCTACAAAACCTACCAGAATACTATAATAGCATGAAATGCCCCGCAGTGCAAACGGTTTGCATAAAACGTGTGATGTGACCGAAAAATTGCATGAACTTGTTAAATATTTGTGCAATGCGGCAGATGCTTGACGCTGTGGGCGCTTTCGTGTACAATGGACATAGTAGTGCGCGGATGCGGGGCAACGGCCCGGCGCGGCGCAAATCCACCGGCAGGGGGCTTGCCCCTTGCCCGGTGCAGACACGGAGGATACGAACGTGAAAAAGTTTAGTATTGGTGTTCTGGGTGCAGGCACCTGGGGCATGGCTCTGGCACGGATGCTGACCGTCAGCGGCAACGATGTGCAGGTGTGGTCGGCCATTGAGGCCGAGGTGGACAACCTTTCCACCACCCGGGTGCACCCCAATCTGCCGGGGATGGTCATCCCGCAGGAGCTGCGTTTTACCAAAAGCATAGAGGAAGTGTGTACCGGCAAGGACGTGCTGCTGTTTGCAGTGCCGTCGGTGTTCGTGCGCTCCACGGCGGCCAAGGCGCGGCCCTATATCCGCTCCGGCCAGATCATCGTGGATGTGGCAAAGGGCATTGAGCCCGATACCTTATATACTATGACCGAGATCCTTGCCGACGAGCTGAGCCACGAGAACGGCCCCCGGGCGGTGCGTCTGGTGGCGCTCAGCGGCCCCACCCACGCCGAGGAGGTGGCGCTGGATCTGCCCACCACCATCGTTTCGGCAAGCCCGGATCTGGAGGCTGCCGAGGTGGTGCAGGAGGTGTTCAGCAACACCTGTATGCGCGTGTACACCAACACTGATATCAAGGGCGTGGAACTGAGCGGTGCTATGAAGAACGTTATCGCGCTGGGTGTCGGCATTTCCACCGGCCTTGGCTACGGCGATAACGCCCGCGCCGCTCTGATCACCCGCGGCATTGCCGAGATCGCCCGGCTGGGCGTGGCCATGGGCTGCAACGTCCAGACCTTTGCGGGTCTGGCCGGCATCGGCGATCTGATCGTCACCGCCACCAGTATGCACAGCCGCAACAACCGCGCCGGTATCCTGATCGGCAAGGGCGAAAGCCCGGAGCAGGCCGTGAAGGAAGTCGGCATGGTGGTGGAGGGCATCAACGCTCTGCCTGCCGCCATGGAGCTGGCCGAGAAGTACCATGTGGAAATGCCCATTGCCCAGACGGTGAACGCCATCGTCAAGGAGGGCATGAGCGCCAGCGACGCGCTGCGCAACCTGATGTCCCGCGACCGCAAGAGCGAGATGCCGCAGGGCTATGAGAGCGTGTGAACCTGAAATAATCGAAAAGAGGCTTCCGGAATGTCTGCGGGCATTTCGGAAGCCTCTTTTGTTTGGCGGGAGGTGCAGTAAAATTATTAAAACTTTTTACAGAAAACAGACACAAAAGGGTAGAAGGTCGGCAAACTTTCTGCTATACTGGAAACGATAGAATTTTTGGTCAGTGCAGCCGGAACAGGGCGGCGGGCGCTGGCACTGCAAGAAGGAGGAATGAGAAATGCCCTCTACCTACGCACACCGCCGCTTTGGCGCAAATGTGCTGGACCATCTGCCCGCGCCGCTGCGGGAAAAGCTGGAGGCGCACCGGGAGCTGTACGATATCGGCCTGCATGGGCCGGACCTGCTGTTCTATTACCATGCGGAAAAGTCCACCCCGGTCGCCGCGCTGGGCAATGCCATGCACGACGAGCAAGGCAGAATGTTCTTTGACCGGGCACGGCGGGTGGTGCATGAGGAAGCCGACCGCGAGGCTGCGCTGGCCTACGCGCTGGGCTATGTGTGCCATTTTGCACTGGACAGCACCTGCCACCCCTTTGTGGAACAGTTTACCCGAGAGAGCGGTGTGACTCACTGTGAGATCGAGACCGAGTTCGACAATATGCTGCTGCGCCGGGACGGCTATGACCCGCTGACCTTCTTTACCGCCAGCCATATCCACCCCAGCGCAGAGAACGCCCGGGTCATTGCGCCGTTTTACAAGGAGATTTCGGAGCAGACCGCGCTGGAATCCCTGAAGGGGATGATCACGGTGCATAAGGTGCTGCAGGCTTCGAACCCGGTCAAGCGCTGGGTGGTGCTGACCGGCATGAAGGTGCTGGGCAAGTATGATGGGATGCACGGCCTTGTGGCAAACCCGCAGCCGAACCCGCAGTGCACCGAGAGCAACCGCAAGCTGGATGCGCTGTACGCCAAGGCTCTGCCGCTGGCAAAGCGGCTGATCTTAGAGTATGTGGCAAAGCTGGACACGGACGAGCCGCTGGACGCTGCCTACGACCATACCTTTGGGGAATTTTAAAAACTGCACCGCCCGGCGGTGCAAGGGGAAAAGGGAAATACGATGAAAACTGAAAAATTCAAGGTGACACCGCTGGAGCGGGCATGGATCTTATACGATGTGGGCAACTCGGCCTTTGTGCTGATGATCGCCACGCTGGTGCCTATCTTCTTCAATGCACTGGCCGAAGCCGGCGGCGTGAGCAAGGTAGACTATCTGGCCTACTGGGGCTATGCAAGCTCCATCGTTACGGTGGTCACCGCCATTCTGGGACCCATTCTGGGCACGCTGGCTGACACCAAGGGCTTTAAAAAGCCCATCTTCATGCTCTGCCTTTTCGTGGGCGTCATCGGCTGCTGCGCCATGGGCTTGGCGGGCACATGGCTGGCCTTTCTGGTCATTTTTATCATTGCCAAGATCGGCTACTCCGGCAGTCTGGTGTTCTACGACTCCATGCTGGGCGATGTGACCACCCCGGAACGGATGGACATGGTGTCCTCCCGCGGGTACGCGTGGGGCTATATCGGCAGCTGCGTGCCCTTTGTGGTCTGTCTGGCGCTGGTGCTGGGCAGCAGTGCGGTGGGGCTTAGTCAGATGACCGCGCTGTCCATCGCGCTGGTCATTACCGCCGTATGGTGGCTGGTGGTCACCCTGCCGCTGCTGAAAAAATACCGCCAGATCAACTATGTGGAGGTGGAGCAGCACGCCATCCGCCAGAGCTTTGTGCGCATTGGGCAGACCTTGAAGCATCTGCCGCAGGACAAGCAGGTGTTCTGGTTCCTGCTGGCGTTCTTCTGCTACATTGACGGCGTGTATACCATCATTGATATGGCCACCGCCTACGGCACGGCACTGGGGCTGGACACCACCGGTCTGCTGCTGGCGCTGCTGGTCACCCAGATCGTGGCCTTCCCTTCGGCGCTGATCTTTGGCCGCCTGAGCCAGAAATATGAATCCAAGACCCTGATCCCGGTGTGCATCGCGGCCTATACCGGCATTGCCGTCTTTGCCTTCTTCCTGAAGAGTCAGTGGCAGTTCTGGGTGCTGGCCGTGGTGGTGGGTATGTTCCAGGGCGGTGTGCAGGCACTGAGCCGCAGCCACTTTGCCAAAATCATCCCGCAGGAAAAATCTGGCGAATACTTTGGCCTGTTCGACATCTGCGGCAAGGGTGCATCCTTCCTTGGCACCATGATCGTCAGTGTGGGCAGCCAGCTGACCGGCAGCGCCAACGTGGGTGTGGGCTCCATTGCCATCCTGTTTGTCATCGGCTTTGTGCTGTTCGGCATTTCCACCCGGACGGAAGAGACAAAGCAGGCCTGACCATTTTATGAGAAAACGAAGCCCGGAGCGTCCGCAGACGTTCCGGGCTTCGTTTTTTGTTCAGAGGGGTCGCTGTACAAAATGCTGTCGGGCGGGGGCAGTACGGGCAAAATTATCATGCAAAAAATACATCCTTGAAAAAAGTGGAATTAACCTATTGACAAACTAGGTAGAACGGGATATAATGCAAACATCCAATCCACCAGTCTTGTAGGGAAATGAAACAGAGGTTCTCCGGCGGGTGGTACATAGAGGGATGGAAAAGTTTTACCGGAAGGAGGGCACAAAGATGAAGCTGATCTGGAAAGAACTGCTGCACGCGAATTATCGCTGTGGGCGAATGCATACCAACCGGGCACCGGCATCGGATGTGTACTGTATGTTGCCCTCGGCTGCGCGAATGTGCACCCGAATGTGACAGCAGCAGCTCCGGTAGACCACACTGCCCGGTGCGCCTTTGAAAACGCATCGGGATTTTTTGTACACAACAATAATACTTTTAGTATATTAAGAGAGGCAAATAACAATGTCTGAATATAAATTTGAGACCCTGCAGCTTCATGTCGGTCAGGAGCAGGCCGACCCCACCACCGATGCCCGTGCGGTGCCCATCTACCAGACTACGTCTTATGTGTTCCGCAACAGCCAGCACGCCGCCGACCGTTTCGGTCTGGCCGATGCAGGCAACATCTACGGCCGTCTGACCAACTCCACGCAGGATGTGTTCGAAAAGCGCATCGCAGCGCTGGAGGGCGGCGTGGCAGCACTGGCTACCGCTTCCGGTGCAGCCGCCATCACCTACACCATTCAGGCACTGGCACAGGCCGGTGACCACATCGTGGCACAAAACACCATCTACGGCGGCAGCTACAACCTGCTGGCTCACACCCTGACCCAGTTCGGCGTCAACACCACCTTTGTGGATGCCCACGACCTTGCACAGGTGGAGGCCGCTATCCAGCCCAACACCAAGGCTGTGTATCTGGAAACGCTGGGCAACCCCAACAGTGATATCCCGGATATCGACGCCATTGCCGCCATCGCCCACAAGCACGGCCTGCCGCTGGTCATTGATAACACCTTCGGCACCCCGTACCTCATCCGTCCCATCGAGCACGGCGCAGACATCGTGGTGCACTCTGCTACCAAGTTCATCGGCGGCCACGGCACCACGCTGGGCGGCATCATCGTGGACAGCGGCAACTTCGACTGGAAGGCCAGCGGCCGTTACCCCAACATTGCCGCCCCGAACCCCAGCTACCATGGCGTCTCCTTTGCGGATGCCGCAGGCCCTGCCGCTTTTGTCACCTACATCCGCGCTATCCTGCTGCGTGATACCGGCGCTACCATCTCCCCCTTCAACGCCTTCCTGCTGCTGCAGGGCACCGAGACGCTGAGCCTGCGCATTGAGCGTCATGTGGAGAACACCAAAAAGGTGGTGGAGTTCCTTGCCAACCACCCGCAGGTGGAAAAGGTGAACCATCCCTCGCTGCCGGATCACCCGGATCACGCTTTGTACCAGAAGTATTTCCCCAACGGCGGCGCATCTATCTTTACCTTTAACATCAAGGGCGGCCGCGAGGAGGCCTTTACCTTCATTGATAACCTGAAGATCTTCTCTCTGCTGGCCAACGTAGCGGACGTGAAGAGCCTTGTCATCCACCCGGCCTCCACCACCCACAGCCAGCTGACCGATGCCGAACTGGCCGAGCAGCAGATCTACCAGAACACCATCCGCCTGTCCATCGGCACCGAGCACATTGATGATATCCTTGCCGATCTGGAAGCCGGCTTCGCAGCCGTCCGCGGCAAGTAAGCAGCGATTCTCTTTCCCGCAAAGGGAATGTGATCTTCCTTTTATTCCTGTCCAAGCCTCCATAAGTGTGCGACAAGACCCCCGGCTACCCGCCGGGGGTCTTGTCATCATTAAAAAAGTGGTTCAGAAACGCCTGTGGGCGTTTCTGAACCACAAATTATACTGCCGTTTTTCCGATTAGCGGCCGATCAGCAGGTCGCGGCGGCAGCGCAGACCCACAGAGAGGGTAGCATTGCTGCCCAGATGCCGCAGGGTGACGCGGGTGCCGGACTTCTGTCCCTCGCACAGCAGCGAGAGGTTCAGGGTGGTGGTGTTCTTCTCGGTCACCAGCACCAGCGTTTTCACGCCGTTGGCCTGCAAAGTCTGCATATCCTCGATGGTGGTACGGAAGGTAGCCACCTCGGCGGGGACGTCCAGCGTCAGCACGCCGTCCTTCTGGCGGGCGGTGTACAGCAGCTGCTTGCCCAGCAGACCCTTCACGGTGTAGCGTGCCTCGGTCTTTGCGGTGTCGGCCAGCTCATCGCCGGAGATCAGCATGATGTTGCCCTGAATGGGGTTGCCCTCCGGGGCACCGTAACCGCCGTAGCTGGGGTCTTTTTCGCCCACGGCAACGTCACCGCTGTGCAGTGCGATGTCGCCCTGCACCATCTGCTCCTGCGGGGGCAGATAGCCCTCCACACAGGTAGAATCCACCTCGGCGGCAAAGGCACCCACGCTCAGCATGGCAGCGGCGCACACCGCCACAGCGGCACAGCTCAGGGTACGGACAAACTTTTTGTTCAGCATCTTCATAGGAAATACCTCCTGAAAACGGCAGCCGCAGGGACTGCCTTGCTTTTTTTGCATCATAATCTTTTTTAAACCATGGTTCAGCTGCGGCGCATTCACAATGGAAAACCGCCGTATCTGCTTTGTAAACGGATACGGCGGCCGGATTATTGCAAAAGATTCAAAAATTTTTATTTTCAGGGATTTTCTGGTTTATTTTCGGCATCATCGCGGTTGAGGATATCCATGAACTCCTCGCCGGTGATGGTCTCTTTCTGGTACAGGTACTGTGCCAGCTCGTCCAGCTTTGCGCGGTTCTCGGTCAGGATGCGGATGGCCTTTTCGTGCTGGGTCTTGACCAGCTCTACCACCTTCCGGTCGATCTCGCACTGGGTCTGGGCACTGCAGGCCAGCGAGGTATCGCCGCCCAGATACTGGTTATTCACGGTTTCCAACGCCACCATGTCAAATTCATCGCTCATGCCGTAGCGGGTCAGCATGGCGCGGGCAAGTTTGGTGGCCTGCTCGATATCATTGGATGCGCCGGTGGTGATGGAGTTAAAGGCCACCTCCTCGGCGGCACGGCCGCCGGTCAGGGTAGCAATCTTGTTTTCCAGCTCGGCCTTGTTCATCAGGTAGTGGTTGCCCTCGTCCACCTGCATGGTGTAGCCCAGTGCGCCGGAGGTGCGGGGGATGATGGTGATCTTCTGCACCGGGGCAGAGTTGGACTGCTTGGCTGCCACAAGGGCATGGCCGATCTCGTGGTAGGCTACGATGCACTTTTCGTGGTCGGTCAGGATGGAGTTCTTCTTCTGGTAGCCGGCAATGACCACCTCGATGCTCTCCTCAAGGTCAGACTGCGTCACGCTCTTGCGCCCTGCCCGCACGGCACGCAGAGCAGCTTCATTTACAATGTTGGCAAGTTCTGCGCCGGAGGCACCGGAGGCCATGCGTGCCACGGTGTTGAAGTCCACACCCGGGGCGATCTTCACCTTTTTGGCATGTACCTTCAAGATCTCCTCGCGGCCCTTCAGGTCGGGCAGCTCCACGGGCACGCGGCGGTCGAACCGGCCGGGACGGGTCAGGGCAGGGTCGAGGGAATCCGGGCGGTTGGTAGCCGCCAGAATAATGACACCGGTGTTTCCCTCAAAGCCGTCCATCTCGGTAAGCAGCTGGTTCAGGGTCTGCTCGCGCTCGTCATTGCCGCCAAACTGGCCGCTGTTGCGCTTCTGGCCAATGGCGTCGATCTCATCGATGAATACGATGCAGGGTGCTTTTTCTTTGGCCTGCTTGAACAGGTCACGCACCTTGGAGGCACCCATGCCCACGAACATCTCCACGAACTCCGAGCCGGAGATGGAGAAGAAGGGCACGTTGGATTCACCTGCTACGGCCTTGGCCAGCATGGTCTTACCGGTGCCCGGAGGGCCTACCAGCAGAATGCCCTTGGGCATGGAGGCACCGATCTCCTCATACTGCTTGGGGTCGTGCAGATAATTGACGATCTCCTGCAGGTTCTCCTTGGCTTCGTCCTCACCGGCCACATCCGCAAAGCGGATGCCGTGGGTGGACTGCACATACACCTTTGCGTTGGATTTGCCCGCGCCGCCAAACATCATGGAGCCCGGGCCGCCGCCTGCCTTTTCCATCAGTTTTTTGTTCATCTGGTTGCCGATGAAGCTGAACAGCAGAATGGGCAACACGAACCACAGCAGAAAGCTGAGCACCGGCGAACCCTGCTCCACGATCTCGCTGGAGAATTGTGCGCCTGCGTCGTACAGGCGCTCGGTCAGGCCGGGATCGTTCATCAGGCCGGTCTTGTAGATCTGCTTGTTGTCCTTATCTGTAAAAATGATCTGGTTGGACTGGATATCCACCTTGCCGATATTCTCCTGCTCGGTCATGCTCATAAAGGTGCCGTAGTCTACCTCCTGCACCTGACGCTCGGCCAGCCACGGCATGACCACAAGGTTGATGACCAGCAGCACCAGCAACACGATGGCATAGTAGATAGCCAGCGGCTTTTTGGATGGCTTGACTTCTTTCATGGGATGTTCCTCCTTCTATATAAAGTGGGCTTCCACCCGTTTGCTGCGTCCAGTATACCACACCTTACCGCCTAGCAACAGCGCAGCGAGGGCAACTTTGCAAAAACTTAGCAGTTTCTTAACAAAGAGGGCTAAAGCCGCTCAGTTACCATATTATAGGTGCGCAAAGGGCTTGCCGGATGAGGGGGCAGGGGAGCAACGACCTCAATTTTGCATGATTTACCCCATGGTATTGTGAAATGCTTTCATCTTTATCCTGAACGAAACTTCTTGACACTTTCTGGCAGTCGTGCTAAAATTATCTCACTTTCAACAAAGTGCAAATGCGTTGACGGGGATAAAACGATCTTTCTTCTGCGTGCAGAGAGCCGCCGGGTGGTGCAAGGCGGGTGCAGAGAACTTCGGATACTGGCCCCCGAGCGGCAGAACTGAACGGACAAGTAGGTTCTGACGGATGCCCACCGTTACAAGGGCAGCGATTCGCTGTTTTGGCCGATCGTGCAAAGTGGCTGTACCTGACCGTGCAGCAACGAGAGTGGTACCACGGGTGCCCTGTAAAAGCAATTTACAGGCTCTCGTCTCTCAAGGTTTTCGCCTTGAAAGACGGGAGCCTTTTTTCGTACAACGGTTGCAGTAGGGCAAAAGGCTTCCCCCGGTCGGGGGAAGCTGTCACCGCAGGTGACTGATGAGGGCGCAGGCAAGCAGCTGCTGCCGGGAAATCACCCCTCATCCGGCGCTACGCGCCACCTTCCCCCAAGGGGTGAAGGCTTTATGCTATTTCAGGAGGACAACAGGATGATGGACGCTACCAAGTACGCACCGGGGTACTACCCGGTACCCGCCGGTTATGACAGCTGGGTAAAAAAGGACCACATTGAAAAGGCTCCCGCATGGTGCAGCGTGGATCTGCGGGACGGCAATCAGGCGCTGATCGTGCCTATGAGCCTTGCAGAAAAGCTGGAGTTCTTCCAGATGCTGGTAAAGATCGGCTTCAAGGAGATCGAGGTGGGCTTCCCCGCCGCCAGTGAGACCGAGTACGAGTTCCTGCGCACCCTGATCGAAAAGAACATGATCCCCGCCGATGTCACCGTGCAGGTGCTGACCCAGTGCCGCGACCACATCATCCGCCGCACCTTCGAGGCCGTCAAGGGCGCACCCCGGGCGGTGATCCACTTCTACAACTCCACCTCCGTGGCACAGCGGGAGCAGGTGTTCCACAAGTCCAAGGAGGAGATCAAGCAGATCGCCGTGGACGGCGCAAAGCTGGTCAAGCAGCTCAGTGAGGAGTACGAGGGCAACTTCCTGTTTGAGTACAGCCCCGAAAGCTTTACCGGCACCGAGGTGGACTACGCCGTAGAGGTGTGCAACGCCGTGCTGGATATTATGCAGCCCACCCCGGAGCGCCCCATGATCATCAACCTGCCGGTGACCGTGGAGATGAGCATGCCCCATGTGTACGCCAACCAGATCGAGTACTGCGACAAGCACCTGAAATACCGCGACAGCGTGATCATCTCCACTCACCCCCACAACGACCGCGGCACCGGCGTAGCCTGCGCAGAGTTGGCAGTGCTGGCGGGCGCACAGCGCGTGGAGTGCTGCCTGTTTGGCAACGGCGAGCGCACCGGCAATGTGGACGCTGTGACGCTGGCCATGAATATGTACAGCCACGGCGTAGACCCCAAGCTGGACTTCTCGGATATGCCCGCCATCTGCGCCACCTACGAGCGGGTGACCCGGATGCACATCTACGAGCGTACCCCCTACGCCGGACAGCTGGTGTTTGCCGCCTTCTCCGGCAGTCATCAGGACGCCATTGCCAAGGGCATGGCGTACCGCAAGCAGACCGGCGAACACCGCTGGACCTGTCCCTACATCCCGGTGGACCCCCACGACATTGGCCGCACCTACGACGCCGATGTCATCCGCATCAACAGCCAGAGCGGCAAGGGCGGCATCGGTTTTGTGCTGGAACAGAACTACGGCTACAATCTGCCCCCCAAGATGCGGGAAGCGCTGGGCTACAAGGTCAAGAGCGTGTCCGACCACAGCCACAAGGAGTTGAGCGCCGCCGAGGTGCTGCACATCTTCGAGGATACCTACCTCAACCGTGCAAAGCCGCTGAATGTGGTGGAAGCCCACTTTGCACAGGTAAACGGCATTACCGCCACAGTCACGCTGGAGCTGAACGGGCAGCGCAAGGTGGTCACCTCAGTGGGCAACGGCCGTCTGGATGCCGTAGCCAACGCTATCCAGAGCGCCACCGGCATGGACTTCCATCTGGAAAACTACTCTGAGCACAGCTTGGACGAGGGCTCTACCTCCCGCGCAGCCTCCTATGTGGGGCTTGTCTGGGGAGACAACACGGTCACATGGGGTGCCGGTACCGACACCGACATCATCGTGGCCGGTATCCGCGCCCTTGTCAGCGCAATCAACAATCGATAAAAAGGAGAAAACTACCATGGGAATGACCCTGACGCAGAAGATCCTTGCCGCACACGCCGGACTGCCGGAGGTCAAGGCAGGCCAGCTGATCAACGCAAAGTTGGACATCGTGCTGGGCAACGATATCACCACCCCGGTGGCCATCAACGAGTTTGAGCGCGCCGGTTTCGACCGCGTGTTTGATAAAGAGCATATCGCTATCGTGCTGGATCACTTTGTACCCAATAAGGATATCAAGAGTGCTACCCAGTCCAAGCAGTGCCGGGAGTTTGCCAATAAGTACGATATCCTCAACTTCTACGATGTCGGCCAGATGGGCATTGAGCACGCGCTGCTGCCGGAAAAAGGCATCGTCACCGCCGGTGACTGCGTGATCGGCGCGGACAGCCACACCTGTACCTACGGTGCGCTGGGTGCTTTCTCCACCGGTGTAGGCTCTACCGATATGGCCGCAGGCATGGCCACCGGCATGGCATGGTTCAAGGTGCCCTCTGCCATCAAGTTTGTGCTTACCGGCAAATTTAATCCCCGGGTATCCGGCAAAGACCTGATTTTGCACATCATCGGTATGATCGGTGTGGACGGCGCACTGTATAAGTCTATGGAGTTCACCGGCCCGGGCGTGGCTGGCCTGACCATGGACGACCGCCTGTGCATCTGCAATATGGCCATTGAGGCCGGTGCCAAGAACGGTATCTTCCCGGTGGACGAGGTGACCAAGGCTTACCTTGCAGGCCGCAGCCAGCGTCCGCCGGTGTTCTACGAGGCAGACCCCGATGCCGTGTACGAAAAGACCATCGAGATCGACCTCAGCGCATTGGAGCCCACCGTCAGCTACCCCCATCTGCCCGAGAATACCCACAAGGCCAGCGAGGGCAAGGACATCAAGATCGATCAGGTGGTCATCGGCAGCTGCACCAACGGCCGCTTGGAGGACATGGAAGCCGCCTACAACATCCTCAAGGGCAAGCACATTGCCAAGGGCGTGCGCGGCATCATCATCCCCGCCACCATGGCTGTTTATAAGGAGTGCATCCTGCGGGGCTGGACCACCGCCTTTATCGATGCGGGCTGCATCGTATCCACCCCCACCTGCGGCCCCTGTCTGGGTGGCTACATGGGCATTCTGGCAGCGGGCGAGCGCTGCGTTTCCACCACCAACCGCAACTTTGTGGGACGCATGGGTCATGTGGACAGTGAGGTCTATCTGGCCTCTCCCGCCACCGCCGCCGCCAGCGCCCTGACCGGCTACATCACCGACCCGCGCACGGTCTGACCCGAAAGGAGCATGAGCATGAACGCAAGAGGTTCTGTTTTCAAATACCCGGATAACGTGGATACTGACGTCATCATTCCGGCACGCCACCTAAACACGCAGGATGCCAAGGAACTTGCCAGCCACTGCATGGAGGATATCGACAAGGACTTTGTAAACCGGGTGCAGCCCGGTGATATCATGGTGGGCGGCTGGAACTTTGGCTGCGGCTCTTCCCGTGAGCACGCGCCCCTGTGCATCAAGACCGCCGGTATCGCGGTGGTCATTGCCAAAAGCTTTGCCCGCATCTTCTACCGCAACAGCATCAACATCGGCCTGCCCATCATGGAGTGCCCGGAGGCTGTGGACGCCATCGAGGCAGGGGACACCGTTCAGGTAGACTTTGATACCGGCGTCATCACCGACGAGACCAACGGCAAGGTGTTCCACGCCGAGCCCTTCCCGCCCTTTATCCAGAACATCATCTCCGCCGGCGGCCTGATGAAGGCCATTCAGAAATAAGCCCCATCCGCTCCCACGCAAACGGTGCGGAACCCTCTCCGTCATCGCTGCGCGATGCCACCTCCCCCGAAAGGGGGAGGTCTTGCGCATCTATCGGTCAGAAGCATAAAAGCTCCCCCTTTGGGGGAGCGCTGAGCGCAGCGAAGCTGAGAGGGTTCATCCGGTGAGAAATTAACCAGTAAGGAGAACAGACCCATGGAAAAAAATATTGCTGTCATCTGGGGCGATTGCTCCAGCCCGGAGATCGTAAAGCAGACCCTCCGGGTGCTGGATAAGGTGGCTGAAAAGTACGGCCATACCTTCCACTACACCGCTGCCGCCATGGGCGGCGAGGCCATTGACAAGTACGGCGACCCGCTGCCCCAGCACGAGCTGGACAAGTGCCTTGCCGCTGACAGCGTGCTGCTGGGCGCGGTAGGCGGCCCCAAGTGGGAGGGTCTGCCCGGGGAGCAGCGGCCAGAAAAGGGCCTGCTGCGGCTGCGCGCCGGCATGGGGCTGTACGCCAACAACCGCCCCGCCAAGATCTGGCCGCAGCTGGCGCCTGCCAGCCCACTAAAGCCCGAGATCGTGGCACAGGGCATTGATTTTATCATCGTGCGGGAGCTGATCGGCGGCGTGTACTTCGGCCAGCACCAGACCCACACGCTGGAAAACGGCGAAAAGCAGGCCGTGGACACCATGCCCTATGCGGAGCACGAGATCGAGCGCATTGGCCGCATCGGCTTCGAGACCGCCCGCAAGCGCCGCAAAAAGCTGTGCTGCGTGGACAAGGCCAACGTGCTGGACACCAGCCGCCTGTGGCGCACCGTGATGCACCGGCTGCAGGCTGAGTACCCGGACGTGGAGTACAGTGAGATGTTCGTGGACAACTGCGCTATGCAGATCGTGAAGAACCCCGCCCAGTTCGACGTGATCGTCACCGAGAATATGTTCGGCGATATCCTGTCGGACGAGGCTTCCATGATCACTGGCTCCATCGGCATGATCCCGTCCTCCAGCCTTGGCGACGGCACCCGGGGTCTGTACGAGCCCATCCACGGCTCGGCCCCGGACATTGCAGGCAAGGACATCGTAAACCCCACTGCCTGCATCCTGTCCGCCGCCATGATGCTGCGGTACTCCTTTGGCATGGCAGAGGAAGCCGATGCCATTGAGAACGCTGTGAGCCGTGTGCTGGACAAGGGGCTGCGCACAGCCGACAACATGAGCGATGGCTGCACCTGCCTTGGCTGCACCGCCATGGGCGACGCCATTCTGGCAGAGCTTTAAGCAGCAGCGCTATTTTTAATGAAACAAGCCCGGAAGGTCTACCGACCTTCCGGGCTTGAATTTTTTATATTATTACAGCATCTTGGAGAGGAAGGCTTTCAGGCGGGGGTGCTTGGGGTTGGTGAACAGCTCCTGCGGCGGCTCATCCTCCTGAATCTTGCCATCGTCGATGAAGATGACCCGGTTGGACACCTCGCGGGCAAAGCCCATCTCGTGGGTGACCACCAGCATGGTGATGCCGGTGTGTGCCAGCTCCTTCATCAGCTCCAGCACCTCGCCCACCATCTCGGGGTCAAGGGCGCTGGTGGGCTCGTCGAACAGGATCACGTCCGGGTCCATGGCCAGCGCGCGGGCGATGGCTATGCGCTGCTGCTGACCACCGGACAGGCTCTTGGGGTAGACGTTGGCCTTATCGGCCAGACCTACGCGGGCCAGCAGCTCGTCTGCACGGGCAGAGATGGCCTCTTTGTCCTTCAGCTTGAGCAGGTTGGGCGCCAGCTCAAGGTTCTTTTTCACGGTCAGGTGGGGGAACAGGTTGAAGTGCTGGAACACCATGCCCATCTTCTGGCGCACGGCGTCGATGTGCGCTTCGTCCACCTCCACGCCTTCAAACTTGATAGAGCCGGAGGAGGGGGTCTCCAGCCGGTTCAGGCAGCGCAGAAAGGTGGACTTGCCGCAGCCGGAAGGGCCGATCAGGCAAACCACGTCGCCGCGGTAGATATCAAGGTCGATGCCCTTCAGCACATCCAGTGTGGGGTCGGCCTTTTTTGCGCCGCGCTTCTTTACGCCGCCGTAGGTCTTGGTCAGGCCGCGTACTTCCAAAATCTTATCGGTCACTTTGTGCCAGCCTCCTCTCAAACTTGCTCAGCAGCCATGTAAACAGCATAACAAGGATCAGGTAGATCAGTGCAACGCCCAGCAGGGGGAACATGGCTTCGTAGGTACGGTTCATAATGCCCTGTGCAGCATACAGCAGCTCCTTGCCGCCGATGGTGGTGATCAGGGAAGTATCCTTGAGCAGGATGATGAACTCGTTGCCCAGTGCAGGCAGCACCGCACGGATGGCCTGCGGGATGATGATGACCACCATGGTGGTCATGTAGTTCAGGCCAAGGCTGCGTCCGGCTTCCATCTGACCGGGGTCCACAGCCATCAGGCCGCCGCGGATGATCTCGGATACATACGCGCCGGAGTTGATGCCTAAGGTCAGCGCACCTACCATGGTAAAGTTGCGGCTGTTGGCAAAAATGACCATGCTCATGATCAGCAGCTGCACCATCATGGGCGTGCCGCGGATGATGGTGGTGTACACCTGACACACCGCGTTAAAAAAGCCCAGCACCGCGTTTTTGTGGCCGGGGCGCTGCTGGTCGTGGGTCACGCGCACCAGCGCCACCACGCTGCCCAGCACCACGCCCAGCGCCAGCGCCAGTGCGGTGACCAGCAGGGTGGTGCCCACACCGTTGATGTACTGCATCCAGCGGTCCTTCAGCAGAAAGGCCTGATAAAACTTAAAAAAGAAATCCTGTCCAAAGCTTAGCTTTGTGCCGCTGTTGAGCAGCTCTTTGAGCAGTTCGTATTGCGCAGCCATTCACATCCTCGCTTTCTGTTTGTCAATAAATTGTAACCACTTTTTTCTAAAAAAAGAGGTGCCCCGGAGCGGGGCGCCTCCTTGGGTACGGAAATGGTACAGGGCACGCAGCTTAGTTTGCGTTGATGTACTTGTCCACGATGGCCTGCAGAGTGCCGTCAGCCTTCAGCTCCTCCAGAGCCTTGTTGACAGCGTCCTCCAGTGCAGAACCCTTTGCCATGCCGATGGCGTAATCCTCCTCGGCGTAGCTGGTGTCCAGCACCTTCAGGCCGGGGTTGGCGGCAACGTACTCCGTAGCGGGAGCGTTGTCGATGACCACTGCATCCACCTGACCGTTGTTCAGTGCCTGCACAGCGGTCAGGCCGCTGTCGTAGGCCACAACAGAGTCCTCGCCGAAGTCATCGGAGCAGTAGATGTAGCCGGTGGTGCCGCGCTGGGTGCCGATCTTCTTGCCGGCCAGATCGTCGGGAGAAGCAATCTCGGAATCGTTGGGCACGATGATGGACTGGATGCCGGTTGCGTAGCTGTCAGAGAAGTCCATCACAGCCTTGCGCTCGTCGGTCACGGTAACGCCAGCCATCACGATGTCGGCCTTGCCCTGCTGCACGCTGAGCAGTGCGGCATCAAACTCCATGTCATCGATCTGCAGCTCCAGACCCAGCTTCTCAGCAATGGCCTTGGCGGTGTCTACATCGATGCCCTCAATCTCACCGGAGTCGGTGGTCATCTCGTACGGAGGGAAGGTGGCGTTGGTGGCCATGGTCAGCTTACCAGCCTCCACGGTGGTCAGCTCAGCGGCAGCGGCGGAAGAAACAGCCTCGGAGGAAGCGGCAGAGCTTGCCACAGAGGAAGCAGCAGAGCTTGCGGAACCACCGCAGGCGGTCAGAGCCAGAGCAGCAACGGAAACAGCAGCGGCAGCCATGAAGCTGCGGCGAGAGATCTTTTTCATATTCAAACACTCCTCAATCTATGCAATATAGTTCGCTTTGCCCCGATGGGATGCGATTCATCGCGCTTTCGGGGAACGCACTTAGTATAGTTTGTACAAAACGAAAAGTCAATACTTGTGCATAATAATCCGTGAAATTGAAACGATTTTGCAAACATTTATGCAATAACGGAGAAAATATGTGAATATATGCAGTATAAACCGGCTTTTACAGGCTTCTTGCGATCTCCTCCGCGCTGCGCTTAGGCACGCAGTAGTCGCGGTTTTCGTCCAGATAGTACTTTACGCCGGTCTGCTCGGTCATGGGTACGATGCGGGCTTTGTGGGTGGGGTAGCCAAAAGCCACCATAAAGGCCAGCTTCTGCGGCTCCTCAATGCCCAGCAGTTCTGTGAGGGCGGGCTTATCAATTGCGCCCATGATGCAACTGCCTACGCCCTTGTCCCATGCGGCAAGGGTCATGTTGGCCAGTGCGATGCCGGTGTCGGTGGCAAGGTCGCCGGGGATGGCGGTATCCTGCACCACGGCTGCATAAAAGGTGGGCAGCTCGTCCGCTTTGGGCGTGCCCTGCTCCGGCGGCAGATAGCCAGCCCACTTGACCAGCGGCTGTACCTTGGCGACCATTTCCGGGCTTTGCACCAGCACCAGACGCACCGCCTGCCGGTTTGCCCCGCAGGAGGACAGCCGCACGGCCTGTACAATATCATTTACCACATCCTGCGGCACGGCCTTTTGTGCAAACCGGCGGTAGGTGCGGCGGGTGGTCAGAAGTTCCATGACAGACATCTTGAATCGCTCCTTTATCCGGTAAAATACAAAAATGAGAGAAACTATAACTATATATAAAGTATAGCAGATGCACCGGCGCACAGCAATGGCTGCGGCGTGGCTTTTTGCGGATACGGCGGCTGTATTGTAAAGGATGGTGATACTTATTCTTGTATCCTTGTATTTTTTGGTGAATGTTTCCATAAAGCACTTGACAATGGGGGGAAGGTAAGGGTATTATATAGGTGTAAACGCATTCCATAGCGTGTAAGGCGTGCGTGAAAGAAAGATTGTGAGGTTGATTATTATGTCTAATATCTCTCGTCGTCAGTTCCTGAAGAGCGCAGGCGTTGCTGCTCTGGCTGTTGCTGCTCTGACCGGCTGCAAAAAGCTTCCCGACACCGATATCCCCGATGTTCCCGGCGTGACCAGCGTTGATCTGCGTGTTCTCTTTGTGGATGAAAAGGGTAATCCTGTTGGCAACAGCGTTACTGGTGTTTATGAGACTACCGTCCTGAAGGACGCAAAGAAGTACGACCCGAAGCTGATCCCCGCAGACAAGCTGCCGAAGGGCTATGAGCTGATTAGCGAGGACGAGGTTGACATTATTTCTGAGAGCACCCCGAAGATTGCTAAGGTTCCTGTTAAGCTGGAAGAGTCCAAGCCTGCAAGCAAGAGCAAGATTTTCCTTACTTTAAAGTTCTTTAACGGCGGTGTAGCGGATCGCCATGTGGAAGTGATTGCCAACAAAGTGTTTGATTTGAAGAGCAACCCGAATGAGCGTGTTTACTACGCTGACATTAAGGACAGCCTGCTCGATAAGTGCAAGGACATCGAACCGGATGAGACTTGGCAGAGCTACCTGAAGATCGTAGACGGCGGTTATGAGGCTACTGTCTGGATGGGCGTGGCACTGAAGGGCTAAACAATTAAGTACTACTAAATTGTTTACATAAACACGTAGATGCCGACAGGTTGAAAACAACCTGCCGGCATCTTTTTTATAAAAATGTTTGCAGTTGCTTTTGGGTTGGCGCGCAACCCCTTCCGGCAAAGCCTGCAGCTTTGCCAGCTTCCCCAAGGAAAGGTCTGAACCCTCTCAGGCTCACTGCGTTCGCCAGCTCCCCCGAAGGGGGGAGCTTTAAGTATCTGCCGGAAGCTTTCTCGTTGTACCTGATACTTTAGCAACAAGCCTTAGACCTTGGCTCCCCCTGAGAGGAAAGACTTCCCCCGCTCCGGGGGAAGATGTCGCGCAGCGACAAAAGGGGGATTCTGGCGCGGGAGCGCCTGAGAGGGTGAGGACGGCAAACGCCATCAGTCAAAATCTGACGGTCTTACTTCCTCTTCGGCAGCGGCACGCACAGCACCAGACTGATGCCGATGGCCAGCGCCACGGCGATTTTAAAGGTGCTGATGCCATTGGCAAGGGCAAGGGTGTTTTCGTTCTGGATGAAATAGTAGGCGGTGTAGTAGATGCCTGCGCCCGGCACAAGCGGGAAAATGCCGGTCAGCAAAAACACCGTGACCGGCGTTTTTTGGGTAATGGCAAACACGCGGGTAAGGATGGTAAGCGGAATGACCGCCAGCAGGGAGGCCGTGGCGGCGTCTGCGCCCAGCAGGGTCAGCAACTCGTACCACAGCCAGCCCACAGCGCCTACCAGCGCGCAGTAGGGCAGACAGCGCCGGGGGCACGCAAACAGAATGGCAAAACTCAGCGTGCCCGCCGCGGCCAGAAAAAACTGCGCGGTCAGCTCGCCGATCTGTACAGCTGTAAGGGACATCATACCACGACCACCCCCGTAAGTACCGTGTACAGCCGCAGCACAAGGCCGGTGCCTATGGCAATGCTGGCGGCAATGAGCAAAGCATCGATCATGCGGATGGTGCCGGAAAGGTAGTCGCCCTGCACAAAGTCCCGGATGCCCATGGTGAAGGCGATACCCGGGGTCAGAATCATCAGTGTACCGATGATGGCGTGGCTGGCAGAGGTGTGCAGCAGATTGCACAGCAGGATGCACACCAGCGTGATCAGCGCGGCGGTGCTGATCTTCTGGAAGCCGCCGGGCACCTCATGCCGCCCGCACCACAGCAGATACCAGCTGGCCACCAGCCCCGCCCCGGCAGCTGCCAGCGCACTGCGCAGGTTGCCGCCGAACATCATGGCAAAACAGAACGCCCCGCATAGCCCGGAAAGCAGCTGCACATGATCTTTGGGGAAGGGAAGCTGCCGCGCCAGCACCAGACGGCTCTCGGCTTCATCCAAGGTCATCCCGGTCTGGGCAATCTGGCGGGAAAGCTCGTTCACCGCCGCCACCCGCCCCAGATGGGTGGTGCGCACCGGTACGTTGCGCACCTCGCTGATCTCGGCAGTGCCGGCACTGGCAAAAATGCCGTTGGTCAGCACATAAACGTGGAACTCCCGCAAATGGAAGCTGCGCGCCATGATCTCCATGGTCTGCTCCACCCGGAACACCTCCGCACCATTTTCCAGCAGGGTCTGCCCTGCGGCCATGATAAAATCCATGATGCGGCGGCGCAGCTCTTCATCGGGAAAATGGTCTCTGCTGTTCATTGCCTGCGCTCCTTGCAAAAGATGATACCCTATTTTATCATGTGCACCAGCCGCATACAAGGGCGTATAATAAAAAGCTCTGGAAACACCAGAGCTTTCTTGCGAAAAGGGTCGGAATATGTTATAATTGTCCTGTCGCTGAAAAGCGATCGAAAGGTACTGCACATACGGCAGGCGGTTGGCTCTCACTTCCGGAAGGAGGTGAGAACATGCCTATTACTTTGACATTCCACTTGTTTGGATTTACGTTTACGATCAAGGTAAGAAAGTAAAAACCGCCACCCCCCACAGGTGACGGTTTTTCTTTGGATAAAAGTTAAACTAAAAACCTAAAGGGCCAACCGCTTGTCGCAGTGCCTTTTGTAATTATAGTATAACCCTTTTTGTGCGCATTGTCAAGCAAAACGGATGCGGCAGCAGACCGGAAGCCATATCCCTACCCAAAAACTTCGTTGAAGGTGTTGACAAATGCCGCCAATGGGTTTATTATAGTGTCAATATCACAAAAATGGCTGTGAAGAGAAGAGTAGGCCTTCGCATTGATCCTTACCAGAGAGCCCGGGCGGTGAAAAAGGGCAGGAAACAGGAAGCTGAAAATGGTCTCGGAGCCGTGCGGACGAGGCGCAGGAGTGCTAAGCCCGCAACGGGATGCGCCCGTTACAGCGTCCGGCTGTAAGCAGCACACGCTGCCGCAGCATCGAGGCTGTATCCGTAAGGATGCAGTGAACCAAGGTGGTACCACGGAAGTATGTTCATGCCTCCGTCCTTGCAGAGCTTAAGGCTTGTAAGGACGGGGGCATTTTTTCATGCGTCCGTTCAAGGCCGTGCGCGGAAAGGTGCCGTGCGGGCCACAGTACATAATAGAGAACAAATAGAGAGGGAACAAAACTATGATTACTCGTCGCGATTTTCTGAAAGTTACCGGTGTGGCAGCCGCAGCCGCTGCCCTGACTGCCTGCGGTGGTTCTTCTTCCACTGCTTCTTCCGCCGCTGCATCCGGCAGCGTGGCATCCTCTGCCGCAGCTAAGCTGGATAAGATCAAGGTGGCTGTGCCCAACGATACCACCAACGAGGCCCGCGCCCTGACCCTGCTGGAGAAGAACGGCTTCTTCAAGCTGAAGGCAGATGCCGGCCTGACCGCCACCAAGAATGACATCGAGGAGAACCCCCTGAACGTCACCGTGGACGAGGTGGAGGCCGCTCAGGTGCCCAACGTCCTGCAGGACGAGGACTACGCCGTCATCAACTCCAACTACGCCATCTCTGCCGGTCTGAACCCCATGACCGATGCACTGGCCATGGAGGACGGTTCTTCTGCTTACGTCAACATTCTGGTGTGCAAGGACGGCAATCAGGAGGAGCCTAAGATCAAGGCTCTGGCTGCTGCCCTGCAGAGCCAGAAGGTGAAGGACTTCATGGACGAGACCTACAAGGGCTCCGTGGTGTCCGTTGTGGAGAACCCCACCGATGGCTATGATTCCACTGTGGATTATGACGCTCTGAACGGCCAGACCGTCAGCTGCGCCGCTACTCCCGCTCCCCACTGCGAGGTGCTGGAGGTGTGCAAGGAGATCCTTGCCGCCAAGGGCATCACGCTGGATATTCAGGAGTACGACGACTATGTGATCCCCAACCAGGTCGTCGAGGACGGTCAGGTAGACACCAACTACTTCCAGCATCAGCCGTATCTGGACAATTTCAACGCCGAAAAGGGTACCCATCTGGTGACCGTTGCCGGTATTCACGTAGAGCCCATGGGCATCTACGGCGGCAAGCAGGACAGTCTGGCACCCATCGAGGGTTAAGAAGCCGTTTTCATAAGCATTGCACACCGGCTGAACGGTCTTTTTGCCCGCATACTGCGTTGCTTTCCCTTGCAATCCAGCAAGGATTGCTGCAAAAAATCGCCTTGTCTGCGGGCAAAAATCCTCGCCATCCGGCGCACCCGCTTACGAAAACAACTTCCAAGCTAAAGGAGCAATTTCTGTGATCGAACTCAAGTACCTTTCCAAGACCTTCCAGATGAAGGATGGCGCGGTGAAAGCGCTGCAGAACATCAACCTCACCATTCCCGATGGTGCGATCTACGGCATCATCGGCATGTCCGGTGCGGGCAAATCCACGCTGGTGCGCTGCATCAACCTGCTGGAGCGCCCCACCGGCGGCAGCGTGGTGATCGACGGCGTGGCCATGGAGACTTTGTCTCCCGCCTCGCTGCGCAAGCGCCGTCGGGAGATCACTATGATCTTCCAGCAGTTCAACCTGCTTATGCAGCGCACCTGCCTGAAGAATGTCTGCTTCCCCATGGAGCTGGCAGGCGTAAAGAAGGCGGAGGCCGAAAAGCGCGCCATGGAGCTGCTGGAGATGGTGGGTCTGCCGGATAAGGCAAACGCCTACCCGGCACAGCTGTCCGGCGGTCAGAAGCAGCGCATCGCCATTGCCCGCGCACTGGCAACCAACCCCAAGGTGTTGCTGTGCGACGAGGCTACCAGTGCGCTGGACCCCAACACCACCCACTCCATCCTGACCCTGATCAAGGATATCAACCGCAAGCTGGGCATCACCGTGGTGGTCATTACCCACCAGATGAGCGTGGTGGAGGAGATCTGCGACAGCGTGGCCATTCTGGACGGCGGTGTGGTCGTGGAACAGGGCTCGGTACAGGAAATTTTTGCCAACCCCAAAACGGCGGCTGCCAAGCGTCTGGTGGCTCCCAACGGCGGCAGCGCAGCGCGGGATCTTTCCTGCTTTGCGCCGGATGACCATGTGGTGCGCGTTACCTTTAATGGTTCCTCCACTGCAAAGCCGCTGGTGGCAAGCCTTGCCGCCGAAAAGGGCATTTTGGTGTCGGTGCTCAGTGCCGATACCCGCGATCTGAGCGGCCAGTGCTACGGCTCTATGCTGCTCAAGCTGCCCGCAGAACTTGCGGTCGCACAGCAGGCTGTGGAGTATATGCGCAGCCAGTCCGGCGTAACGGTAGAGGAGGTGACCGGTATATGAATATCGCAGCTTACGGCTTTGCCATCTGGGAGACCTTTTATGTGACGGTGCTCTCCACCGCCTTTGCGCTGGTGTTGGGTCTGCCGCTGGGCGTGCTGCTGGTAGCCGGTGACAAGGACGGCATCCTGCCCCTGCCCGGTTGGCTGATGCACCTGATCAACATTGTCATCAACATCCTGCGCAGCGTGCCCTTCCTCATTCTGATGATCTGTGTGTTCCCGCTTACCCGCGCCATCGTGGGCACTACGGTGGGCACCAAGGCTACCATCGTTCCGCTGGTGGTCGCCGCCTTCCCCTTTGTGGCACGTCTGGTGGAGACCAGCCTGCGGGAGCTGGATGAGGGCGTGGTGGAAGCTGCCCAGAGCATGGGCGCTACCCCGTTCCAGATCATCACCAAGGTCATGATCCCGGAGTGCCTGCCCGGGCTGATCTCCAGCATGACCACTGCGCTGACCACCATTCTGGGCTACTCCGCCATGTCCGGCGTTATCGGCGGCGGCGGTCTGGGCAAGATCGCCCTGTCCTACGGCTACTACCGCTACCAGACCGATATCATGATCGTCTGTGTGGTGCTGCTGGTGCTGATGGTGCAGGCGTTCCAGTCTGTGGGTACCCTGTGGGCAACCAAGAGCGATAAGCGCCTGCGGAAATAAGAAGCTTTGAATTTTCGATTCCCCGCCGGAGGCAGCCCCTCCTGCGGGGAATCGTCCTTCCCGACCAAAAAACAAGCAAAGGAGTATGTTGTATGAACCGTGATACCATCTGTGTGCAGGGCGGCTACACCCCCGGCAACGGCGAGCCCCGTCAGATCCCCATCATTCAGTCCACCACCTTCAAGTACGCTACCAGCGAGGACATGGGCAAGCTGTTCGATCTGGAGGCAGACGGCTATTTCTATTCCCGCCTGCAGAACCCCACTTGCGACATGGTAGCCAAAAAGATCTGCGAGCTGGAAGGCGGCACCGCCGCTATGCTTACCTCCAGCGGACAGGCCGCAAACTTCTTTGCCCTGTTCAATATCTGCGAGGCAGGGGACCACATCGTAGCCTCCAGCACCATCTACGGCGGCACATTCAACCTTATCTCGGTCACCATGGCTAAAATGGGCATTACCGCCACCTTCGTAGACCCCCTGTGCACCGAGGAGGAGCTGAACGCCGCCTTCCGGCCCAACACCAAGGTGGTGTTCGGCGAGACCATCGCAAACCCCGCCCTGACCGTGCTGGACATTGAAAAGTTTGCCAAGGCCGCCCACGCCCACGGCGTGCCGCTGATGGTGGACAACACCTTCCCCACACCGGTCAACTGCCGCCCCCTTGAGTGGGGCGCGGACATCGTGACCCACTCCACCACCAAGTACATGGACGGCCACGGCGCAGTGCTGGGCGGTGCTATCGTGGACGGCGGCAAGTTCGACTGGATGGCGCACGCCGAGAAGTTCCCGGGTCTGTGCACCCCGGACGACAGCTACCACGGCATCACCTATGCCGAGCGCTTCGGCAAGGAGGGGGCTTTCATCACCAAGGCCACCGCGCAGCTCATGCGGGACTTCGGCTCCATGCAGTCCCCCATGAACGCCTATATGCTGAACCTTGGTCTGGAAAGCCTGCACGTTCGGATGCAGCGCCACTGCGCCAACGGTATGGCGGTGGCACAGTTCTTGGAGAACCACCCCAAGGTGGCCTATGTGAACTACTGCGGGCTGGAAAGCAGCCCCTACCACGCACTGGCTCAGAAGTACCTGCCCAATGGCAGCTGCGGCGTGGTAAGCTTTGGTCTGGCCGGTGGACGTCAGGCTGCCAGCACCTTTATGAAGGAGCTGAAGCTTGCCGCCATTGAGACCCATGTGGCGGATGCCCGCACCTGCTGCCTGAACCCCGCCTCCAGCACCCACCGTCAGATGAACGACGAGCAGCTGGCTGCCGCCGGTGTGCCCGCCGAGCTGGTGCGCATGAGCTGCGGTCTGGAATCCGCCGAGGATCTCATCGCCGATATCGCGCAGGCACTGGATAAGGTCTGATGCCTTCCCGTGAAATCAAAAATCATGATACCCCTGAAGATGGCAAAGCGAACGCGGCGCCATTTTTGAATCGTCTAGCAAAGGAGCGACTTTCCTATGCCGCTGATCATTCCCAAGACCTTACCCGCCTTTGACGCCCTGTATGAAGAAAACGTCTTTGTCATGCACCGGGAACGGGCGCTGGCGCAGCATATCCGTCCGCTGGAAATTTTGATCCTGAACCTGATGCCCACCAAGATCGCCACCGAGACCCAGATCGCCCGGCTGCTGGCCAACACCCCGCTGCAGGTGCACATGACCCTGCTGCAGACCGCCAGCCACTCTGCCACCCATGTGTCGGCTGCCCACCTTGAGGCCTTTTACAAGACCTTTGACGAGGTAAAGAACAACCGTTACGATGGTATGATCATCACCGGCGCGCCGGTGGAGACCATGGATTTTGAGCAGGTGGACTACTGGAACGAGCTGTGCGAGATCATGGACTTCAGCGAAACGAACGTCTACTCCACCCTCCATGTCTGCTGGGGCGCACAGGCCGGGCTTTACTACCACTACGGCGTGCGCAAGCAGCTGCTGCCGGAAAAGATGTTCGGCGTGTTCGAGCACCGGGTCACCCGCCCGGCAAACCCGCTGGTGCGCGGTTTTGATGAGGTGTTCTACGCTCCCCACAGCCGCCACACCGGCATCTGCCGGGAGGATGTGGACAACTGCGCCGCACTGCGCATTCTGGCTGAGAGCGACGCCGCCGGACCCTTCCTCATGAGCACCGAGAACGGGCGGCAGATCTTTGTTACCGGTCACCCGGAGTACGATAAGTATACGCTGGATGCCGAGTATAAGCGGGACGTAGCCAAGGGCCTGCCCATCCATGTGCCCGTCAACTACTACCCGGATGACGACCCCGCAAAGCCGCCGCTGTTCCGCTGGCGCGCCCACGCCCACCTGCTGTATGAAAACTGGTTGAACTATTATGTCTACCAGAACACCCCCTACGATCTGGGAGATATCCAACGGGTAAAACACGAGAAATAAATAACAAAAAGGACTGCTGCGAAACAGCGTCAACGAAAAATGCAAAAAAGCTGAGCACCTGATCTTTCACAGGTGCTCAGCTTTTTTTACCCTTTTTTGAGAAGCTGCCTTGGAGCTTTCAATATTTTGAAGGTATGCTATTCTGCGGCAACCCTCTGCCGGATGTTTTTACCCTCTGGGGTGGCCGGTATATGTCAGCGCTACGGTGTCGGGGCCGGTGTTGGCAGAGACCACGCCGCCCAGCTCAAACACGGCCAGCGGCGGCTTGCCAAAGGCCTTGCGGCAGGCCTTTTCCAGATCAGCGGCTTGCGGGATGTTGGTGTGGCCGATCATATACTCAAAATCCTCCACATCCCCGGCGCGCTTCTGGCACAGCTCCACCATGGCGGGCACGACTTTTTCATCGCCGCGCACCTTGGCCTCTACCTTGGTCTTGCCGTCGATCAGGGTAATGATGGGGCGGATGCCCATCAACTCGCCCATGACGGCTGCTGCGGCAGAGATGCGGCCGCTCTTTTTCATCTGCCTCAGGCTGTAAGGCCCCAGCACGACCTCCATGCAGTTCATCTGCTGTTCAAATTCGTGGATGACGTGGCGGATCTCTGCGCCGTTCTGCAGTTTGCGTGCCATCTCGCACAGATACCAGCCGAACACCATAGAATAGGTGTGGGGGTCCAGCAAGTGGATGTTTAGATGGTGCTCCGGGCGCTCCTCCCGCAGCATCCCTTGTGCCATCAGGGCGTTGTTATAGGTGGAGGAGCCAGACTTGTTGATGGGCACATGGATGACATCCGTGTAGCCCTCGTCCACATACTGGCAGTATTTTTCACAGAACTGGATGGGCGTAATGGCGGCGGTAGAGGGCACACCCTTTGCCGCACGCATCTTATCGTAGAATTCGGTGTTGGTGCAGTCCACACGCTCAACGTAGTCCACATCATCCAGCAGGATGTGGAAACTCATGATATCAATGCCGTATTTTTCGGCCATCTCCTGCGGGATATCGCAGGAGGAATCAGTCAGAATTGCAATCTTGCTCATAATTTCCCTCATTTCCATTCATAATCTCGTAGGTGGCCGTGGTCCAGCAGCTCCGGGAAATCCCACTGCCGCAGCACCTCGTACACGCCCACCGCCACGCTGTTGGAAAGGTTCAGACTGCGGCAGGTGTCCCGCATGGGCATCCGGATGCAGTGCTCCTGATTTTCCACAAGCAGCGCCTCCGGCAACCCGGCGTCCTCGCGGCCGAACACCAGATAAGCCCCGTCCGGGTACTGTACATCGGTGTAGCGCTGGGGCGCCTTGGTGGTAAAGTAGTAGTAGGGGCCGCTGTTGCGGGCAAAAAAGTCCGCAAGGCCGTCGTAGTAGGTAATGTCCAGATAGTGCCAGTAGTCCAGCCCGGCGTGTTTGAGCTTTTTGTCATCAATGGCAAAGCCCATGGGGCCTACCAGATGCAGACGGCAGGCCGTGCAGGCACAGGTGCGCGCCACGTTGCCGGTGTTCTGGGGGATGCGGGGCTCTACCAGCACGATATTCAAAGTCGGCTTGTCCATCATAAAATGCCCTCCGGTTCCTCCCGCAGGGGGCACAGGCGGGGCAGCAGCGGCTCAAACCACACGCCGAAGCGGGTGTCCTGCGTGTAGGGCGTGCCCTGAATGGCCAGCGAAACAAACTCCGCAGCGTTATCGGCGGCGGCGCTCAGGGCGTTGCCCTGCAGCAGCGAGCCGATGAGCACGGCACCATACAGATCCCCCGTGCCGGGGAAGCTGCGGCTGATATGCAGCTTTTTGATGACGAAGCGGTCTGCGCCGGTACCGGCACAGCCGATGTACTTGCCCAGCGGCAATCCGGTGACCACCGCGTTGGAGGCCAGCGGCTGCAAAGCATCTGCCAGCGCCTGCGCGGCGGCATCGTCCAGCTGTTCCGTCACGGGCTGCTGCTGCAAAAGCAGCTGCGCCTCGGTGTAGTTGGGCAAAATCAGGTCTGCCGCGCGGCACAGGCTGCGGATGCGCTCGACCAGCGCCGGGGTAACGGTGGAATAGGCCTTGCCGTTATCGCCCATTACGGGGTCCACCACCTTGTAGGCGGCAGGCCACAGGGCAAAGGCTTTTTCAGCCAGCGCTACCTGTGCCTCGCCGCCCAGATAGCCGGTATAGATACAATCAAATTGCAGTCCAAGGGTCTGGTAGTGCTCCAGTGCGGCCATGCCGTAGGCACTGCCGTCCATCCGGGCGGGGGTGCCAAGGCCGCCGGTGTGGGTGGAGAGCACCACCGTGGGCAGCGCCACCGGCTGGAAGCCCATGACCGACAGCACAGGCAGGATCACCGCAAGGCTGCACCGGCCCACGCCGGACAGATCGTGGATGCAAAGAATCTTTTTTGGTTCAACGGGTTTTTGCAAATAGGAAAACCTCCTTGCTGAAAAGCCGCGCACAGCGGCTTATAAAAAGCATCATAGAACAGTATACCACAAATTGCTGCATAAAAAAAGCGTATACCAGATTCTTTTGCGGAAATAATAGCACTGCAAGCCCTGTCATGACAGGCCGAAAGGAGAAATTCAGGATGAAACAGCGAGAAAATTCCGCCGCAGGCATGGTGGTGGGCATGGCCACCGGTGCAGTCCTTGGGGCTGCCGGTGCCATGATGGCTACCCAGAGCAAGCGCCAGATGCGCCGCAATGTGCGCAAGGTGATGAAGGGCGCGGAAAATGCGGTGATGCAGCTGGATAAAATGGCCGCCGACTTTGTGGAAAAGCACATCGACTGCTGAACAGCAAAAGCGCCGTCCCGGGTGGAACGGCGCTTTTGTTATCGTGCGGTTTATTTTGCCCAGATGCACATCCGGGCGGTGGTGTTGATCTCGCCCAGCAGGCTCAGATCCATCTGGATGTTGCAGGTCACGGTCAGCGCCTTATTCACATCGCTGCCGGTCAGCACCGAGGCAGGCAGGTTTTTGATGGTCAGGATGCCGTTGCCCTTTTCGATCTCGCCGGTCAGGGTGCCGGTGTAGGTCACATCGCCGATGGTCAGGCCGGTCAGACAGCCGGTCACATTGAGCTTGGTCACCTGCTTGACGGGCAGCATCAGGGTGTAGGTGCCGTTGGACTGGCGGGCAAGGGTAGCCTCGCGGTCAGAATCAATGCCGGAGTTGGCCATGGATTCCTTGTCGGAGCTTTCCTTCCAGAATTTGACCCCAACGGGGGTATTCGCGGCGGCAGAAGCGCCCAGTGTGAGCATACAGAACATCAGCAGCGTCAGCAGGGCAGCGCCGGTACGTTTTAAGGCAGTAGTCATGGTTTTATCCTTTCTGCCGCAGCTACGGCATGGTGAAACAGAGTATATAATGCTCCATAAGGTGCTAATTTGTCAATGCTAACATAGCATGACCGGACGGCCTTGTCAATGCGCCTTGGCAGTCTTTCACAAAAATGTTTCGAATCCATCACAGAATGTAGAAGATGCGATAAAAAAGGACGCTGCTGCACGCCTTGCGATTCGCGGTGAAGGCTCCCCCGACTGGGGAAAGGCTTTTACTCCGGCAAACTTTCAGCCAAGAGCAAAAGTGTCTACAAAAGAATCTGCTGATTGGAATCAAAAAAGGGGCTGCTGCGCAGTGCAGCAGCCCCTGAGGGTTACGTTATAGCGGCTCAGACCTCAAAGTTGGGATCATCCTTCAGCATGTGGATGTTGGACATAAAGGCGCTCTGCTCGGGGTCGGTGAACTCGGCATCCTTCACATACTTGTTCAGCACAGCTGCGGTGCGCACGGGGTCGGCAATGGTACCGGCACCGCCGATGCAGCCGCCGGGGCAGCCCATGCCCTCCAGCAGGTAGCCGTTGTACTTACCGGCCTTGGCCAGCATCAGCAGCTTCTTGCAGTCGGCCAGACCCTGTGCGGAGGCAATCTTCACCTCCATGTCGGGACGCCATTCCTTGATCTTGTCGGCAACGGCCTTGGCCACGCCGCCGGACTGTGCAAAGCCGCGGCCGGCAGCAGAAGCGTAGCACAGATCCATCTCGGCGGGATCCACTTCCAGATTGTCCAGATCCAGATCCTTTGCCTCAATGATACCGGCCAGCTCCTCAAAGGTCAGCACGAAGTCCACGTCGGAGCGGACGGTGCGACGGGAGGCCTCCAGCTTCTTGGCGGCGCAGGGTCCGATGAAGCACATACGGGCATCGGGGTCGGCCTGCTTCATCATGCGGGCGGTGAACACCATGGGGGTCATGGTCATGGAGATGTTTTTGGCAAGGCCGGGGAAGGCGGTCTTTGCCATCATGCTCCATGCCGGGCAGCAGGAGGTAGCCATGAAGTCCAGCTTCTCGGGCACTTCCTCAAGGAAGTCGTGTGCCTCGTCCACAGTGCACAGGTCGGCACCAATGGCAACCTCCACCACGTCGCAGAAGCCGATGGCCTTCAGGGCGGACTTCAGCTTACCGGTGGAAGCCAGAGAGGGGAACTGGTTGATGAAGGCGGGAGCGACCAGCGCATAGATGCGGTCGCCGCGGTTGAAGCCCTGAATGAGCTGATAGATCTGACCCTTGTCGGCAATGGCACCGAAGGGGCAGTTTACCAGACACTGACCGCAGGACACGCACTTGCTGTAATCGATCTCGGCACGGCCCAGCTCGTCAGAGTGGATAGCGCCCATGCCGCAGGCAGCAGCGCAGGGACGCTCGGTCTTGACGATGGCGTTGTAGGGGCAGACGGTGACGCAGCGGCCGCACTTGATGCACTTGTCCTGATCGATGGTGGAACGGCCGCTCTCCCAAGTAATGGCCTTCTTGGGGCACACTTCCATACAGGGGTGTGCAAGGCAGCCCTGACACAGGTCAGAAACCTTGACCAGCTTTTCAGGGCAGCGGTTGCAGGCAAACTTGATCACGTTGACCAGCGGGGGATCATAGTACTTATCGGCGATGGAGGCATCCTCCAGACCGGAGACCACGCTGTTGTGCTCGTCCATGCGGCGGGTGGGCAGACCCATAGCCAGACGCACGCGCTCCTCAACGATGGCGCGCTCCAGGAAGATGTCCTTGCGCAGCTTGCCCTCCTCACCGGGGATGATGGTGTAGGGGATCTTGCGCATCAGGTGGTTGGCCTGCTCGCCCTTGACATTGGCGTAAGCCATGCGGGCGACCTCGGTAAACACCTGACGGCGGATCTGGATGACCGTAGTATTGATTCCTCTGAAACTCATTCCAATCTCTCCTTGCTCAGAAACAGCCAAAAAACGGAGCCGTCTGCCCTGTGTGCAGAGCATAAAAACGGCACTATACGGGCACGGATGGTACCGTGCTGGTTGCTTACAGCACGCCGGACCCGATAAATCCATCTTCATTTTAACATAAAGACGTGCGTATGGAAAGAGCAAAACACAAAATTTGTTAAAAATTTATTGTATTCATGCGGATGCACAGAATGTACAAGTAAAATGAAAAAATTTCAGCAAAGTGCTGCACGCACCCGCTCGCCATCGTAGCGGCCAAGCTTTACCCGCACGATCTGCCCGCTCTCGCAGCCGGGGGCAGAGACCACCACCGGAATGTACAGCCGGGTGTAGCCGGTGAACAGCGTACCGGACAGGGGCGTTTCCAGCAGCACCTCATCCTCGGTGCCCTCAAAGGCGGCCAGTGCCTCGCAGCGCACCTGCTCGGCTACGGCGTTCATGCGGCGGCTGCGCTCCTGCTTTTCCCGCTCGTGGATCTGATCCGGGAAATCATAAGCCGGGGTGCCGCTGCGGCGGGAGTAGGGGAACACATGCACTTTAAGGAAACCGATCTTTTTCAAAAATGCGCAGCTCTCCTCAAAGTCCTCTGTCGTCTCGCCGGGGAAGCCGCAGATGCAGTCGGTGGTAAAGCTGACCGGGCGGCTGCCGTAGGCGGCGCGGATCTGCTCCACCACCTGTGCGTACTCCTGCGCGGTGTACACCCGGCGCATCCGGCGCAGGGTGGCGGTGCAGCCGCTCTGCAAACTCAGGTGGAACTGGGGGCAAAGCTTGTCCACCGCTGCCAAGCGGGAGATGAATTCCGGGGTGAGCATATCGGGGTCAAGGCTGCCCAGACGAATGCGCTCGATGCCCGGCACCTGTGCGCATTTTTCCACCAGCTCCACAAGGTTCGTGCCGGTGTCCAGCCCGTAGCTGGGCAGGGAGATGGCGCTGAGCACCACCTCGCGGTAGCCCGCAGCGGCCAGCTGGTGCAGCTCGGCCAGAATGCTCTCCTCGGCGCGGCTGCGCACCGGCCCGCGGGCGCGGGGGATGACGCAGTAGGCGCACTGCCGGTTGCAGCCGTCCTCTACCTTGATAAAGGCGCGGGTGTGGGTCTCGAACCGTTCCACCGGCAGCTCCTCGAACTGCTCGCCGCGCTGGTGCGGGGCAATGGCTACGATGCGCTCGTGGCCGTCCAGCAGCTTTTGTACGTTCTCCAGAATGGCCTTGCGGTCGCCGTTGCCGCACACAAGGTCGGCCTCCATGAACTGTGCGGCCTCCTCCGGGAAGGCCTGCGGGTAGCAGCCGGTCAGCACCGTCACCGCACCGGGGTTTTCGCGCTTTTTGCGGCGCAGCCACTTGCGGCTCTTCTGGTCGCCGAAGTTGGTCACGGTACAGCTGTTCACAATGAACACATCCGCTGCTTCGCCTTCCTGCGCAATGGTAAAGCCGTTGGCGCGGAACAACTGTTCCAGCGCGCCGGTCTCGTTCAGGTTGACCTTGCAGCCCAAGGTATAAAAACAAACTCGCATGGGGAACGATCCTTTCGATAAAAACGGGGGTGTTTTGCATTTCTTCTCATTATATAACAGAAGCCCACCGGGGTGCAAGACTGTTTTTGCACGGAGACACCGGTCTTTTGCAGTGCGTCAAAACAAAAAGGGACGCGAAAAATCTCGCGTCCCAAAGCTGCAGGAAGGAATGACGAGCCGTTAGCTGTTTTTCAGGGTAACGAACAGATAATCGGTCTCCTTGCCGTCCAGTGTATCGGTCTTGCGCTCAATGAAATCGACCTCGTACATAGACAGGGGAAGCTGACGTCTCACAAAAGCGTTGATGGCGTTCTCCTGGGCGTCCGGCTTCAGGCTGGCCACGACAGAAAACTGCTTGGTGTCCAGAGCCTTCTGGATATCTTTACCGATCACGGTAGCAGAGAACCGGACGGGCAGCATGAGCTGACCGGAGCAGCCGGTGAACAGGGCGGCACCTGCAACAGCAGCAGCGGACAGACCGGCGATCTTTATAAAGTTACGGCGAGAAAGATTCATAATGAGACCCTCCTTGTGATTGCATGATTGTATGAAACTGGGCTTACTCCCTTCTGGGAACAGTTCAATTTTACAAGTTTTGCCGTGAAAAGTCAAGGGACAGGTACCAAAGTTAACAGAAAACGAACACAATGTGAAAAATAGTACGGCAAAATTGACGAGCGGCATGCCTGAAAAGACCACTGCATACAGTAGCAGCAAGAGACTTCGCACGGGGAGGGACGGAAATGGAACGGAGAAATCTGGCGCTGCTGTGCGCGGGGGTGGTCTGCTTCTGGCTGTTTGCGCTGGCCTTCGGCACGGCACAGGGCAAGGGGCTGCGCATCCAGCCGGTGGTGCAGGCACAGGCAGAACCGGCAGTGCAGACCCTGACGGTCACCCCGCCGCAGCTTACCCTGCCCTGCCGCGCGGCGATCCTCATCGACCAGACCAGCGGCGCGGTGCTTTACGAGATGAATGCCGACCAGACCATGCCCATCGCCTCCATTACCAAGGTGATGACCCTGCTGCTCACCTTTGAGGCGGTGCACGCCGGGCGGCTGACCATGGATACCGCCGTGCCGGTCAGTGAACACGCCTACCACATGGGCGGCAGCCAAATCTGGCTGGAGCCCGGGGAGCAGTTCACGCTGGACGAGATGCTCAAGGCCATCTGTGTGTCCTCTGCCAACGATGCAGCAGTGGCGGTGGCAGAGCTTGTGGGCGGCAGCGAGCCTGCCTTTGTGCAGCAGATGAACGCCCGCGCCGCAGAGCTGGGCATGGAGCACACCACCTTCCGCAACGCCTGCGGGCTGGACACAGAAGGGCATCTTTCCACCGCACGGGATGTAGCCATCATGAGCCGCACCATCCTGAACACCTGCCCGGAGGTGCTGCACTATACCGGCATCTGGACGGACACCCTGCGGGGCGGGCAGACCCAGCTGGTGAACACCAATAAGCTGCTGCGGCGGTACAACGGCATTACCGGGCTCAAGACCGGCACCACCGGCGGAGCGGGGGTGTGCATTACCGCCAGCGCCACCCGGGACGGGCTGAACCTCATCGCGGTGGTGCTGGGTGCACCCTCCAGCAAGGAACGGTTCGAAGCCGCCACCACCCTGCTGGACTACGGCTTTGCGGCCTACCGCGCCGCACCGGTGCCCCTGCCGCAGGAGCGCCCGCTGCAATTAAAGGTAAAGGGCAGCACCGAGGAGACCGTGCCGCTGGATTACGCCGCTCTGCCGCAGACCGCGTTGCTGCCCGCCGAAAGCGCCGGACAGCTGACCGTGCAGCTGGAACTGCCCGACACGCTGGAAGCCCCGGTGACCCGGGGACAGACGGTGGGCAAGGCGCAGCTGCTGTGCGGCGAAGCAGTACAGGGGGAGTACCCGGTGTGCGCTGCCGCCGATGCGCCGTGCATGGATTTTGGCATCGCCTTGCAGCTGCTGTGGGACAGCCTGCGGGGGACAGCAGCCTGACCCTGTGCCGAAAAAGGCGCTTCAGCGCACAAAAGTGCGCCGGACGCCCGGCGGGACTGTTGGATACCTGAACAAATCTGGATGAAGAAACAAAAAAACACTATTAAAATTGTATGAAATCTAAGGAATTTGACCTTGACTTTACCCGGAGGGAACGGTACACTTATACCAAGATATTTCCTCGCAGGGCAAAGGCCCGGCAGATCGTTTGGAGGTTTTAATAAAATGAGTGTCGCACTGAACACGAAACACCTCTCCAGCTTCATCAGCGAAGAGGAATATGCAGCCATCTACCCGCAGGTAGAAGCCGCCCACAAGCAGCTGGAGGCCAAGAACGGCCCCGGCAGCGATTTTCTGGGCTGGATGACCCTGCCCCGGGATTATGACAAGGAAGAGTTCGCCCGCATCAAGGCAGCCGCTGCCAAGATCCGCGAGGACTCCGACGTTCTGGTCGTGGCCGGTATCGGCGGCAGCTATCTGGGCGCACGCGCTGTTGTGGAGGCCGTTAAGGGTATGTACCACAACGAGCTGGAGGATGGTCTGAAGATCTACTTCTGCGGCAACAGCATCAGCCCCACCTACCTGAACAATATCATCAGCCTGTGCAAGGGCAAGCGCTTCTCCATCAACGTCATCTCCAAGTCCGGCACCACCACCGAGACCTCTCTGGCCTTCCGTGTGCTGCGCGAGCTGCTGGAAAAGGAGATGGGCGTGGAGGAAGCCAACAAGCGCATCTACGCCACTACCGACCGTGCCAAGGGCACTTTGAAGCAGCTGGCTGACGCACAGGGCTGGCCTACTTTTGTAGTTCCCGATGACGTGGGTGGCCGCTACTCTGTGCTGAGCGCCGTGGGTCTGCTGCCCATCGCCGCTGCCGGCATCGACATTGACGCTCTGATGCAGGGCGCTGCCGATGCTATGGAGCGCTTCTCCGTGCTGAGCCCCGACAACGATGCTTATAAGTACGCCGCCATCCGCAACATCCTGTACCGCAAGGGCAAGGCTGTGGAGATTTTGGAGTGCTACGAGCCGGACTTCACCCTGATGAACGAGTGGTACAAGCAGCTGTTCGGCGAGAGCGAGGGCAAGGACAACAAGGGTCTGTTCCCCGCAAGCTGCATCTTCTCCACCGACCTGCACTCCATGGGTCAGTTCATTCAGGAAGGTGCCCGCATCATGTTCGAGACCATCGTGGACGTGAAGAAGCCCGCACAGGATCTGTTCATCGACCCGCTGGAGGGCAACTTTGACGGCCTGAACTTCCTTGCAAACCAGAATATGAGCGTGGTCAACCGCAAGGCCATGGAAGGCACCATTCTGGCACACACCGACGGCGGTGTGCCCGAGGTGCTGATCGAGGTGGACGACCTGTCTGCTTATAATGTGGGCTACCTGATCTACTTCTTCTGGCGTGCCTGCGCCTGCAGCGGCTACCTGCTGAGCGTGAACCCCTTCAACCAGCCCGGCGTGGAAAGCTACAAGAAGAATATGTTTGCCCTGCTGGGCAAGCCCGGCTATGAGGGCCTGACCGCAGAGCTGGAGGCAAAGCTGAAGTAAGCTGCCGAACGTTAAAAATGATCTCCCGCCGCAAGGCGTGGAAAATACAGGAGGACTGAACTATGATTAAACTGATTGTTGGTACCAAGGGCTCCGGCAAGACCAAGGCTATGATCGACCAGATCAACGACGCGGTCAAGACCTCCAAAGGCAATGTTGTTGTTGTGGAAAAGGGCATGAAGCTCACCTACGACATCGCTCCTGCAGCACGTCTGATCGATCTGGACGAGTACAAGATCTCCGGCGGCGAAATGCTGTACGGCTTTGTGGCCGGCCTGATGGCAAGCAACTACGACATCACCGACCTGTACATTGACGGCATCCTGAAGGTGCTGGACCACGATATCAACCGTCTGGGCGTTGTGCTGGACGAGATGGCAGCCATTGCCGGCGACAGCGTGAAGGTCACCGTGACCGTCAGCGCAGACGAGGCCGCACTGCCCCACGATGTGAAGAAGTACCTGTGATCTGATAAAAGAACAGGGCTAAAGGCTTTTCCAACAGGCAGAAGACCGGAGAAAAATAAATTTTTTCGGTTTTCTGCCTGTTTTGGTGTTGACAAAGGGTTGCTTTGGCGCTATACTAACAAAGCAGCCTTTTCAGAGGTGTACTATGCAATTTGACCTGAGAAAGTTTATCACAGCCGGTGCAAAACCGTACCATGCAGAGTTTCAGTGTGATTTATCTGCGTACGATTATGCCGGTGCAAGGATCCCGCAGCCGGTCACAGCCGTCTTTGACGCGCAGACCGATGGCGACGAGGTTCAGATAACGTTGCGGGCAAAGGCATCGGTGCACGGAGAGTGCGCCCGCTGTCTGGACCCGGTCACCCGGGAAGAGACAGTCGATACGGAGTGGATCGTCAAGGAGCGGGATCTGGATGACCCGGATTTCGATCTTCCGCTGGACGAAAAAGGACACTTGGACGTGGACGAATGGCTCAATCAGGAGTTTATGTTCCAGATCCCTACGGTGCTGCTTTGCAGCCCCGACTGCGCCGGGCTTTGCCCGCAGTGCGGTAAGAAAAAGGCGGAATGCACCTGCCCACCGGCAGAGCAGACCGATGCCCCCGTAGACACTAGGCTCGCGATCCTTAAATCACTGCTGAACAGATAAACCCATCAAGGAGGTGCAAAAATATGGCAGTACCTAAGAGACATCTTTCCAAGGCCCGCCGCGACAAGCGTCGCAGCAATGTTTGGAAGCTGGAGGCCCCCGCACTGGTGAAGTGCAGCAACTGCGGCTCTCTGAAGCTCCCCCACCAGGCATGTGGCAACTGCGGTTACTACAAGGGCGAGGAAGTCATCAAGAAGGCCTAATTTGCGCGTAATTGGTGGCATAATGGTGTTATGTACAGAAGGGGAGGGCGCAAAGCCTTCCCCTTCTTGTGCTTTAAAGGAGGTGGATGCAGATGGCGATCCGGATCGAGCAGGTGGATGCCGGCAGCGAGGCCGAGGCTCTTGGCCTTGCCCCTGGCGACGAGCTGTTGAGCGTGGACGACAACGAGCTGAACGACACGCTGGACTACGATTTTTATACCGACAGCAGCAGCTTCCACCTGAAAGCCCGGGTAGCGGACGGCATCCGGGAGTGGGAGGTGCAGCGGCCGCAGCGCGGCCCCTTTGGCTGCGGGTTCAAGACCTATCTGGGCGATGCAAAGCATTCCTGCTCCAACCACTGCATGTTCTGCTTCATCGACCAGCTGCCCCCGGGCATGCGCGAGAGCCTGTATTTCAAGGATGATGACGAGCGACTGAGCTTTTTGTTCGGTAACTACATCACCATGACCAATATGCAGGATCACGAGATCGACCGCATCATCAAGATGCACATCTCGCCTATCAACATCTCGGTGCACACCACCAACCCCCAGCTGCGGGTGCGGATGCTGGCCAATAAGCGCGGCGGCGAGGTGCTCAAGTACCTGCCCCGGCTGGTGGAGGGCGGCATTGCCGTCAACTGTCAGCTGGTGCTCTGCCGCGGCGTGAACGACGGCGACGAGCTGCGCCGCACCCTTGCCGACCTGCTGGAGCTGACCCCCATGGTGCAAAGCATTGCAGCCGTGCCCTGCGGCATTACGGATTACCGCAAAAATCTGTACCCGCAGGTGCCCTACGATGCAAAGACCAGTGCCGAGGTCATCGACATTATGGAAGAATTTGGCGATGAATGCAAACGCCGCCACGGCAAGCGCATCATCTACCCCAGCGATGAATGGTACCTTAAGGCAGGCCGCCCCATCCCTGCGGCAGCGTTCTACGAGGACTACGACCAGCTGGAAAACGGCGTGGGCATGCTGCGCCTGTTCGAGGAAGAATTTCTGGCGGAACTGGACAAGCCCCACCGGGTTTACGGCACCAAGGAGCTGGACGTGGTCACCGGCACCATGGCAGCGCCCCTCATCACCCGCATGATGGAGGAGCTGCACCGCCAGTACCCCATGATCACCGTGCACGTCCACACCATCCAGAACCGCTTTTTCGGCGGCAATGTTGGTGTGACCGGCCTCATCACCGCCACCGATATCATTGCCCAGTGCGCAGGCAGCCTTGCCACAAAAACGCTGGGCATCCCGGCTGTGATGCTGCGGGAGGAAAAGGACACCTTCCTTGACGATATCACGGTGGAGCAGCTGGGGCAGCGGCTGGGCGTAAAGGTGGAGGTGCTGCCCACGGCAGGCGGGGACGAAGCCCGCGCCCTGCTGCGCAGCGGCCTGCACATTGCCCGCAGAAGGAAGAGCGGCAGCTGATAACGCCATTTTTATTGTATTTTACCCCTTTTAAGAAAGGAGGAGACCCCATGAGCAAACCGATCGTAGCAGTGGTGGGCCGCCCCAACGTGGGCAAGTCCACCCTGTTCAATAAGCTGTGCGGCCAGCGCCTTGCCATTGTGGAGGATACCCCGGGCATTACCCGCGACCGCATTTTTGCCAACTGCGAGTGGAACGGCCACGAGTTTTTGCTGGTGGATACCGGCGGCATCGAGCCCAAGGCCACCGAGGGCATTCTGGCCCACATGCGCGAGCAGGCGCAGATCGCTATTGACACCGCCGACTGCATCATCATGGTCACGGACGTGCGCAACGGCCTGACCGCAGCCGACGAGGACGTGGCACACATGCTGCGCCGCAGCCACAAGCCCATCATTCTTGCCGTGAACAAGTGCGACAAGGTGGGCGAGGCTCCCATGGAGCTGTACGAGTTCTACAACCTCGGCTTTGACGAGGTGATGCCCATTTCTTCCGTGCACGGTCACGGTACGGGCGATCTGCTGGATGCCGTGTGCGCCCATCTGGACTTCAGCGAGACTGTGGTGGAGGAGGACCGTATCCCCGTTGCCATCATCGGCCGCCCTAACGTGGGCAAGTCCAGCCTGACCAACCGCATTCTGGGCGAGAATCGCATGATCGTGGCCAACGAGGCCGGCACCACCCGTGATGCCATCGACACCCCGGTGGACAACGCCTACGGCAAGTTTATCTTTACCGATACCGCCGGTCTGCGCAAGCGCAGCAACATCAGCGATGGTCTGGAGCGCTACATGGTAGTGCGTGCACTGGCCGCTGTGGAGCGCAGCCGCGTGGCGCTGATCCTTGTGGATGCCACCGTCGGCTTTACCGAGCAGGACAGCAAGGTGGCAGGCTATGCCCACGAGCAGGGCAAGGCCTGCATCATCGTGGTAAACAAGTGGGATGCCGTGGAAGGCAAGGAGACCAACACCATGGAGTTGCAGCGCCGGGGCTATGCCGAGTGCTTCAGCTTTATGGGCTATGCACCCATTATCTTCATCTCTGCCCAGACCGGCTACAACGTGAACAAGCTGATGCAGCTGATCCGGGATGTGGACGCCGAGAACGGTGCCCGCGTGCCCACCGGCGTGCTGAACGAGATGCTTGCCCGCGCTACTGCCCGGATGCAGCCCCCCAGCGACAAGGGCCGCCGCCTGAAGATCTACTACCTGACGCAGGCCTCCACCCGTCCCCCCACGTTCGTGGCCTTCGTGAACGCAAAGCACCTGTTCCACTTCAGCTATCAGCGGTATCTCATCAACCAGATCCGCGAAAACTTTGGTCTGGAGCATACGCCCATCCGTCTGGTCGTGCGGGAGCGCGGCTCCGGCGAGGTGGGTGCCAAGGACGTATAACACGTCAGGGAGGCTCAGATGATGAAATCTGTTCTCATCGCTGCGGTGTCCGCTGTGCAGGCGTATCTGCTGGGCAGCATCGACACCGGTATCCTCGTCAGCAAGTTTTTGTACCACGATGATGTGCGCAAGTACGGCAGCGGCGCTGCAGGCATGACCAATATGCTGCGCACCTTCGGCAAAAAGGCAGCGGCGCTTACCGCTTTTGGTGATGTGCTCAAGGGTGTGCTGGCCGTGTGCATCGGCCGCTGGCTGTTCACCCAGATGCCGGAGAGCACCACGCTCTCGCCCTATCTGGCGGTGTACCTTGCCGCCATCTTTGCCATTATCGGCCATTTGAAGCCCCTGTATTTCGGCTTCAAGGGCGGCAAGGGCGTGCTGGTGGCGGGCGGCACCATTCTGGCCATCCAGCCGGTGCTGATCCCCTTTCTGGCAGTCATCTTTCTGGCCTGCCTGCTGCCCACCGGCATGGTGTCGCTGGGCAGTGTGACCATGGCAGCCCTTTACCCGGTGCTCACCATCCTGTACGGAGTGTTCCGGGGCTACTCTGCCGCCGACCTTACCGTGTGCACCATTGGCTCGGTGATCATGGCTGCAATGGTCATTTATATGCACCGCTCCAATATCCAGCGCATCCGCGAGGGCAAGGAGTACCGCTTTGGCCGTCACGGCAAAAAGTAACAGAAAATAGTAAACCACCCCGCAGCAGCCGTTCACCGGCCGCTGCGGGGTGGTTTTTGTATAGGCTTATTCCTTTGTCTCGGTCTCTTCCTCAGGCTTTACTTCGGAATGCCGCTCTGGGCGGGGGTAAGATCCGGCGCAGGATGACCGTCCGGCAGGTGTGCGCCAAAGGCCGGGACAAAGAAGAACTTGCGCACGATGAAGATCAGTGCGATGGCGCCCACGCTGAGCAGGTTCTCCACGGCGGAATCGTGTCCCACCACCAGATGGCGCGCAATGGCGTACAGCAGCACTTCAAGGCTGCTGCCGGGGCTGTGCTTGGCCAGCATCTTGATGAACTCAATGCCGATCACAATGTCCAAGCTGCGCTCCAGAAAGGTGCGGATCTCTGCCTCGTTGCCATCGAACAGCAGGCCGGGCATCCAGCGAATCAGAGGCACAACGCTGAGCAGCAGACCGATCAGCACCAGCCCGGATAACAGCACTTCCAGCAGACTGGAAGCCTGAATAATGCGGTTGCGCAGGGAGGTACGCCAGTGGCTTTCTACCGGGTGAGAGGGATGTTCCATAGTAAGACCTTCCTTTCGGCATTCTGCTGCATAAAGATCGACAAAATCCTGCCTTTATTGTAGCAGACGAGAGAAGGTCTGTCAATTTCAATCCACGATGGTGACGGTGGTCTGCGGGCCGACGGCCACATAGCCGGACTTTTTGATGCAGTCCTGCCCGGCGTCGGTGTCCAGCCAGTCGTACAGGCGACGTTCCGGACTGTCGGCGGCGGCATCCGGGTGGATGACGGCGTAAAAATCGTTGCACAGGGGGTAGCTGCCGTCGGCAAGGGTGTCGTTGCTGGGGGTCACACCGTCTACCGCCAGCAGCCGCAGCCCGGGCTTGGAGTACATCTGGTCGATGTAGTAATACACGGAGAAACCGATGGCGTTGGCGCTGTTGTTGTAATCGGCAATGCTGTCCACCAGCTCGCCCATGGCGGCGGGAGCCAGCTCAGAGGGCGGAGTCATCAACTCTCTGCCCTGAATGAGCAGCTTTTTGAACAGGGTCTGACTGCCAGAGTCCTCGCCGCGCTGGAAGGCAACGATTTCCTGATCCTTGCCGCCTACATCCTTCCAGTTGGTGATCTTTCCGGCGTAGATGTCCCGCAACTGCTGCTGGGTAAGCGCCTGCACCGGGTTGTCCTCGTTGACGATGAACACCAGCGCGTCCACCCCGATGGGCTTTTGCTCCAGCTGCACATTGGCTTCCTGCAGCTCTTCCTTTACATAGTCTGGCGCTTCGTACACCACCAGCATCCGGGTGGTGGTGTCGTACAGGCCAAAGTTCTCCCATGCGTAGGCGGTGGTGCTCACGGTGATGCTGCTGCGGGCTTCCTCCAAGTCCATGCCGGTGGTATCGGCCAGCATCTGCGCCATCAGGGGGATGCAGGCGGTGCTGCCGTCCAGCGGGGGAAACTCCGCTTCGGTCAGAAACGGCTCCGGCTGCTGCACAGCCGAGGAAGCTGCAGAGGATGCGGGCGGCTCTGCGGCAGAGGAAGCGGTGCTGCCGGAGGGCGCATCCGTGCCCTTGCAGGCGGTCAGCACCCCGGCGGCGGAGCAGGCAGCCAGCCCCAGCAGAAAGCTGCGGCGGGAAATTTTAGCGTTTTTCATAAAAAAGCCCTCCTGAATCAATAGCCATAACTCGGTACATCGTCCGCAGTGGCAGACGAGAAAATGCTCTGGCAGTACAGCCAGTTGCCACTCGTGTCCATCCAGCCCACATAGAAGCCCCACTGTGCGGCAAACACATGGTCGGGCAGGGCATTCAGACTGTTGGAATAGTACCCGGTGCAGCTGGAAAGTCCCTGCAGCACCACCTTGCCGTCTGTATCCAGCACATCGCATACGCTGCCGTAGGCGCTGCCCACAGCGGCGCGGCTGCCGTAGAACATGGGTCTGCCGTCAGGGTCGGTGGTCAGGTAGTTGACGTAACTGTATTTGCCTTGCAGGGCGGTCAGGTCGCTGACAAGCCCCTGCGGGCCGTACAGCCGGGTGGCGGTGGTCTCGTAGCGGTCGTTATCCTGCAATTCCAGCCAGACATAGCCGCTGCCGCAGTTGCTCATCCGTACCCGCTGCTGGTGCTCTACCGGCTCTACGGTGGTGTCGGTCAGCAGCTTGCCGTTGTCCTTGCTGTACACCCGCAGGCTGCCGTCCAGCGCGTAGACAGCTACGGTGCTGTCGGTGGCGTTCACATCGTACAGCGGGGTCTTGGTGCCGGTCTCCAGATCATAGAGTTCGTAGCCGTGATCCTCGCCGCTGTGCCATGTTACCACATAGCCCGGGAAATATTGACTGGGCTGTTCGTCAAAGGCGGCGATCAATCCGCGATCCTCGGTGGTCATATCCCGCAGCTCGTACCGGCCGTCGCCGGTGGAAAAGCTGGCAAGCCCACCCGGGTAGACCTGTAAAAAGCCTGTGCACTGCTCGCCGGTCAGGACGTTGTACAAAATCCGGTCGGTGGTTTCTTCCCCGGTGGTAACATCCAGCTCCACCCAGTCACTCAGGGTATCGCTGTCGTAGAAAAGGCGGTGTGCCGAGGCGGCATCGGCGCGGTAGACAGGGGTGCCGTCCTTTTCCTGCACCACCACCCAGCTGTTCTGTTGGTAATCCGTATCCCAGTCGTAATCGTCCAGTCCTTCCGGGCGGGCGTAGCAGCTGAACACCAGCTTATCGCCGCATAGGGTGCAGCTGTATGCGCCCTCCGGCACCGGCAGCGCTGCGCCGGTGGCAAGGTCGATGACCTGACAGGTGCCATAACCGGACTCCGGGACGTATCCGCCATCGATCAGGCGGCTTTCCTGCAGCACCAGCAGGCCGTTTTGCAGGGTGGCGCTCTGCTCGCCCTCAAAGGACATCACCTCGGTGCCGGTCTTATCGTACAGGGCGGTGCGGCGCCCGCCTCGGCCGGTGGGGTCGGACCAGCTGCGCAGCCAGTAGTCTGCGGTGCCGGTAGCGCTGTCCTCCACCAGCGAGACGTTTTCGCTGCGGGCAGACTGATGCAGCGGGGTGCTGCCGCACAGGATGGTGGTGCTGCTCCCGGAACGGCCGTCGCAGTACAGCACCCGCAAACGGCTATCGTTCAGCACGGCAGGGTCGTACAGGGGCTTGCCGCTGTCGTCCGTAGGTACCGAAACGGCAGAACTTGCAGCGCCCGGCACGCCGGTGGCGGGCGGCAGCAGGGCGCAGCCGCAGCCCAAGGTAAGGGCAAGGGCAGTGCAGACTGCTCCGCAGCCGATACGCAAGACAACACGCTTCATAAAAAACACTCCTTTGCAAGAACAGGGAGGAAAATTTTTCCGTTCACTCAGAATACGAAACAGCCGCATTTTTCATTGCGGAACTTGCAGAAAAATGCGGCTAAAAACGGTTACAATTACATTACAGCTGCGCCGGGGCATGGGACGCTTCTGCCTTGTCCATCTGCTCCAGCTGCCGCAGAAAGGCCAGCAAAAAGGGCAGAGAAATGAAGCAGGTGAGCGTATCCGCAATGGGCTGGCAGAGCTCCACGCCCACAAGCCCCAGCACCCGGGGAAGTACAAGAATCAACGGGATAAAGCACACGCCCTGCCGGCAGCAGGCCAGAAAGGTGGCACGCCCGGCCTTGCCCACGCTCTGGAAGGTCATGTTGGTCACCACGATCACCGGCTGCAGAAGGATGGCAAAGCACTGGTAGCGGAAGGCGGGCAGCGCCACGGCGGTGACCGCCGGGTCATCCCGGAACAGGCGGATCAGGTTTTCATCGTTCCACCAGCACACCGCGATCAGCACCACCAGCAGCGCAAAGGCGGCTTTCAGGGTAAAGACGGCGGCCTGCCGCACTCGGTGGTATTTGCGGGCGCCGTAGTTGAAGGACGCCACCGGCTGCAAGCCCTGTCCCACGCCGATGGCCACTGAGAGGATGAACATAAAAATGCGGGACACGATGCTCATGCCCGCCACGGCGGCATCGCCGTAGCTGCGGGCGGCAATGTTCAGCAGCATCCCGCCGATGCTGTTCAGCCCCTGACGGCCAAAGCTGGGCGCGCCGCCTGCAAGGATCTGCAAAAACTCACGCGGCTCCCGGGTGACGGCGGAAAGCCGGAACTGGCTGACCGTTTTGCCCTGCAGGAACATATACAGCAGAATGCCGAAGCTGATGGTCTGGCTGAGGGCGGTGGCGATACCGGCACCGGCAGTGCCCAGCCCCAGCCCGAACATGAACAGCGGGTCCAGCGCGATGTTCAGCAGTCCGCCGGTGACCAGTCCGACCATGGCAAGGTTTGCTTTGCCCTCATACCGCAGGATGTTGTTCATCACCAGACTGGAGATCATCAGCGGTGCGGCAAGCAGGATGGGGCGGGCGTAGGCACAGGCATGGGGCAGAATGGTTTCGGTGCTGCCCAGCAGCATCATAAAGTCCGGCAGGGTGGCAAGGCCGACCACCGCCAGCACTACGCCAAAGGCCAGCGCCGTAAAAAAGCTGGTGGAAGCAAAGCGGGTGGCGGCGTGGGTATCCTGACTGCCCAAGCGGCGGCTGATGATGGTGCCGGAGCCGTGCCCCAGCATAAAGCCCAGCGCCTGAATGATGGCCATCAGGCTGGAAACGACACCCACCGCGCCGGAAGCGCTGGTGGAGATGCGCCCCACAAAAAAGGTATCCGCCAGATTGTAGATGCTGGTGATCAGCATACTTAAAATCGTGGGCGCGGCAAGGCTGAGGATCAGCCGGGGGATAGGGGTCTCGGTCATTTTGTGATACTGCACCGCAGTGCGGTCCTGCTGGGTCATGGAAAAATATCCTCCTTCAAAAAACGAGAAAACCGCCCCTTTCAGAGCGGCAGATAGTCCTGATGAAAACAGTATAACGCAGTTGCGGCAAAATGTCGAGGGAATAAAAACGGCCTTTCGCCCCTGCGAAGGGGCGAAAAAGCAGGCGAAAACAGGATGGTTTCTATATAAAGTGCTAAAGAATTGTCGAATTGCTTGTGAAAAATCACGATATGTGGTATTCTTTATAAGAAGGAATTGGAAAAATCTGTGCATTTTATGATTGGGAGGGATTTGTACATGAAATCCGTAGCACAAACTGTGATCGAGGCCGACCGCTTTTATACCATTGCCGCTCACACCGGCAATGTTATTCAGGCAGTGGAGGGCAGCAAGGACGGCGGCACTGTCCGTCTGGGCAAGTATGACCACAAGCCCGAACAGGAGTGGAGCTTTGTCCGCGAGGGCGATGGTGTGTACCGCATCCGCAACCGTGCCTCCGGCAAGCTGCTGGATCTGACCATGACCGGCACTGCCAACGGCACATGGCTGCACCTGTGGGAGGACGTGGGCGGCACGTCCCAGATGTGGAAGGTGGAGCACACGCCGGAGGGCACGGTGCGTCTGCGCTCTTCCTGGGCAGGCGGCAAGTGCGTGGACACCGTGGGCATCGGTGCCGAGGTGGGCGCTGTGCTGCAGATCTGGCAGGAAGTGCCCGGCGGTGGCGACCAGCTGTGGGTCATCTCTGAGGTAAAGGACCGCGTAAAGCGTGCCGCTAAGGTTGAACAAGCAGCACCCGCTGTTGAGACGAAGGCCGCACCCGTCAAGGAAGCCGCACCCGTCAAGGAAGCCGCTCCCGCCAAGAAGCCCGCAGCCCGCAAGCCCCGCACCACCAAGAAGGTGGAGGAGAAGCCCGCTGCGTCCGCCGCAAAGGCCGCAGAGCCGGTCAAGGCAGAAAAGCCCGCTGCAAAGAAGGCTGCTAAGGCAAAGGCTGAGCCTGCTGCTCCCGCAGTAGAGGTGAAGGCAGCTCCCGCCGTGGCAACCAAGGCCGAGCCTGTTACTAAGGCTGAACCGGCTGCCAAGGCAGCGCCCGCAGCGGAAGCCAAGACTGCCCCTGCCGCCGCAAAGCCCAAGGCAAAGCGTGCACCCTGCAAAAAGACCGTAAAGAAGTAAGAAAACTTTTAAACAGCAAAAAAATCGGACAGAGTGCGATCTGTCCGATTTTTTGCGTTTATAGAAGCTTTTTATGCAGCAGGGGAGGCAGCATCATCGCTCTGGGCAGCGGTCTGCACGAACTGCACGATGCTCTCGATGGTCTTGCGCAGCTGCACAAGGCTTTCCACGTCAGAGTCCTGCATCCGGGAAGTAGGGGCGGTCACCACGGTCTGGGCGGCAGTCACCGTGCCGGAAAGTTCTGCATGGATGTGGTGGGCGGGCACGTCCAGCAGGATGTGCACCTTGGGGGACAGGGTCTTGAGCAGACCCTGCTTTTCGATGCCCAGAATCAGCTGCGGCGCGTCCTCCCCGGCGGCGAGATTTGGCAGCTGAAGGTAGAGGTAACCCTTCTTGGCGTTGGCGGGCTGCACGGTTTTGAGCTGTTTCAAGTCCAGCTGGAAGTCGTTCACCTGCTGCAAGCCGGTGGCGGCGGGGTCTACCCCCAGCAGGGTGGCCAGCTGGTCTTGGGAGATGTAGCTGCCCAGCGACCAGCCCGGCAGCAGCAGGCTTGCCAGCGGATACTCGGCTACAACCGTGCTGCGCAGCTTGTTGTACAGCTGTCCGGCATCGTACAGGGTCTCTTCCTCGCTGATGTACATCCGGGTCAGAGGGGCATCGTTGACGGTGCTGGTGCCCGTTGGGTACAGCGCCAGCTGCACCGCCCGGGGGGTGTACTGGCCGGTCAGACTGCCGGTGGTGCCGCCGAACTTGTCCAGCAGGGCGTAAAGCGCAGGGGGCTCGGCCTCGGTGGAGGTGATGGTGTAGTCCAGCGCAAAGCTGGCACCGCTCTGGAATGCCTTGACCCTGCGGCTGACCAAGCTGTACAGCACTGCCGCAGCCACCACGCACACCAAAACCAGACACAGCAGAACGATCAGCGCCGCCCGCAGACCGGTGCGCTTTTTGTGGGAAGATGCCATGGGAAACCTCTCCTTCCGGTAAAACGTATTTGCTTCAGCATAACGGAACTGCACGCAAATGTCAAGCGCCGCAAACTGCGGACAAAACAAAAAACCTGAAACATTTCTGTTTCAGGTTTCTGGCGGAAAGATGGGGATTCGAACCCCAGAACGCTTTTGACACGTTACACGATTTCCAGTCGTGCGCCTTAGACCAACTCAGCCATCTTTCCACATCTTCTGTTCTGCCTTTGGGCGGGTGCCCTTGGCGCTCCACTATAATACCTGAAAGCAGGCTTTTTGTCAAGGATTTTTTTGAAAAAAATCAGACTTTTTTAAAAATGACGAAAAAACGCGAGAAAGTATTCTGCCGCATGGATGGAAAGGACAAAAAGCCCTTGACGCACCTTTAAAATAGGTCTATATTGAGGGCAAAGAGCACTGCGGTGGGTCATTTTGTGCCGCAGCGGCGGGAAATATAAGGAGGATGCTTTTATGACTTATTCTGAAGTGCTTGCCAATGCCCGTACCTGCATTGGTCAATACTGCAAGGCCTGCCCGGTGTGCAACGGTGTGGCCTGTAAAAACCAGATCCCCGGCCCGGGTGCCAAGGGCGTGGGCGATACCGCTATCCGCAATTATAATAAGTGGGCCGATATCCGGGTGAACATGGACACCCTGTGCCCCGGCGGTGCACCGGACACCACGCTGGAGCTGTTCGGCAAAAGCTTCCGCTATCCCTTCTTTGCGGGCCCTGTGGGCGCGGTGAACCTGCACTACTCCGATACCTACACCGATATGACTTATAATGATGTGCTGGTGCGCGCCTGTGCGGAAAACGGCATTGCTGCCTTTACTGGCGACGGCACCAACCCCACCGTGATGGAGATGGCTACCCGCGCCATTGGCGCTGCGGGCGGCTGCGGCGTGCCCACCATCAAGCCGTGGAACATTGATACCATCCGCGAGAAAATGGCACAGGCCAAGGCCAGCGGCTGCTTTGCCGTGGCCATGGACGTGGACGCAGCGGGTCTGCCCTTCCTGAAGAACATGACCCCGCCCGCCGGCAGCAAGAGCGTGGAGGAACTGGCCGAGATCGTGCAGCTGGCCGAGCGTCCCTTCATCGTCAAGGGCGTGATGACCGTCAAGGGCGCACTGAAGGCAAAGCAGGCCGGTGCCGCCGCCATCGTGGTGTCCAACCACGGCGGCCGCGTGCTGGATCAGTGCCCTGCCACTGCCGAGGTGCTGCCGGAGATCGCCGCAGCCCTCAAGGGCACCGGCGTGAAGGTGCTGGTGGACGGCGGCATCCGCACCGGTGTGGATGTGTTCAAGGCGCTGGCACTGGGCGCAGACGGCGTTCTGATCTGCCGCCCCTTCGTGACCGCAGTTTACGGCGGCGGCGCAGAGGGCGTGAAGTGCTACATCGATAAGCTGGCCGGGGAGCTGGCCGACACCATGCAGATGTGCGGTGCCCATACGCTGGCGGAGATCACCCCGGATATGGTGCGGGTCTGATTTTTCTGCGTAGAGAACGATTTTAATGGCCTCCGCCTTGCTCTGGCCATATTCAGCGGAAAGAATCTTATTTATAGAACAATGCCGGGCAGACTGCGGTCTGCCCGGCATTGTATTTTCACGAGAGGGGTCGAAGTGGAGAACGGCAGCTGCTGAAAATCGTTACTTCAAAGTACCGTCCAGCACCTGCTGGTAATACCACGGCTTCGGGGCGTGGAAGGTCTTGCCGCTGAGGAAGGCAAAGTCCGGCTGGGTGAAGCGGGGCATGGTCAGCTCCCATGCGCACAGCGCCTGATACTTCAGCTTCAGCTCCCGATTGGCGCTGTTGTTGCCATACTTGCTGTCGCCAAGGATGGGGCAGCCGATGCTTGCCATGTGGGCGCGGATCTGGTGGGTGCGGCCGGTGATCAGCTGCACCTTCAGCAGGGCCAGACGGCCGGAGACGGCGATGGTCTCGTACCGGGTCTCCACCTCCTTGGCACCGGGCTGCTTGTCCTCCACGATCTTCACAATGCCGCGGTCAGCGTCCTTCAGCAGATAGCCGCCCAAGGTGGCGTCCGGCGGCATGGGACGGCCAAAGGTGACGCAGAGGTAGGTCTTTTGCACCTCACGGTTCTTGATGGCGGAAAGGAACAGCTCCTCGGCCTCCGGGGTCTTGGCAATGATCACAAGGCCGCTGGTGCCGGTGTCCAGCCGGTGGCACAAGGCGGGGGTGTACAGGTCGTTCTCCTTGTACTCGCCCTGCTTGTTCAGGTACAGCAGCGCGCGGTTCAGCAGAGTATCGTCCTCCGGGCCGTCCACGGCAACGCCGGCGGGCTTGTTCACGATCAGGATCTGCGGGCAGTCGTACACCACCTGCGCCGGGGTGCGGGCGTTCTTCCATGCGGGGCCTTCCACCCGACGGTCGGCGTCCAGCACATCGTCCAGGATGAACAGCTTGATCTCGTCGCCCGCCATCACGCGGGTGGAAAGCGGCTGCTTTTTGCCGTTCAGCTTGATCTTGTTCTCCCGCAGCGCCTTATTCAGGCGGCCGGGGGTCAGGGCGGGGTACTGTTGGGTCAGATAATTGTCCAGCCGGGTGGGGGCAAGACACTTTACTTTTAAAATTTTCACGGGAAATTCCTCTCTATCTTAAAATCAGTTGCAATAGAATGGGTTCTTGATTCGTTTTTATTGTAGCGGAATAAATCTACCGCGTCAAGAAAGAAGGTATTTTTATGAACCTGAAATATAAGATTCTGGCTGTTCTGGCTGCGGGTATCGCATTGACGGCCTGCGGCGGCTCCGGCACCCCCGCCAGCACCCCCGCATCCAGTGCAGTGCCGGCCTCGTCCCATGTGGCAGAAGAAGGCGTTACAGAGCCAATCAATCTGCTGACATGGACACTGGATGACCTTGATGACACGCAGACCACCACATTTGTTTCTGCCTCCATTACCTCCGGTGTGCAGAACGGTAAATTGACTGCAAAGGTGTTCAGCTACGACCTTTATAAAAAAGAAGATATTGAAAACCTTGCCGTTGGCGACAAGATCACCTTCCACGAAGAGGGTGCGGCATGGAATCAGGTCGTGAACAATGCGGTGACGAGCATCGAAAAAAATGACGAATACCATCTTGTAAGCATCAACGGCGGCATAGAGCAGCCCGGCGGGCTGGACTTGAAGCTGGAGGATGATGACACCTACCGGACGATGACCTTTGACGATTACCCGCTCTATTACGAGATGGGAGAAAAGACGATGCCGCTGGCAGAGGATGTAGTGCTGAAGGACAGTTCTGCCGACCCGCAGGCCGAAGCCGTGGAGACTACGGGCGCGGATGCGGTGGCAGCAGCGATCAATGCAGACCCTGATAACTGGACCACCTATAATACCACGCTGGTGGTGCAGGGCGGCAAGGTGCTGGAGGTGCGCCGCATCTGGGTGCCGTAAATTTTGCTCAAAACCGTTGACAAACGTTTTGCGTATGCTATAATTTAGCTGTACGCAAAGGGGCGCTTCGCCTGCCTTGCGGAATGTAAAATTATGACAGATGGCAATGATGGGGTCAGAAATGCACACACCACCGTCCAGAGAGAGCGCCCACGGCTGTAAGGTGCTCCGGTCGGGATCATTTCGCGCCACCCCGGAGCTTCCGGCGAATGTAAACCGGACGCTGCGCAGCGTTAATGCGCCGAAAGCGGCAGGGGACACGTTATCCTTTGCAATTTGGGTGGTACCACGGAGTTTGATGCACAAGCAGCCTTCGTCCCTTTTGGGATGAGGGCTGTTTTTTGTTTTTTCTCCGTGCCGCCCCTCTGCCATAACAGCATAAAAACGGCGCCTGAGCGCCAAAAACGATTGAGGAGAGAAAGATCTATGCAATGGACCGGTTTGAATGAACTGCGCGAAAAGTACCTGAGCTTCTTTGAAAGCAAGGGACATCTGCGTCTGGACAGCTTCCCCCTGGTACCTAAGAACGACCCCAGCCTGCTGCTGATCAACAGCGGCATGGCCCCCATGAAGAAGTGGTTCCTGGCACAGGAGGAGCCGCCCCGCCACCGCGTGACTACCTGCCAGAAGTGCATCCGCACCCCGGATATCGAGCGTGTGGGCATCACTGCCCGCCACGGCACCTTCTTTGAGATGCTGGGCAACTTCTCCTTCCAGGATTACTTCAAAGACGAGGTCATTCCTTGGGCTTGGGAGTTCCTGACCAGCGATGAGTGGATGGCCATCCCCAAGGACCGTCTGCACATCTCTGTGTACGAGGAGGATGACGAGGCCTACGATATCTGGACCAAGAAGGTCGGCATCGCCCCGGACCACATGGTGCGTCTGGGCAAGGAGGACAACTTCTGGGAGCACGGCTCCGGCCCGTGCGGCCCCTGCTCCGAGATCTACTTTGACCGCGGCCCCGAGTACGGCTGCGGCAAGCCGACCTGCGGCGTGGGCTGCGACTGCGACCGCTATATGGAGATCTGGAACCTCGTGTTCAGCCAGTTCGATGCCGACGGCAAGGGTCACTACGAGCGTCTGGCACGCCCCAACATTGATACCGGCATGGGCTTGGAGCGTCTGGCCTGCGTGATGCAGAACGTGGGCAACCTGTTCGAGGTGGATACCGTGCAGAGCGTGCTGCACCATGTGGAGCACATTGCAGGCAAGACCTACAAGCAGGACCCCAAGACCGATATCTCCATCCGCGTCATCACCGACCATATCCGCAGCTGCACCTTTATGGTGTCTGACGGCATCCTGCCCTCCAACGAGGGCCGCGGCTATGTGCTGCGCCGTCTGCTGCGCCGTGCCGCCCGCCATGGCCGGATGCTGGGCATCGACCACCCCTTCCTCGTGGATCTGGTGGAGACCGTCATCCAGTCCAGCGAGTCCGCCTACCCCGAGCTGCGTGAGCATGACGCCTATATCAAGAAGGTCATCGGCACCGAGGAGGCAAACTTTGCCCGCACCATCGATGCCGGCATGAACATCCTGAACAACATGATCGACCGTCTGGAGAAGGCACACCAGAAGCTGCTGAGCGGCATGGACGCCTTCAAGCTGAACGATACCTTCGGCTTCCCGCTGGATCTGACCAAGGAGATCGCCGCCGAGCAGGGTCTGGAGATCGACGAGGACGGCTTCCACGCAGAGATGAAGAAGCAGAAGGAGCGCGCCCGCGCTGAGCGTCTGAAGAAGAACATCTCCGGCTGGAGCGAGGATCTGTTCGGCGCACTGGAGGCCGAGCCCACCGTCTTTACCGGTTACGACACCCTGACCGACAAGGGCACTGTTGTGGCGCTGAGCGATGAAGAGACCCTGACCGATGCCATTGCCACCGACGAGGAGGCAAAGGACGGCGTGCTGGTGGTGCTGGATAAGACCCCCTTCTACGCTGAGATGGGCGGTCAGGCTGCCGACCACGGCGTGCTGAACGGCACCGAGTGCAGCCTGCGCGTGCTGGACGTGAAAAAGACCCCCAAGGGCTACTACGTCCACACCTGCGTGCTGGAGAGCGGTATCGTGAAGGTGGGCGATGTGCTGACCGCACAGGTGGACAAGGGCTACCGCATGGCCATTGCCCGCAACCACACCGCTACCCACCTGCTGCAGGCTGCCCTGCGTGAGGTGCTGGGCGACCATGTGCATCAGGCTGGTTCCTATCAGGATGCCTCCATCACCCACTTCGACTTTACCCACTTCAGCGCCGTGACCCCCGAGGAACTGGCACGGGTGCAGAAGATCGTCAACGATAAGATCTTTGACTCCATGAATGTCACCGTGCAGGAGATGCCGGTGGAGGAAGCCAAGAAGCTGGGCGCAATGGCTCTGTTTGGCGAAAAGTACGGCAAGGTGGTCCGCGTGGTGGATATCGAGGGCTGGTCTACCGAGTTCTGCGGCGGCACCCATGTCAAGAACACCGCCCAGATCGGCGGCTTCAAGATCGTCAGCGAGTCCTCTGTGGCTGCCGGCATCCGCCGTATCGAGGCTGTCACCGGCCGCAACCTGCTGATCCGTGCAAACCTGCAGGAGGCTATGCTGCATGATGTGGCCAACACCCTGAAGGCCAACAACGTGGCTGCTCTGCCCGCCCGTGCCGAGGCTGTGATGGCCGAGAACAAGGCCATGAGCCGCGAGCTGGAGGAGATGAAGGCCAAGATCGCCGCCTCCAAGGTGGACAGCCTGTTCGACAATGCCGAGGAAGCAGACGGCGTGAAGATCGCTTCTGCATACTTTACCGGTACCACTGGCGACACCCTGCGCGGTATGTGCGACAGCATCCGAGACAAGGCCGTGAACCCTGTGGTGGCTGTTCTGGTGGGCAAGGCTGAGGATAAGATCACCATGGCCGTTACCGTGAATAAACTGGCACAGGAAAAGGGCCTCAAGGCCGGTGTGCTGGTCAAGGAATTGTCCGCTATCGCCGGCGGCAAGGGCGGTGGCAAGCCGGACTTTGCAATGGCCGGTCTGAAGGACGAGACCAAGATCGATGAGGCACTGGCTGCTGTGAGCGCCATCGTCAAGAGGGCTCTGGGCTAAAAAGAATCAATGCTCCGTGCCCCGGTGCCGGATGCGCGCCGGGTGGCGGGCTTTTGTAGAAGCAGGAAGGAGTGTTCCCCCATGGAAGATTGTCTGTTTTGCATGATCGCAGAGGGCAAGATCCCCTCTAAAAAGCTGTACGAGGATGACCAGGTAGTGGCATTCTACGACATCAACCCGCAGGCAAAGGTGCATTTCCTTGTGGTTCCCCGCAAGCACATCTCCTCTGCCGCTGCGCTGACCGAGGAGGATGGTGCTCTGCTGGGGCACATCTTCGCCGTCATCGCAAAGCTGGCCAAGGAGCAGGGGCTGGAAAACGGTTACCGCATCATCTCCAACGTGGGCGAGGACGCAGGCCAGACCGTGAAGCATCTGCATTTCCATGTTCTGGGCGGCGAAAAACTGCCTGTCTGATTCCAATACGAAAGGGAGATTTTGATTATGGCTGAAACTTATACCCTGCACGTCGCAGGCCTGACCCGTGAGCTGACCATCTGCAAGGTGAACGACCACATGGACATTGCTGCATTTATCATGCTGGGTGATGCCGAGCTGACCGTGGCCGCTGCTGCGGAGCTGCTGAAGAAATGCCCGGATTTTGATATCCTGCTCACCGCCGAGGCCAAGGGCATCCCGCTGGCACACGAGATGAGCCGTCAGAGCGGCAAGCCCTATATCTGCGCCCGCAAGGGTGTCAAGCTGTATATGCCGGACCCCGTGGTGGTGGAGGACCAGTCCATTACCACTGCCGGTAAGCAGAAGCTGGTCATCGACCGCAAGGAGCTGGAAAAGATGAACGGCAAGCGGGTGCTGGTGGTAGACGATGTCATCTCCACCGGCGGCTCTCTGAAGGCACTGGACGCGCTGGCAGAAAAGACCCAGTGCACCATCGTGGGTCAGGCCGCTGTTCTGGCCGAGGGCGACGCTTCTGAGCGCAAGGATATCATCTTCCTTGAGCCGCTGCCCCTGTTCTTCCACTAAGCCGGGATGCGCCGCCCGCTCTGCGCGTTCTGCGCCGGAATGATGGGCCTTAGTTTCCTATGGACTTTTTTGCCGCAAACGGAGCTTTTTATGCCGTTTGCGGCATTTTTTGTTGCCTTTTTGCTGCTGCTTTGCATCCCGCGCCGCAGCCGCAAGCTGGCGCTCTGTCTGCTGCTGGGCGCACTGGCGGGGCTTTGCGCGGTGCATACCACGAGCGCCCGGCTGGAGCGTGTCCGGGCAAATTACGCCGGGCGCACCGTGCTGCTGACTGCTGAGGTGGAGCGCGCGGACAGTAACTATTTTTCGGACACAGTGGACGCGACCCTGTGGGTAGAAAGCGTGAACGGCAGCCCGGCGGGCTTTCGCATAGCCTGTGCAGAGCTGCCCGCCTGCGCGGCAGGGCAGCGGGTGCAGGGCGGGTTCACGCTGTCGGCACCGGATGAAGCAGAACGGACGGCGCAGTACGCGGATGGCATCGCTTTGCAGGCAGAGCCGTTGGCAGAAAAGCCGCAGCTCACCGTACTGGGCGAGAGCGGCAGTTTCCGTGCCCGCACCCACCGCTTGCAGCAAAAACTGAGCGAGAGCCTGCGCCGTGCCATGCACCGGGACACCGGCGGCGTGCTGGCTGCCATGACGGTGGGAGACCGCAGCGGGCTTTCGGCGCAGCTGCGCAGCGCCTATCGGGGCGCGGGGCTTTCCCATGTGCTGGTGGTCAGCGGAATGCACGTTTCCATTCTGTGCGGGGATATCCTGAGCGTTTTGCTGCCCTATCGCTGGGAGCAGAGCTATCGCCGCCGCAGACGGCGTGCAGTGGGCAAAAGCCTGCTGGCGCTGGTGCTGATGGGCGTGACCGGCTTTACACCCTCGGTGCGCCGCGCCGCCGTGGCGGTGTGGGTCAGCGCCTTGGGCGTGTGGGTGTGGGGACCGCCGGACGCCCTTACCTCGCTGGCGGCGGCAGGCATCCTGATGACCGCCGCCAACAGCTATGCGGTGTGGGATATCGGCTTTGAACTCTCCTTTGCGGCAGTGGTGGGCACGGTGGCGGGCAACGCCTGCATCCGCCGGATGCGGGACGCCCACGACAGGCGTTTCTGGGTCAAAGCGGGGGAAAACCTGCAAAAGCCGGTCAGACGCCCGTGGTACAGCAAATTGCCGAAGGGCGTGCAGGGTCTTGTAGAGAGTGCCTGCATTGCCGCCTGCGCCTCGGCGGCTACCTTCCCGGTGCTGGTGCTGCGGGGCCTGAGCGTCAGCGCGTGGGCGGTGGTCTCCAGCATCGCGGTGCTGTGGATGGTGCAGCCGCTGCTTCTGTTGGGGTTGGCAGTAGCCTTTGTGGGACTGGTGCCGTGGCTGGCACCGGTGCATGGGGTACTTTCCCGGGCGGCAGACCTGCTCACAGGGCTATTGAACGGCTGGGCGGTCTGGCTCAGCACAAAGCCCGGGGCATCCATTTACTTTAATACCGCCTACGCAGCGCTGGTCTGTCTGCTGCTGTGCGGGCTTTGGGTGCTGGCTTTCCGCTGGCGGGTGCGTCTGCGGGTGGCGCTGCCGGGCATTCTGCTGGCGGCAGCGGTGGGCATCGGGCTGGGCAACGCCCTCAGCCGGGACGTGGTGCACATCGACCTTGTGGGCAGCGCGCAGGCACCTGCGGTGGTGGTTGCCCAGAACGACCGGGCAGTGGTACTGTTCCGGGGCGGCAGCGCCGCCCAGCGTGCGGTGGAAAACCAGCTGGCACGGCGGGGCGTGCGCACCGTGGAGCTGGTGGCAGACCTGCGCATGAATGCAAAAACCGCCTGTACCCTGCCCGCGCAGCAGGGCATCCGGGCAGAGCGTCTGCCGGTCAATGCCAGCCGCAAGCTGCGCTGCACCCCGGCGGCGGTGGAACTGCTGCGCACCCGGGAAGGGTGTCTTGTGCGGCTGAGCATCGGCAACCGGCAGTTTGTGACCTTAAGCGGCAAGGCAGAGCTGGCGCAGCCGCTGCAGACAGAGTGGCTGATCGCTACGCCGAAAAAACCGGAGACAGTGCAGTACCAAAAACTGCTGGCGCTGCGCAGTTACAGTTGGATGACGCCGGAAACGCAGTACACGTCCTCCCTCAGCCTGCGCCGCACCGGCGGCGAAAGGCTAGGGTAATGCTTTGCAATCCGGGTCGAGTGTGGTACAATACAAAGAGCAATTTATAACAGGAAAGGGGCATTTGCATGGCCACGGAAGCAAAACTCCGGCAGCTGGCCGACAAGGGCTGCCCGGTCTACTATTTTTATTCCAGCGAGCGGTATCTGGTGCGGCAGGCAGTGGCGGCGGCGGTGCGGGTGCTGTCGGCAGACAGCGACGAGGACGCCACAATCCTAGACGGTGCCGCCCCGGAGCTGGAACAGCTTATCATGGCAGCGGGCACCATCTCATTTTTTGGCACCCGGCGCGTGGTGGTGCTGCCGGAAATAGACCCCGCAGCCTACGGCAGCAAGGACCTGGACGAGTTGTGCAGTACCCTTTCCAGCTTGGAAAACGCCGTGGCGGTGCTGGGCAGCGTGTTCCCACTGGAACGCGGAAAAACCAAGCTGGGCAAGCAGGCGCAAAAGCTGCAAGCCCAGTGCAAGGCCATTGGCTACACGGAAGAACTGGCAAAGCCCCGCCCCTTTGAACTGAAAAATCTGATGATGGAGCGCGCAAAGGCGCAGGGCGCAACCCTGCCGGACGGCGCAGCCACCGCATTGCTGGAGCGCTGCGGCGAGGACCCCTTTCTGCTGGAAAACGAGGTGGACAAGCTCTGTGCCCTGTCCGGCTACCAGACCGTGAGCGCTTCCATGGTGGCAGAGATGGGCACAGTGAGCCTTGAAGCGGATGTGTTCGAGATGATCCGCATGATTACCGCCAAAAACGCCACCGGAGCCTGCAAAAAGTTACAGACCCTGCTGCGGCTGCAGCAGGAGCCCATCGCCATTACGGCGGCGATGATCGGCAGCTATGTAGACCTGTACCGGGTAAAGCTTGGGGCGGCAAAGCGGAAAAATTACAGTGCGGTGCACAAAGATTTTGGCTATAAGGGCAGCGACTACCGGCTGAAGCGCTCGGCAGAGACTGCCGCCCACTACACCCTGCCCCAGCTGGAGGCCTGCTTGCAGGTGCTGCTGGAGCTGGACCAGAGCCTGAAAAGCCAGCCTGTGGCGGCGCAGACACTGCTGGAAACAGCACTGTGCCGTCTGGCGCTGGCGGGGAGCGGAAGATGATGCAAAGCGAGATGATCCATACCGACCGGGTGCTGATCGTGGAGGGTAAGTACGATGCCGTCCGTCTGGCGCACCTGACCGATGCCATGATCCTGCTGACGGATGGTTTTGGCATTTATAAAGACAAACAGCGCCAGCAGCTGTTCCGAGCGCTGGCGCAGAAAAACGGTCTGATCTTACTCACGGATTCGGACGCGGCAGGCTTCCGCATCCGCAACTACATCACCAACATGGTGGGTGCGCAGAATGTGGTGCAGGCCTATGTGCCCGCCATCCACGGCAAGGAAAAGCGCAAGGCGCAGCCCGGCAAGGAGGGCTTGCTGGGGGTAGAGGGCGTGGATGACGCCCTTGTGCGGCAGGCACTGTTGGACGCCTTGGGCGCGGAAGCCGGTGCCGCGCCGGCGCGTCCGGCGGGGCGGCAGATCACCTACACCGACCTGTACGAGTGGGGGCTTTCCGGCAAGCCCGGCAGCGCCGAGCGCAAGGTTAGACTCTTGAATGCGCTGGGGCTGCCGCCGCGCCTTTCCAAAAAGGAACTGGTAGAGGCTTTTAACCGGCTATATACTTTTGAACAACTGGACGAATTGCAGTTGAAAATTTTGCAGGAGTGAAAAACTAGCTGTGTTTGCCCCACGCCTGCCGCAGCAGTTCCAGCGCGTGGGTCTCCAGCCGGGAAACGTAGCTGCGGCTGATGCCCAGCAGTCCGGCGGTCTCCAGCTGGGTCAGAGGCGGTTGCCCGGCCAGCCCGTACCGCAGCAGTAAAATCTGCCGCTCCCGGGCGGGCAGAGTGTCCAGCAGCTGCCGCAGCCGCCGGACATCCTCCTGCCGCTCACAGCTGTCCTCCATGCAAAAGCCGTCCTGTATCACGTCTGCTAAGGTCAGCGCCGAGTCTCCGTCTGCCTCCAAGGCTTCTTGCAGAGAGACGGTCTGCCCGTTCTTGCGCTCCCGCCGGAACTGCATACGGATCTCGTTTTCAATGCAGCGGCTTGCATAAGTGGAAAACCGCGCCTTGCGTGTGGCATCAAAGGTATCTACCGCTTTCA